>Ga0163144_10000384_pt1 | contig 101443 bp, 98 predicted proteins | sample OliLak19BULKMAT1_FD_123175 | JGI IMG/M metagenome (GOLD analysis project Ga0163144, IMG submission 123175) | Freshwater microbial mat bacterial communities from Lake Vanda, McMurdo Dry Valleys, Antarctica - Oligotrophic Lake LV.19.BULKMAT1 | ecosystem: Environmental > Aquatic > Freshwater >...
ACTAGGTTCTCTTGGCTGCAAATCGTGCACCCATAATCGCTTCGCCCGTCATCCGGCCGATCGCGCTGGACGACGCGCCCGACATTCTGGAGATGTGGCGGGAGTTTACCGCCCATCTCCGCTCGCTCGGCGACGAGACCGAATTCAGTTTCGACGAGGCGGCCTATCGCGAGAACGGGTTCGGGCCATATCGGGCCTTCGACGGCATCGTCGCCCATGTCGGGAACGAGCCGGCCGGTTACCTGCTGTTCCATTTCAGCTACGATATCGACCGCGCGATGCGCCTCCTCTACATCATCGAGCTCTGGGTCCGCCCGGCGATGCGTCGTCACGGCATCGGCCGTCTGCTCATTGCGGAGACCAGCCGGCTCGCCGCCGAGTTCGGCGCACCTCGTCTGGTCTGGTGCGTGCACAACGCCAACAGGCCGGCGTTCGATTTCTATGCCAGCCTCGGGGCCAATCACGTCACGGACTATACGTGGATGTATCTCCTGCCCGACCCGGGTTAAGCACCGTGGCTGCCGCAGCGGAAAAAATTCAGCCGACCATCCGGCCGATCGCGCCCGACGACGCGGCGGATGTCATCGCGATGTCGCGCGAGTTCGCCGAATATCTGCGCGCGCTCGGCGACAAGGCGCCGCTCAATTTCGATGCGAAGGCCTTCCGCGAAGCCGGCTTCGGGCCCAAACGCGCCTTCGACGGCATCATCGCGCATGTCAGCCGACGGCCCGCCGGCTATCTGCTGTTCCATATCGGCTATGACGTCGATCGCAGCCTGCGGCTGCTTTACATCATCGATCTCTGGGTGCGCGAGGAAGCGCGGCGGCATGGCGTCGGCCGCGCGCTGATGGCGGACGTGGCGCGCATCGCCCGCGAGTTCGATGCCGGCGAACTGGTCTGGAATGTCTACGACCCGAACCGGCTCGCCTTCAATTTCTACGAAAGCCTTGGCGCCGAGCGGATCCGCGAACTCACCTGGATGAGCATTCCGGTCGTAAAACTCTGAGCGGCTGCGGCGCCCGCGAGCGCCCCTCAAATATGGATCGCGCCGGTGCCGGCGGCGAGTGCCGCTTCCTTGATCGATTCCGACAAGGTCGGATGTCCGTGGAACGAGCGCGCCAGATCCTCGACCGAACCGCCGAACTCCATGGCTACCACGCATTCGTGGATCATCGTGCCGGCATCGGGGCCGAGAATATGCGCGCCCAATAGCCGGTCGGTTTTCGCATCCGCCAGTAACTTGACGAACCCGTCGGTTTCGCCGGTCGTGCGCGAGCGGCTGTTCGCCATGAAGGGAAACTTGCCGACGCGATACTCGATGCCGGCGTCCTTCAACTGTTCCTCGGTACGGCCGACCGAGGCGACTTCCGGCCAGGTGAACACGATGCCCGGCACGGTCTCGTAATTCACATGGCCCGCCTGGCCCGCGAGCCGTTCCATCAGGGCTACGCCCTCGTCCATCGCCTTGTGCGCGAGCATCGGACCGGCGATCACATCGCCGATCGCATAGATGCCGGCGGCGCTGGTCCGGAAATGCGCATCGGTGCGCACCCTCCCCTTGTCGTCGAGCGCGACGCCCGCTTCCTCGAGACCGAGCCCGTCGGTAAAGGGCCGCCGGCCGACCGCCACCAGCACACAATCGGCGAGCAACGTCTCCGCCGCACCGCCCGCCGCCGGCTCAAGCGTGAGCGAGACGCTTTCGCTCGACGATGAAGCCACCGTCACCTTGGTCGCCAGGCGGAACTTCATGCCCTGGCGCTCGAGGATGCGCTGGAACTGTTTTGCGATCTCCTTGTCCATGCCGGGCAGGATGCGATCGAGATACTCGACGACCGTCACCTTGGAACCGAGGCGGCGCCAGACCGATCCCATCTCGAGCCCGATATAACCGGCGCCGATCACCACGAGATGCGTCGGCACTGTCGGCAAGGTCAGCGCGCCGGTCGAGGAGACGATGCGCTTCTCGTCGATCGCGATGCCCGGCAGCGACGTCGGCTCGGAACCGGTCGCGATCACGATCGAAATCGCCGCGAGGCTCGTCTTTCCGCCATCGGCGAGCGCCACATCGACGCGGCCCGAACCGGCGAGACGTCCACTGCCCTTGAGATAGTCGATCTTGTGTTTCTTGAAGAGCGATTCGATGCCCTTGGTAAGGCCACCGACCACCTTGTCCTTGTGCGCGAGCATCGCCGCGAGATCGAGATCGACGCTGCCAATCCTGATGCCGAAGGGGGCGAGATGCCCCTTCGCTTCCTCATAGCGTTCCGAGGCATGCAGCAGCGCCTTCGAGGGGATGCACCCGACATTGAGGCAGGTGCCGCCGAGCGCGCCGCGCTTTTCGATGCAGACGGTCCGCATGCCGAGCTGAGCAGCCCGGATCGCGGCGACATAGCCCGCCGGCCCGCCGCCGATGATCGCCACGTCATACTGGTCCGCCATGTGATTGCCGCCTTCTGCCCGTTATCGGCGCCGCGCGCCCGCAGCCCGTCTCTGCGCCGGTCTTTTTATGCGCCGCGCTGGCGCAGGAACAGGACCGAGCGCTCCTTGCGCTTGCCGTAGCAGGCCATCCGGTTGAAATCGGCGCGCGGGATCGGCCGGTCGGTCACGTCGATTTCGCTCTGGCCCTTGTTCCGCGAGATCCAAGGGTCGTTGATGTAGACCCGGTCGGGGTCGAACCCCGTTACCACGATCCAGTGCGGCGTGTGGTCGCCATGGACGAAATGGGTGCTGACCAGCACGACCGGCAGCCAGCCTTCGCAAAACTTCGCCTCGATGCCGGCAACGCCCGGCCAGTCATGGATGACCGATAAACCTTCCGCCTCGAGCTCGGCGAGATCCATCTTGAACACGATCTCGACGACTTCGCGGTTCTTCGGGTTGCGCGCGCGGTCGGCCAGAACGGCGTCCCGGTGATTGATATGGGTCTCGATCTCGTAACCGCGCCGGTGCGCCGCGAGCGCAAGGCCGAGCGGGCTGCAACCCGCCGGCCCCTTGCCGCGCATGATGACCGAGTTCGCCTCGCGCCAGAGCGTGTATTCCAGCGGCCGCGTCATGCCGACATCGGGATCGAAGGCGTTCATCGCCATCATCACGGCCGACGGCCCGCAGGTGAAATCGGTGGTCTGATTCCAATACGGCACGCGCCGCATGTTGGCGCCGGGTGTCTTGGCGCCCGGCCGTATGCTGCCGTCGGTGGCCTGCTTGGGCGATTGTGCGTCCATCGGCACGGTCCTCACATGTCGAGCAGGATACGCTGCGGATCCTCGATGCATTCCTTGAGGCGCACGAGGAAGGTCACCGCTTCCCGCCCGTCGATCACCCGGTGATCGTAGGTCAAAGCGAGATACATCATCGGCCTTATCTCGATCTTGCCGCCGACCGCGATCGGCCGATCCTGGATCTTGTGCATCCCGAGGATGCCGGATTGCGGCGGATTGAGAATCGGCGTCGACATCAGCGAGCCGTAAACGCCGCCGTTCGAAATCGTGAACGTCCCGCCGGTCAGATCGTCGATCGCCAGTTTACCTTCGCGCGCCTTGCGCCCGAGTTCCGAGAGTTTCGTTTCGATCTCGGCAAAATTCAGCCGGTCGCAATCGCGCAGCACCGGCACGACCAGGCCCTGGTCGATGCCGACCGCGACGCCGATATCGTAGAAATTCTTGTAGACGATATCCTCGCCGTCGATCTCGGCATTGACCGCCGGAATCTCCTTCAGCGCGACGATCGCCGCCTTCACGAAGAACGACATGAAGCCGAGCTTGATGCCGTGCTTCTTCTCGAAGATGTCGCGATACTGCTTGCGCACCGCGATCACCGCGCTCATGTCGGCCTCGTTGAAAGTCGTGAGCATGGCGGCGGTGTTCTGCGACTGCTTGAGCCGCTCGGCGATGCGCTTCCTGAGACGCGACATGCGCACGCGCTCTTCGCGCGGCGGTGCGCCGTCCCCCTCCACCGGTCGCACCACCGGTGCCGGGCGCGACGGCACCGCTTGTTTCGCGGCAGGCTGTGATGCCGCCTGCGCGGGCGCGGCCTCGGACGGTGCCGGCGGCGGCGGGGCGGACGGCGCCGGGCTCGTGCGCGGCTCGGGCTCTACGGCGCCCGGCTGTTCGGCCGGTGCGTTCTTCGGGTCCGACGACGGCTCGCCGGCGCCCTTCTTCACTTCCTTGCCGATATAATCGAGCACGTCGCCCTTGGTGATGCGCCCGCCCGGACCGCTGCCGGCGATCTCGCCCGCCACGACCTCGTTCTCTTCCATCAGCTTGCGCACCGAGGGCGAGAGCGCCTCGTCTTCGGGCGCGTCGACGCCGGTCGCGCGTTCGCCCTCGGGCGGCGCGCCCGCCTCATGTCGGGCGCCCATCGTCGGGCGCGCCTGCGCGCGCTGCTCATCGGAAATCTTGCGCGTCAGATCGGGCACCGGACCGGACGGACCGACCGCCGGCTTGCCCGTTTCAGCACTCGGCGCTGGTGCCGTTGCCGCGGCTGCTGGCTTGGCAGGCTCCGGCTTCGCCGTCGGCGCCTTCGCACTCACCGCTTCGCCGGCTTCGGCCAGCCGGCCGACGATCGCACCGACTTCGACGGTCGCACCTTCCTGGGCGGTGATTTCGGCGAGACGCCCCGCGACGGGTGCGTTCACTTCGAGCGTCACCTTGTCGGTTTCGAGTTCGAGCAGTATCTCGTCCTGCGCGACGCTGTCGCCGACCTTCTTCATCCATTTGGCGATCGTCGCCTCGGTCACCGATTCGCCGAGTTGCGGTACTACGATATCTTTCGCCATCGGCTTCTTCCTTTTACTCGACGCTCAAGGCCTGATCGGCCAGAAGCGCCTGTTCGCGCAGATGGCGCTTGAGCAGGCCCGTCGCCGGCGATGCCGCCGCGGGCCGTCCGGCATAGCGCGCGCGGCCGGCCGAATGGCCGAGTTCGGTCAGCACCGCCTCGATCTCCGGCATGACGAAGAACGCCGCACCCATGTTCCTCGGCTCCTCCTGGCACCACACGATGTCGGCCTGCGGAAAACGAGCCAGCTCGGCCTTCAGCGCCTTGTGCGGGAACGGGTAGAGCTGTTCGAGTCGCAGGAAAGCCACGTCCTTGATCTCGCGCTTGGCACGTTCCTCGAAGAGATCGTAGTAGACCTTGCCGGAGCAGAGCACAACGCGCCGCACGTTCTCGTCGTTACAAAGTTTGACATCGTCGTACATCACAAGATGAAACGACGTGCCCGGCCCCATATCCTGCAGGCGCGACACGCAGAGTTTGTGACGCAACAGCGATTTCGGCGTCATGACAATCAGCGGCTTGCGGAAATTGCGGTGCATCTGACGGCGCAGCGCGTGAAAGTAATTGGCCGGCGTTGTGCAGTTCACGACCTGCATGTTGTCTTCGCCCGAAAGCTGCAGGAACCGCTCAAGGCGCGCCGAACTATGTTCGGGCCCCTGTCCTTCGTACCCGTGCGGCAGCAGCATCACGAGGCCCGACATGCGCAGCCACTTGCTCTCGCCCGAAGCAATGAACTGGTCGATGATGACCTGCGCGCCGTTCACGAAATCGCCGAACTGTGCCTCCCAGACGACGAGGCCGCGCGGCTCGGCCAGCGAATAGCCATATTCGAAACCGAGCACGCCCGCTTCGGAAAGCGGGCTGTCGATCACTTCGATGAGCGCCTGACCTTTTCGCACCGCATTCAGCGGCACGTATTCGTCCATACTCTCCTGGTCGATCAGCACCGCATGGCGCTGGCTGAACGTGCCGCGGCCGCAATCCTGGCCGGACAGCCGGACCTTGCAGCCTTCGAGCAGCAGGCTGCCGAAGGCCAGCGACTCGGCGGTCGACCAGTCGATGTCGTTGCCGCTTTCGAGCCGCTCGCGCTTCGCCTCGAGGATGCGCAGCAGTCGGCGATGCGCGGTAAACCCTTCCGGAACCGACGTGAGCGCCTGCCCGATCAGCCGCAACGTGTCGGGCTCGACGGCGGTCTCGCCGCGCCGGTCGTCGCCGGTCGCAACCGCAAGCCCGGCCCAGGCGCCTTCGAGCCAGTCGGCCTTGTTCGGCTTGTAGCCGGGTGCAGATTCGAAGGCCTCTTCGAGCTTGGCCTGGAACTCGGTCGCGATATGGTCGGCATCCTCGCGGGAGACGATGCCCTTTTCGATCAGCCGTTCGGCATAGAGCGCACGCGTCGTCGCATGCTCCGCGATCCGCCGATACATCAGCGGCTGGGTGAATGACGGCTCGTCGCCTTCGTTATGGCCGTGCCGGCGATAGCAGAACATGTCGATGATGACGTCGCGCTTGAACTCCTGCCGATACTCCATCGCGATGCGGGCGACATGGACCGTCGCCTCGGGATCGTCGCCGTTGACGTGGAAGATCGGTGCCTGGATCAGCTTGGCGACTTCCGAGCAATAGGGACCCGAGCGCGATTTGACCGGGTCGGTCGTGAAACCGATCTGGTTGTTGATGATGAAATGGATCGTGCCGCCGACGCGATAGCCCTTGAGGTCCGACAGATCGAGCGTCTCGGCGACGAGACCTTGCCCGGCGAACGCCGCATCGCCGTGCAGCAGGATCGCCATTGTCTGGTTGCGATCGATATCGCCCTTATGCGCCTGCTTCGCGCGCACCTTCCCCAGCACGACGGTGTTGACTGCCTCGAGATGCGAGGGGTTGGCGGTCAGCGAGAGATGCACGCGGCGGCCGTCGAACTCGCGGTCCGACGAGGTACCGAGATGGTATTTGACGTCGGCCGAACCTTGCACGTCTTCGGGATTGGCCGGATTACCCTGGAACTCGGAAAAGATCGCCGTAAAGGGTTTGCCCAGCACGTTCGCCAGCACGTTCAGCCGGCCGCGATGGGCCATGCCCAGCACGACCTCGGTGACGCCAAGCTGGCTGCCGCGCTTGAGGATCTGTTCGAGCGCCGGGATCGTCGTCTCCGCGCCCTCGATGCCGAATCGCTTGGTGCCGGTATATTTCTTGTCGAGAAACCGCTCGAACGCTTCGGCATGGGTCAGCCGTTCGAGAATGGCGCGCTTGCCCTTCTCGGTGAATTGCGTGTGGTTGCGGATGCTCTCGATGCGCTCCTGGATCCATGCCTTCTGCGCCGGATCCTGGATATGCATGAACTCGATGCCGATCTTGCCGCAATAGGTCTCGCGGACGATCTGCACGATCTGGCGCAGCGACGCATATTGAAATCCGAGCACGCCGTCGAGAAAGATCGGCCGATCCATGTCGGCATCGGTGAAGCCGTAACTCGTCGGATCGAGTTCAGGATGCTTGTCGCGCGGCTTGAGCTTCAACGGATCGAGATCGGCCTCGAGATGGCCACGCACCCGGTAGGCCCGGATCAGCATCAGCGCGCGCACCGAATCGGTGGCGGCCGCGCGGATCTCGTCGATCCCGACCGAGCGCAGCGGTGATTCAGTTCTTGAGCCGGCGATCGACGGCGCCTCGTCGATCATGATCTCGACGCCGCCATTGTCGCGACGGGTCCAGCTCGCGCCCTGCATGTCGTCGAGCACGGTGCGGCTGTCGTCATTGAGGCTCGCGAAAAACTCCCGCCAGCTCGCCTCCACCGAACCCGGATCGTTCACATATCGGGCATAAAGATCGGCAATGAACTCGGCGTTCGGACCGGACAGGAAAGAGAGTTCGTCGCGCTCCATCGTCTGATGCTGCTCCTCGTTGGCGACCCGGGCTGGCCCCGCACGGGCTCCGGCGAATCGGCGGGCGGCGGGTCAGATTCGCCGCCGTCGAAATCTTAGCCCTTCATCGCCCCCAACATGGTATCGCCGAGCCGGGCCGGCGAGTCCGAAACCAGAATTCCCGCAGATTTCAGGGCATCGATCTTGTCGCCCGCCCCGCCTTTGCCCCCCGCGATGATCGCCCCGGCATGGCCCATGCGCCGGCCGGGCGGTGCCGAGACGCCGGCGACGAACCCGACGATAGGCTTCCTGGTCTTGGCGCGGCGCACGAAATCGGCCGCCTCTTCCTCGGCGCTGCCGCCGATTTCGCCGATCATGATGACGCCTTCGGTCTCGGGGTCGGCAAGAAACAGCTCGAGGCAGTCGATGAAATTGGTGCCGTTCACCGGATCGCCGCCGATGCCGATACAGGTCGTCTGGCCGAGCCCGACGGCGGTCGTCTGGGCGACCGCTTCATATGTGAGCGTGCCCGAGCGCGAGACGATGCCGATGCGGCCGCGTTTGTGGATATGCCCGGGCATGATGCCGATCTTGCATTCGCCGGGCGTGATAACGCCGGGACAGTTCGGTCCGATCAGCCGCGTCGCACTGCCTTCGAGCGCGCGCTTGACCCGCACCATGTCGAGCACCGGAATGCCCTCGGTGATGCAGACGACCAGCGGCAACGACGCCGCGACCACTTCGAGAATCGCATCGGCCGCAAAGGCCGGCGGCACATAGATCACGCTCGCATCGGCCCGGGTCTCGGCAACCGCTTCGGCGACGGTATCGTAGACCGGCAGATCGAGATGCTTCGTGCCGCCTTTGCCTGGTGTCACGCCGCCGACCATCCGGGTCCCGTATTTGATCGCCTGCTCGGAATGGAACGTGCCCTGCGACCCGGTGAAACCCTGGCAGATAACGCGCGTGTTGCGACCGACGAGCACCGCCATCAGGCAGCCTCCCGCACGGCCTTGACCGCTTTCTCGGCGGCATCGGCGAGATCGGAGGCGGAGAGGATCGGCAGGCCCGACTCGGCGAGAATCTTCCTGCCGAGTTCGACATTGGTGCCTTCGAGCCGAACCACCAGCGGCGCCTTGAGGCTGAGTTCGCGCGCCGCCGCGACCACGCCTTCGGCAATGATGTCGCAGCGCATGATGCCGCCGAAAATATTGACCAGGATGGTCTTCACGTTCGGGTCGGAGAGAATGATCTTGAATGCGGCCGTCACCCGTTCGCGCGTCGCCCCGCCGCCAACGTCGAGAAAGTTCGCCGGCTCGCCGCCATAGAGCTTGATGATATCCATCGTCGCCATCGCGAGCCCGGCGCCGTTGACCATGCAGCCAATATTGCCGTCGAGCTTCACGTAATTGAGCTCGTTTCGCGCGGCTTCGCGTTCGGCCGGATCTTCCTCGTCCTCATCGCGCAGTTCTGCCACCTCTTTGTGACGATAGAGCGCGTTGTCGTCGAAATTGATCTTGGCATCGAGCGCAACCACGTCGCCCGATTTGGTGATCATCAACGGGTTGAGTTCGATCACCGAGGCATCGAGATCGACGAACGCCTTGTAGATCGCGTCGATGAACCTGACCGCCTTCTTGACCTGGTCGCCTTCGAGATCCAGCGCGTACGCGATGCGTCGCGCGTGATGCGGCATGAGCCCGGTCGCCGGATCGATGGTCACTTTCAGGATCTTTTCGGGGTGATGGACCGCGACTTCCTCGATATCCATACCGCCTTCCGTCGAGGCGATGACGGTGATGCGGCTGGTCGCGCGATCGATCAGAAGGCCGAGATACAGCTCGCGCGCGATGTCGCAACCTTCCTCGACATAGAGGCGGCCCACGACGCGCCCCTGCGGCCCGGTCTGTTTGGTGACCAGGGTTTTGCCGAGCAGTTCTTTGGCGATGGCGCGGACTTCGTCGAGCGACCGGGCGAGCTTGACGCCGCCCGCCTTGCCGCGGCCGCCGGCATGGATCTGGGCCTTCACGACCCAGATCGTGCCGCCCAGCTTTTTCGCGGCGTCGACCGCCTCGTCGACGGTGAACGCAGGGTAACCGCGCGGAACGGCAACGCCGAAACGGGCGAGGAGTTCCTTCGCCTGGTACTCGTGAATATTCATTGGTCGGCTTGCGCAATCGTGAATGTGCGGCGGCGGGCGGGCCTCCGCGAACGGAGGCTGAGCTTCAATCTAACAGCTTCAAGCCCGGGTTCAAGGCACGCCCCACGAAAATCCGTGCCGTGACCCGCCCGCCGCCGACGCAAGCCGTGGATCGCATCAGCGCGCCGCCCGCGCAACGTCCGCCGCCCGAGGGCGGAGACTATGCGGAGCAGCGCGCTGAAAGGCGATCAGTAGACCGTTTCTTACTTCGCGCGACGGGTACGCGGCCGTGACTTCGCCTTGGCCGCTGCCGGCGCCGGGGCCGGGGCCGCCTTCTTGGCCCGACGCTTTGTCTTGCGCTTGGTCTTGCGCTTGGTCTTGCGCTTGGCTTTCGCTTTCGCTTTGGTCTTGCGCTTCGCCTTACGCTTCGTCTTCGCCTTGGTCTTCCGCTTGGCGACCTTCCGCTTCGCGGTCTTCCGCTTGGCCGACTTACGCTTGGCCTTCGCCTTGGACTTTGCCTTCCGCTTCGGTGCCGCGCGCTTCGCGGCGGCCCGGGCAGTCCGCTTCCCAGTCCTCTTCATCGTTTATCTCCTCTCTGAATTTTCCTCACCGTATCGATGAGGCCCCTTACGGCCGAGATCGACTTATCGAACATGGCCCGTTCGGACCTGTTCAAATCGATTTCGACCACTCTCTCTACGCCGCCAGCACCGATCACCACCGGCACGCCGACATAGAGTCCTTTAACCCCGTACTCCCCGTTGAGCCAGGCAGCACAGGGTAACACGCGTTTCTTGTCCTTTAAAAAGGATTCAGCCATCGAGATCGCTGCCGCAGCGGGCGCGTAGAAAGCTGAACCGGATTTCAGCAGCTCGACGATCTCCGCACCGCCGTCGCGCGTGCGCTGCACAATGGCATCGAGCTGTTCGTTGGTGAGCCACCCCTTCTTCACGAGATCGGGCAGCGGAATCCCGGCCACCGTCGAATAGCGGACCAGCGGCACCATGGTGTCGCCGTGCCCGCCGAGCACGAAGGCGGTCACGTCTTCGACCGACACCTTCATCGCCTCGGCCAGGAAATATCGGAACCGCGCGCTGTCGAGCACGCCGGCCATGCCGACGACCCGCGAATGCGGCAGGCCGCATGCCTCGCGCATCACCCACACCATCACATCGAGCGGGTTGGTGACGACGATGACGAATGCCTTGGGACAATGTTTCTTGATGGCGGCGCCGACCTTCGAAATCACTTCGGCATTCTTGCCGAGCAGGTCGTCCCGACTCATGCCGGGCTTACGCGGGAAGCCAGCGGTGACGATCACCACGTCGGCGCCCTTGATGGCCCGATAATCGTTGGCGCCGCCAATGACCGCATCGAAACCTGCGATCGGCGATGCCTGCACGATGTCGAGTGCTTTCCCCTGCGGCAGGCCATCGGCGATGTCGAACATGACGATGTCGCCGAGGTCTTTGAGACCGGCGAGCAGCGCCAGCGTGCCGCCGATATTTCCTGCACCGATCAGGGCGATCTTCTTACGCGCCATCCCCGTTTCGATCCGCCGTTCGGCCCCATGTCCGGTCACGTACCGGCCGTTCGTTTCATGGCCGCGCAGGGTGGTTACCCCATACCGCCGCCATACTAGGTCTAGTGTTACTACTCCTTTTCAACCCCCAGAGCAAGTGTGGGGATAATAAAATGTCAAGAACTATCGCTGGTGATGCCGGGCGACATACTCGGCCGAGCGCATTTCGATCAGCCGCGAGGCGGTGCGGCGGTATGTGGCGGCGACATCGCGCGCGCGACAGAGCCCGTCCGGCTCGGCTTCTGCACTCATCACCAGCAGCGTCCGATGTTCGTACAGCGCATCGATCAGGGCCACGAAACGCAGCGCTTCATTGCGTTCCTCGTCGCCCATGACCGGCACGTCTTCGAGCAACAGCGTGTGAAAATTGGCGGCCAACGCCAGGTAATCCGCGGCACCGAGATTCTGCCGGCAGAGCGCATCGAAACCAAACCAGGCGACGCCTTCGGCGGCGCGCGGCACGAATAACACCCGTCCCAGAAACTCGATCGACACCGCCTTCGGTTCGGCCCGATCGGTCAGCAGCGCGAAAATTTCGCGCAACTGCGCCGCCGCCCGCTCGTCATGCGGCACGAAGTAAACCGGCTGGCCGGCAACGCGGATCCGGCGCCAGTCGGTGCCCCGGCCGATATCGACGAGGTCGAGATGCGCCTCGATCAGGGCGATGAACGGCAGGAACCGCTCGCGCTGCAGCCCGCCTTCGTAGAGCCGCTGTGGCGCCCGGTTCGAGGTCGCGACGATCACCACGCCGCGCCCGATCAGCGCTTCGAACAGCCGGCCCAGCAGCATGGCATCGGCGATGTTCGTGACCTGGAATTCGTCGAAACAGAGCAGCGTCGCATCGGCCGCGACCGCTTCGGCGATCGGCGGTACCGGATCGCCCTGATGGCTCTGCCGCCATGCGTGGATCCGTCCATGGACCTCCTGCATGAAGGCGAGAAAATGCACCCGGCGCTTGGCCGCGACCGGCGCATCGGCGAAGAACATATCCATCAGCATCGACTTGCCGCACCCGACGTCGCCGACGAGATAGATGCCGCGCGGCGCCGAATCGGGTGGACCGGACGCGACGGCGTCGCGTCCGAAAAGCCGACCGAGAAACGACCCGCGAGGCCGCGCCGGCACGTAATCGGCCAGCGCCTCGTGCAGGGCCTGCAGCCGCGCGACCGCCTGCGTCTGTGCGGGATCGGGTTGGATCAGGTCGGCTGCGATGCGCGCCGCATAGGCCGCGCGCGGGCCATTGGCGACGGCGCTTCCGGCGACATCACTCGCGGCAGCTTCGGTCGGCCGATCGTTCATCGCATCTCCGGTTTTGGTATTTCCGTCCGCAGCGATAGCATGACCCCGCGATAGTATAGGCGCCGTGAAACGGGAGAGCAGCCCGAACGAGGAGAGCGATCATGGACGACGATGTCTTCAATATGGGCCTGCGCCAGTTCCTGAAGCAGGTCGGCGTGACCTCGCAGCGCGCGCTCGAGGAGGCCGTGCGCCAGGCTGAGGACGACGGCAAACTGGCCGGTCAGAAGAAGGTCCGCGCTCGGATGGTGCTGACGGTCGATTCGATCGGCCTCGAACATGTCGTCGAGGACGATATCAAGCTGGCGTGAGCAGGCTGCTGCGATCCACCACTCGTCCGTCATCGCCGGGCTTGACCCGGCGATCCATCATGCCGATGCACCGGCATTGCAGAACGAAGATGGTGTGAGCGGGTCGGTGGATGCCCGGGTCAAGCCCGGGCATGACGATTGGAAAAACGGATGCGCCCCAACGCGCCGCCTAGCGCCGTACGACCATCAGCTTCTTGATCTCGGCGATCGCCTTGGCCGGATTGAGGCTCTTCGGGCAGGTCTTGGTGCAGTTCATGATGGTGTGGCAGCGATAGAGCCGGAACGGGTCTTCGAGATTGTCGAGCCGCTCGCCGGTATGTTCGTCGCGGCTGTCGGCGATCCAGCGATAGGCCTGCAGCAGGATCGCAGGGCCCAGATAGCGATCGTCGTTCCACCAGTAGCTCGGGCAGGCCGTCTGGCAGCAGAAGCAGAGGATGCATTCCCAGAGCCCGTCGAGCTTCGCGCGCTCTTCCGGCGACTGCAGCCGCTCGCGCGCGGGTGCCGCCGTCTCGGTCTTGAGCCAGGGCTCGATCGAGGCGAGCTGGGCATAGGCGGTGCTGAGATCGGGCACCAGGTCCTTCACGACCGGCCGGTGCGGCAGCGGATAGATGCGCACCTCGCCCTTCACCGCGCGCGTATGCATGGTGCAGGCAAGCGTGTTGGTGCCGTCGATATTCATCGCGCAGGAGCCGCACACACCCTCACGGCAGGAGCGCCGGAAGGTGAGCGTCGCGTCGATCTCGTTCTTGATCTTGATGAGCGCGTCGAGAACCATCGGGCCGCATTGCGCGAGATCGACCTCGTAACTGTCGATGCGCGGGTTCTCGGCCGTATCCGGGTCCCAGCGATAGATCTTGAAGACGCGCATTTCGGTCGCGCCCGCTTCGGCGGGAAAACGCTTGCCGGGCTTTACCTTGGAATTGGCAGGGAGCGTTAATTGGGCCATGGGTCTATTTCTTACTCGTCATCGCAGGACCATTCCTCGAGCACCGACCAGCACTCTTCGTCGTCGCTATCGAAACCTTCCCAGCGGGAAAGCTGGATAAATTCGAACCGTCCGGCCTTGGCAACGGCATTCATCCGGTCGGTCAGTTCGCGCAGATCGTCGGAAAACTCGACCACGTCAGGTTCGTCTTCGGATTCCTCGTCAAACCAGCATTCGAGACAAAACCGGCCATCCGTGGAATTGATCATCGGCCGCTCTCGGATTGCCCGTTAATACACCCGTTTCTTCGGCGGGAAGGATTGCACGTCGTTCGACAGCGGATTGAGATGCACCGGGCGGTATTCGATCGGCATGGTGCCCTGCTCGTCCAGCCGCACGATCGTGTGCTTCAGCCAGTTGTCGTCGTCGCGCTCGGGATGGTCTTCGCGGGCATGCGCGCCGCGGGTTTCGGTGCGGTTGCGCGCCGATTCGAGCGAGACCATCGCCTGCGCCATGAGATTGTCGAGCTCGAGCGTTTCGACCAGGTCCGAATTCCAGATCATCGAACGGTCGGTGACGCGGATATCGGCGCGCTGGCCCCAGAGCGCGCGCAACCGCGCCATGCCGCCATCGAGCGTTTCCTGGGTGCGGAAGACCGCGCAATCGACCTGCATCAGCTTCTGCATGTCGAGCCGGAGCTTCGCCGTCGGCGTGCCGCCGCTCGCATGACGCAGGCGGTCGAACCGCGCCAAAGCCGGCTCGGCCGAATCTTTCGGCAGCGGTCGCAGCGCCTCGCCCGGCGTTACCAGTTCAGCGGCGCGGATCGCGGCGGCACGGCCGAACACCACGAGATCGAGCAGCGAGTTGGATCCCAGCCGGTTAGCGCCATGGACCGAAACGCAGGCCGCCTCCCCGATCGCCATCAGGCCCGGCACCACCGCATCGGGATCGCCGTTCTTCGGGGCGACCACCTCGCCGCGATGGTTGGTCGGAATGCCGCCCATATTGTAATGGCAGGTCGGCAGCACCGGGATCGGTTCGCGCGTCACCTCGACGCCGGCGAAGATTTTTGCCGTCTCGGAAATGCCCGGCAGGCGCTCGTGCAGCACCTTGGGATCGAGATGTTCGAGATGCAGATGGATATGGTCCTTGAGCGGGCCGCAGCCGCGCCCCTCGCGAATCTCGATCGTCATCGCGCGGCTGACGACGTCGCGCGAGGCGAGATCCTTCGCATGCGGCGCATAGCGTTCCATGAAACGCTCGCCGGCCGCATTCGTCAGATAGCCGCCCTCGCCGCGCGCACCCTCGGTGATGAGGCAGCCGGCGCCGTAGATGCCTGTCGGATGGAACTGGATGAACTCCATGTCCTGCAGCGGCAGCCCGGCGCGCAGCAGCATCGCATTGCCGTCACCGGTGCAGGTATGCGCCGAGGTGCAGGAGAAATAGACCCGCCCGTAGCCGCCGGTCGCCAGCACCACGAGCTGCGCATTGAACCGGTGGATCGTGCCGTCCTCGAGATTCCACGCGATCAGGCCGCGGCAATGCCCGGCCTCGTCCATGATCAGGTCGATCGCGAAATACTCGATGAAGAACTCGGCCCTGTGCTTGAGCGCCTGCTGGTAAAGCGTGTGCAGGATTGCGTGCCCGGTGCGGTCGGCCGCGGCGCAGGTGCGTTGTGCGATGCCTTCGCCGAACCTGGTCGTCATGCCGCCGAACGGCCGCTGATAGATCTTGCCTTCGGCGGTGCGGCTGAACGGCACGCCATAATGTTCGAGCTCGATGATCGCCGGCATCGCCTCGCGCACCATGTACTCGATCGCGTCCTGGTCGCCGAGCCAGTCGGAGCCCTTGACCGTGTCGTACATATGCCATCGCCAGTCGTCTTCGCCCATATTGCCGAGCGCGGCGGCGATGCCGCCCTGGGCTGCAACCGTGTGGCTGCGCGTCGGGAAGACCTTGGTGACGCAGGCGGTGCGCAATCCCTTCTGCGCCATGCCGAAAGTCGCGCGCAGGCCCGCACCGCCGGCACCGACCACCACAACATCGTAATCGTGATCGACGATGCGGTAGGCGTCGCCATTAATACGAGGCGCCCCGGCTTCGGTCGATGATGCTGTGGTGGCCATGATCGCTAGTTTCCAAACGCGATGGTGAAAAGCGCGATCGCGCCGGTCAGCGCCAGCGCGATGCAGCCGAACTTGACCAGCAGGATGAGCGCGAGCCGCAGGCCTTCGCCATGCACATAGTCTTCGATTATGACCTGCAGACCGAGTGCGAGATGCCAGAGCCCGGCACCGAGCAGGAGCAGAAACAAACCGAACGTCAGCGGATGGCCGAGCCACGCGATAACCGCCTGATGATCGGCACCGCTATGCGCGATGAGCCCGATCAGGAACCAGACCAGCAGCGGCACCAGGGCAACCGCCGTGACGCGCTGCAGCCACCAATGCTGCACGCCTTCCTTGGCCGAACCGAGGCCGCGGACGCGCCCCAGTTCGCTGCGCAGGCCGCGCATCAGAAACCACCCCGCGCGGCGATGCCGGCGATCCAGATCGCAATCGTGAGAACGATCGTGCCGCCGACGACCAGTTTGCCCGAGAGATAGACCGCATCGAGTTCGAGGCCGTGACCGGTATCCCAGACCAAATGCCGGATACCGTTCAGCAGGTGATAGAGGAGGCAGAATGTGAAGGCGAACAGCAGCACGCGGCCGAGGATCGAACCGGCCAGCGCCTGCATGCAGGCGAAGGCTTCGGGCCCGTAGGCCGCCGCGACCAGCCACACGACCAGAGCGACCGCACCCGCGCCCAGCACGATGCCGGTGATGCGATGCGATATCGACAGGACCGTGGTGAGTTGCGGCCGATAGATCTGCAGATGCGGTGAGAGCGGCCGCGCCGGATGGTGCGCCGGTGGCTGCGCCGGATCCGATGGAATGGACCGATCGTTCTCGTCGCGGCCGTCCGCGCCCATGAATCCCCGCTGAGGATTTGTGATTCCGTGCCAAGGCTGATGTAAGCCCCGCCGCCAGCTTAGTCAACGCGCGTGCTGCAGTGCAAACAAACTGTCGGCACTGTCACAAAATGTGGACGGTTCGGTGGAAAATCGGTTTGCGGTTTGTGCAAGACCCAACCGGTTTTACACAGGAAAATCGGTGCGCGCCGCGAATCCGCATTGCCGCTCTGTCGAAATGATCTCAAGCTTTCGGCAGCACGCGAAAGCGTCGGTCGGCGGTCCGCGCTGGCTCCCGATTTCGGCAGCAACCTCCGTTCCTGCCGGCACCCGGGGCGATGCGGACCCAAGGCCGCGAACCGGATTGACGGCGGCAACGCCTTCAGACCGGATCGGTGCCGGAACGGACGCCGTTCTGCGGCGCTCGAACCGGGATGGATAAGCGGGCCGTTCCTGGCAATGCCTGCGGGCAAAGCGGACCAGCCGCGCCGGCCGCGTCACGGTTTGCGATTTCGGTCGCAGATCGCGCGATACCGCCGGTGGCCGGTCGGGAATTCGTGCCGCTGATCCGTCGGGTTGTTGTGGGCCCCTTCGCGGGGGTCCGTACGTCACGCCCGATCGCCCGGCGGGACGCCGACGCGGCAACGCGTTCGGTGTTCGGACGGCGCGGCGGGGCTGACGATCGCAGCACCCTGCCGCTTTTTCGTGTCGGAGCCGGTCGCAAGCGGCTTCCGGGAGGCGTCAGGAGCATCCTTTCGGGATGCGTTGCGCGAGTTCTTCGGGCTCGGCGCACCTGACGCCTCTCTCATTACCACCCGGATTCGCGCCGGATCAACCTGATTTTGGGGTTTGGAATCGGCGACCCACCAGATATCGCGTGGGGAGCGTCGATCAGGTTTCGCGCGGCAGCAGCACCCAGTAATCGAGCTCGAGCACGACCGACGCATCGGCCTTGCCGTCCTGGTCCTTGTCGGGAAAGTCCGCAGCACTGCAGTTCTTGCAGGCGATCGTACGCAGCCTGAGCGCACCGAGATCGTCGCGCCCGGCGATCGTTGCGCGATCGAGAATTTCGCTCCAGGCATAGATCGTATCGCCGGCGAAACTCGGATTCGAGTGCCGACCGCCATTGATCGCGGCGAGACGGAACGCACCGGCCAGACCGTTCGCACTCAGCGCGCGCGCCAGCGAGATGATATGGCCGCCATAGACGATGCGCCGGCCGAACCTTCCACCGGCTTCGACATGCTGGTTGAAATGCACCCGCGCATTGTTCTGATAGAGCCGCGTCGCGAGCATGTGACAGGATTCTTCGATCGTCATGCCGTCGACATGGTCGATGCGCTCGCCCGGGTTGTAATCCTCCCAGCGATGGCGCGTGCCGGCGAGATCGTCGCTCCAGCCCGCAAGATCGAGCTCTTCCGGCACCAGCAAATCATCGGCCGCGACGGCATCGGGCAGCTCGGGCACGACCGGCGGCGGCGGCGGCGCCGCCTTGTCACGCTTGCGCACCAGAACCCAGCGCACATAGTCGAGCACGATCTCGCCCATCTGGTTGGTGCCGGTCGAATGCACATAGACGATGCCGGTTTCGCCGTTCGAGGTTTCCTTGAGCCCGATCACCTCGGAGACGGTCGCGAGCGTATCGCCGGGATAGACCGGCACGCCGAACCGGCAGGCAGCATAACCGAGATTGGCGATCGCATTCAGCGACACGTCGGGCACAGTGCGGCCGAACACGATATGAAACACCAGCACGTCGTCGATCGGCGCCTGCGGCAGACCGAGCGACTGTGCGAACGAATCCGAGGAATGCAGCGCAAAGCGCGAGCCGGTCAGCGCGATATAGAGCGCGACATCGCCTTCGGAGAGCGTGCGCGGCACCGCATGCACGATCCGCTCGCCGAGCCGGAAATTCTCGAAGAAACGGCCGGGATCGGTCTTGCCGCTCATTGTGCCGCCTTGATCCGGTCGCGCTCGGCCTGTTCCTTGGCGGCGATCGTGTCGGCCAGTTCGACGACGCGGCGCGCGTTCAGCACATGCAGGTTCTCGATCAGCTTGCCGTCGACCACGACGATGCCCTTGCCCTGACGCGACGCCTCGGCATGGGCCGCGATGATGCGGCGCGACCATTCGACCTCGGAGGGTTGCGGCGCGAAGATACGGTTCGCCGCCTCGATCGTTTTCGGGTGGATCAGCGTCTTCCCGTCGAAGCCGAGATCGCGCCCCTGCTCGCAGGCGAGCTGGAAGCCCTCGACATCCTCGAGATCGAGATGCACACCGTCGAGGATCGCGAGATTGAAGGCGCGCGCCGCCAGGAGACAGAGCCCGAGCGCGGTGATCATCGGCAGCCGGTCGCGCGTATGCTGCGCGTGCAGGTCCTTGGCGAGATCGGACGTGCCCATGACGAAGCAGCGGACCCGCGGGCTCGCGCCGCCGATCGCCTCGGCATTCAGAACCGCGCGCGGCGTTTCCATCATGCACCAGATCGAGAGTTCCGACGGCGCATCGTTCGCCGCCATCACCATCTCGGACTGGCGCACCGATTCGACGTTCTCGGTCTTGGGCAGCAGCAGCGCCTCGGCGCCGGCCTTGCTCGCCGCGACCAGATCGGCATAGCCCCAGGGCGTGTTGAGCCCGTTGACGCGGATCACCACCTCGCGCTCGCCGAACCCGCCCGCCTTGACCGCATCGCAGACCGCCTGGCGCGCATCGCGCTTGGCATCCGGCGCCACCGCATCCTCGAGATCGAGGATGACGACGTCGACCGGCAAAGTGCGCGCCTTCTCGATCGCGCGGGCATTGGAACCCGGCACGTAGAGCGCCGAACGGCGGGGCCAGTTGCCGCGATACATGAGCGTTCATCCTTCCCGATCATCGCCGCCGGATCGCCTTTGTGGCCGTCGATCCAGAGGCCCGAAACCGGCGCGACTATAGGCAATCGGACCCGCCGTGCAACCGGGAGGGGCCCGAAGGCAATAGCGGCCTCTGGCGCTGCGGCGGGGCCTCGTGATTAGCTCGCGTCGATGGATGCGCCCACCAACACGCCGCAAAACCCCCGGCCTCACCCGAAATCCGTGCTGTCGATCCAGTCCCGCGTAGTCTACGGCCATGTCGGCAACGCGGTCGCGATGCCGGCACTGCACGGGCTCGGCATCGAGGCCTGGCCGATCGACACGGTCTCGTACTCGAGCCATCTCGGCTATCCCGAGGCGCGCGGCATGCGCCACGCGCCGGCGACACTCGCGCCCTTGCTCGACGGGCTCGAGGCGATCGGCGCGCTCGGCGAGTGCGATTGCGTGCTGAGCGGCTATCTCGGCGATGTCGGGAACGCAGCGCTCGTCGCCGACGCGGTCGCGCGCGTGAAGCGGCACAATCCGGCTGCGTTCTATGTGCTCGATCCGGTGATGGGCGAACGCGGCGAGGGGCTCTATGTCGCCGAACCGGTTGCAGCCGCGATCCGCGATGCGCTGCTGCCGCACGCCGATATCGCGATCCCGAACCAGTTCGAACTCGGCTGGCTCGCCGGCATGCCGACCGACACGATCGAGCAATCGTTGGCCGCAGCCGACGCATTGCGCCACGCCGCCAAACACGATCTCGCGATCCTGGTCACCGGCATCGATTCCGATGGTACGACGCTCACGACCATCGCTGTCGATGGGCGCGGCGCCTGGCGGATCGATGTCGCCCGCCAGAAACTCGAGGCGCATGGCACCGGCGATTATTTCGCAGCGCGATTGACCGGCCATGTCCTGCTCGGCGCCGATCTGCCGACCGCCCTTGTCGCTGCGACCGCCGACACGCAGGCGGTCGTCTCCGCGACCGTCGCCGCCGGACGGCGCGAATTGCTGCTGGTTCCGGGCGGGGGCGATGGACGCGGCAACGAAACGGGGGCCGACAAAAGATCGGCCCCCGCATTCGAACTCGTCAAACTGCGCTGATTCGCGCGATCTCTTCCGCGCCCGCGATTACCGCTTCGGCAGATAATTGGCGACCAGCTCTTCGGCGATCTGCACCGCGTTGAGCGCCGCCCCCTTGCGCAGATTGTCGGACACGATCCACAGCGACAGCCCGTGATCGACCGTCGGATCCTTGCGGATGCGGCTCACATAGACCGCCTCGTCGCCGGCGCATTCGAGCGGCGTCACGTAGCCTTCGTCCGCACGGTGATCGACGACGATGACGCCCGGCGCCTTCTTCAGCGCGTTGCGGGCCTGCTCGACGGTGATCTTGTCCGTGAACTCGACATTCACCGCTTCGGCATGGCCGACGAAGACCGGCACGCGCACGCAGGTCGCCGAGACCTTGATATCGGGATCGAGGATCTTCCGCGTCTCGACCGCCATCTTCCATTCTTCCTTGGTCGAACCGTCATCGAGGAAGACGTCGATATGCGGGATCACGTTGAACGCAATCTGCTTGGTGAATTTCTTGTGCTCGACTGGGCCGTTCATGTAGATGGCGCGCGTCTGGTTGAACAGCTCGTCCATCCCGTCTTTGCCCGCACCCGAGACCGACTGATAGGTCGCGACGACGATGCGCTTGATCGGCACCAGATCGTGCAGCGGCTTCAGCGCGACGACCATCTGGATCGTCGAGCAGTTCGGATTGGCGATGATGTGGCGCTTGGTATAGCCGGCGATCGCATCGGCATTCACTTCCGGCACGACGAGCGGCACATCGGGTTCCATGCGGAACTGCGAGGTGTTGTCGATCACGATCGCGCCCGCCGCCGCCGCACGCGGCGCATGCACGGCCGATACCTTTGCACCCGGCGAAAACAGCGCGATGTCGATGCCCTTGAAGTCGAAGCTGTCGAGCGCCTTGACCTTCAGGGTTTTCTCTTCGCCGAACGAGACCTCGAGGCCGGCCGAATTCGCAGACGCGAGCACGATGACCTCGTCCGCGGGAAATTCGTGACCGGCGAGCGTCGCCAGCATTTCGCGTCCGACATTGCCCGTGCCGCCGACTACCGCAACCCTGAAACCCATGATGACCCTTCCGTTTCTTACCCGTTCCGTTCGGAACCCTGATAACCGATGATCGCTGAGGTCTTGAGCCGGCCAGTCTTGAGCCAGGCTGGGGCCGCGATCACATAGGCCCCAACCAGTTGGAGAGCAAGCGAGCAGGATGACCGAGCGAGACCCTTCCGAACCCCGGATCGGCAGTAATGCCGGCCCGGACAACTATCCCGCCTTCTGGCAGCGTTATCTGCTGCTGCACCGGAAGGAGGGCAGCCGGCGGCTGCATTATCTCGGCAGCTTGTTCGCACCCCTTCTCCTGCTCTGGGCCCTGATCCATGGACCCCTTTGGCTTCTCCTCTTCGTTCCCCTTGCGGGGTATCTCCCGGCCTGGGCCGGGCATTTCCTGATCGAAGGCAACCGCCCGGCCACCTTCGGCCATCCGCTCTGGTCGATCTGGAGCGACTACCGGATGTTCGCTCTCTGGCTCACCTTCCGGCTCGACCGGGAATATGCGCGGCACGGCATCGCCTGAACTTGTCTCTATCTGTCCCGTCGCTTCTCTCTTCGTCTCGCGATCCCCTGAAACGAAAAGGGCCGCCCCGGAGGGCGGCCCTGACGTTGCGTTTTTTTAAGTGCGCGTGCGTCAGCCGCCCGTTGTCGGGGTCGTGGTGGTCGTCGTCGGCGCGGGCGTCTGGCCCGGCGCTTCCGCGACCGTGTCGGTGGGCTTGCTCGACGCCGTCACACCATGACCGGCGCAATCGGCAGCCGCGAGCGACGGGGCCAAAAGGCCCGCACCCAGCAGCAGCGACAGCGTCAAAATCGAGAAAAGGCGCAAGAGATGCCTCCTTTCAGGTCCGATCGGCCCCAATCCCTAGCCAAATCATATCCGGCCGGGCCGATCCTGTCGATTCACGAGCCGTCGGCCGCTCAGCCGCCGGCATTTGTATCGGTTTCGGGCTCTTCGGTCGCCGCAGGCTGCTCAGCCTCGGGCCGGACAATCGGGTTGCTCTGCTGCAGGGCCGGCGGCTGGACCGTCCCATACTTGGCGGCATAGATCGCCTTCGGGCCGCCGCAGCCGCAGGGAGTCGCATCCTCGCTCAGGGCCGGGTCGGCCGTCTGGTCTTCGGCCGGCGCCGAGCCGGTGACGCCGATCGCCACGACCGCAGCCAAAAAGATTGTCGCCTTGCGCATCCGGGCGTTCTCCCGCCGATCTTGTTTGAAGCTAGGATCGAGGGGGGATGGGGTCAAGTAGAGCGCGCAACGGCTAAAATCCGTTCAAACCTCATCCCGGTGTCATCGTTTCAGAAAGCAGGACCATTTTCATGACGGATGTTTCCATCATCGGTCTCGGCGCCATGGGTTCGGCACTGGCCCGTGCGCTGTTGCAGGCCGGATTCAAGACCACCGTCTGGAATCGATCGTCCGCCAGGATGCAACCGCTTCTCGCTCTGGGCGCGTCCGGTGCCGCTTCCGTCCGCGATGCCGTGCGTGCGAGTCCGGTCATCATCGTTTGCATCGACAATTATCGAACGACCGCGCAACTGCTCGAGACCGACGACGTCGCGCCGCATCTCCGGGGTCGCACACTCGTTCAGTTGAGCACCGGGACGCCACGAGAAGCGCGCGCGGCCGAAGCGTGGATGCAGAAGAACGGCGGCCTCTATATCGACGGCGCGCTGTTGTGCAGCCCGGTGCATATCGGCACCGAGCGCGCCATCATCCCTCTCGCCGGATCGGATGCTGCCTTCGCATCCTGCAGGGCGCTCATGAAACCGCTCGGCGGCGATGTTCGCTATCTCGGCGACAATGTCGGTGCGCCGTCCGCGCTCGATCTGGCCTGGTTATCCGAACGATTCGGCATGTATGTGGGCGCCGCTCAGGGAGCGTCACTGTGCGAAGCCGAAGGCGTGGACGTCGCTCTCTACGCATCGCTTTTCGCGAACGGCGAACCGGTCCGCCTGTTTCTGGAGACGATACGGACGAACGCCTACGAGAACCCCGGCGCCACCGTGCAGGTCTGGTCGGAAGGGCTCGAGCGCATCCGCAGCGGGGCCAACGACACCGGGATCGACAGCGAATTTCTCGACCTGACGATGGCGCTGCTTCGGCGCGTCATCGCCGCGGGTCATGGCGAGGAGCATATCGCCGCTTTGTTCAAAGTGCTGCGCAAGAACGCGCCGGCCTGAACCGGGCAGGCAGCCACCAACCTTGTCGGCGTTTTATCGCGCGCGGTGCCCTAGCGTGCGCGGCGATCCAGCGCGCCGAGCAGTGCCTCGCCCATCGCCGCCGTCGAAACCTGGGTCGCACCCGGCGTCATGATGTCGGCCGTGCGCACGCCCGAGGCGAGCACGTCCCCGACCGCGGCCTCGAGCAGCGCCGCATCATCGAGCCGCTCGAAGGAATAGCGCAGCATCATCGCGTAAGAGAGCAATGTCGCGAGCGGATTCGCGAGGCCCTGGCCCGCGATGTCAGGCGCCGATCCGTGCACCGGCTCGTAGAGCGCGCGCCGCCGGCCGGTCGCATCGGCCGCACCGAGCGAGGCCGAAGGCAGCATGCCGAGCGAACCGGTCAGCATCGCGGCACAATCGGAGAGAATGTCGCCGAACAGATTGTCGGTCACGATCACGTCGAACTGCTTGGGCTTGCGCACGAGCTGCATCGCGCAATTGTCGGCATACATATGCGACAGCTCGACATCCTTGTAATCGCTGTCATGCAGCTTCTGCACTTCCTCGCGCCACAGAACGCCGCTTTCCATCACGTTCGCCTTCTCGACCGAGCAGACCTTGCGCCCGCGCAGTCGCGCGAGATCGAACGCGACGCGTGCGACGCGGATGATCTCGGGCGTCGTATAGACCTGGGTGTTGATGCCGCGCCGCGTGCCGTCGGGCAATGTTTCGATGCCGCGCGGCTCGCCGAAATAGACGCCGCCGGTCAGCTCGCGCACGATCACGATGTCGAGCCCTTCGACCAGCTCGCGCTTGAGCGACGAGGCTTCGGCGAGCGGGCCGAACACCATCGCCGGACGCAGGTTCGCAAACAGCTCCATGTCCTTGCGCAGCCGCAGCAGCGCACGTTCGGGTTTGATCTCGAAGGGCAGATCGTCCCATTTCGGACCGCCGACGGCGCCGAGCAGTACCGCATCGGCCGCCATCGCATCCGCCATCGTCTCTTCGGTGACCGGCACGCCGTGCTTGTCGATCGCCGCACCGCCGACGAGGCCCTCGGACACGTCGAACTCGAGCGACCGGTTCTTTGCGAACCAGTCGATCACGCGCGTCACCTGGCCCATCACTTCGGGACCGATGCCGTCGCCGGCGAGGATCAGGATTTTGCGGTTCTTGGCCATGAGTTTCCCTTGCGAAGCGAAGAAGGCTCACCACAGAGGCACAGAAAAAAGAGGCGTCGCTGTGCTCTGTGTCTCTGTGATGAATCTATTTCAGATAAAGCGCCTGGCGCTCGAACGCGACCGCTATCGCCACAGCCAGGGCTGCGTGCCGCGATTCTTGTTCTCGAAGCTGTCGATCGAGGCCGACTTCTCGAGCGTCAGGGCGATATCGTCGAGCCCGTTCAGCAGGCAATGCTTTCGGAACGGTTCGACATCGAAACGGATGCGGCCGCCATCGGGCCCGGTGATTTCCTGCGATTCGAGATCGACGGTGACGATCGAATTGGCGCCACGCTCGGCATCGTCCATCAGCTTCGCGACCTGCTCTTCCGGCAGCGCGATCGGCAGGATCCCGTTCTTGAAACAGTTATTGTAGAAAATGTCGGCGAAACTCGGCGCGATGATGCAGCTTATGCCGAAATCGAGCAGCGCCCAGGGCGCATGCTCGCGCGACGAGCCGCAGCCGAAATTGGCGCCGGCGACGAGGATCTTCGCGTCGCGATAGGCCGGCTTGTTGAGCACGAATTCCGGCTTCTCCTTGCCGCCCTGCTCGTAGCGCATCTCGTCGAACAGGTTCTTGCCGAGCCCGGTGCGCTTGATCGTCTTCAGGAACTGCTTGGGGATGATCATGTCGGTGTCGACATTCATCATCGGCAAAGGTGCGGCGATGCCACGCAGCCGGGTGAATTTTTCCATCGAACGAACTCCGCGTGCCTGCCGCCGCAGCCGCCCGCCGATCGGGCCCGGCCGTCGAAACGTCATCGAAAACAGGGGGTGGGTATAGTCGCAGGGGCCGGCGCTTGCCAAGGCCGGCGCCACCCCCAACTCAGATCCCGCGGCCGATCACGACCGTGCCCGCGATCAGATCGTGCAGCGCCTGGCGGCGGCGCGTGAAGATCGCCATGAAAAACCCGATCATCAGGATCGCGGCCGACAGATATTTGGCGAAATAGCGCACCGTCGCGCGCAGCGGCCGGATCCGCCCGCCCTCGAGATCGGTGACGCGCAGGCCGAGTGCGACCTTTCCCAGCGTGCCCTGATAGGGCGAGCATTCGAGCCCGACGAAATAGGCCCCTGCTGTGAGGATGCTGACCGCGATGCCGAGCGGCGACCAAGTCAGGACCGGGCCAGCACTGCCATCGGCGAGCAGCGGGTGGTCATAGACCGGCAGGCCGATCACCTCGAGGAAGCCGGTCAGCACCAGCAACACGATGCCGTCGACGAAAAGCGCCATCACGCGCTGGGTGATCCGCGCATAGATCATGAAATTCTCCCCGCACGGCGCGCCACAAAGGCGGTTGCCGTCATGAACCGGCCAAAGCCGGCGAGCATCGATTTCCGGGGAAGATTAGCAGAGCCAACGCGGTACCGGTGTCCCTGCCGAAGCCCGGTACCGCGTCGTCCTTGTGCAGGAGAGGTGGCACGCCCCTTCCTGCGGATCGGATCGTTGGCGGGAGACTGCCTCTGATCCGGCCATGCAGGAGAGTTAATAATGCAAATCATTCTTAATTGCGAACTGAAAATACGCCGGTCCCGCTATCGCGGCAGCACCCAGAGTTCGATCGGCTGGCGCCGCCCGCGCAGGGTCTGCGCCGGCCGTCGTTCGAGCCTGTCGAGCAGCGATGCGAAATCGCCGGCGCCGGATGCGATCTCGCGTTCGACCGCTTCGTAAAGCGCGCCGCTCATGACCATGACGGCATCGAGTTCGCGGGCGAGGGATTCCAACCGTGCCGCAACGTTCACCGTATCGCCGATCACCGCGAATTCGAGCCGTCGCTCGTCGCCGACCGTGCCAAGCAACGCAGACCCGAAATGGAGACCCATGACCACGCGGATCGGCGCAGCACCGGATGCGGCGCGTTCCGCGTTCCACGCGGCCATCGTGCGATCAATCGCACGCGCGCAGGCCAGCGCATTGCCAGCATCCCTGGGCCCGGTATCGGGTGTGCCGAATGTCGCCATCACGCCGTCGCCGGTAAATTTGTCGAGCGTGCCGCCATGCGCGAAGACCGCATCGGCCATGCGCGACTGAAAGCCGCGCAGCAGCGCGAATGTTTCCGTCGGCGGCTCTTCCGAGGCGAGCGCGGTGAACCCGACGATATCGACGAACAGCACTGCGATCGCCTGTTCACGCGGCGGGCCCATCGGCTCGTCGGCTTCGGCGAGGATGGTCGCCATCGATGGCGGCACATAGCGCGCGAGATTGGCACGCGCCCGTTCGAGCCGGATCAGCTGCGTCACGTCGAGCGCGACAGTGACGATGCCCTCGGGCACATTCGCCTCGCCATGCAGCGGCAGCTTGATCGTGTACCAGTCATGCACGCCGCCGCTGGCATCGACGAAATCATGTTCCATCAGCGAGACCTGTTCGCCGGTCTCGAGAACGCGCCGATCGAGCGTGCGAGCCTGTTCGCCGTAATCGGCCCCCATGATCTCGCTCGCGGTGCGACCGACCGCATCGCCGGTTGTCGTGCCGTACAATTCGGCCTGGAAACGGTTCATCATCAGATAGCGCGATTCGGCATCCTTGACGCTGATCAGCGCCGGCACCGCATCGATGACCGCCTTGAGAAGCTGGCGGCTGCGTTTCAGTTCGATCGAGCGATTCTTGAGATCGGTCACATCGGTCAGAATGCCGACGATGCCGCCATCGGCGGTGCGATATTCGTTGAGCCGCGCCCAGCGGCCGTTATGCCGGCGATGCACGAAATCGCGCATCAACGTCTTGTGCTCAGCCACCTTCTCGGCCACCCAGCCCTCATACTCGTCGCGCTGGTCGAACCGCGGAAAACGCACCGAGGCCTCGAGTTCGAGCAACTCGCGGATCGACATGCCGACCCGCACCGATTCGGGTCGCGCCGAAAAGCTCTCGACATAATGCGTGTTGTAGAGCGCGATCCGGTCTTCGGCATCGAACACAACGAACCCGTCCTGGATAGCCTCAACCGCTTCGGCGAGCTGGCCGCGCGCTTGCGCCAGGTCGGACTCGGCGATCTTGCGCGCAGTGATGTCGCGCAGCGAACCGACCACGCGCTGCGCGGTGCCGTCGGCGCCATAGAGAACGAGGCCGCGCAGCACGATCCAGTGCTGCATATCGCGCTCGCCCGCGCACAGGCGGCCCTCGAAATCGAACTGCTCGACATGGTCGTGGAAAACACCCGCAAGTCTTGTTGCGAAGCTACGCGCATCCTCGGGTACGAAGAAATCGGCAAGCGCGGCTGGCCCGCAACCGACATCGAGATCGGCGCACAGGATTTCGCGCACCCGTTCGGTGCAGAACGCCGTTCCCGCCGCCAGATCGAAATCAAACAGCCCGTCATTGGCGCCTCGCGCCGCCAGCGAATAACGCTCTTCGCTCTGGCGCAGTCTTTGTTCCATGCGCTCGCGCTGGATCGCACCGGCGATCATCGTTGCGGCCGCGCGCAGAAGGCCGGTTTCGAGCGCAGTCCATGGTCGCTCGAAACGACAATCGTCGAAGCCGAGGAAACCCCACCAGACACCGTCGACATGGAGCGGCACCGAGAGGAAAGAGAGCGTGCCGTGTTCCTCGAAAATGCGGCGCACGTCGCCGCTGGTCTCGCGCCGCAGCGCGGCGACGATCTCGCCGGCGGCGCGGCGGCGGCCCCAGTCGTCGAGCGCGCCGGTCGCCGGATCGGTGACCGGGATATTGGCATAGCGCGGATCGGTGGAAATCGGTGCGAGACCCGGCTCGGCCCAGTCGAAGCGGCAGCTTTCGACCGGCGCCCCGTCGGGGCCCGGATGAATTTCGAACAAGGTGACGCGGCTCACTTCGCTGGCGCGCCCGAGCCGCGCCAGGATATCGCCGATCGCCTCGCGCCAGAGCGCGCTCGCCGCGAGCGCGACGGTGCAGGCCGCCAGCGCTTCGAGCATCGCCTCGACGCGCGCGGCTGTGGCGCCGTTGCCGCGATCGTCCGGCCGCGGATCGTGTTTATCGTCCGGCATATCGGTAAAGGCGATGCTCATGCGACGTGGGCCGCACGCGGGTCGAGCGCGCCGCCGGGGCCGAGCCCTAGCCCTGCGGCGGTGCGATCACGCCGAGATCGATTCCGAGCGCGCGCGTCGCGGCCCGGAACGACTGGATGCGCATATCGAGTTCCGGCGTACAGGTGACGGTCGCTGCGTCGATCTCGAGCCGCGCATCGGTCGCGAGCGAGGGAAAATTGACGCCCGGATAGCGCTGATCGAGCGCCGCACCGATCTGCTCGATCCATGTCTTGAATTCGGCGCGCGACGCGTCGGTCCCGTAGCGGCAGCGATCGGCGACCGCGAGGCCCTGCGCCATCGAAGCGTAACGGTCGGTGAGGTAATCGCGGTCGGTAACGCCCGCTTCGTAGACGAGGCCGGTGAGTTGGTCGGTCACCACATGCGCGAGCGTGACCGAATCGCCGATCAGCGAGACGGCGGCATCGTCGCAGGGCAGTTCGAGCGCGATTTCCTTCGCGGACTTTTGGCGTGCGGCAACCCAGGCGGCGCCCAGCTCGTTGGTGATCGCATCGGTCAGCTGACCGATATTCCACTCGAAGGCGATCTTCTGTTCGAAGGCGAGCTTGCGACATTTCTGTTCGAGCCACCAGCCGCCCGCGATAGCGGTGTAGTCGCTCGAAAGCTGTTCGACCGCTTCGTCGCTCGCGTCGGTTTCCTGTGCGTTGGCGGCAATCGCAAATCCCGCACCGGCGATCAGGAGCGCCGCACCGGCAACAAGCCGACGATACGCCGAAAGCGAAATCCATCGGTTCATCGCGCATCTCCCATAGCCGCTATCGTGATCTTTCCAGCCAAACCATGGCCAGATTGAGGCCGCGCCGGTGAGCGGAGGCGGCGCATTGCTATTGCAGCTCGCGCCCTACTGTAACTCGCGTACATCGGCGAGATGGCCGGTGAACGCCGCGGCCGCGGCCATCGCCGGGCTCATCAGATGGGTACGCCCGCCGCGACCCTGCCTTCCCTCGAAATTGCGGTTCGAGGTCGAGGCGCAGCGTTCGCCCGGCTCGAGCCGATCGGCGTTCATTGCAAGGCACATCGAGCAGCCCGGCTCGCGCCAGTCGAAGCCCGCCTCGATCAGCACCTTGTCGATGCCTTCGCGCTCGGCCTGTTCCTTCACGAGACCGGAACCCGGCACCACCATCGCCTGCACGCTGGCGGCGACCTTGCGGCCCTTCGAGATCGCGGCGACCGCACGCAGATCTTCGATCCGTCCGTTGGTGCAGGAGCCGATGAACACGCGGTCGACCTTGACGTCGGTCAGCTTCGTGCCGGGGACCAGGCCCATATAATCGAGCGAACGTTCGATCGCACGGCGCTTCCCCTCGTCCTTCGCATCCTCGGGATGCGGCACGCTGCCGGTGATCGGCAGCACGTCTTCGGGGCTGGTACCCCAGGTGACCTGAGGCGGGATCTGGGCTGCATCGAGTACGATCTCGCGGTCGTAATGTGCGCCTTCGTCGGAGGGCAGCGTGCGCCACCAGGCGACTGCCTGTTCCCACTGCCCGGCTTTCGGCGCCATCGGGCGACCCTTCAGATAATCGAACGTCGTGTCGTCCGGCGCGATCAGGCCGGCGCGCGCACCCGCCTCGATCGACATGTTGCAGACGGTCATGCGCCCTTCCATCGAGAGCGCGCGGATCGCATCGCCGGCATACTCGATGACATGGCCGGTGCCACCGGCGGTGCCGATCTTTCCGATGATGGCAAGGATCGCGTCTTTCGCGGTGACGCCGAGCGGCAATTTGCCGTTGACCGAGATGCGCATGTTCTTGGCCGGCGTCTGGATCAGCGTCTGGGTCGCCAGCACATGCTCGACCTCCGAGGTGCCGATGCCGAACGCGAGCGCGCCGAATGCACCATGCGTCGAGGTGTGGCTGTCGCCGCAGACGATCGTCATGCCCGGCTGGGTCATGCCCTGCTCCGGCCCGATGATATGCACGATGCCCTGGCGGATGTCGTCCATCGAGAAGTACGGCACGCCGAATTCGGCGCAATTCATTTCGAGCGTCTCGATCTGGATGCGCGATTCGGTATCGACGATACCCTTCGAACGATCGCTGGTCGGCACGTTGTGATCGGCGACGGCCAGGGTCGCTTCGGGCCGATGGACCTTGCGACCGGTCATGCGCAGGCCTTCGAAGGCCTGCGGGCTGGTCACCTCATGGACAAGATGACGATCGATATAGATGAGGCAGGTGCCATCGTCCTGACGATGGACCAGATGGCTCTGCCAGATCTTGTCGAACAGCGTGCGCGGTTCGGCCATATCAATCCGTTACCGATGCACTGTTACCGATCGGGGCCCGGCTCAGGACTTGGCGGTATCGCCGGTCTCGTCGCCCTCGGCACTTGACCCGACGCCGCGAGTCTTCTCGCCGATGCGCGCCGACTTGCCGCGGCGGCCGCGGAGGTAATAGAGCTTCGCGCGGCGCACATTGCCGCGACGCACCAGCTCGACCGCATCGACCAGTGGGCTGTAGAGCGGAAACACGCGCTCGACACCTTCGCCGTACGAAATCTTGCGCACCGTGAACGACGAGTTCACGCCGGCATTGCGCCGCGCGATGCACACGCCTTCAAAGGCCTGCAACCGCTCGCGGTCGCCTTCGACAATCTTCACCTGCACACGCACCGTATCGCCGGGCGCGAATTCGGGAATCGTTTTCTTTGCAGCGAAGCTGGCCTCGTTGGCCGCCTCCAGCTCTTTCAACACGCTCATCGCCGTCATCCTTTTCTGTCCTTCTTGCCGTCGGCACCGCTGTCCGCCAGATAGCGCGTCCAGAGATCGGGCCTGCGTTCCTTCGTGGTCCGTTCCGCCTGCTCGCGCCGCCAGGCGCGGATGCGTTCGTGATGGCCGGAGAGCAGTACCTCCGGCACGGTGCGTCCGAGCCATTCGGCCGGTCGCGTGTAATGGGGATATTCGAGCAATCCCGTTTCGAAACTCTCCTCTTCCAGCCCCTCCGGTGCGCCGACCACGCCCGGCAGAAGCCGTACCACCGCGTCGATCAGGGCGATCGCGGCAGGCTCGCCGCCCGAGAGCACGAAATCGCCGAGGCTTACCAGCTCCAGCGACCGCGCTTCGATCACCCGTTCGTCCACCCCTTCATAGCGACCGCATAACAGCGTCAGCACCGGTTCGGCCGCCAGCGCCCGAACCAGAGACTGGTCGAGCAGACGGCCGCGGGGACTCAGATAGATCGTGCGGCCTTCGGCTTCCGCGGCCAGAGCCGCATCCACCACATCCGGCCGCATCACCATGCCAGCCCCGCCGCCGAAAGGGGTATCGTCGACGGAGGCGTGTTTATCGCGCGCGAACCGCCGAATGTCCACCGTTTCCAGCGACCAGAGACCCGCCTGAAGCGCCCGTCCGGCGAGCGACTGGCCGAGCGGTCCCGGGAACATATCCGGGAAGATCGTCAGTATCTTGGCCCGCCAGGGTGCCATCGTTTGACCCAAGATTCCCGGGCTGGTTTCGGCCCCGGTCATCGCCGCCCCCGGCCCCTGTTTTGGGCAGATTTGGCCGATCCGGCCGCCTCATCCCCCTCCGCCGCCTGTTCCGATGGCTCGCCGTCGGTTTGGTCGTCGGTTTCGGGGTCGGTTTCGTCGTCGGTTTCAGGCCGCCCCGCGGGCGGCCGCGCCTCGATTTCGGCCGGCGGCACCACGACCACCCGCTTGCCCGCAAGATCGACCGTCGGGACGACCGCATCGGTGAAGGGCAGCAGCATTTCGCCGTCCTCGCCCCGGATCTCGAGCATCGGACCGGCACCGTAATCGGCGACGTTCATCACCCGCCCGAGCGCGCGACCGTCTTCGTCCTCGACGCTGAGGCCGATGAGATCGACATGGTAATACGCGCCCTCGTCGTCGATCGCCGGCAGTTGCGCGCGATCGACATACAGTTCGGTACCGGCGAGCGCTTCGGCCTGATTGCGATCCCCGATGCCCACGATCGCGGCGACCAGATTGTCGCCGCGCACCCGACCCTTCAGCACCAGCGCAAACTGACGCTTGCCGCTCTTGTCGGAGAGCGGCCCGTAGGCGGCGATCGCTTCAGGCTGTTCGGTGAAGCTCGCAAGCCGCACCTCGCCGCGCACGCCATGTGCGCCGGCGATCCGCCCGAGCAGAACGCGATCCGCCATCGTCGCAATCCGTCAGCAACCGGTGCCGCGTTCGTAGCTCAGCTCGCGGCCGGTTCGTCGGCAGCGGGCGTTTCGGCGGCCGGCGCTTCTTCAGCCGGCGCTTCTTCGGTGGGTGCTTCTTCGGCGGGGGCTGCGGCGGCGGCTTCTGCGGCGGCAGCCGCTGCGGCTGCCGCTTCGACGGCAGCTGCCTGTTCGGCCTTTTTCGCGGCTTCGGCCGCGACCTTCGCATCTTCCGTGGCCTTCAGACGCTCCTGCGCCTTCGCCTTCGGCAGCTGCTTCGTCGTCTGCACGCGCTGCTTCGGTTTCTCGCCGAGGCCCTTCGCCGCGAGGAAATATGCAACGCGCTCGGATGGCGTCGCGCCGTTCGAGAGCCAATGCTTCGCGCGATCCTCTTTCAGCACGACGCGATTCTCGTCGCCGCGCGGCAGCATCGGATTGTAGCTGCCGATGCGCTCGATGAAACGGCCGTCGCGCGGGCTGCGCGATTCGGCGATCACGATGTGGTAGAATGGACGCTTCTTGGCGCCGGCGCGCGCCATGCGGATTTTCAACGACATTGCTTAGTCACTCCTCTTCGATTGAGTTCGCTGATTTGATTCATTCCGGTTCGAAACAGACCGCCTCGATCGCGTGCCCATCCGGGTCGAACACGAACGCGGCGTAATAGGTTGGCGTGTAGTCGCGCAGGCCCGGCTTGCCATTGTCTTTGGCGCCATGGCGCAACGCGGTTGCATGAAATTCGTCGACCGCTTTGCGGCTCGAGGCCGCAAAGGCGATATGCGTGCCGTTGCTGGCCGACACCGCGCGGCTCTCGTCGAGCGGCAGATTGATCCAGAAGACCGGCTCGTCCGGCTTCGCGCCGTAACCGCACCCGCCATCGACATCGTAGACGCGGGCATAGCCGAGCGTCGGCAGCACGGCATCGTAAAAGCGGCGCGCGCGTTCGAGATCGGCGACGCCGAGCGAGAGATGCGCGATCATCGATTGCCACCCGGCTTGAATCCGGGTGGCAAACTGCCGCCTGCGCCGCCGCCCATGCCGCCGCCCATACCACCGCCGGGCATTCCGCCGCCGCCGCCGAACAGGGCGCCGAGGCCCGAACGCATCAGGCCTTTTTTGCCGAGCTTGCCCATCTGCTTCATCAACCGTGCCATCTCCTGATGCTGTTTCAGGAGCTTGTTCACGTCGGCGACTGTCGTGCCCGAGCCCGACGCGATGCGGCGCTTGCGCGAAGCCTTGATCAGGTCCGGCTTGCGCCGTTCGCCGCGCGTCATCGACGAGAGGATCGCGCGCTGGCGACGGATCGCACCGTCATCGACCTTGTGCGTCGCCATCTGCTTCTGGATATTCTTGACGCCGGGCAGCATGCCCGCGATGCCGCCGAGCCCGCCCATTTTTTCGAGCTGGTCAAGCTGCTGGGCGAGATCGTCGAGATCGAATTCGCCTTTCTGCATCTTGCGCGCGAGCTTTTCGGCTTCGTCGCGTTCGATGGTCTCGGCCGCGCGTTCGACCAGGCCAACGACGTCGCCCATGCCGAGAATGCGGCCGGCGATCCGTTCGGGATGGAACGGTTCGAGCGCATCGACCTTTTCGCCGGTGCCGATGAACTTGATCGGCGCACCCGTGACCGCGCGCATCGAGAGCGCCGCACCGCCGCGCGCATCGCCATCGACGCGCGTCAGCATGATGCCGGTAACGCCGACCCGTTCCTTGAAGTTCTGCGCGACGGTGACCGCGTCCTGGCCGGTCATCGCATCGGCGACGAGCAACGTTTCGGTCGGCTTTGTCGCATCGGCGATCGCGGCGATCTCGTCCATCAGATCGTCGTCGATATGAAGCCGCCCCGCGCTGTCGAGCAGCAGGATGTCGAACCCGCCGAGTTTCGCCGTGGTTAGCGCCCGCTTCGCGATCGACAGCGGCGGTTCGCCGGCCACGATGTTCAGCGTCGTGACACTCGTCTGTTCGCCGAGCACCGCCAACTGATGCTGCGCTGCCGGCCGCCTGGTATCGAGCGAAGCCATCAGCACGCGCTTGTTGTCGCGCGATGTGAGGCGAAGGCCGAGCTTCGCCGTCGAGGTCGTCTTGCCGGAGCCCTGCAATCCGACCATCAACACAACGACCGGTGCGGGCGCATTGAGATTGAGTGCCTCGCCGGTGCCGCCGAGCGCCTCGATCAGGTTGTCGTGCACGATCTTCACGACCATCTGGCCGGGCGTGATGCTCTTCAGCACGGCCTCGCCGACCGCCGCCTCGCGCACCTTTGCGATGAAATCACGTGCGACCGGCAGCGCCACGTCGGCCTCGAGCAACGCGATGCGCACTTCGCGGAGCGCTGCGTCCACGTCGGATTCCGCGAGTGCGCCGCGCCGCGTCAGGCGGTCGAACACCCCGGTCAGTTTTTCCGACAACGCTTCGAACATGCTCGCTCCGTACTCCGTCCGCTGCCTTGTTTCCCGAGCGCCGGCCAACATTACGGCCGGCGTTATGCCAAACGCAGAACACGCCCGTGCGCGATACTCGCGGCGCGCCGGTCAGCCGGCGCAAAACCAAAAACCGTCCGCCCAAGTGCAAAACGCGCCCATGCGCGATACTCGCGGCGCGCCGGTCAGCCGGCGCAAAACCAAAAACCGTCCGCCCAAATGCAGAACGCGCCCGTGCGCGATACTCGCGGCGCGCCGGTCAGCCGGCGCAAAACCAAAAACCGTCCGCCCAAATGCAGAACGCGCCCGTGCGCGATACTCGCGGACGGGCGGGGCCCCTCGGGACCGGGAAGAACAGGGGTTCTTGCCGGAAGGCGGGCGGAACTTAGACGGCGGGGGTCAGAGGGTCAAGCCGGGGGAACCGGGGCCTGCCGGGCCGGTTCTGACCATAGGGGGCGGCCGGAGAGGCCACTTTCCGCCGCTTGCGCGGCTCAGCCGCGCGCCGCCATATTGCCGGCCCTTTATCGACGATGCACCGGGAGATCCGATGGCGAGCCCCAGCAAGCCCAATCCGGGGGCCAATCCGCCGGGCACCAACCCGCCCGGCAACCCGCCGACGGTGCATGCGCCGGGTGAGCCGATGTGGCGCCCAAATGAGACACGGCTGCGCGAGGCCGAGACGACCCGCTTCATCGGCCAGTTGCTGCATCGCCAGCATGTCGCGCTGTCGGATTTCGATTCACTCTGGCAATGGTCGGTCGAGCATCCGGCGATCTTCTGGCGCGAGCTGTGGGACTTCGCCGGCATCGTCGGCGATCCGGGCAGCGAGCCTTATCTGGTCGACGGCGACAGGATGCCGGGCGCGCGGTTCTTCCCGAAGGCGAAACTCAACTACGCAGAAAATCTGCTTGCCGGCATCGACAAGCTCGATCCCGAGGGCGATGCGATCGTCTTTCGCGGCGAGAACAAAATCGAGCGCCGGCTCTCGCGGCGCGACTTCCGCAAACTGGTGGCGCAGCTCGCAGCCGCCATGCGCGCGATGGGTATCAAGCCGGGCGATCGCGTCGCCGGCTATCTGCCGAATATGCCCGAAACCATCGCCGCCTGCCTCGCGACCGCCGCGATCGGCGCGGTCTGGTCGTCCTGCTCGCCCGATTTCGGACCGCAGGGCGTACTCGACCGGTTCGGCCAGATCGAACCGAAACTGCTGATCTGCGCGGACGGCTATTTCTATAACGGCAAGGCGCATGACAGCCTCGCGCGCGTCGGCGAAATCCTGCCGAGCCTGAAGAGCGTCGAGCGGGTGCTGGTCGTGCCCTATACGCGCGACAACCCGCCCTCGGGATCAGCCTTTGGGGCCTTGCCGGAGAAGCTGCGCCCAAAGGCGATGATGCTCGCCGAATTCATTGCGCCGCATAAAGGCGATGCGATCGAATTCCGGCGCGGCGATTTCAATGCGCCGTTGTTCATCATGTATTCCTCGGGCACGACCGGCGTTCCGAAATGCATCGTGCATGGCGCGGGCGGCACGCTCCTCCAGCATGTGAAGGAACATCGCCTCCATTGCGACATCCGCGCCGAAGATCGCGTGTTCTACTTCACGACCTGCGGCTGGATGATGTGGAACTGGCTGATCTCGGCGCTCGCGTCGGGTGCGACGCTGCTGCTCTACGATGGATCGCCGTTTCACCCGTCGGGCCATGCTTTGTTCGATTTCGCCGCCGACGAAGGCTGCAGTTTCTTCGGCACGTCGGCGAAGTTCATCGATGCCTGCAACAAGGCGGAGCTGCGCCCCGCATCGACGCACGACCTCTCGGCACTGCGCGCGATCGCGTCGACCGGTTCGCCGCTGCTGCCGGAGGGTTTCGATTTCATCTACGAGCATGTGAAGCAGGATGTCTGCCTCTCCTCGATCTCGGGCGGCACCGACATCGTCTCCTGTTTCGTGCTCGGCAATCCGACCGGGCCGGTCTGGCGCGGCGAGATCCAGGCGCGCGGGCTCGGCATGAAGGTCGAAGTGTGGAACGACGAGGGCCAGCCGGTGCATGAGGAAAAGGGCGAACTGGTTTGCGCCGCGCCTTTTCCCTCGATGCCAATCGGATTCTGGAACGACGATGACGGGAAGAAATATCGCGCCGCCTATTTCGAGCGCTTCCCCGGCATCTGGCATCACGGCGACTATGCCGAGATCACGGCGCATGGTGGCATCGTCATCTATGGCCGCTCGGATGCGGTGCTCAATCCCGGCGGTGTCAGAATCGGCACCGCGGAGATCTATCGCCAGGTCGAGCGACTGCCCGAGATCGCCGAGAGCCTGGTAATCGGACAGGACTGGGAGGGCGATCAGCGTGTCGTCCTGTTCGTGCGCATGCAGCCGAACGAAAAATTCACCGATGCGCTCGCGGATCATATCCGCAACAGCATTCGTGCCAATGCGACGCCGCGCCATGTGCCGGCGAAGATCGTTGCCGTCGCCGACATTCCGCGCACGCGCTCGGGCAAGATCACCGAGCTTGCGGTGCGCGACGTGGTCCATGGGCGCGCGGTCAAGAACCGCGAGGCGCTCGCCAATCCCGAAGCGCTCGATCTGTTTCGCGATCTGCCGCAACTGAAGGATTGAGCCCGCGGCGAGGGCCGCCGGAGGTTCGCGGCGCTCGGCCCGAGCCGGCAAAGGGCGACCGCCCCTCCCGCATGGCATCGGGACGGCCTAAGATCGGACCAGGCCTGCTGTTTCGCTCCGGAAAAACGCATGAGCTTTCGACACTGGATCATCGGCATCATCTTGGCGCTCGGCCTCTGGATCGCCTGGAACCTGTTCGTGCACCAGGAGATCGGCGGGGCGCTGCGGCCGATCACCTGGGTGATGGAACAACTGGGTCGCTAGGCGCGCCCCGTCACTGAGAGAAAATCCATGAGCGGCCGCACGCATCGCTACGAGATCGGTCTCAACTGGACCGGCAACGACGGCAAGGGCACGGTGGATTATCGCGCCTATCGCCGGGATCACGAGATCACCGCAGCCGGCAAGGCGCCGCTCGCCGCATCCTCCGATCCGGCTTTTCGCGGCGATCGCACGCGGTGGAATCCCGAAGAGATGCTGGTCGCCGCGATCGCGTCCTGCCACATGCTGTGGTTCCTGCATCTCGCATCGGATGCCGGGATCGTCGTGACCGATTACCGCGATCAACCGCGCGGCACGATGGCGGAGGACGAAGACGGCGCCGGACGGTTTACCGAGGTCGTCCTGCACCCGACGGTAATTGTGCGCGGCGATGTCGATCCGACCGTCGCGGCACAGCTTCATCATACCGCGCATGAGAAATGCTTCATCGCGAACTCGGTCAATTTTCCGGTGCGATGCGAGCCGAGCCTGCAGCGCGACGGATAGCGGGCGCGCGGGCGCCTAGCCGCCGATGAACCGGCGCCAGTCGCTCTTCGGCGTCAATCCGAGAATGCGTTCGGCGCGCGAGATATCGTAGATCGAGGCGTGTGGATTGCTTCTATAGAGCAGGGGGTTGCGGATCTCCGGCAGCCGACCGAATTTTTGTTCGACGAGGGTCAGCGTCGGCTCCGGCGCATACATGTCGCGCGCGCCGATGAAAAAACAATCGTAAGCCGGTCCGTCATAGTCGAGTGCGAGGCGGATCGCCTCGGCGACATCACGGCCCTCGACATAGAGCCAGAACCAGGGATCGTGGCCTTCCTCCCGCCGCGTGCGCATCAGATCTTCCATGCCCGGCACGTAGACGCTGGTCGGACGCAACGCGACGATCTGCATGTCGCCGCGGCGCACGAAGGCGCGGGCAAGTTCCTCGACAACCAGCTTGCTGACGCCGTACCCGTCGACCGGCAAAAGCGGATGCTGTTCGTCGATCGGCAGATAGAGCGGACAGATGGGCGGCGCATCGGACAGGTTCATCAGCCCGACCGCACTTTCGCTCGACAGCAGGACGACCTTCCGGATACCGGCCTCCCTCGCCGCCTGCAGCACGTTCCAGGTGCCGACGGTGTTCAGCGCATAGATTTCGTCCTGACGCGGATGGATCTGGAGCGCGGCCAGATGAACGACCGCGCTGCAGCCCTTGAACGCTTCGCGCAGCGTGTCGATCGCCATCACGTCCGCCTGGCGGTGATCGGCGCTCTTGCCCGGCGCGACAGAGGGCGGCGCGATGTCGAGCAGCCGCAGCGCGCGCGTCGGCGCGAGCAGGCGGCTGGTCTCCTGCCCGATCATCCCCAAAGCCCCGGTTATCGCAACGGCGCCATCCTGCATCGAACGATCCCCTTCAGAACCTGGCTGCGATACTGCGCAGCAATGGCGACCGAGATTAGCGGCAAAGGATGGCGCGCCGATACGCGAGAAACCAGGCCCACATCGCAGGCTGGCATCGCAGGCTGGTATCCCGGGCCAAGCTCGGGCAATCTCGCGGCACCATGACGCTCGCCATCAATCCCAATCTCGGCCGCGTGGTCGAGCCGCCGATCGCCGAAGCCTATGGCTGGGTCGATGGAAGAAGCTTTCCCGGTGCGAAACCGCTGATCGACGTCTGCCAGGCGGTGCCCGGCTATCCACCGCCCGAGGCGCTGACCGATCATCTGGCGCAGGTCGTGAAGCGGCCCGTCACCGCGCGCTACACCGACATCGAAGGCATCGAACCGCTGCGCGCGGCGCTCGCGCGCGACATCTCCGCCGCCTATGGCGGCCCGGTCGCGCCCGAGCAGGTGCTGATCGCGGCCGGCTGCAACCAGGCCTTCTGCCTGACCTTGCTCGCGCTCGCGAAGCCGGGCGACGAGGTCATCCTGCCGCTGCCCTGGTACTTCAACAACAAGATGTGGCTTGACATGCAGGGCGTCACGGCGGTGCCGCTGCCGTTCCGGCCCGAGCAGGGCGGCGTGCCCGATGTCGCCGATGCCGCGGCCGCGATCACCGACAAGACGCGCGCGATCGTGCTGATCTCGCCGAATAACCCGACCGGCGCGCTCTATCCGGCCGAAACGATCCGCGCCTTCTTCGATCTGGCGCGCGAACGCAACATCGCGCTGGTGATCGACGAGACCTATCGCGACTTTCTCGGCCACGAAGGCCGTTCGCACGATCTCTTCCGCGACGCAGATTGGCCCGCGGCTTTGGTACATCTCTACAGTTTCTCGAAAGTCTTTTGCCTGACCGGCTATCGCGTCGGCGCGGTCGTCGCCGACCGCGCGCTGATCGCGCAGATCGCCAAGGCGATGGACACAATCGCGATCTGCGCGCCGCGTATCGGCCAGGAGGCAGCGCTCTGGGGTTTGCAGCATCTCGGCGAGTGGCGCGTCGGCAACCGCATGATGATGCGCGCCCGGCTCGAGACATTCGAGACGGCGATGCGACGCAACGACAACGGCTATCGCATCGTCTCGGCCGGCGCCTATTTCGCCTATGTCGCGCATCCGTTCGGGGAACGCCCGGCAGCGCAGGTGGCACGGCGCCTTGCCGATGAGCAGAACCTGCTCAGCCTGCCGGGCTCGATGTTTGGCGCGGGCCAGGAATCGTATCTGCGCTTTGCGTTTGCGAATGTCGCCGCCGAGATCATGCCGGCGATCGCCGAGCGCCTCGCCGCCGACACCGCGCGGGGATAGACGAGCCCTCTCCCCGTTTCGGGGGAGAGGTTTTTAAGTCTGTTCGTCAGCGCCCGGCCGGCGCTGCTCGCAAGGCAGCCATGCGGACTGCGGCTTGGTGGGCGTTGCGGCGCCTCCCTAGAATGCCGCCCGGCCGCCGCAAAGGTGATCCGTGCCCATACCGCTGATCTACTTCATCACCGTCGTGATCTGGGGTTGCTCCTGGTACGCGATGTATTTCCAGGTGGGCGTCGTGCCGGTCGAACAGTCGATCGCCTATCGCTTCCTGCTGGCCGGCGCGCTGTTGTTGGTCTTCTGTCTCGCGACCAAACGCCGTCTGAAATTTCCGGCGCGCGATCATCTCGCCTTCGCGGCGCAGGGCGTCCTGCTGTTCGCGACGAACTATCTTTTGTTCTATTACGCGCTGCCGTTTCTGCCGACGGGTATTCTCGCCGTCTGCTTCTCGACGATCCTGGTGATGAACATCTTCAACGGCATGATCCTGTTCGGTCACCGCTCGGAGCGGGCGGTCGGCATCGGCGCCGTGTTCGGTCTCGCCGGAATCGGGTTGTTGTTCCTGCCGGAATTCGATCGCATCGAAGCCGGCCATGGCGCGCTGATCGGTCTCGGCCTGTCGCTCGCAGCCACCTATGCCGCCTCACTCGGCAATATGGTGAGCGTGCGGCACAAGGCGTCGTCCGTTCCGGTCTTCTCGTCGACCGCCTGGGGCATGATCTATGGCGGGCTCGGCACATTGGTCTATGCCCTGCTCGTGGCACCGGATTTCACGTTCGATCCGCGGGCGCCCTATGTCCTTTCGATGCTGTACCTCTCGCTGCTGGCGTCGGTTGTCGCCTTCACCGGCTATCTCACATTGGTGCAGCGGATCGGGGCCGACCGGGCGGCCTATGCGACCGTGCTCTTTCCGGTGATCGCGCTGGCGCTCTCGACAGTCTTTGAGGGTTACCACTGGACCTGGCCGGCGGTCGTCGGGGTGCTGCTGGTCATCGTTGGCAACATCATCGTGCTGCGGCGACCGAGATCCCTGCCGGCGGCCGGGCTCGCGCGACCCTGATTTTCGCGGCGTGCAATCGCAACCCGCATCGATGTCATTGTCTGGCCGGGCTTGGACGATTCGCAGGCGCTTCCCTAGAATGCCGCCCGGGCGAAGGCCGCCCCCGCAGGTAGACCCGTGCCCACATCGTTTCTCTACATCGTCGCCGTCCTGATCGGGGGCGTGTCGTGGTTCCCGATGCTGTTCCAGCTCGGCGTCGTGCCGGTCGAACAATCGATCGCCTACCGGTTCCTGTTGTCCGGCGCGCTGATGCTGCTCTTCTGCCTCGCGACCGGACGCCAGCTGACATTCACGGCGCGTCAGCATCTGTCCTTTGCAGCGCAGGGGATCGTGCTGTTCACGGCCTGCTTTCTGCTGTTCTTCTATGCCTTGTCTTATCTCGCAAGCGGGCTCCTTTCCGTCATTTACTCCACGATCCTCGTGATGAACATCGTGAACGGCATGATCTTCTTCGGACACCGCTCCGACCGCGCCGTCGGCATCGGCGCCGCGCTCGGGCTGGTCGGCATCGCGCTGGTGTTCTCGCCCGAAATCGTCCGCTTCGAAGCGGGCCAGGGCGCGTTGATCGGGCTCGGCCTTGCGCTTGGGGCGACCTATGCCGCGTCGCTCGGCAACATGGTGAGCGTCTATCACAAGGCGGCGGACCTGCCGGTGATTTCGACGACCGCCTGGGCCATGACCTATGGCGGGATCTTCACCTTTCTCATTGCGCTCGTCGTGGCGCCCGATTTCACCTTCGATCCGCGTCTGCCTTATGTCGGATCGCTGCTGTTCCTGGTGCTGGCCGTAACGGTCATCGCGTTCACCGCCTATCTTGCGCTGGTGCAAAGGATCGGCGCCGACCGCACGGCCTACATCCCCGTCATCGTCCCGGTGATGGCACTGGGACTGTCGGTGCTCTTTGAGGATTACCGCTGGGGCTGGGTCGAGGCTGTGGGCGTGCTGCTGGTGATCGTCGGCAATGTGATCGTCCTCAAGGCGCCGAAGCCTTTGCCCGCGATGCAACCCGCACAGTAGATTGGCCCCGCTTCGACACTCGCCATCCGATTCTTCGAAAGCCATCCCGCCGTGAACGACACGCAACGCACAGCCCCGACCGGTTCGCCGACGCTCGCGCGGATCCGCCCCGAGATGGAGGAACTGCCGGAATCGCATATCGTCGCGGTCTGGCAGCTCGGATTCGAGGTCGAGGACGTTGTCGGCCTGTGGGTCGGCGAGGGCGATCTGCCGACGCCGAAATTCATCTGCGATGCCGCCGCGCAATCGCTCGCCAACGGCGAGACGTTCTATACCTACAAACGCGGCCTGCCGGAACTACGCCAGGCAATCGCGACCTATCACGAAGGGCTGCACGGCCACGCCGTCGATGTCGAGCGCGTCATCGTCACCAGCGCCGGCATGAGCGCGATCATGCTGGCAACCCAGGCGATCATCGGCCGCGGCGACAACGGCATCGTCGTCTCGCCGATCTGGCCGAATGCGGCGGCGGCCATGCGCATCGTCGGCGCCGAAGTGCGCGAGGTCGGGCTCGATGCGACACCGTCGGGCTGGAAGCTCGACATTGCGCGGCTCGAGGCTGCCTGCGATGAGAATACGCGTGCGATCTATATCGCGACGCCCGGCAATCCGACCGGCTGGCTCGCGGAAAGCCACGAGATCAAGGCGATCATGGATCTCGCACGCCGGCGCGGCATCTGGGTCGTAGCCGACGAAGTCTATAACCGATTCGTCTACGACCGGCCCCCGGGCGCATCGGGTGTGACTTCGGCGCCGTCTTTCCTGGCCGAAGCGGCACAGGACGACCCGCTGATCGTCGTGCATTCCTTCTCGAAGGCCTGGGCGATGACCGGCTGGCGCATGGGCTGGATGATCGCGCCGGAACGACTCGGCACCACGATCGACAAACTGATCGAATACAATACCTCGGGCGCGCAACCATTTCTGCAGCGCGCCTGCATCGTCGCGATCGAGCAGGGCGAAGGGTTTGTGGCCGAAATGGTCGAGCGCTGCCGCCGCGCGCGCGATCTCACGATCCAGCGGCTCTCCGCGATGAAGCGCGTGCATCTCGTGCCGGCACCGGCGGCCTTCTATCAGATGTTCTCGATCGATGGATCCGGCGACACGCTGGAATTCGCCAAGCGCATGGTCCGCGAGGCACGCGTGGGCCTAGCACCGGGCAGCGCCTTCGGCCAAGGCGGCGAGAAACATTTCCGCCTCTGTTATGCCTGCTCGACCGAGCGCATCTCAAAGGCAATGGATCGGCTCGAGGCGTTCTTAGAGAAATAGCGGCTGGCTACGCGCCGCGGCTGCCGCTCCGGCGGGTCGGCACCGATACGGCTGGCGCGATGTTACGTTCTGTTGCCGCGGGCGCCGGCCCCGGCTTCTCGCCGGTCACCTCTTCGATGATCCAGTCGCGGAACACGGCGACTTTCGGCCGCTCGCGATAGGGCGGCGGCATCACCAGCCAGTAGGCATATTCGGTTTCGATCGTCAGATCGAACGGCTTGATCAGGCGGCCGGCGATGAGATCGTCGGCGACGAGAATCTGCTGCGTCAGCGCAACGCCGAGCCCGGCGATCGCCGCCTGCAACATCAGCGCCGAATTGTTGAAACTGAGCGCGTGCTTGAGATCGGCTTCGTCGACGCCGGCCGCCTTGAACCATTCGGCCCAGAAATTGCCGCGCCAGTCATAGTCGCGCAGCAGCGTGTGCTTGAAGAGATCCGACGGCTCGCGAATCGGATCGGCGCCTTCGAGCAGTTTCGGCGAACAGACCGGGAAATGATTCTCGGCCAGCAATCGCTCGGCGCTGACGCCCGGCCATTTGCCGAGCCCGTGCCGGATCGCGACGTCGACATCGTCGCGCGCGAAATCGACGATGCGCTCGTCGGCGGCGATGCGCACGTCGATATCCGGATGGCGCGCGCGGAAGCTGCCGAGATGCGGCACCAGCCAGCGCGCGGCGAAGGACGGCATGCAGGTGACGGTGAGCGGGCCGGCGGTGCGCCGGCGCAAAAGCTTGAGCGAGGCATCGGCGAGCCGGTCGAAGGCGTCCTGCACCTGCGGCCAATAGGTCTGGCCGGCTTCGGTCAAGCGCAGGCCGCGGCCCTGACGGCGAAACAGTTTCACGCCGAGCGCCTCTTCGAGCGCCTTGATCTGATGACTGATCGCGGAGTGCGTGACGTTCAACTCGTCGGCCGCCTTCGACAGCGACAGATGGCGCGCCGCGCAGGCGAAATATCGCAGCGATTTTAACGGGGGTATCGAGTCTTGCATGGTCGATCCATCTGTTAGATTGGCTAACAGTTGAAGGTAGAAAATGTCGTTTGTGGATGCCTCTGTCAACCGTCATGTTCCCTTCATCGAGGCCGGAAACACGGGCCTTTCAGCCCCCGGAGAGACCGGGTCAATTGTGAGGAGATCGACTATGACGAACCATGCCGAACCGGCTTTCCTGCATGCCGATTGCCCCGCCGTCCGGGCAGCGCGTCGTCCGGTAGGCAGCCTCGTCGCCAGCGCGCTCACGCGCGGTGTCGAAACCCTGTTCGCCTGGCAGGAGCGCGCCAACCAGCGCTTCCATCTGCGCCAGTTCGACGACCGCGCGTTGCGCGATATCGGCCTCTCCCGGGCCGACGTCGAGGCGGAATCGGGCAAACCCTTCTGGATGGGCTAAGCGCCCGTCCCCGGGGCGTCCCAAGCGCCCCCGGATCTTGTTCCCTGACAGCCGGCTTATCCCCTTTTGCCGGCCTGCCTTCCGGGTGACCGAAAGGTCACCCGATTTTCTTCCCGGGCGATCCCGCGGATCACCCGACATTCGTCCGGCCGTCCGAATATTCCGGGGGGCGCAAGCGCCGGATAGAGACGAAACAGACAGCGCGCGACATTTCGCGAGACGACCAGAGCCCAACGACAAGACGTTAAGGAGCACGACCATGACCACGCGACACGCGACCCTGCACCATCATCACGCCACGCATTCGGCCGGGAGCATCCTCCGCGATGGTCTCGCGCGCGTCTTCGGCGCGTTCGATGTCTGGCAGGAACGCGCGCAGATGCGGCGCGGGCTCGCGACGATGGACGACCGGCTGCTGCGCGATATCGGCCTCACCCGCGCCGACGTGAAGCAGGAGCTCGGCAAGCCATTCTGGCGGAAGTGAGAGCGACGGTCTAGCGTTGCGCCGATGCCGCCTCGCCCCGATATGCGCCGGCGGCGTAAGGGAGGGCGACATGGAAATCGCGGCGCTGCGCCGGACGGCACGTTTCAATCGCTGGGCGAATGAGCGGCTTGCCGCAAGCTGTGCCGACCTGTCGGACGCTGACTGGACGCGCGCTTTACCCGGTGCCTTCCCAAACCTGTGCGACACGCTCACGCACATCGCCGAAATCGACGGCCTCTGGATGATGCGCGGCGGGCGCGCGAGCGCTTTGCCGGTCCGCACCGGCGCGATCGTGTCCCCGGGCGATTTTGCCTCGACACGACGCGCGATCGATGCGGCGATCGTCGGCTGGCTCGCCACGCTCGATGAGAATGCACTGTCGCAACCGCTGGTCTTTCGCGACACGGAAGGCGTCGAACGACGGCCGACACTCGGCGCCGGGCTCGCGCATTTGTTCGATCACCAGAGTTTCCACCGCGGCGAGGCCTGCACGATGCTGACGGCGCTTGGCGCCGTTCCGCCGCCGCTCGACATGCTGGATTTCTTCGACAGCGATCCAGGCGACGGCAAGCCCGCGCGCTAGAGACCCGGTGCTTTCAGGAAAAGCCGGTTCAGTGCGTTGAACGTCTCGTAGGTGGCGCGGAAATCCGCTTCGACCCGCGCGACATCCTTGCCCTGGGCGACCGCCGCAACGATCTCGCCGATCGAACGCTTGCCGTCGACCAAAGCGAGGATCGGGCCGGCACGCGACGGCAGCGGCAATTTCAGCGTGAGCCCATCGGCCTGTACGGTGATGCCCGCACCCGGTTTCAGACCCTGCGCCAGCGCGGGCCCGTCGAATCCTTTCAGGACCGGAATCAATGAACGATCGTCGGGCGAGGCGATGCGGTCTGCCGATTCGCCGGCGCGCACCAGATAGGCGATATGGGTCTTGATGTTGCCGGCGAGCTTTTCGGCGAACGCGGCCCGTTCGAGCCAGGGCAGCAAGGCGAGCTGTTTCAGCAAGGCCGGATCGTTGAGATAGCGCTCGGGCTGATAGCGCCAGGGTTCGATCAGTGCTGCGATTTCGAGCCGCGCGCCGCCGACGAGTTCGATTAGTTCGGGCAACAGAAAGGCGCGGTCGCGCGCATGCAGCAGCAGATCCTGGAGCCCCGCATCGCCACCCGCAAGATGATCGGCGATCGCCGGATTGCGGCGAAACCGATTGGTCGCCGGCAACTGCTTCAGCAGACGCCGCGTGAGATCGAGCCGCTGCGGCAGCGGCATTGCATCGGCGATCGCGCGCAGCATCGCCTGCGTGTCGTAGACGCCGCTGCGACCGAGCTCGCCATAGACCATGATGCCCATGCCGCCGCCCGGTGCGAGATGAGCCGCCAGCGTCGTCAGCGCAGCGGCGGGATCGGCCAGATGATGCAGCACGCCGCAGCAATCGATATAGTCGTAGGGGCCCGGCGCGAGGGTTGCCATATCCTCGATCGCGCCGGCGACGAAGCGGATCGTATCGAGTTTGCGTGCTTCGGCGCGCGCCGTTGCGATCGCGCGCGCGGCATTGGCAATATCGAGATAGACGATCTCGGCCGGCCAGTTTGCATCCTTGAGATGCTGCGCGAGCATGATCGTGCCGTCGCCGCTGCCGCCGCCGGCTACGAGCACGCGCAGCTTCTTCGGCATTGCGGCACCGCCGGCGAAGAGATAATGCCGCATTTCGAGCAGATGGCTGGGCGAGCCTTCGACCAGGCGTTTCGCCTCATCCTTCGGATCGCGTGCCGGATAAGGATGCGCTTCGTATTGCGCACAGACCTGGTCGCCTTGCGGCTTGTTCGTTGTCATCTTGTCGGGCGGCCTAATCCAGTCTCCGGCCGGTCGTCAGTACGATCTTGCCGGTCGCCTTGCGGTCGCGCAGCAGTGCGAGCGCGGACGCCGCATCCGCAAGGTCGTAGCGCGCCGAGATATGCGGCTTCAGCTTGCCCTCGCCCCACCAGGCGAAGAGCTGCACCATCGCGTCGCGGATCGCATCGGGCCGGTTTTTGAGCCACGATCCGAAATTGAAACCGAGCGCCGCGACATTCTTCACCAAAAGGATGTTCGCCGGGATCTGCGGCACGCTGCCGCCGGCAAAACCGACGACGACGAGACGCGCGTTCCAGTTCGCCTGGCGCAGCACCTTGTCGAATGTATCGCCGCCGACCGGATCGAACACGACATCGGGGCCATCGCCTCCCGGGCCGCCCTTGCAGATCAATTTCAGGCGCTCGCGCAGATCTTCCTTGCGATAGTCGATCAGAAAATCGGCGCCATGCGCTTTAGCCAGCGCTAACTTGTCGGCATCGCCGGCGCAGGCAATCACTTCCGCACCCATCGCCTTGCCGACTTCGACCGTCGTCAATCCAACACCGCCGGCAGCACCCAGCACCAGCAGACGTTCGCCGGGCTGCAACCGGCCGGGCCAGGCGAGCGCGCCATAGGCCGTCCCGTAGGCGATCGCGAACCCGGCGGCGGTCGCGAAATCCATGCTGTCCGGCAGTCGCACGATTCGCGACACGGGCGCCGTCATGTATTCGGCGAACGCGCCCTTTGCGATCACCAGTACGCGCGCGCCGATCAGATCGCGCGGCAGATTCTTGCCGGCCGCCACGACGCGCCCGGCCGCTTCCATGCCGGGCACGAAAGGCGGCGTCTGCGGTTCCTGATACTGGCCGGCGAGCAAGACGAGGTCCGCAAAATTGCAGCTGGCGGCCGCGACTTCGACGGTGACCTCGTCCTGCCCCGGATCGGCCGGCTGCGCGCGATCCTCGAGTGCGAGCTGTTCGATACCACCGAGGGCGCGGGCGATAACGGCGCGCATGATCAGAACGGACTTTCGGCGGCGCGGCGCGCGCGCCCGACTTCGAGACCCGCGCGATTCAAAACTGGCGGGCTCAGGAGATCGACGAGCTCGGCCTGCTCCGACTCGGTGATGATGCCGAGATGACAGAGCGTCATGCCCATCGCCACTTCCGCCGCGCGGCCCGCGCCATCGTCGCATTTGATCGCGATGCCGAGCCCCTGCTGTGGCAGGATTGCGATATAGAAACCTTCCGCACCGCCCTTGAGCGCGGCGCGATTGCCGAGCGCGGTCATGAGGCGCGTGCCGAAGCGACCGCTGCCACCGACCATGAACGGTTCGGCAATCATCGCAGCAACGATGCGCCGCGCGGCGGCGGCACGATGATCGGGCAGTGCGGCGGGATCTGCGAGCCGCGCCATCGCCATCGCGGTATGGCGGAGCGGAATGCCGATCACCGGAATGCCACAACCGTCGATGCCTTTGGGCGCGTGGCCGAGATCGAGGCCGGTCATCTGTTCGAGCGTGCCGAGAATGCGTTGCTGCACCGGATGATCGAGCTTGATATAGCCTTTCGTCTTCTCGCCCTTGTGCATGGCGGTCGAGAGAAACCCGGTATGTTTGCCCGAACAGTTATTGTAGATTGCGACGGCTTCGTCGCCGGCGACGATGCGGCGCAGCGCCGCCGCCTCGTGATAGGGCAGTTGCGGACCGCATTCGAGATCGCTTTCGGTAAGACCGATCTTCGCAAGCCAGACGCGCACGGTTTCGACATGGCGCTCTTCGCCGGAATGCGAGGCGCAGGCGAGCGCAATCTCGGCATCGCCAAGGCCGAAGCGATCGGCCGCACCGGTTTCGATCAGCGGCAACGCCTGCAGCGGCTTCAGCGACGAGCGCGCATAGACCGGCCGTTCTATATCGCCCCATTGCCGCAGGATGCGACCCGATGCATCCGATACCGCGATGGCGGCGCGATGCCGGCTCTCGACCGCATTGCCGCGCGTCACCTCGACCAGCAACGGATCGACGCCGGTCTGTTGCAGCGATTCGGGCCGATGCGAGTGGCCTTCGTTCATGGAACCTCGCGGGTTCGTTGGGACCGGCCGGGTCGGACGAGGCGAATCCCCGGACAGCCGATGCGGCGGAACCTTGCCTCCTGGCACGCGGCGATGCAACGTGGCGGTGCGGCACCGGGGGCAGGACATGCGCGGCTATTTCGGGATCGGCGTCGAGGGGATCAGCAAGCCCGCCAATCTGGGGGCGCTGATGCGCACGGCCCATGCGTTCGGGGCAAGCTTCGTGTTCACCATCGGTGCTGCGTTCGATGCCAAACGCACGGCCGATGCCGACACGGCGGCGAGCCAGCAGAGCGTGCCGCTGCATGTCTATCCCGATCTCGCGCATTTCATGTTGCCCGAAGGCTGCCAGCTCGTCGGGCTCGAACTGGTCGACGAGGCGGTCGCACTGCCGAGCTTCCGCCATCCGACGCGCGCGGCCTATGTGCTGGGTGCCGAGCGCGCTTCGCTCTCGCCGGCTCTGATCGAGCGTTGCGATTTCATCGTGCGCATTCCGGGCCGGTTCTGCGTCAACCTGTCGGTCGCGGGCGCGATTGCGATGTATGATCGCATGATCTCGCTCGGCCGGTTCGCGGAGCGGCCGGTCCGCGCCGGCGGCCCGACAGCGCCCCGCCCGACGCATAAGCATGGCGACCCGGTCTGGAAGCGCAAACAGAAGGCGCGCGCGAAGGCTGCCCGATAGGGTGCCGCGCATGCCGGCGCGGATCGGCCCCGAACGTCCGTCCGGCGCAAGAAGGCTGAAGAAATTGCCATGCCGATGCCTCAATCGCGGGGCATATTGCGGCGTTGCCCGTGGACCCGACCTCACGATAGATTGCCCGCCATGAAACGCATTGCTTCAGCCCTGATCTCGGCCGCCCTGGCGGTCATGCTCGGTACCTCCGCCGGCCTTGCCGCGGAACGAATCGGGCAGTTCGAAAATTGGGAAGTCGTCACCTTCGAGGAGGACGGCAAGACCGGTTGCTATCTGATGACGCGGCCGGAAAAGCAGGAAGGCAACTACACCGAACGCGGCCCGACCGCCGCCTTCGTCACGCACCGGCCGTCGGCCGGCGAAGTCGGCGTCGTATCGATTGCCGCCGGCTATGCCTATGACCCGGCAGCGACCCCGCGCCTCGAGATCGGCGGCGAAAGTTTCAATTTGTTCGCGCAGGGCGAGAATGCCTGGGCGAACGACGACGACGATCCGCGCATCGTCAATGCGATGAAGCGTGGCAACGAGATGGTGGTGGTCGGCGTTTCCGCGCGCGGCACCGAGACGCGCGACACTTTTTCGCTGATCGGCTTCACCAGGGCCTACGAGGCAGCCGCCGCAGCCTGCGGCCTCTAGCAGACGGCGACGTCGCCCGCACAGACGCGGACGTTCGCACGCACCGGATTGACGCCCCCGATCTCTCGGATCCGGGGCATGCCGGTTTGGAGTATCGGACAAGATCATGAGCACGGCCGTTCACGCCACGAGCTTTGCGCCGCCGGTCACCGCGACCGGCGCTGCTGCGAATCTTGTCGGGCTCGACCGTACCGAGCTCGAGGCGGTGATGACCGAGCTCGATCAGCCGAAATTCCGCGCCCGCCAGCTCTGGCACTGGATCTATCATCGCGGCGCGACCGATTTCGATGCGATGACCACGCTCGCGAAGGAGCTGCGCGCGCTGCTCGCCGACCGCTATGTCGTCGGACGACCGACAGTGACGGTCGATCGCCAATCGATCGACGGGACGCGCAAATGGCTGCTCAAGTTCGACGATGCGCAGGAAGTCGAATGCGTGCATATCCCTGAAGAGGATCGCGGCGCGCTCTGCGTTTCCTCGCAGGTCGGCTGCACCTTGACCTGCAAGTTCTGTCATACCGGCACGCAGCGGCTGGTGCGCAATCTGTCGGCCGCCGAGATCGTCGGCCAGGTGATGCTGGCGCGCGATGCGCTCGGCGAATGGCCGTCGCCGCCGGACGGGCGCCAGCTCTCCAACATCGTGATGATGGGGATGGGCGAGCCGCTTTATAACTACGAGAACGTCGCGAAGGCGCTGAAGATCGTGATGGACCATGAGGGTATCGCGATTTCGAAGCGGCGCATCACGCTGTCGACCGCGGGCGTGGTGCCGATGATCGAGCGCGCCGGCAAGGAACTTGGCGTCAATCTCGCGATCTCGCTGCATGCAGTGACCGACGAGATTCGCGATGCGATCGTGCCGATCAACAAGAAATATCCGATCGCCGAACTGATGCGCGCCTGCCGCGATTATCCGGGCCTCTCGAACGCGCGGCGCATCACCTTCGAGTACGTGATGCTGAAGGGCGTGAACGACACGCCGGAAGATGCCCGCGCCCTCATCAAGCTGATCGAGGACGTACCGGCCAAGGTCAATCTAATTCCCTTCAACGCCTGGCCCGGCGCACCGTTCGAATGCTCGACACCCGAAACGATCGAGCGCTTCAGCCAGATGCTGTTCGATGCCGGCTATGCGGCACCCGTGCGCACGCCGCGCGGCCGCGACATCATGGCCGCCTGCGGCCAGCTCAAGAGCGAGAGCATCCGCGAACGCGCAAGCGCGCGGGCAGCGGCCGCAACCTGATCGGCGTTTTTCGTCAATGCCGATCCTTCCCGACATTCTGCAGCCGGGCCTCGATATCGTGTTCTGCGGCATGGCACCAAGTCGGGTATCAGCCGCGCGCGGGGCCTATTACGCGCATCCGGGCAACCGCTTCTGGCCGACGCTCTATGAGACCGGCCTCACGCCGCGTCTGCTCGCGCCCGAGGAGTTTCGCCTGCTGCCGCAATGGGGCATCGGCCTGACCGACGTCAACAAGACCGAGATCGGCCGCGATATCGAACTGAGCAAAGCCGCGCACGATCCCTTGGGCGTACGACAGCGCGTGCTGACATTCAAACCGCGTTTTCTCGCGACCACGAGCAAGACAGCGGGGCAGCTTATACTCGGTTCGGCCTGCGATTACGGGCTGCACACAGAGACCATCGGCGATACGCAGATTTTCGTGCTGCCCTCCACATCGGGGGCTGCGCGCGGTTTCTGGGATATCGCACCGTGGCGCGCTCTGGCGAAGGCGGCGCGGGGGTGACGGAGGCCATTAGCAGCGCCGCGTCAACGCATTCTTCCCGCTGTCATGCCCGGACTTGATCCGGGCATCCAGGATCGCAAGACGACGATCGAGTGCGGCAACCCCTGGATCGCCGGGTCAAGCCCGGCGATGACAAAGTCAGGTTACTGTCGAGAGTGCAGCTAGCGATCAGCGCATCTCCGCGCCGTCGAGCGTCAAGAGCGGACCATAGAGATCGGGACGCCGATCGCGGAACACGCCCCAGTTCGCGCGCATCTGGCGGATCGCATCGAGATCGAACGTCGCGGTGACGACTTCTTCGTCGGCACCACCCGCTTCGGCCGCGATCTCGCCCTGCGGCCCCGCGATAAAGGAGCGGCCCCAGAAATTCGTCGTACCGAACTCGCCGCTCTCGCTGCCGATACGGTTGGAACAGACCAAAGGTGCGAGATTGGCACCCGCGTGCCCCTGCATCACGCGCTGCCAGTGATCGTGACAATCGGAGCCGATGCCGGTCGGATAGAACAGAAGTTCGGCCCCCTTGAGCGCCATGATGCGCGCCGATTCCGGAAACCACTGATCCCAGCAGATGCCGACGCCGATGGTGCCGAAGCGCGTCTTCCAGGCGCGAAAGCCGGTATCGCCAGGTGCGGTGTAAACTTTCTCAAAGCAGCCGGGCGGGCCGACCGGGATATGCGACTTGCGATAGATGCCGAGCGTGCTGCCGCCAGCGTCGATCACCACGATCGTGTTGTAATAGGCATGGTTTGCGCGCTCGAAGATATTGACCGGCAGCACGACATTGAGTTCGGCCGCGAGCGCGCTCATGCGAGCGACGATCGGATTGCCCTCGAGCGGATGAGCGAAAGCGAAATACTCCGGCTTCCAGTCCATGAAACCGAAAAAGTGATAGGCGAACATCTCCTGCAACAGGACGATGTTGGCGCCCTTGCCGGCCGCCTTGCGGATCACCCGCTCGGCTTTCGCCAGATTCTCGTCGACATGCCAGCCGCAGGATATCTGGGTCGCGGCCACGGTCACACGCATCGCACAAACTCCCTCTTTCGCGGTGGGCGAAACTCGGCGACGCTACAGAGCCGGCGCATACCCCGGCAAGGCCCCCACGCGAACATTCCAGGCTGGAATCCGACATGACCCTGCATCAAACACGCTTTCCGAACGAAACCGCCGGGTATCGCAGCGCGCGCGATGCGCTACTCGACGCCGAGATCGCGCTGCGCCGGCAGATCGAAGCGCTTGCGGCGCAACGCCGTGCGCTGCCCGCGGGCGGCGCACTCAAGGAGGACTACGCTTTCATCGAGGGCCCGCGCGATCTCGCCGTGGACGGGCCGGAGACGAAAACGAAACTTTCGTCGCTGTTTGGCGCGCACGACACGCTGCTGCTCTACAGCCTGATGCAAAAGGCCGGCGGCAAGCCCTGCCCCGGCTGCACCTCGGTGCTCGATGCGCTGCAGGGCAACGTGCCGCAGATCGAGGACCGCGCCGCCTTCGCCGTCGTCGCGAAGGCGCCGGTTGCCGCGATCCGGCAATGGGCGTGCGAGCGGCACTGGCGCAACCCGCGATTTCTGTCGTCGGGCGATACGACGTACAACGCCGACTATCACGCGGAGAAGGCGGACGGCAGCCAGATGCCGATCATGAATGTGTTTCGCCGCGCGAAGGACGGGACGATCCGGCATCATTGGGGAAGCGAGCTGCTGTTCGTGCCGGCGGAACCGGGCCAGGACGATCGCCATGTCGATACGATGTGGCCGCTGTGGAACGCGCTCGATCTGACGCCCGGGGGCCGTGGCGACGGGTTTCCTGACGGCACGTTCAAGCGCTCGCTGGAGTAGATCGGGAAAAAATAAAGCGTCGCCCGCGCTCCCGCATGGGGGAGAGGGTGGCGTACGCCAGCACGCCGGTTGAGGGTCAAATTTATTTTCGACGCCCCTCACCCTTCCCTCTCCCCGAAGACGGGGAGAGGGTTTCATTTGGCATCACACCCGATCGTCTTCCGCGCGGTCGGCGTCGAAATCCGTATCGTCGACCGTCGGCAACGAGCGTTTGAGCAACGCCTCGGCATCGAGCGCGCGGGCCATGCAGTCCGGTGGCGCCTGGAACAGCAGCACGCGCTGCGTCAGCCGCAGCAATTTGCGGAACGCCTCGACGCGCTTCCATGTTGCGCCGTATTTTGCATCGATCTCGGGCCCGCGATGGGTCAGCCACATCGCAGCGGTCGCGACCACATGCGGCACGGCATAGGACGTGCCGTCGCCCTCGCCGTATGTCCAGTCGAGAAAATTGCCATCGTTATCGCAGTCGACGTCGGCGCGCCACACAACCTTGGCCGGCGCGAAGATATCGACCCGCGCATAGTTCTCGTATTCGTAATAGAGCCGGTAGCCGGGCGGGCGTTTCCACACGCCGCCGACGCCGATCGTGCGGCGATGCTTGCCGGGATAGGAAACCTTGTTCGTCATCTGACCGCAGGCCGCGATCACGATCACGCCGTTCTCGTAGGCATAATCGACGGCCGCGCCCATGTCGCCCTCGAACAGGACGGGAAAGCCGAGCGAGATCGTGACGATCTTGCAATTGTTCCGGTCGATCGCATCGCGGATCGCACGGCCGATCGCGCGCACCGCCTGCGTGCCGATCAGGCTGTGGTCGTTGACGCGGTAGGGGACGATCGGCAGCCGCGGTGCGAGACCGACGATCTGCGCATCGTCGCCGGTCAGCGCACTTGCCGTGCGCGTGCCGTGGCCGGGCGGCTGCCAGGGCGTAACGACCAGCGGATCCTTCGGATCGGTCTTGTTGTCGAAGAAATCGCGGCCCAGCGTGTGCTTCACCCACGGGCTATCGCCGGTTGCGCTCGCCGGAAAGCCGAGCGCGGGATGGCGCCGGTAGCCGGTGTCGAGATGGGCGACGCGCAGATGGCCCCAGGCGACATGACCGTCGACGCGCCGCGGCATCATCGCAAGCGCCCGGTCGAGTCTCGAATAGCGGACGTTCCAGAAGTTCTGTTGTGCGGGCATCGGATGTTCCCCCTGAGTGGATGATCCCCGAAAGCGCCGCCCTGCCGGGAGGATGCTAGACCCGCAGGCTGTGGGGCCGCAAATGGATGGCTCATCACCGCCCCAATACCCGTCATCGCCGGGCGTGACCCGGCTATCCATGCCGCGGCCGGCCGCGGCGCGCGATCCACGGACCGGCCGGGCACCGCTTATCGGGCGATCGCCCCGCGTATCGGCACAGTGGATGCCCGGATCAAGCCCGGGCATGACGAATTTTTCGGATCGAGCGCTGTCCAAGCGCCTCCTTGCGGCGCCGACGCCCTTCCCTATACTCGCCGCGCATTCGGCGGAGAGCATTCCATGGTGCGCGACATCAAGAAGGCCGTGCTGGCCTATTCCGGCGGGCTCGACACCTCGGTCATCCTGAAATGGCTGCAGACCGAATATGGCTGCGAAGTGGTGACGTTCACCGCCGACCTCGGCCAGGGCGAGGAACTCGAGCCTGCGCGCAAGAAGGCCGAGATGCTCGGGATCAAGGAGATATTCATCGAGGATCTGCGCGAGGAATTCGTGCGCGATTACGTGTTCCCGATGTTCCGCGCGAATGCGCTCTATGAAGGCGTCTATCTGCTCGGCACCTCGATCGCGCGGCCGCTGATCGCCAAGCGCCAGATCGAGATTGCGAAGAAGACCGGCGCCGATGCCGTCGCGCACGGCGCGACCGGCAAGGGCAACGATCAGGTGCGCTTCGAGCTGTCCTATTACGCGCTCAATCCCGACATCAAGGTGATCGCGCCCTGGCGCGAATGGGATCTGACTTCGCGCACGAAACTGATCGAGTTCGCCGAGAAACACCAGATCCCGATCGCCAAGGACAAACGCGGTGAGGCGCCCTTCTCGGTCGATGCGAATCTGCTGCATATCTCTGCCGAAGGGAAAGTGCTCGAGGATCCCTGGGAGGAAGCCCCGGACTATGTCTATTCGCGCTCGGTTTCACCCGAACAGGCCCCTGACAAGGCGACCTATATCGAGGTCGAATTCAGGAACGGCGATGCGATCGCCATCGACGGCGAAAAACTGTCGCCCGCAGCACTACTCACCAAACTCAATGCGCTGGGCGGGGCGAACGGCATCGGCCGCCTCGACCTCGTCGAGAACCGGTTCGTCGGCATGAAGTCGCGCGGCATCTACGAAACGCCGGGCGGCACGATCCTCCATGCCGCGCATCGCGGCATCGAGAGCCTGACGCTCGATCGCGGAGCGGCCCATCTCAAGGACGAGCTGATGCCGCGTTATGCGGAGCTGGTCTATTACGGGTTCTGGTTCTCGCCCGAGCGCGAGATGCTGCAGGCGGCGATCGACAAGAGCCAGGTTCATGTCGAGGGCACCGTGCGGCTCAAGCTCTATAAGGGATCGGTCTCGGTCGTGGGGCGCAAATCGCCGAAATCGCTCTACAGCCAGGCGCATGTCACCTTCGAGGAGGATGCCGGCGCCTACGACCAGCGCGATGCCGAAGGCTTCATCAAACTGAACGCGCTGCGCCTCAGGCTCGGGAAGAAACTGCGCGGCTGACGCTTATCACCCCGTCGGCTTGCCGGTGCGCTGGCGCACCTCTTCCTTGAACCAGTCGTACCAGATTGCCGTCGAAGGCGGCGGTTCGATTTCGACCCGCACGTTGTGCGCAGCGTCGCTGTCGAGCGCGGCCAGCGCTTCGCGAAGCTGCTGCCAGCCGCGCGGCGCGATGCGGGCGGCGCGCTCGCCGGCATTGGCAAAGAGCATCACCGCCGGATCGGGGTTGGAATTGATCTCCCAGATTTCCGGGCGGCCATCTTTGAAGTCAAAGTCGATGCGCCCGAACTCGAACCCGGTGCGGTCGACGACCTCTCGCAGCACGGGCAAATAGTGATCGCCGCCGTTATAGGCGCCCTCCTCATCCAGCATTGCGCGCTCGCTGCGTTTCTCCGCGACCGTGCCGCTGCGCGGCTGCTTCACTTCCCAGTGGTCGCCGAAGAACAGGTAGCGCTGGAACAGCCTGTCGCCGACCACGTAGGCGGTGGCCTTGCGATAGATGCCGTCGCGATCGGCGGTGTCGCAGAATTCGACGATCAGCAGATCCTGCGGCAACAGACCGAGGCTGGTGAGGCGCCAGATTTCGGCATCGAGCGCCGCATCGTCGTGCAGTAGCGGGGTGTACGCGCCTTCATGCTGCAGATCGCTGCGCAGGAAGACCGGATAGCGCCAGCCGCCGCGCCCTTCATCGAGGCGGAAGACATTATGCCGGTTGATGCCGGCATCGTGCAGCCGGCGCAGCACAGCGTAGCGACGACAGGTTCGCGTCGGATGGTTGAGGAGCCGGATCGGGCCGCGCGCGCGTTTCAGCCGGCGGTAGAGCACGGTCGCCTGCAAAACCTCGCCCGAGGCCAGCCGGTCGACATCCGAGAAGATCACGGCGCCGCCCTGCCAGTTCTGCTGGCCGAATGCCTCGTCATAGGTGAGCACGCGAAAACGCCCGGCAAGGCGCGCATCGTCGAGGATAAAATTGTTCCGGTAGGTGTGATCGCCCTTTCGGGTGACGAGGTAATAGATCATCGGAAAACCAGGGTTGCGGTCATGCGGACTTGCCGGTCCGCTGGCGCACGTCGTCGCGGAACCAGGCGTACCAGGTCAGCGTGTCGGGTGGCGGTTCGATCTCGATATCCGTCATATGTGCCGTTTCATCATCGAGCGCCGCCAGCGCATCGCGCAATTGCCGCCAGCCGGTGGGCACGATCCATTTGCCGCGTTCGGTGACCTGGTTCGCGAACTGGCCGACTGTCGGAATCGGGTTGGTGTTGACCTCCCAGATTTCGGCGCGGCCGCCCTTCATGCCGAAAACAATGCGGCCGAAACCGAATCCGCCGATCTCGGCGACGCGACGCAACTGCGGCATAAATTGCTCGCCGCCGATGAAGGCGGTTTCCTCGTCCAGCATCGGCTGCTCGGCGCGTTTTTGTGCGACACCACCATGACGCGGCGCCTTCGCCTCCCAGAAGTCGCTGAAGAACATGTACCTTTGGAACAGCACGTCGCCCACGATATAGGCGGTGCCCTTGCGGTAGATGCCGTCCGAATCCGCCGTGTCACAGAACTCGACGATGAGCAAATCCTGCGGCAGCAGACCGAGGCTGGTCAGCCAGAAGATTTCGCGATCGAGCGTTTCTTCGTCAGGGATGAGGCGCGTATAGGCACCGTCATGCCGTTGTTCGCTGCGAATGAAGACCGGATAGCGGTGCGGGCGACGGCCTTCGTCGACGCGATAGACATCGTGCTCGTTGACGCCTTCGTCATGCAGCCGGCGCAGCAGCGCATAGCGTCGGCAGGTGCGCGTCGGATGGTTGAGCAGGCGGATGGGCTTTCGCGAAAGGCGCAGGCGGCGATAGAGCAAGGCCGCACGCAGCGCCTCACCCCAGGACAGCCGGTCGAGATCGGCGAAAATCATGGCGCCGCCCTGCCAGTGCCGGCGGCGATACGCCTCGTCGTAGGTCAATAACTCGAAGCGGTCGGCAAGACGCGGATCGTCGAGGATCGCATTGCCGCGGAATGTGTGATCGCCGCGTCCGGTATTGAGATAATAGATCATCGCTCCCGATGCGGCGCGACACCGCGCCGATCGCCCTTCCGTTCAGCACGTGGCGGAGCGGCGGCAGCAATCACCGACAACGGCCGGACCGGATCGATCGAGAACGGCTCGTCATCGGCAGCGCCGGGCAGTTCCATCAGGGCCGCATGCATCCAGTCGTTGAACGGTACGAAGATCTCGTCGTAGCGCGGCGTACCCGGCGGCACGTCGCGCGACATATGCAGGGGATTGGTATTGATCTCCCAGCACTCGATCCGGCCATCCCGCATGGCATAATCCATCCGGCCGTAACGGATGCCGGAGAGCTCGAAGATTTTTCTGAGCTCGGCTTCATGCGGATTGCCATGAAGATAGGCCAGTTCCTCGGCGAAAAGTTCCGATTCGGGCGTATCCGGACCGATGCCGGTGCGGAAATCCTTGACGCACCATTCGCTTGAAAAATAAACATGCCGCGGCACGATTCGATCGCCGATCACGTAGGCGCCATATTTCCGGTAAAGCCCGTCCGCGCTGCGCGTCTCGCAGAATTCGGTAACCAGCATAAGGCCAAGCGGAAAGCCGCGCTCGACCAGCGCATCGAGCGCCGCGTCCAGCGCCGCCTGATCCTGCAGCAATCCGCCGACGGGGCCCTTGTGGTCGCGCTCGCCATGCAGGAAGACCGGGAAGTATCGCGGCTTTCGGCCTTCGTCGGCACGATAGACGTCGAATGAATTCTGACCGCTTTCACGGAGCGCGCGCAGCAACCCGTAGCGTTTCAGCGATCGGATGGGATGATTGATCAGATGGACCGGCACCGGCGCCGACTTGAGGCGATGCCAGAGGCGCGATACGAGCGGAACCTCCGAACTCCAGAGGCGTTCGGTGTCGGAGAAGATAAAGGTGCCGGCATGCCAGTCGTCGCGCTGCAGGGCATCCTGGTACAGGACAATCTCGAAATGATCCGCCGCCGGTCCGATCGTCACCGACGGTTTCTGACGGATCGCATCCTGGCCTTCGCGGCTGACGAAATAGGTGATCATCGAGGAATCCGAATCCCGGCTGCCCTCGCATCGCGACCGGCGGGGCCGGCGAACCGATCGCGTGGTTTCGAAGCGGCTGGAGTATGCCACAAGAGCAACGCGCGAATCAGCAAGGCGCGGCCCGATTCAGCGCCGCAAGAGACGGGGGCGCCAGCCGATGCCAGGCCGGTTGCGGCGGCGGTTTGCCGGCCCGGTTGCCCGGGCTTCCGGCTTCGCACGGACCGGCTCGATCCAGAAAGGCTGATCGTCGGTCGCCCCGTCGAGCGCCAGCAGCGCTTCGCGCAGACGTTCGTTCATCAGCGCCACAACGCGATCGAAGCGCGGCTGGCCCGGGTGCAAGGCGGGGCTCAGCAATAGCGGGTTGGTGTTGATCTCCCAGACCTGGATGCGTCCGTCGCGCAGCCCGTAATCGACGCGGCCATATTCGATTCCAGCAACGGCGAACAGCGCGCGCAGCTCGTCTTCATGCGGATTGGCGAGCACGAATTCGCGCTCTTCCTCGATCAGCGCCGCTTCCGACCGATCGCCGAGCTGGCTGCGCGCATCTTTCACGTTCCAGCCGCCCGAGAAAAAGACATGGCGCGGCACAACGCGGTCGCCGACCACGAACACGCCATATTTGCGATAGAGCCCGTCCGCGCCGCGCACATCGCAGAGCTCGGTGACCAGCAACTGGTTCGCGGGCATGCCGGCCTCGACCCGCTCCGCGATCGCCGCTTCGAGCGCGGCCTGATTCTCCAATGCGCCGGTCATCGGGCCGTTATGGTCGCGCTCGCCATGCAGGAAAACCGGGAACCGCGCTGGCATGCGCCCTTCATCGGCGCGGTAGACGTCGAAATCGTTGCTGCCCAGCTCGCGCAACCGACGCAACAGGGCATAGCGCGTCAAGGAGCGGGTCGGATGATTGAGCAGGCGCACGGAGGCATTCGCGTTCTCGAAGCGCCGCCACAGATCGGTGAGCGACGGAATCATCGAGCTCCAGACGCGTTCGAGATCGCCAAAGATGATCGTGCCGCCCTGCCAGTCGCCGCGCTGCAGCGCGTCCTCGTAGCGGACCACTTCCAGATGCGGCTCGACTTCGGTGCCGACGATCATCGCGCTGTTGCGGATCGCGTCTTCGCCGGCGCGGGTGACGAGGCAGGTGATCATCGGCAATCCGCTTTCCCGTTCCGGGCGACGTGGCGTGACGTCCCATTATAACAAACAAAAGCGTTACGTCCGGCCGGACGACGACAACCGGACGACAGCAACCGGGCGGGGTCGATCGGGCCGGACCGGCGCCGCGCCGAGATCTTACACTGCGGGAACCGCAATCCCGCGCTGCCGGCAGGCGGCGGTCACGGTGTTCTGTAGCAGGCAGGCGATGGTCATCGGACCGACGCCGCCCGGCACCGGCGTGATGCCGCCGGCATGGACTAAAGCCTCTTCATAGGCGACGTCGCCGACCAGCCGGCTCTTGCCGTCTTTGCCCTCGACGCGGTTGATGCCGACATCGACGACCACGGCGCCGGGCTGGATCCAGTCGCCGCGAATCATTTCCGGCCGGCCGACCGCGGCAATGACGATATCGGCTCTGCGGCATTCGCCGGGCAGATCCTTCGTGCGCGAATGCGCGATCGTCACGGTGCAGCTCTCGCGGATCAGAAGCTGCGCCATCGGCTTGCCGACGATGTTCGAGCGACCGACGACGATCGCGCGCTTGCCTTCGAGCGAGCCAAGCCGGTGCTTCAGCAGCAACAGGCAGCCGAGCGGCGTGCAGGGCACCAGCCCGTCGCCGCCGGTCGCGAGCCGACCCGCATTGACGACGTGAAACCCGTCGACATCCTTGTCGGGATCGATCGCATTGATGATGGCCTGTTCGTCGATCTGCTTCGGCAAGGGAAGCTGGACCAGGATGCCGTTGACGGCGGGATCGCGATTGAGCTTGTCGACGAGCGCGAGCAATTCCGCCTGGCCGGTCGTCGCCGGCAGGCGATGCTCGAACGAGTTCATGCCGGCTTCGTGTGTCTGTTTGCCCTTGGAACGAACATAGACCTGGCTCGCGGGATCTTCACCGACCAGCACGACGGCGAGGCCCGGCTTGAGCCCGTGCTGCGATACCAGTTTGGCAACCTGCTGCGCGATGCGCGCGCGCAGGCCGGCTGCGAATGCCTTGCCGTCGATCACTCTACTGTCGGTCATTCTCGCTTCCTCGAATTCAGTTCCGTCGATTCCGCGCTCACGCGCATCCTTTATCCAACCCGTTCACTTTTTGCCACCAGCGATCGAGCCGCGCCGCGAGATCCGTCGGATCGCCGGCGATATGCACGGTCTTGCGCCGGTCGGCCGCTCCCCTGACGACGGCGATCGCCGATTTTGGCATCCGCCAGGTCTTCGCGAGGAGCGCGATCACCGCCTTGTTCGCTGCCCCCTCGCTCGCCACCGACGTCACCGAAACCTTCAGCCGCGCCTCGCCATCGGCGTCGGCGATCATCCCGTCGATCGCGTTACGCCGCGCGCGCGGTGTGACCCGCAATGTCAGGAGGATGCCGTCATCCGCCGGCGACCAGGGCAAGTGCATCGCTCAGAAGACGTACTCGTGCAGCAGCCGGCGCGCGAACAGCAGCAGGATGATCAGCACGACGGGCGAGAGATCGACGCCACCGAATCGCGGCATTACGCGCCGGATCGGGCGCAGCGCCGGTTCCGTCAGCTTGTGCAGCGTATCGCCGAGCGCATAGACGAAGCGGTTCCGGGTGTTGACGACGTTGAACGCGACCAGCCAGGAGAGGATCGCGGATGCGATCACGATCCAGGTATAGAGGACGAGGATCGTATCGATGAGCCAGGCGAGTGATTGCATGTGAGCCGCCCCGCAACGTCGCGCCGATAAGAGGGTTGGCCTTGCGGCAACGAACCGCATGCCGGCGGCGACCCTAACGGCTCGACAGGCAGCCCGCAAGGGCGGGCAAACCGCGGAAAACCGCCCGGAAAGCCCCTACGAAACGGGGTCCGGCGCTTGACAGCGAAACGGCCGAAACCCATAGTCCCGGCGCTTCCGGTGGGGCTGTAGCTCAGATGGGAGAGCGCCTCGTTCGCAATGAGGAGGTCAGGGGTTCGATTCCCCTCAGCTCCACCAAGCTTTCCCCGGAATATCATCCCGCCGTTCGACGCCAGCGATCATCGCACTCGCCGATGCGCGCGTGCGGCCGGCGCACCCGCGCGTCAGCGCTCAACAACGGACGACCAGCCGCAGGACGCCGATGTCGGACGCGCCGGGGAATGCGCGACGATCGAACGCGTTACTCGGCGCCGTAGCCGACGACGCCCTTCGTCTCGAGAAACTCGTGGATGCCGAAATCGGCATACTCGCGACCGTTGCCCGATTGCTTGTAGCCCCCGAACGGTGCGAACGCATCCCAGCCCGGGTAGTTGATCTTCACCTGACCGGCGCGAAGCTGACGGGCGACGTTGCGCGCATGCGCCACATCCTTCGACTGTACGCAGGCGGAGAGACCGTAATCGGTATCGTTGGCGATCTCGATCGCCTGCTCTTCGCTGTCATAGGGCATGATGGCGAGGACCGGGCCGAAGATCTAATTGATAGATGCCCCTCCGGGATCAAGATTCGATCGGCTACTGCGAGCAAGATGGATTGCTCTGCAGGAGCCGCTTCTGAAATGCGATCCACCAGTTCGCTGGCCCGACGGCTAGCGCGGCGCTTCCTTGAGAAAATGCTCGGGCCAGAGCTTCCGCAAATCCGCCGGCAGCGCGTCGCGGACTTTGGCGCTCTGCTCGCGATCGATATGCCGCGACAGCACATGCAGGACGACGGTCACGGCCTCCTGTGTCTTTACCGGTCGAATCCCGTGTAACCCTTTCTCGACCTGCCCGAAGAACTCGTCCTGCAAGTGGGACTTGCCGGGCTCGGCGCCGGGTTTCCACTGATCGTAATAGAGCCCGCGCACCAGCAGGGGCAGCTGGGCGCCGAGATGCGCCGCGAGCCCGAGCTGAAGCCGGTCGCGCAGGGGCCGAAGCACGGCGCCCAGTACGTGCCAGGCAAACTGCCGGTCGGGTCCCAGCTCCTGCATGATCTCATCGAGCCAGATGTTCGTCGTCTGCAGCGTCTTGTCGAACACTTCGAGTCCGGTGGTGCTCATGATTGTCCTCCTGTCGCTTTCATTGTCGCGCGGCCAGGAGATCGCAACTCACAGGCCGAACGGATAGGTTTCCGGCATACCCCTCAGCTCGCCGGTGTCGAGCGGCTCGATCGCGCACGTTTCGTCGATCCAGATGTATTCGTCGAACTGGTTCGGCAGAATTGCCTCGAAATAGTGGCTGGCGAGCTCGGTCTCCGGCCGGTAGATCACGCCGATCGCGCGCTCGAGCCGCGGCGCCTGCAGTCGCCGCGCAAGTTCGCTGTCCGGATGCTGACGCAGGGGCAGCATCAGCCCCGGCACGTTGGTCCGGTGGAAGCACCATTCGTGGCTTTGCGGATGCGCCGGGCGCACTTGCTTGATCTCCATTTCGCCACCCCAGTCCGAGGCCGCGGCGACGGTGCCGTGATCGGTACCGAAGCCGATCGCGTAGGCCTCTTTGCCAAACGCCTCGCGGCAGAGCTGGCCGATATTGATCTCGCCGCGCGCCGCCATCTCGGTCGCGGAGGCATCGCCGATATGGGAGTTGTGGGCCCACACGACCGCCTTCGCCGCCGGGCCGCGCGCGGTCATGATACTTTGCAGTGTCTCGAACATGTGACGGTCCCGCAGGTTCCATGAGGCGCGGGAGCCGTAATACATGACTCGATAGTATCTTTCGGCATTGGCGACGACGCGTGCATTCTGCTCGGCATCGAGGAAACGCTCGCCGTCCTTGAGCGCATAGTCTTGCCGGCGGCCGTGAAGCTCGGTCAGCATTCGGACCACGTCACCCTCGCAGTTGTGGTAGTGGCCGGTCAGCGCCGCATGCCCGTAGGCTGCCGGATCGGCCTCCCACGGGCTGAGACAGCCGTAGCGGAGGCGTGCAATCTGTGCGAGATCGGGGTCCACGTCATCGAGATAGTCGACGACGGCGCGGACCGAGTCGTAGAGACTGTAGAGATCGAGCCCATAGAAGCCGGCGCGCTGCTCGTAGGGCAGGCTCTTGTTGCGCTCGTGCAGCCAGTCGATGAAGTCGCGGGTTTCCACATTGCGCCACATCCACGTCGGAAAGCGAGTGAAGGCGATCCAGTCCGAGGCGGGCGTGTCGCGATGCCGGACATAGTGATCGATGCGTGCGGCGTCCGGCCAGTCGGCCTCTGCGGCGACGATCCCGAAATCCTTCTCAGCGATCAACTCCCGAGTAATCCGGGCACGCATCCGGTAGAACTCCGAGGTGCCGTGCGACGATTCCCCAATCAGTACAACGCGCGCGTCGCCGATCCGGTCGAGGAGGGGTCCGAGATCGGCATCGTCGGGATGCGCGAAACTTTCGCCCTGCTTCACGATGAGGCTCGGCAGCGGTTCGTCGGTTTTGGCCCTGGCGCGTATGACGCGTGGCCGCGACGTCGCTGGTGCCGGCTCCGGCACCTCCCATCCTTCGGCTCCGATCAGCGGCACGAAGCGAACGTCGGCCAGATCCTCGCGCTCGAATTGTCCCTTCGGCTTGCGGGTGATCCGGATCAGCTCCTGGGCACGCTCGTCGTGCCCGACCGGAATCACGAGCCGGCCGCCTTCGGCCAGCTGGTTCTTGAGCGATTCCGGCACGTCCGGCGCACCGGCCGATACTAAAATGCCATCGAACGGCGCGTACTCCAGCCAGCCGCGGGTGCCATCCTCGTGCAGAACGTGGACGTTACGATAGCCCGCATCACTCAGGTTCGATGCTGCTTTTTCCGCCAACTGGCCGATCCGTTCGATCGTATAGACCTCGCCAGCGATCTCGGCAAGCACGGCCGCGGCATAGCCAGATCCCGCGCCGATCTCGAGCACCTTTTCGCCGCCGCGCAGCACGAGCGCCTCGACCATGAATGCGACGATGTAAGGCTGCGAGATCGTTTGGCCCTCGGCGATCGGCAGCGGCGTGTCGTCATAGGCCTGGCTGTGCAGCCGTTCGGGCAGGAACTTCTCCCGCGGGACCTTGCGCATCGCGGCGAGCACGAGCGGGTCGCGAACTCCGCGCCCCGCGATCTGGTGCTCGACCATTTGTGCCCGTCTGTGTTGCAGTTCACTCATCGTGTCTCACTCCGTTCCCGGTTGAGTTCGAGGAATCCGTCGGGAAGCAGGCAGGTCGCCAGCATCACCTCGTTGATGTCGCGATGCGCCAGCCAGTTGCGCGATCCCTGCATGTCGCTGCACCGCCAGAACCGCTCGAGGATCGCCCGCAACGGCAGGAACGGTCGCAGCTGCTCGACCTGACGGACGGTCGTCGCGGCGTCGGGAATCCTGTGCCGCTGCGCGGTCAGCAGAATCTCCAGCCGTTCAAGCGCATGCAGCCCGATCGCGAGCCCGAGCTCCCGAAAGCCAAGCCGTCGGTCGACGGGATCGCTCATCGGATCGGTTGCCACGAACGCCCGCAGCCCCCGAAGGGCCGAGGCGAGCATAGCCGGGAGCAGCGCCGGCGGAAATGGGCCGTCGGTCATGGAGATCTGGGCGACCCGGTAGCAATCGCATAGCAGGCTGCCGATGCCCAGAGGATCGTCAGTATCCCAGCTCGTGTCACGGCACATGCTCTCCAGGATTGCGATCTCTTCGGAAAGGTCCGCATCCGGGCCTTCGCCCTGTAATTCGGCGGCAAGCTGCTGCACCTCGCCGTAGGCCACGAGCCCGTCGAGCGGATCGTGATGGCCCATAGAGGCGACCAGCGGGCGCGAAAGGTCGATACTCATTTTCCAGTACATGCGCCACGGACCGTCGGGTCCGGCGCGATAGGTGAATTTCGGTAGGATGGTGCGGCCCATCTCCATTGCCCAATGCAGATAGACTGGATTGCCCGTCGCGCGGCTCGCCTGGTGCAGCGCATGCATCCACTTCGTGAGGTAGTGGAAGTATTGCCCGTCGCGATCCCACTCCTCGCGGGGATCGAGCGGTTCGCCCGGGCCGCGCTCGTTCAGACTCTTGCCGATGCGGAGGCCGCCTGCGGTCGGATGAAGTTGGCCTCTCTGCTCGTCCAGCCCGCTGATCCATCCCTTCCGCGAGTCGGCGGGCCGGTGCCGTCCGAGAACGGCATGGGTCTGATTGATAAGCGCTATGCCGATTTCACTTTCGGTATCGTTTCCCGAACGTCGGCCGAGTTCGAGCAGGTTGCAGACCGCGAACGCATCGGTCCACAGGTAGCGTCGCGAAACGGCAGACCGATCCGAAAGGCCGGTTCGTGCAACAAACGCATTCATCAGCGCCCCGGCTTCCGCCGTACGGTCGTCGATTTCGCTTTGAACCAGGCTCTGAATTCTCGATGCTTTCATTTACCCTGAACAGCGGCTCCACAATTCGGCGGTCCTCAGCTGCCGCCGTCCTGCTCGCGTTGGTAGAAACCGATCAGCTCGACCGACTCTATCACGTGGGTCGTGCCAGCTTGACGATTTTCCTGTAGCTGTCGCCGGGATCAACAGGCAGCGATTCCGCGCCGAGCGCGCTGAGGCAAAAATAGTAGCTATGTGCCTTGTCGCCTCGCGGCGGACAGGGCCCGCTAAGGTTTTCGATCTCTCTGACCCGCCCCGACGCAACGGCTGCAAAGCGACTTGTTGGCAGAGCCGGTCGCACGACACGGCGCCTCATCCGTCCTACGGCTTTACGGCCGTCACCAGCGAGTACACGCCGGGCAACGGAATCTGCCGGGCGACACGAAGCCCGCGGCAACTGATTCGCTAAGGCGTGCGTGCAGCCGGCCCGATCATGGCTAGCCGCACGACACAAACGTCAGACGCGAACTTCAGGCGCGAACTTCAGGCGCGAACTTCAGGCGCGAACTTCAGATGCGACGATCGAACGCGTTACTCGGCGCCGTAGCCGACGACGCCCTTCGTCTCGAGAAACTCGTGGATGCCGAAATCGGCATACTCGCGACCGTTGCCCGACTGCTTGTAGCCGCCGAACGGGGCGAACGCATCCCAGCCCGGATAGTTGATCTTCACCTGGCCGGCGCGAAGCTGGCGGGCGACTTTCCGCGCATGGGCCGCATCCTTCGACTGCACGCAGGCGGAAAGACCGTAATCGGTATCGTTGGCGATCTCGATCGCCTGCTCTTCGCTGTCATAGGGCATGATGGCGAGGACCGGCCCGAAGATCTCTTCGCGCGCGATCGTCATATTGTTGCGGACATTGCCGAACACCGTCGGCCGCACATAGTAGCCGCGGTTCAGCCCCTCGGGACGGCCGGTGCCGCCGGTGACAAGCTGCGCGCCTTCCTTGATGCCCTCTTCGATCAGACGCTGGATCTTGTTGAACTGGATCTCGCTGACCACGGGCCCGAGCATTGTGCCTTCCGCCTTGGGATCGCCCACCTTGTGGGCTTCCGCAGTCTTCTTCGCGACGCTGAGTGCCTCATCGTGACGCGGCCGTGGCACCAGCATGCGCGTCGGTGCGTTGCAGGACTGGCCGCTATTGCCGAAACAATCCTGCACGCCCTTGCGCACCGCAGTTTCGAAATCGGCGTCGGCCAGGATGATGTTCGGCGATTTGCCGCCGAGCTCCTGCGCGACCCGCTTTACCGTGTCGGCCGCCGTCTTGGCGACAATCACGCCCGCGCGCGTCGAGCCGGTAAAAGACACCATGTCGACGCCCGGATGGCCGGCGATCACCTGCCCGACTGACGGCCCGTCGCCGTTGATCATGTTGTAGACGCCCGCCGGCAGGCCGGCCTCGTGCACGATCTCGGAGAAGACGATGGCGCTGATCGGCGCAATCTCGCTCGGCTTCAGGATCATGGTGCAGCCCGCAGCTATCGCCGGTGCGACCTTGGAGACGATCTGGTTGAGCGGCCAGTTCCACGGGGTGATCAGCCCGACTACGCCGATCGGTTCGCGCAGGACGCGGGTCGTTCCGCGCTGTTCCTCGAACTCGAATTTTTCCAGCGCCTCGATCGTCGCCTTCAGATGGCCGAGGCCGACAGCGGCCTGCGCGTTGCGCGCGAGGCCCATCGGGGCACCCATCTCGTCGGAGATGGCGAGCGCCACATCTTCCTTGCGCTTGAAATAGATTTCAAGAATCCGGCGCAGCAGCGCGATCCGCTCTTTCTTGCTGGTCTGCGAGAAGGACGGAAAGGCCGCGCGCGCCGCCTTGACCGCGCGATCGACATCGGCCGCGCAGCCGACCGAGATTTTCGTAAAGGCCTCTTCCGTCGCGGGGTTGATCACGTCGAGCGTCGCCGGCTTTACCGGATCGACCCACGCGCCGTCGATGTAGAATTTAAGATGGTTTGACATGAGATTTCTCTGATTTTCGCTCTGGGTGGCAGGGTTGGGCGGAGACTATCAGCTTCGCGCGAACGGGTCGACGCGGGCAGCCGGGAGAAATCGATCTATCGGGAATGCCGAACCGGCCTGCCCCATCGCGCAAAAGCGCGCGCAGACCCAGACTCAGCGCGTGACGACGACCGGCGTTTCGTCGGGCGCGGCGGCCTTTGCTTTGGCGACCGTCATGCCGGGCCGGGCGCGCAGATGGCCGGACCAGCGCCACTCGATCCGCCTGAACAGGAAGAAGAAGAAGTACGAGATCGCGCAATAGACGGCGCCCGTAAATATCCAGATCGTCATCGAACGAAAGGTTTCCGAGATCAGATCGCGCGCGATGCCGGTCAAATCGAGCAAGGTGATGACGCTGACCAATGATGTCGCCTGGAACAGGAACACGAATTCGTTGGTATAAGCCGGCAGCGCAATGCGGAAGGCGCGCGGCAGGATGACCCGTCGCAGCAGCAGGAAACGCGACATGCCGACCGCGCGCGCCGCTTCGACCTCGCCATGCGGCACGCCGAGAATGGCGCCGCGCAGGATTTCGCCGGTATAGGCCGCGGTGTTCAGGGTCAATGTCAGCAGCGCGCAGAAATAGGCCTCGCGGAACATTCCGTCCCAAAGCCCGAGCGCCTTCAATTGCGATACGAACTGGCCGCTGCCGTAATAGATGAGGAAGAGCTGCACCAGAAGCGGCGTACCGCGAAAATAGAACATGTAGCCAAAGACCGGCCATTTGATCAGCGGATTGTGCGACAGCCGGCCGAGCGCCACCGGCACGGCGAGCAGGAGACCGATCACGCTCGAGATCAGCGTCAATTCCATCGTGAGGATGAGACCGTACGCGAATTTGTCCAGATTCTCGTAGATGACCGCGATGCCGCCCATCGTCAGGCCCTCCTGACGCCGCGGCTCGCCCAGCGCTCACCGCGATGGAGCAGCCAGATCGAGACAATGGTGATCGACAGATAGAGCAGCGACGCCGCAAAATAAAAGGTGAAGGGCATGCGCACCGCGCGCGCCGCGATATCGGTCATGCGCATCAGCTCGGGCAACTGGATGACCGACATCAGCGCCGTCGCCTTGATCAGCACCAGCCAGACATTGCCAAGGCCCGGCAGCGCGAAGCGCAGCATCTGCGGCATCACGACACGAACGAAGGCGACATGGCGGTTCATGCCGTAAGCCTTGGCCGCTTCGATCTGGCCGCGATCGACCGCCAGATAGGCACCGCGAAATACTTCCGTCGCAAAGGCGCCGTAGATGAGACCGAGCGTGATCGTGCCGGCAGTGAACCGGTCGATGTCGATCAGCACCTGCTCGCCCATGATCGCGGTCAGGGTTTTCTGCAGGATGAGCGTGATGCCGTAGTAGGTAAGCAGGATCAGGACCAGCTCGGGCACGCCGCGCACGACCGTCGTATAGGCGCCCGCAACGATGCGCGCCACGCGATTGCCCGAGAGCTTGCCCCAGGCGCCGAGCAGGCCCAGCAGGATCACGAAGGGAATGCAGGAAACGCCGACGATCAGCGTCGTCGTCAGACCTTCGCAGAACACCCAGCCATAGCCCTGAAGCTGCGGCAGCGGAATGTTTCCGTAGAGTTTGCAGAAGGTGACTTCGTTCATGTCCTGCCGCTATCGGGGGCGGAAAACGAACGGCGCCGCCGTCCTCGCAAGGAGCAACGGCGGCGCCGCAACGGGAAATTACATCGCCGGCAGATCTTCGCCGTAGACGTTGTAGTTGAAGTACTCGTCGTTGATTGCCTTGTAGGTGCCGTCGCTCAGGATCTGCACCAGCGCCGCGTCGAGCGCTGCTTGCAGGTCTGCCTCACCCTTGCGAATGGCGATACCCGCGCCTTCGCCATGGATTGCAGGATCGTTGTAGTCGGCACCGACGAACTCGCAGCAAGCGCCGGCATCGGTCTGCAGGAAGCCGAAATCGAGCGCCACCGAATCCGCCATCACCAGATCGACGCGGCCCGACACCAGATCGGCGTTCGCCTCGTCCTGGGTCGCGTAGGTGACGACCTCGGCACCCGGCCAGGTCATCCGCACGAAGTCTTCGTGAATCGTCGCGCCCTGCACGCCGACCTTCGCGCCTTCGAGCCCGGTGCCTTCGGTGAAGTCGAGGTCCGTGCCCTTGTTCGCGATGAACTTCGCCGGGGTGTTGTAGTACTTTTCGGTGAAGTCAACGACTTCCATGCGCTTCTCGGTGATCGACATCGAAGCGATGATCGCATCGTATTTGTTGGTGGTCAGGCCGTCGATAATGCCGTCCCAATCCTGCACGACGAACTCGCATTCGAAGTTCGCGGCCGCGCAGAGCGCGTTCGCGATGTCGATGTCGAAGCCAACCAGATTGCCGCTCTCGTCGATCGAGTTGAACGGCGGATAGGCACCCTCGGTACCGATACGGACCTTCTGCATGTCCGCATCAGCGGCGGTCGAAATCGCCGTAAAGGCGAAGGCTGCGACCGCCAATGTGAGAAGTTTCTTCATATTGTAGTTCTCCCTGTGGATTTGCTCACGGATCAGTAATTGCTGGCGAGAAACTGCCGGCAACGTTCGGACTTCGGATTACCGAAGATTTGCGCGGGCGGCCCCTGCTCCTCGATCCGCCCGGCATGGAGGAAAATCACATCGTTCGCGACCTCCTTCGCGAATCCCATCTCGTGCGTCACGACAACCATCGTGCGCCCCTCTTCGGCGAGTTGCCGCATCACGCGCAGCACTTCGCCGACGAGCTCGGGATCGAGAGCCGATGTCGGCTCGTCGAACAGCATGACGTCGGGATCCATGGCGAGCGCGCGCGCGATCGCCGCACGCTGCTGCTGGCCCCCGGACAAATGCGCCGGGTAGTAATCGAGTTTGTCGCCGATGCCCACCTTGGCGAGCAGATGGCGCGCATATTCGGTCGCCTCGGCCTTGGGCTTCTTCAGTACATGGACCGGCGCCTCGATGACATTCTCGAGCACGGTCATGTGCGACCAGAGATTGAAGCTCTGGAACACCATGCCGAGCCGGGTGCGGATGCGGTCGACCTGTTTCTGGTCTTCGGGAACGGCATGGCCGGTGCGCGTCGGCTTCATCCGGATCAGTTCGCCCGAGACGAACACCTTCCCGGAATCCGGCGTCTCGAGCAGGTTGATGCAGCGCAGGAGCGTACTCTTGCCGGAGCCGCTGGCGCCGATCATCGCAATCACATCGCCAACTTGCGCCGTTACCGAAACGCCCTTCAGAACTTCGAGATCGCCGAAGCGCTTGTACAAATCATCGACGACGAGGGCGGGTGTTGAATCACCCATTCGACCTCTCCGCTCGTTCAGCACTCCCTGTGCCTTATCGAGCGTAGGCGGGAAGCCGGGGACTTGCCAACCCCAAAATGGTTCACGAATGGTTGTAGCCGCGGCGCGGTAAGCGGCCGCGCGGCCGGTCAGTCGTCGCCGTCGAGCGCCGCCAGTTCGGCCTCGATCTTGGCCCGTTGCGGCGCATCCGGCGGTAGCAGCGTGAGCAAACGCTCCCAATGGCCGCGCGCCGCCTCTTTGTCGCCCGCGCGGGCGCGTTCGAGCCCCGAGAGATAGAGACCGGTCGGGTCGTCGGGGCGCAGGGTCAAAATGCGCGCGAGCGGTTCGGCGATCGCGACGGGCAGCGCCCCCTCGTCTTCTTCCGGTACGGTTGCGAGAATGGCGAGCGCGTAGTCGAGCTGCAGTTCGACATCGTCGGGTGCAATGACGGCGGCGCGCGCGTAAGCGTCGGCGGATTTTTCCCATTCGCCGAGCACCGACCAGGAATGAGCAAGACGGCGCCAGCCTTCGAGATCGTCGGGCTGTTCTTCGAGTCTGGCGGCCAGACCTTCGACCATTGAGAGAATGAACGCGGCCTCGTCTTCGCCTTCGGGAATCGCGGGCAGATCGGGCAAGGTCTCGCGCACGGTCGCTGGATCGAGCCCGAGATTCTGCGCGATTTCGCCGATGATCGCGGCGAGGGATGCGCGCTGCGATGCGTCGGCCGGAAGACGCACCTCGAGTTCGATCAGCGACTTCAGGGCGGCATCGGCACGGCCAAGCTGCAGTTCGCGGATGGCGAGCCAGTAGGTTGCCGGTATGTCGTCGGGGTCGGCGGCGAGCGCACGACGGAACGCGGTTTCGGCATCGGGCGGCACGCGCCCGCCATCGAGCAGAGTGAGCGCGACGCCATAGCGCGATTGCGTCAGCCGGTCGTCGGCGCCCTGCGCGATCGCCTGTTCCAGCGCATCAACGGCCGGTTCGAGGCGGCTGAGCTCGAGCAGACGATGACCGAGCGCCGCCCAGACATCGCGCTGCGAGGGGTTTTCGTCGAGCGACCCTTCGAGCGCGTCGATCTCGGCTTCGATAATGGCGACGCGCTCGGGATCGAGTGCGGGCGGCACGACATCGCCGGCATCGGGCGGCAGATCGCGCGCGGCGAGCGGCTGATCGCCCAGGTCCGGACGGCCGAGTTCAAGATAGATGAAGATCGCGAGCGCGATCGCGACGATGCCGAGCACGATCGCGAAGCGGCGACGCTGCGCCGGCGACTGCTCGCGCCAGGATTCGGCCGCCGGCAGCGCAAGCAGACGCCGTTCGATTTCAAGCCGCGCGGTTCGCGCGGATTCGGCATCGATGGCACCGCGCGCGAGATCGGCGTCGAGCTCGGCCAGTTGATCGCGATAGACAGTGAGTTCCGGCTGCAACGGCGCAGCGGCACGCGGCGCGCGCCAGAGCGGCCGCAGAAGCAGGCCCATGACGATTGCGGTCAACAGGAGGATCGCAGCCCAGATCATCGTTCGGATGTCTCCCGGGGTGCGTCGCCGGTCAGGGCCGCGAGCCTTCGTTCCTCATCCGCCGAGAGCGGCGATATCGCGGGTGCCGTGCGACGACTGCGGACATAGAAAAAGGCGATCGCGCCGCCGACCAGCAGGATCGACGCGGGACCGAACCAGAGCGCCAAGGTCGCGGGCTTCACCGGCGGCTGCAGCAGCACGAAATCGCCGTAGCGCGCCGCGACATAATCGAGCACCTGCTGGTCGCTGTCACCCGCGAGAAGGCGCTCGCGCACGACCAGCCGCAGGTCGCGCGCGAGATCGGCATTGGAATCCTCGATCGATTCGTTCTGGCAGACGAGGCAGCGCAGTTCGCGACCGATCTCGCGCGCACGCGTCTCGAGTACGGGATCGTCCAGCATCTCGTCCGGCTCGACCGCGAAGGCGGGTGCCGCCGCGATCAGGCACAGGAACGCGATCAAGCTCAGGGCGAGGGCCCGGATCATTCGCGCAGTTCCGCCAGCAACGGCAGCAGGATTTCGTCGATCGTCATCGGATCGAGCGGCCCGGCGAAACGAAAGCGGATGCGGCTTTCGCGATCGATTACATAAGTCTCGGGCACACCATAGACGCCGAAATCGATGGCCGTGCGACTGTCGGGATCGACCGCGACCATCGCATAGGGATTGCCGAGATCGTGGAGCCAGCGCCGGATCGCATCGGGTTGGTCCTTGTAGACGATACCGTAGATCGGAAGATTCTGTTCCTGTGCGAGCTGTTGCAGCAGCGGATGCTCGACGCGACAGGGCACGCACCAGCTTGCGAAGAAATTGACCAGGACGATCTCGCCGCGCAGATCGTCGCTGACAACAAGCGGCCGTGCGGGATCGAGCGGATCGAGTGTAAAGGATGGGGCGGGGCGATCGATCAGCGCGGACGGCACCGCACTCGGATCGCGCGCGGGATCGAGCCCGGCAACAAAATAGGCGGCGATTATGCCGAATACAGCGAGCGGCAGGATGTAAAGGAGACGGCGCATCGGATCAGCCGGCTTCCGCGACGCGGCGAACTGACGCTGGCGCGCCGACGCGCAAACGCCGGTCGGTCAGCGAGACGAGACCGCCCGCTACCATGATCATGAGCCCGCCCCAGATCCACGGCACCAGCGGTTCGTGATAGATGCGTACGGTCCAGCCGCCTTCGCCGTTCGGATCGCCGAGCACGGCATAGAGATCGGCAAGCCCGGTGGTGCGGATCGCCGCCTCGGTCGTCGGCATGCGCTGCACGCGATAGAAGCGTTTCTCCGGCATCAGCAATGCAACGACTTCGTCGCCATCGAGCAGGCTGATCTGCGCGCGATAGGCCCAGTAGTTCGGGCCCTCGATCCGCGTCACCGCATCGAGCCGGTAATCATAGCCGCCGGCCGCGATCGAACCGCCCGGTTCGAGGATCGCGATATGTTCTTCCTTCCACGCCGACGAGCCGGTCATACCGACGATCGCGATCGCCATGCCGAGATGGGCGAGCGTCATGCCGAACGTGCCGCGCGGCAGATGCACGAGACGCATCAGCGTGTCGCGTGGCGTAATGCGACCGAACCCGATGCGGCCGAAAAATTCCACGAGCGTCGCGCCAGCGATCCAGACCGCAAGCGCGATGCCGATGCCGGCCATGAACGGTCCGTCGCTCTTCCACCACCAGACGGCAATGCCGGCGATCAACGCACAGACGCCCGCGATCACCAGACGCGACAGCGCACCGGCAAGATCGCCACGCTTCCAGGCGAGCAGCGGGCCGACGCCCATCGCCAGCAGCAGCGGCAGCATCAGCGGGACGAAAGTCGCGATGTAATAAGGCGGGCCGACCGACACGGTGCCGAGGCCGAGCGCATCGAGGAACAAGGGATAGAAGGTGCCGAGAAAAACGGTCGCCGCCGCCGTCACCAGCAGCAGATTGTTCAGGAGCAATGCACCCTCGCGGCTGACCGGGCGGAACACGCCGCCGGCACCCAGCGTCGGCGCGCGCCAGGCATAGAGTGCGAGCGCGCCGCCGATCGCGATGACGAGCAGCAGCAGGATGAAGAGGCCGCGCGTCGGATCGGTCGCGAAGGCATGGACCGAGGTGAGGATGCCCGAGCGCACCAGGAAGGTGCCGATCAGGCTCATCGCAAACGTCAGGATCGCGAGCAGCACGGTCCAGCTCTTGAGCGCATCGCGCTTTTCCGCGACCAGCGCCGAATGCAGCAACGCGGTGCCGAGCAGCCAGGGCATGAAGGATGCGTTCTCGACGGGATCCCAATACCACCAACCGCCCCAGCCGAGTTCGTAATAGGCCCACCAGGAACCAAGCCCGATGCCGGCGGTGAGCGCCGTCCAGGCGGCGAGCGTCCAGGGACGAACCCAGCGTGCCCAGGCCGCATCGATGCGGCCTTCGATCAGCGCCGCGACCGCGAACGAGAAGGTCATCGAGAAGCCGACATAGCCGAGATAGAGCAACGGCGGATGGAAGGCTAGACCGGGATCCTGCAACAGCGGATTGAGATCGCCACCGGCTGCGGGCGCCGGATCGAAGCGCGCAAAGGGATTCGATGCGAACAGGGTGAACAGGAGGAAGCCCGACGCGATCATCGCCTGCACCGAAAGCACACGCGCTTTCAATGTCGCCGGCAGATTGCGCCCGAACATCGCGACCGCCGCGCCGAAGATCGCGAGCATCAGCACCCAGAGCACCAGCGAGCCCTCGTGATTGCCCCAGACGCCAGCGATCTTGTAGAGCAGCGGCTTCAGTACATGTGAATTGTCGGCGACATTCGCGACCGAAAAATCCGAGACGATATAGGCGCGCATCAGCGCAAGGAACGCGATGAGAATGAGCGCCAGGAAGAGCAGCGATGCCGGCACCGCAACGCCCATCCAGGCCGGTTCGCGCCGCGCGGCACCGACCAACGGCACGCTCGCCTGCACGAGCGCGACGAGCAAAGCGAGGACCAGCGCGTAATGGCCGAGTTCGACGATCACGGCTGGGATTCCTCTTCACCCTGCCCCGCCTCACCTTGCCAGTAGCCGGAGTCGCGGATCGCATCGGCGACTTCGGGTGGCATGTAATTCTCGTCGTGCTTGGCAAGCACCTCGCGCGCCGTCACCAGCCCGCCGGCATCGAGCCAGCCTTCGACGACGACGCCCTGCCCTTCGCTGAAGAGATCGGGCAGCACGCCTTCATAGACGACCGGCACGGTGGTCGCGAGATCGGTGATGCGGAAGGTGACGATCGCATCGTCGGCGCTGCGCACGACGCTGCCCTCTTCCACCAGACCGCCAACCCGGATCGGCCTATCGGGCGGCGGCGGTGCTGCCATGATCTCGGTCGGCGACATGAAGAAGACGAGGCTGTCCTTGAGCGCCGTGACGACGAGAAAGGTCGCTACGCCAAGAAGCGCCATGCCGCCGGCGAGAATCATCAGGCGCCGATGCTTGCGTTTCATCGCGCACGCTCCGTTTCGCTTTCGAGGCGCGCGAGCGCACGGTGCAAGCGGCGCAGCCGGCAGACGCTGGCAATCGCCAGCACGCCCAGCACCAGCGCCGCCGCCAGATAGGCCGGCCAGATGAAGCGCGCATAGCCGCCCATCTCGAGCCAGGTCTGCATGTCGCTCATCGCATCGCCCGGTTGATCTGCAGCGCACGCAGCCGGGCGCCCAGCAGCTCCGATTTCATGCGCAACAACAGCATCGTCACAAAGAACAGCAGATACGCCAGCGCCATCACGAACAGCGGACCGAGCATCGCGGCATCGATCGTCGGTCCATCCATGCGGAAGACGCTGGCCGGCTGGTGCAGGGTGTTCCACCAGTCGACCGAGAATTTGATGATCGGCAGATTGACCGCGCCGACGAGGGCGAGCAGCGCTGCCGCGCGCGCGCCGCGCTGCGGATCGTCGAACGCATGCGCGAGCGCGATATGGCCGAGATAGAGAAAGAAGAGGATCAAAACCGATGTGAGCCGCGCGTCCCATACCCACCAGGTGCCCCACATCGGCTTGCCCCAGAGCGAGCCGGTGATAAGTGCGATCAAAGTGAAACCCGCACCCAGCGGCGAAGCGGCGCGCGCCGCGATGTCGGCCAGAGGATGGCGCCAGACCAGGGAGGCGGCACTCGCGAGCGCGATCACCGTGTAGGTCGCGAGCGCCATCCAGGCGGCGGGCACATGCACATACATGATGCGCACCGTCTCGCTCTGCTTGTAATCGAGCGGCGAGACCCTGAGCCCCCAGACCAGTCCGATCGCAAACGCAGCGACCGTCGCGACGGCAAGCCACGGCAGCAGCGGATCGGCGATGCGCTGAAAGCGGGCAGGATTGGCGAAGCGATGCATGGTCACGATCGGCCCTGCGGTTTGCCCGGAAGGTTACGGGCGCGTTGACCCGGCGAAAGCGGGTGCAAAATCGTCATCGGGCGCGACCGATAAAGCAGGCCGCGCCTGCAACGGCAAGAGGACCTGTCGCCGCAGCCGGCCGGAAACAGCGTGTCGTTGGTGAATGCGGTCATCTCAATCCAGCGCCATGCGCGACGCGGCGGCCGCCGCCCAGGGTGCAAGAACGACAGAGGCCAGCGCGAATGCGCCAAGCAGCATCAGATGGGGTGCGGCCGGAAAGCCGCCAAGCGTCGCGTCGACCGCGCCGACCCCGAACACCAATGCCGGTATATAGAGCGGCAGGACCAAAAGCGGCAGGATGGCGCCGCTGCGCCGCGCGCCGAGCGTCAGGGCGGCACCGACCGAACCGATCAGGCTGAGCACAGGTCCGCCGAGGGCAAGCCCCGCGATCATGACCGCGATGCCCTCTGCCGAGAGGCCGAAGCCGAGAGCGAGCAGCGGCGCGACCAAAAGGAGCGGCAGGCCGTGCGTCGCCCAATGGGCGAGCGCCTTCGCGAGACAGATCGCGGGTGCGGGCAGATCGAGCAGCATGAGCTGGTCGAGCGTGCCGTCATCGTAGTCGCTCTGGAACAGACGATCGAGCGAGAGCAACGCCGCGAACAACGCCATCGCCCAGAGAATGCCGGGTGCGACGATCGCCAGCAGAGCGGGATCGGGACCGAGCGCGATCGGAAAGATCGCGCCGCCGAGCAGGAAGAACAGCATGGCGAGTACGGCCTCGCCGGGCTGGCACAACACCAGCCGGATCTCGCGACCGAACAAGGCGAAAAAGACGCTCATCGCAATTCGCCCGCGCGCATCGCATCGAGCGCGGCACGATGCGCGACATCGAGATCGAGCCGCTCTGCGCCCGGCAGATCGAGCCCGCCATGCGTGGCGACAACCGCGATGCCGCCGCCGGCACGATGGTTCTCAATCGTCGTCGCCAGTCGCTCGGTCGCCGCTTCATCGAGACCGGTCTGCGGTTCGTCGAGCAGCCAGAGCGGACGTTTGACGAGCAGCAATCGCGCGAGCGCGAGCCGGCGGCGCTGCCCCGCCGAAAGATAGCGCGCCGGCAGATCGGCGAGGCGTTCGAGATCGAAAGCGGCGAGCGCGGTTCGGCCCGCATCAGAAGGCGCGCGCTGCAGCGATGCCCAGCCCTCGATATTTTCCAGAACCGTGAGGCCGGATTTGACCGCATCGCGATGGCCGAGAAACAAAATGCGCGCGCGCTGCGCATCGCGATCGGCCGCGACGGGCGCATTGCTCCAATAGAGCGTGCCCGACTCGGCGGGCAGCAGCCCGGCCAGCAGTCGCAGCAGGCTCGATTTGCCGGAACCGTTCGCACCGGTGAGCAGCAGCCCCGCCCCTTCCGCCAGCTCAAAGAAGATGCCGGCAAAGACCGGCCGTTCGCCGCGCCGGCAGGCGAGGCCTTCGGCGCGGAACAAGGCGGATGATTTGGGCTCGGTCATGCGGCCGGATGGCTCCCGATCGTGCGGTCGTCGTCGGGCGCCGGGATGAGCCGGCGCGACGCGCGCGACCCTAACGCAACCGCGCGGTAATCGGAAATGCGCGGATCGGCGCAGCCGATCCTGGTAGCGGGAATGCGCGGATCGGCGCAGCCCGCACGCCGGGGCCGAGCCAAGCGCGCCTGAGCGGCGGCCGGACCGAAAAATCGCATAATTCTTAGGAAAACCGGGGCCAGAAAAGGCGGCGCCGCGTTTCCGGGGATGGGGGCGGAAACGCGGCGCCAGGGGTCTGATGGCCGCCCGGGGGAAGCTGATGCGACCATCAATTGCCAGCCATTTAGGGGCCAAGGGTGAGGCGGCTGGCTACCTCCAGAGAGGGTTGCTCTCTGTGATGCTGAAAATGATGTCCGTGTATGGCCGGATTGGGCCCCGATTAAGGCGAAATTGTGATATCTGCACCGCCACCGGCCGAAATCCGGGCCTTGCGGGGCGGATTTGAGCCACGATCTCTGTTATTACAGCCGCCAGCGTTGCCGCCTGCCGAATCCTGGGAGACCCCACCGCAATGACCGCCCCCGACAGTTTCGCCGACAGTTTTCGGGCCTGCCGCCGTTTCACGGTGGGCAAGCGCAGCTACCGTTATATGAGCCTCAAGGACGCCGAGAAGAACGGCCTCGCCGGCATCTCGCGTCTGCCCTACTCGCTCAAGCTGCTGCTCGAGAACCTGTTGCGGCACGAAGACGGGCGCAGCGTCACCAAGGACGACATCAAGGCGGTCGCCGGCTGGCTGTTGCAGCGCCGTTCGGATCGCGAGATCGCGTATCGCCCGGCGCGCGTATTGATGCAGGATTTCACCGGCGTGCCCGCCGTGGTCGATCTTGCGGCGATGCGCGATGCGATGGCGCGGATGGGCCGCGATCCGAAGAAGATCAATCCGCTCTCGCCGGTCGATCTGGTGATCGATCATTCGGTGATGGTCGATGCGTTCGGCAATGCCGGCGCATTCAAGGCCAATGTCGATCATGAATATGAGCGCAACGGCGAGCGCTATTCGTTCCTGCGCTGGGGCGCGACCGCGTTCGATAATTTCAGTGTCGTGCCGCCGGGCACCGGCATCTGCCACCAGGTCAATCTCGAATATCTCGCGAAGGTCGTGTGGTCGCGCCAGGGCGAAGACGGCTGGTGGGCCTATCCCGACACGCTGGTCGGCACCGACAGCCACACCACGATGATCAATGGTCTCGCCGTGCTCGGCTGGGGCGTCGGCGGTATTGAAGCGGAAGCAGCGATGCTGGGTCAGCCGATTTCGATGGTGATTCCCGAAGTCGTCGGCTTTCGCCTCGAAGGCGCACTCGCGGAGGGTGCGACCGCAACCGATCTGGTGCTGACCGTCACCGAAATGCTGCGTCGCAAGGGCGTCGTCGGCAAGTTCGTCGAGTTCTATGGACCCGGCGTCGCCGCGCTCACCCTCGCCGATCGCGCGACCATCGCCAACATGGCACCGGAATATGGCGCGACCTGCGGCATCTTTCCAATCGACGCGGAAACGATCCGCTATCTCAAGGCGACGGGCCGCAGCGCCGACACGGTTGCGCTGGTCGAAGCCTATGCGAAGCGCCAGGGGCTCTGGCACGGACCGAAATCCGTCGAGCCGGTTTTCACCGACACGATGGAACTCGATGTCTCGACGGTCGAATCGAGCATCGCCGGGCCACGACGCCCGCAGGACCGCATCGCGCTGTCAGCGGCGGCACCGGCCTTCGCACAGGCGCTGACCGACACGTTCAAGCGGCCGGCCGATGTGAAACGCATCGCGGTCGGCGGCACGAACTACGATCTCGGCGACGGCGATATCGTCATCGCCGCGATCACGAGCTGCACCAACACCTCGAATCCGAGCGTGATGCTCGGCGCCGGCCTCGTCGCGGAAAAGGCAGTCGCGCGCGGCCTGAAAGTGAAGCCCTGGGTGAAGACATCGCTCGCGCCCGGCAGCCAGGTCGTGACCGACTATCTCGCCAAGGCCGGGCTCAACAAGGCGCTCGACAAACTCGGCTTCAATCTCGTCGGCTATGGCTGCACCACCTGCATCGGCAATTCCGGACCGCTGCCCGAGCCGATCGCCGACGCGGTCACGCGCGGCGATCTCGTCGCCGCTGCGGTTCTTTCCGGCAATCGCAATTTCGACGGACGCATCAATCAGCATGTGCGCGCCAATTATCTCGCCTCGCCGATGCTGGTCGTCGCCTACGCGATCGCCGGCAGCATGAAGGTCGATCTGGTCAAGGATCCGCTCGGCGACGGGCGCGATGGCAAGCCGGTCTATCTGCGCGACATCTGGCCGACCAATCGCGAGATCGACGCGACGATCCGCAAGGCGGTCAACGCCACCATGTTTCGCACCCGCTATGCCGATGTGTTCAAGGGCGATGCGCGCTGGCGCAAGACGCCGACGGGCAAGGGCCTGACCTATAACTGGCAGAACGATTCGACCTATGTGCAGAACCCGCCTTACTTCGAGGGCATGACGCCAACGCCGGCACCGCTCAGCGACGTGAAGGGCGCGCGGTTGCTCGCTCTGCTCGGCGACAGCATCACGACGGACCATATCTCGCCGGCCGGTGCGATCAAGAAAGACAGCCCGGCCGGGCGCTATCTGATCGAGAATGGCGTCGAAGTGGCCGATTTCAATTCCTACGGTGCGCGGCGCGGCAATCACCAGGTGATGATGCGCGGCACGTTCGCGAATATCCGGTTGCGCAACGAGATGCTGCCCGGCACCGAAGGCGGCATCACGAAGCACATGCCGTCGGGCAAGACGATGTCGATCTATGACGCATCGATGCGCTACCAGGAAGAAGGCGTGCCCCTGGTTGTGGTCGCCGGCAAGGAATATGGCGCCGGTTCGTCGCGCGACTGGGCCGCAAAGGGTCCGCTGCTACTCGGCATCAAGGCGGTGATCGCCGAGAATTACGAGCGCATCCATCGCTCCAACCTGGTCGGCATGGGCGTGCTGCCGCTGCAATTCGCCGATGGCGTGGACCGCCTGACACTCGGGCTCGACGGCAGCGAGACCTTCGATATCGGCGGCATCGCTCAGGGTTTGCAGCCGCGCGGATCCATGCCGGTCACGATCCACCGTGCCGACGGGCGGCAGGAGGCGATTACCGTTAGATGCCGGATCGATACGCTCGACGAGCTCGACTATTACCGGCATGGCGGCATTCTCACTTATGTACTGCGCCGCCTGATGGCGGATGCGGCTTAGTACAATCGGCCGATCGAACGGGGTTTGATGCAAATGGCATCAACCGGATTTGACCCGGAGTGATGCGGTGCCGCGGCGCTTCTGCGCTAAGATCGTCCGCATGAGTAAAGCCCGACCCGCTCTTCGTCGCGCTGTCGCGCCAACGTTCGGCGCGGCGCTTCTCGTAGTGGCACTTCTGGTTGCCGATATCGGCAGGGACGCGCAAGCGATGGAGCTGGTCACCGATTCGTCACCGGTGGTGATCGAGCTTTATACCTCGCAGGGTTGTTCGTCCTGCCCGCCGGCCGACGAGTATCTCGGCGAACTGGCGGCACGACGCGACGTGCTCGCGCTCGCCTTCCATGTCGATTACTGGAACTATATCGGCTGGGAAGACCCGTTTTCCTCGCCCGAGGCGACCGCGCGTCAGCGTGCCTATGCCCGACTGATGAATCTGCGCGCGGTCTATACGCCGCAGATGGTAATCGACGGTGCCACCCATGAAGTCGGCTCGCATCGCGCGGCGGTCGCGAGCGCGATCAAGGCCGCGGCCGCGCTGCCGAAGGCGTCGCTGGTGCTGATGAACGACGGCGCCGGCTACAAGGTGATGATCGGCGATGGCGCCGGCGCGATGGCCGCCCTTGCGGAACCGGCGACGGTCTGGCTCGTCGAATATGATCGCGAGCTGGTGACCGATGTGCAGCGCGGCGAGAACGCCGGCAAGATGCTGACCGCATACAATGTCGTCCGCACCTTCCGCGCGATCGGCGAATGGAACGGTGCGGCAACCGAGATCGCATTGCCGCCGGCCGAAACCGATGCCGAGGCCTGCGCCGTCATCGTGCAGGCGGGACCGGTCGGCCCGGTCTATGCCGCCGCCGCGTTCGTGATGGAGTGAGCCCGCGCCGGGATTGATGGACGAGCGCCTGCTTTGCCCTTTCTTGTCGCTGTCCCCTGCATAAGATAGCGTTGTCTCGTGCGTGTGCGGTGCCTGCGCACCGCAGTCGGACCTTTCGGGGGCGGCAACATGAACCAGCGGCTGGCGAAGATCCTTCTCGTGCTGATGATGGCGATCTTCCTGCTGCTGGTCGGCATCAACAACCTGCTCGACTACGGTGCGAACTTCGCCTTCGTGCAGCATGTCATGTCGATGGACCTGGTTGCGCCCGACAATCCGCTGATCGGGCATGCGATCACGAACCCGACGGCGCATCACATCGTCTATGCGCTGATCATCGCATCCGAACTGGGCGCGGGCCTGCTCTGCGCCATTGGCGCCTGGCAGCTCTTTCGCGCGCGGCGCGCGCCGGCCGAGCGGTTCCAGGCCGCCAAAGGTGCCACCATCGCCGGCCTCATGCTGGCGATCGCGCTCTATTTCTTCGGCTTCATGACGGTCGCCGCCGAATGGTTCCAGATGTGGCAGGCGAGCGCGTTCAACGGCCAGGAAGCGGCGTTCCGCCTCATCGTCTGTTTCGGGATCGCGCTGATCTTTCTCTGCCTGCGCGAGAGCGACGAGCCGGGCCGCGCGCAATGATCCCGCCCCGTCCGTGACCAGGCTCCACCTCACCGTTGCGTTTCTCGGTCACAAAACCTGTCGCAATTTCAATTTCCATGCCGCCATCCTGCAGGTCTATCTGCTGGCCGAAGGCGTTTCGATCGAGACCATCTTCTTTGCCTATGGCATCTGGAGCATCGCGAAGATGGTCTTCGAGGTGCCGACCGGAATCTTCGCCGACCGGTTCGGGCGACGGTTCAGCCTGATCGTCGGCATCGCCGTCCGCTCGCTGGCCCTTGTCTGGCTGTTCGCGGCTGCCGATCCCGCGAGTGTGCTTGGTTCCTTCGTGCTGATGAGCCTCGGCAGCGCGTTCATCAGCGGCTCTGATTCGGCGCTGCTCTACGATGCGGTGCATGACGGCAGCGGCGACGGCGCCTACCGGCGGCTCGAATCCTGGGGCTACATGGTCGAGCTCGCGATCTATGGCGCGTCGGCGGCGATCGGATCGCTGCTGACCGAGCAGATCGGTCTCGCGATACCGGTGCTGCTCAGTGCGGTGGGCAGTGCAATCGGCATTTTCTTCGTGCTGATGCTGCCGCGGGACAAGCGGGTATCGCGCGAAGCCTTGCGCGCGCAATCGCCGCTGCTGCAGTTCCTGCGCGTGATGGGCGTCGTGCTGCGCCATCCGCCGCTGCGCGCCGCCGCCATTGCCTTCGTCGCGTTCAACGTCGTCATCGATGCCGGCTTGTTGCTCTATCAGCCGGTGCTGATCGAACAAGGTGTTGCAACTATCTGGTTCGGGGTCGGGCTCGGGGCGCTGATGCTGGCCGACATGGCAGCCGTATGGCTGGGCAATCGTCGACCGCTGTCGCTGCTGTCGCGCGGCCAGTCGGCGCTGCTGGTCAATGCGATCTTCGCCGGGTTCATCCTCTGCTGCATTGTCGCCGGCTGGTTACCCGCACCGCTGGCGCTCGCGATGGTGTGGCTCGGCTATGTGCTGCACAGCGCGGGCGACGGGCTGCAGTATCCGCTGGTGCGCATCTGGGCCAATGAAGCCTTTTCCGGACCGGAGCGCGCAACGATGCTGTCGGTCCTCTCCGGTGCCTCGCTGCTGGTGATGGGCGTGGTCCACAGCATCAACGGCGTTCTGATCGGAATTGGCGGCACGCAGCTCGCCTTCGCGGCCGTGCTCGTCATCTGGCTTGCTGGTGCGATCGGCTGCCAGTCGGCGAGCCGGCAGCGCATTCCTGCTCCCTAGGCGCCGAGCGCCTTCACCATCACCGCGGTCATGCGCTTCGCGAAAGCGGCGGGATCGGCCGGCTCCTCGCCCTGGGCGAGCCGCGCCTGATCGAGCAGCAGGAAGGCCGCATCGTCGAGCGCCGCTTTCTCGCCGTTCTTCAGCGCACCGGCCAGAGCTGCGATCAGCGCATGATCGGGATTGATCTCGAGCACGCGCTTCGATTCGCTCTCGAGCTGTTTATGCGCGCGCAGGATACGTTCGAGCCGCATGTCGAGATCCCCATCGGCCGCGACGAGACAGGCGGGGCTGTCTGTCAAACGCCCGGTCGTGCGCACATCCTTGACCGACTTGTCGAGCGTGAGGCGCAGCCAGGCGACCAGCGCATCGAGCGCGCCGGCTTCCGGCTGTGACGATTTCGCGCCCGGCTTTTCAGGCGCGGCGATGCGATCGAGATCGGTCGAGCCCTTGGTCACCGAGCGGAACGGCTTCTGCGCATAGCTGCCGATCGCAGGCAGCCAGAATTCGTCGACCCCGTCGGTCAGCAGCAGCACCTCGACGCCGCGCGCGCGGAATCCTTCGAGCTGCGGGCTGCGCGAGGCTGCTTCGAGATTGTCGCCGGTAATGTAATAGATCGCGTCCTGACTATCCTTCATGCGCGCGACATAGTCGTCGAGCGTCACCAGCCCATCGGTCGCGGTCGTTCGATAGCGGGTCAGCGGCAGGATGCGGTCGCGCTCGGCCGGCTCTTCATAAAGCCCTTCCTTGAGCACGGCGCCGAAGGCATCCCAGAATTGCGCGTATTCCTCGGGCGCGTCCTTGGCCTTCTTCGTGAGTTCGCCGAGCACACGCTTGACCAGGCCGCTGCGAATCTTCGCCAGCACCAGATTCGACTGCAGCATTTCGCGGCTGATATTGAGCGGCAGATCCTCGGAATCGACGATGCCGCGCACGAAGCGCAGCCAGGGCGGCAGCAATATCTCGCAATCGTCGGTCACGAACACGCGCCGCACATAGAGCTTCACGCATTGCCGGCGCTCGGGATTGAACAAGTCGAACGGCCGCGCGGTCGGAATGAACAGCAGCCCGGCATAAGAAAGCATGCCCTCGGTGCGGAAATGCATGGTGATCCACGGCGCATCGAAGGCGTGGCCGTGATGGCGATAGAACTCGGCATATTCTTCCGGTGCGACGCCTTCGCGCGGCCTGAGCCACAAAGCCGACGCGGCATTGATCGTCGACTTGGCTCCCTCGCCGGCGTCGAGCTCGATCGGTACGCCGATATGGTTCGAGTATTTCTCGACGATCGCCTTCAGGCGGGCCGGATCGAGATATTCATCTTCGCCCTCGGCGAGATGCAGGATGACGCTGGTGCCGCGCGCGGCCGCCGGTTCGGGCGTCAGGGTGAACTCGCCCTTGCCGACCGAACTCCAGCGAAAGCCGCTTTCGTCGTCGGCCCGGCGCGTGACCACCTCGACCCGTTCGGCAACCATGAACGCGGCATAGAAGCCGACGCCGAACTGGCCGATCAAAGCCGGGGCGCCGTCCTTGGCGTCGGCGGCAAAGGCGGCGGTGCCGGACCGGGCGATGGTGCCGAGATTCTCGATCAGCTCCGCGCGCGCCATGCCGATGCCGTTATCGGCGACGGTCAGCGTGCGGGCCGTCTTGTCGGTCGCGATCCGGATGCGGAATTCGGGATCGTCGGCGATGAGGCCGGGATTGGTCAGCGCCAGATAGCGCAGCTTGTCGCAGGCATCGGCTGCGTTCGAGACCAGTTCACGCAGGAAGACCGATTTGTCGGAATAAAGCGACCGGGCCACGATATCGAGCAGACGCCCGACCTCGGCCTGGAATTCAAATCGTTCTTCGCCCGCCACGTCGTTCATTGGCCCTCGGTCATTGGCCCAATCAGGAGAAGGGCGCTCTTCAGGTTGGCTGCAGCGACATATGCGGGTTCGCTTGAGCCACATCAACCCCCTGAAACATGGACGGGGGTCATCGCCCGTCCTTGTGGCAATCGCGCCGGGCGCGGATTACGATTTCAAAGAGCCGAGTCGCCCGCGGGGGGCCGGTCACAGGGGATTGCCTCCATGAAACGCCTCGTTCTCGCCCTCATCGTTGTCTTTATGACCGGCGCCACCGCGTTCGCGCAGGAGGGCCCCGATCTCGAGCAGATGACCGAGCAGCAGCGGACGGACGAGCTCAATGCGATGAAGTGGGCCTATGAGCCCGGCACGTATGAGCTGCCCCTTTCGCACAGCACGATCGAGCTGCAGAAGGGCCAGCAGATTATCCTCGGCGACACCGCGGCGCGGTACGACTATCTGACCGGCGGGCTGCGCTCGCCCGAGACCGAGGCGATCGTCTGGAACGAAGCCGACGAATCGATGACTTATTTTGCGTTTCACGCGATCGGCTATGTCACCGAAGAGGACTGGGAGCGCGTTGACGCAGCCGAATTCCTGAAGCAGATGCAGGACGCCCAGCTTCAGGAGAATACCGAGCGCGAGCGCGTCGGCATCGACCCGTTCTATCTCTCCGGCTGGCGCCAGGAGCCGACCTTCGTACCGGGCGAGCACACCGCCTATTGGGCGACCGAGCTGACCAACATCATGGATCGCTGGGTCAATGCCTCCGCGCTTCGTCTGTCGCGCGACGGCTATCATCAGATCATCTGGGCCGGCGCCGGTACCGAAATGACCGCCGCGCAATCGACGCTGGCGAGCGTGCTGGCCACGCACCGCTACGACGAGGGCCATCGCTACGAGGATTTTGCCGACGGCGACGACGAAGCGGGCATGAGCGTCGGCGAGCTGGCGGCGGCAACCATGGGCGTCGATTTCAGCACGGGCGCGCTGGCCGCCATCCTCGGCACCGTCTTCCTCTTCCTCAAGAAAGGCGGCGTGATCCTCGTCGCGATCGGCGCCGGGGTCGCGGCCCTGGTCGGACGGAAGAAGCGCAAGGCCGCCAGCCCGCCCCCGCCGACCTCTTCAACGCAGCCTCCGCCGCCTTCTCCCTCGCAGCCCCCGCCGCCAGCCCCCTGAGCGAGAGGCCCGGCGCCGTGCGGCGCGCAATTGGATCTGCGCGATATGGCCCCAGCACTCACAGGCAGTGCTTGCAATGAGCCGGTGGCGACACGATTCTTGATACCATGACCCGGCACGGGCCCCGCCTCACGGCCGTCCTCGGCCCCACCAACACGGGCAAGACGCATCTCGCGATCGAGCGGATGCTGGGGCATCGCACCGGCATGATGGGTTTCCCGCTGCGCCTGCTGGCGCGCGAAAATTACGACCGGGTGTGCAACCTGGTCGGCCGCCACCAAGTCGCGCTGGTCACGGGCGAGGAAAAAATCGTGCCGCCCGGTGCGCGCTATTTCCTCTGCACCGTGGAATCGATGCCGCTCGATCGCCGCGTCAATTTTCTGGCGATCGACGAGATCCAGCTCGCGGCCGATCCCGATCGCGGCCACGTCTTCACCGACCGGCTTCTGCATGCGCGCGGCGAGGAAGAGACAATGCTGCTCGGCGCCGACACGATCCGGCCCCTGCTGCGCAAACTGGTGCCCGATGCCAGCGTGATCGCCCGGCCGCGCTTTTCGACGCTCACCTATATCGGGCCGCGCAAGCTCTCGCGTTTACCGCCGCGTTCGGCGGTGGTCGCGTTCTCGGTCGCCGATGTCTACGAGATCGCCGAGCTGATGCGCCGCCAGCGTGGCGGCACCGCGGTCGTGATGGGCGCCCTGTCGCCGCGCACGCGCAATGCGCAGGTGCAGATGTTCCAGTCGGGCCAGGTCGATTTCATGGTGGCGACCGATGCGATCGGCATGGGCCTCAATATGGATCTCGACCATGTCGCCTTCGCGCGCATCACCAAGTTCGACGGGCACAAGCCGCGCCGGCTGACCGCTGCCGAAATCGCTCAGATCGCGGGACGCGCCGGCCGGCACATGAACGACGGCACGTTCGGCACGACCGAAGGGGCGGCGCCGCTCGAGGCCGATATCGTCGAGGCCGTCGAATCGCATCGCTTCGATCCGATCGCCGCCGTCTATTGGCGCAATGCCGATCTCGATTTCCGCTCCGGCGAAGCACTGCTGCGCAGCCTGGAACGGCGTACGCCGCTGCCCGGTCTCATTCGTGTGCGCGAGGCGGACGATCATCTCACGCTTGCCGCGCTATGGCGAGATTCCGAGATCCGCGCGCTGACGCAGAGTCGCGAGACGGTCGCGCTGCTCTGGGAAGTCTGCCAGGTTCCCGACTTCCGGAAAATTCTATCGGACGCACATACGCGCCTGTTGGGTCAGATCTATCGCTATCTGCGCGAGCAGCCCGACAAACGATTGCCGAACGACTGGGTCGCCGACCAGATCCAGCGGCTCGACCGGCGCGAGGGCGATATCGACACGCTGATGCAGCGGCTCGCGCATGTCCGCACATGGACTTATGTCGCGAACCGCGCCGACTGGCTGGCCGACGCGGCGAGCTGGCAGGATCGCACGCGCGAAGTCGAGGACCGGTTGTCGGACGCGCTGCACGAGGCACTGACGCAGCGCTTCGTCGATCAGCGCCATGCGCATCTCGCACGACGAATGCATGGCGGCGGACGGCTCGAAGGCGGCGTGACCGCGACCGACGAGGTGATGATCGAGGGCCATCTGGTGGGCCGTCTCGACGGGTTCCGCTTCGTGCCGGATGCCGATGTCCGCGCCGGTGGCGATGCGCGCCCGCTGATGACCGCCGCGCGTCATGCCCTGCAGAGTGCGATCCCGCAGCGCATCAGGCAGCTCGAACGCGATGACGACAAGTCGCTCGCACTGCTGCCCGACGGCACGATCGAATGGCAGGGGCAGGCGATCGCACGCCTGACCGCCGGCGATCATCCCCTGCGGCCGCGCATCGACGTGCGCGAGGGCGAGTTCATCGACGGGCCGGCACGCGAACGGATTCGCCGCCGCCTTGCGCAATGGTTCGATGCCTATCGCGACGAGCGGCTCGGCGCGCTGGCGCGGATCGAGGCGGCACCGCTGACCGGCGCTGCGCGCGGTGTCGCCTATCAGCTCGCCGAAGCACTCGGCACGCTCGCGCGCACGGCGGTGCGCGACCAGGTGCAGTCGATCGGCAAGGCGGACAGACGCCTGCTCGCCGAACTCGGTGTCACGATCGGCCGCATGAGCTTGTGGGTGCGCGACGTGCAGAACGAAAAAGCAGCGCTGCTCGCGCAGATGCTGCTGGTGCTGCATCGCGGCCGCGCCGCACCGCCAGTGCCGCGACGCCGGCCGCCGAGTTTCGTGCCGCCGCCCGACGACGATGCGGCGTCGTTGCAGGCGGCCGGCTATCGGCTGATCGGCGGGCAGGCGATCCGCACCGACGCACTGGAACGACTTGCCGGCGCTGCCGCCAAACTTGGCGAGCAGGGCCCGTTCATGATTACCGGCGCGCTCGCGGCGAGTGTCGGCATCGAGCCGGAGAACCTTGCACCGGTGCTGCAATCGCTCGGCTATCGCCGCGCCGGCAGCGGCCCCGAGGCGACCTTCGAACGTCGATTCCGGCGCAAGACGCGGCCGGTCGCGGCATCGGGTGACGCGCGCGCGGCGCCGGTTGTAGCAATTGCCGCCGACGCGACGGGCGCGACCGAACGGACGAATGCAGAGGCGACTGCGACTGCGGTTGCGGCGGGGCCCGGTGCTGCGACCGAACCGTCGAAGAATGCGTTGCGGCGGCGTCGCCGCCGCGCAAAACGACGAGCCAGCCGATCGGCCTCGGGCAAATCGGTCGTCGCGCACAACGACAATGACGCGACGAACGCATCCGAGGAGGCGCGAGAAAAAACGCCTCAGGAAATGCCACCGAAAGCGCGCCCGAAGAAACCATCCAGAAAACCTGCGGCCGCCGCGCCAGCACAACCAACGCGGCGCAAACCGCTGGATCCGGATTCGCCCTTTGCCGTGCTCGCGACGATCAACTGGCGAGGGCGTTCGTGAGCGACCTGTTGTCGCCCGAAAAAGCCGCAGCACCGGATAGCGCGCCGAGCCTGCGGCTCGACAAATGGCTGTGGCATGCGCGCGTGTTCAAGACGCGCAGCCTCGCGACGCGCTTCTGCGGCGAGGGGCGCATCCGCATCGGCGGTCGCGTCGTCGACAAGGCGCATTACGCCGTACGTCCCGGCGATGTCCTGACCTTCGCGCATGGCCACGATGTGAAGGTGCTGAAGGTCGTTGCGCTCGGCACCAGACGCGGGCCGGCACCCGAGGCGCGGACGCTCTACGAGGATCTCAGCACACCGCGCGTCGTCGATCCGGTCGAAGCCTCGCCCGCGCAACGCGAGCCGGGCAGCGGCCGGCCGACCAAGGCCGATCGGCGGGCGCTCGAACGACTGACCGGGAGCGGCGATGAGGGCTAGAGCCGGCCATTTCCGCGTCGGCGACAGGGTTGCATGCGCGATGAAACGCGTGATACGGATCGGCCGTTTCGCGGCGCAGCATACGCGCAGATACCGGGAGAAACCTTCGACATGACCTACGTCGTCACCCAGGCCTGCATCCGTTGCAAATACATGGACTGCATCGAGGTCTGCCCGGTCGATTGCTTCTATGTCGGCGAGAACATGCTGGTCATCCACCCCGACGAATGCATCGATTGCGGGGTCTGCGAGCCGGAATGCCCGATCGACGCCATCATCCCAGATACCGATTCCGAGGCCGAGAAGTGGGTCGAGATGAACCGGCAATATTCGGAACAATGGCCCAATATCACCCGCAAGGGCGAGCCACCGGCGGACGCCGACCAATGGAAGGACGTCCCGGACAAGTTCGAAACCCAGTTCAGCACGAACCCCGGAAAGCCTTAACCTGTTGATTTACATACAGAACCCGGCGCAAGGCCGGGTTCTGCGGCGGGACGTCGCCCAGCCTGCCGATTGAAGATCGACGGTTTTTCTGATACATTTTATCCACAGATCGGGGCCTGACCCGGCCTGTAATCCGGCGAACCGACGGAATCGGGGGCGTTGGCCGTTTGCTGCGGCTGCGAAAGGCTCCCTGATCGCCGACGCCGGAGCGTGATTAGGTGGCGTGATTTTGGGCGGCGATCTGCCGAAAGGGCACCAGAGGCGATCCATGGCGACCAGCAAGACCGCATCCGGAAAGGGCGCGGATAAAAAGGCGAAAAAGAAGACCAGCACGACCGGCCGGCCGGCGGCAGCCAAGTCTGCCCCATCCGGTAACCGGACGGGCGGCAGGACGCAGCCGGCGGCCAAGACCGCCGACATCCGGCGGCGGGACAAGGCGGCTTCGAAACCGAAACCGGTTACGACAAAGAAGAAAGCATCAAACGTGACGAAGACCGCGACCAACAAGAAGACCGCGAAGCCGGCGAAAGCCGTGAGCAAGAATTCGGCAAAGCCGGCGGCGAAGGCGAAGCCGGCTGCCAAGGCCCTACCCGCGAAGGCGGCGCCCGCAAAGCCGACCGCCAAGGCCGCCCCGACGAAGACGCCGGCAGCGAAACCCGCCGTCGTGAAGACGCAAGTTGCGAAAACCGGAGCCGTGAAGGCACCCGTCGCGAAGCTGGTGGCCGTGAAGCCGGCACCGGCTGCAGCGAAGCCGGTTGCGCCGGTCGCAGCGAAACCGGCAGCCAAGCCTGTTCTGGTGGCGAAGGGGAAACCCGAGCCCGTCAAGATGAAGCCGAAGGTCGAACTGCACGCGGTCGAGACGCCCAAGAGCGTCGTCGAGCCGGTGGCGGTCGCGAAGGCCAAGGCCGAACCGCCGTTCCGCAAGGGCGACTTCGTCGTCTATCCGACGCATGGCGTGGGCAAGGTGATGGGCGTCGAAATGCACGACATCGCCGGCCACAAGCTGCAACTCATCACCATCCGCTTCGAAAAGGACCGGATGACGCTGCGCGTGCCGGTCGCGAAGGCACAGAATTCAGGCCTGCGTCGTCTGTCGAGTCGCAAGGTGATGGATACGGCGCTCGCCACACTCAAGGGCCGCTCGCGCATCAAACGCACGATGTGGAGCAGGCGCGCGCAGGAATACGAGGCCAAGATCAATTCCGGCGATCCGGTCCAGGTCGCCGAGGTGGTGCGCGATCTGCATCGCAATGCCGATCAGCCCGACCAGTCTTACTCCGAGCGGCAGATCTATCAGGCCGCGCTCGACCGGCTGGTGCGCGAATTCGCCGCGATCGAGGATATCGACGAGGAACAGGCGACCAAGCGCCTCAACCAGGTGCTGAAAGCGGCCTGACCGCATCGACGTTGCCGTATTGATTGCCGCTTTACCGGCATGAAACCGCACGACGCCCGGCCGCCCACGCGGCCGGGCGTTTGCGTTTCAGCCTCTGCCGGATCGAACGATTGTGCGCGCCAATGCCGGTTGATGTTGGCAGCACGGGGCGAGCCCCTTATTCTCGCGGCGAACAGGGCCAGGAATCTGCCGTGACCTCTGCCGATCGGGATAAGTTCGCGCTGCTTCGCCAGCCAAGACGCGTCTGGGCGATTGCAGCCATCCACGGCATGGCAGACCAGCTCTTCCGCCTGCATGAAACGCTCGATCAGCGTCTCGTCGATGGCGACCGCATCGTCTATCTCGGCAATTATCTGGGCCACGGCGATCATGTCGCGGCGACGATCGACGACCTCCTCGCCTATCGCCGGCATTTCCTTTCGCGCTCACGCGTCTTCGCCTACGACATCGCCTATCTGCGCGGCAGCCAGGAGGAGATGTGGCAGAAGCTGCTGCAGCTTCAGTTCGCGCCGAACCCGCGCGAAGTCCTGCAGTGGATGCTCGATCATGGCGTCAGCGCGACGCTCACCGCCTATGGCGGCAGCGCGCAGGAAGGGATGCTCTCCGCCCGCGACGGCGCCGTCTCGATCACGCGCTGGACCAACGGCCTGCGCGCCGCGATGCAGGCGCGGCCCGGCCATTACGTGCTGATGAGCGCGCTCAGGCGGGCCGCCTATACCGACGACAATGCGCTGCTGTTCGTCCATGCCGGCATCGACCCCGACCGGCCGCTCTCGGCGCAGAGCGACGAGCTCTGGTGGGGCGGCGAGGGCTTCGCGCGGATGCGCGGGCCGTTCGGCGAGTTCCGCTGCGTGGTGCGCGGCTATGACCGCGCCCATGGCGGGATTGCGACCAACGGCTGGTCGGCCAGCATCGATGCGGGTGCGGGTTTCGGCGGACCGCTGGTCGCGGTCTGTTTCGATTGCAGCGGCGCGATCGTCGACCGGATCGAGACCTAACGCGGCCTTCGCGCGATGAACGGCGCGCCGCCGATCTCCGACGGCGCCGGCTCCGCATCGAACCCGACATCCGCGAGAAGCCCGAGCCAGGTCGCACGCGGAAACAGGCCGAAATCATGCCGATCCTGCAACGCCCGAACCGATCCGTCGCGCTCGCGCAGCAGATAGGCGAAATCGGTCACGGCTTCGGTGTCGGCGGAATCGGGATCCCAGCTCCATTCGAGATAACGCAGCGCGCGGCCTTCGTCGGGTCCACCCGCCTTCCCGTCATGGCCACCATGATCGGTACGGGGCAGAAAGGTCTCGGTCACATCGTCGGGCACGACGAAGGCGACGCCACCGGGCCGGCAATGGACGAACATGGTTTCCAGCGCGCGGCGCAGATCCGCTTCGCTGCGCATGTAGCAGACGGCATCGTGCAGGAATACCGCATCGAAGACGCGGCCGAGGCGCAAGCTCCGCATATCGCCGGCGACATGCTCGCAGTCGGGATTGATGCGGCGGCTCATCTCGAGCATCGGCAACGAAACGTCCGTCAAGGTCGCGCGCGTCCAGTGCTTCATGTAGGATGCATTGTTGCCGCCGCCGCAACCCAGCTCGAGCAGCGTCCCCGGCCGGCCGCCCAGCGCCGCCTCGATGCGGCCGAGATACTCGGTCGCTTCCTCTTCGTAGTCTTCGGGCGCGGTCAGCAGATGAAACCAGCCGGCCAGCTCGGTATAGAGTAGCGGCAGTGCCGCGACATTGTCCTTCGATTCGCGGCTCACGATTCGTCCGTCCGCACGCCGAAGACCTTCAACGGCTCATGCCGGCCGCGCAGCACGACATTGCCGAGCGGTGCCACCGGCACCGGCGACTGCAGCGCATCGACCACGGTTTCGCTGACCACGATCGAGACCGGCGCATCCGGCTGCAGCTCCTTGCCCAGCGCCTCGAGGCGCTGCGCCGTGTTGACCGTGTCGCCGACCAGCGTGTAGTTCACCCGGCCCGGCGCACCGATATTGCCGGCAACGGCGGGCCCGGTATGAATGCCGATGCGCAGGCGGACGGGCCGCAATCCCTTCTGCAGCCGTCGTTCGTTGTCGGCAGCGATCAAGCCCGCCATGCATCGTGCCGCGCGCATCGCGCGGTCGGCGTGATCGGGCTGATCGAACGGTGCGTTCCAGAATGCCATGATCGAATCGCCGATATACTTGTCGATCGTGCCGTCCTCCGCCTCGATACATTCCGCCAGCATCGTGAAGTGGCGATTGAGGAAGGCGCTCAACTGTTCGGCCGTCAGGCGCTCACCGATCGACGTGAAGCCGACGATATCGGTGAACAGTACCGTGACGACGCGCTGTTCCGAGACAAGGTCGCCACTTTCGCCCTGCTGCATGAGCCGTTCGACCAGGCGGCGCGGCAGATAGGTTTCGAAGAATCGAACGCCCCTTAGCATGGCGTTGAAGGCACCGGCGGCATCGTCGGTCTCGCGGAACGGGCTCCGCGGCAGCGACGTTGCATGGGTGAAATCGAGCTGCGCGATCCGGTCAGCATTGCCGGCGAGGCGCTGCACCGGCCGGCCGATCGCGCGGCCGATCAGCCAGGCCGCGATGACGGAGAACAACAGGATCGCGATTCCCACATAGACCGCGTATTCCAGCCGTTCGACGAAGCCGCCGGCCTCGTCGCGCGGAAAATGGATGCCGAGCGTATGCGGCAGATCGCCGTAACCCTCGATCTGCTTCAGCATGACGATATGTTCGTCGTCGCCGAGATAAAGCTCCCAGGCGTCGATATCGGCGACGTCGATCAATCCGATCGGATAACGCTCTGCCTCCCAGAGATTGGCGAGAACCGCATCGTGCACGAGGTGGCGGGTCGGCACGGGCTCCGCGGTCGAATGTTCGACCAGCCCGTCGGCGATAACCGGATGCGCGATGACATGGTTTTCGCCGCGCAGGGCGAACGCGACGATACCGGGTTGCTCCGCAGCTTCGAGGTCGATCGCGCGCGAGAGCGACGGCAACGAAACGGCGGCGACTGCGATGCCCTGATATCCCTCGGCGGTGCGAACCGGGCTCATGACCGTCATGAAGCTTGTATTGAAAAACTCCATGTAGATCGGCTCCGTCCAGATCGTACCTTCGGCCTCTTCGCCGAGCCGGATCAGGAGACGCATCTCGGGCCAGGTGACAAAGCTGTCGATGCCGGTGTCGTGCCCCTCCAGCCAGGTGCCCGCATAGATCGCCCGAAGGTCCGGGCTGACATAGGCAATGCCCGCGATGTCGGCGCCCGATGCGAGGGTGCCGAGCAGCAGATCGGAAATGCGCTGATCGTCGTCGAGCGGCATCATACCGGCCGACAAATGTTTGGCCACAAAATCGACCTGCCGGCGTGCCGGCTCGAGAATGCCCTCGAAGCGGAGCTCCATGTTCTCGAGATAGAGCTCGGCCGTGTCGCTGACCAGTTCGGAAGTGTTGCGCTCGGCCACGACCGCCGCGGTCAGAAAGGCCGCGCTCGAGGCGAGCGCGACCAGTCCGCCGAAGCCGACAAACAGCGCCGCCGCGACCGTCGGTCGCCAGCGCCGGCGTTCCCCCATCCCCCGGTCGGTCAAATGCGCGCTACTCGACGATGATCTTCACGCGCTGACCGGGGGTGACCTGCGCGCCCGGTGCGAGGCCGTTAAGCACACGGAACCGTTCCACCCTGTAGTCCGGGAATGGCATCTGCGCCGCGAGGCTTTCGACGGTCTGCCCGCTGCCGACCGTGATCACTTCGATCCGGTGCGGCTTGAAGGTCGCTGCTTCCGCATCGCTGATGCGCCTGAAGCTGTTGACCGTACTGGCGAACGCACTGCGCATCGAATCCATCTGCCCCGGCTGAACCAGGAAGGCGAAGCGATAGATCGTGTTCTGGTCCCAGCGCAGGGCAACGAGCAGCGCATCGCGCTCGCCGTTATTGGTCGCGACCCTCGCCGTCGCCGATGCACCGTCCATCCCGTTCACCGTAATCGACCCCAGATTCGAAAGCTGGACCTTCGAGAGCCATTGCTCGCTGATGTAGCGCTGCATGTTCGAAGTCTGAGCGCCCTGCGGTGCGCGATCGAAGATGATGGCTGAATTGTTCGGCCCCTGCGCAATGACCGCACTCGACGAATTCATCAAACGGAACCCGTTGGGCACGGTGAACTCGAACTTGAGAATCGGATGGACGAAGCGGGTATTGCGGATAAATCCTTCGTCCGGATCGTCGCCGTAGAGCATGCCGTCGATCTGGCTCAGATAGATGTCGGCATTCAGCACCGGATCGGCGACCTCGGTGCCCTCGGTGCCCTCCGCTTGTTGGATTGCGCGCTGAACGCGATCCTGGGTACGCGGATGTGTCTGAAAGATGCTGAACTCGTCGGCAGCACCCGCCCGCCCCGCGAGCTGCGCATCGAGCCGGCTGCTTTCGAGCATGCTGGCGAGGAAGGTCGACATCGCTTGCGGATCGTAACCGCCGCGCGACAGATAACGAACGCCGAGCAGATCGGACTCGAATTCCTGCTCGCGCGAATAACTCTGCAGATAGACGGCCGCACCCATGCTGGCGGCCTCGGCGACCGCGCCGGACCCCGTGAGGACGCCAAGCCCGATCGCGCCAAGCTGGGCCACCATCGACTGGCAATAGCGCGCGTTGCTGTGACGCGCCGTGATATGGCCGATTTCGTGTGCGATCACGCCAGCCACTTCGGCTTCGTTCTCCGCGAGCGCCATCAGCCCGCGCGTAATGTAAATGTAGCCACCCGGCACCGCGAAGGCGTTCACCACGGGCGAATCGAGGACGGTGAAGGTGTATCGCAGGTTCGGCCGTTCGGATTGCTGCGCGAGCCGCTGGCCGATCTCGTTGACATAGGCCTGCATCGCCGGATCTTCGTACGCGCCGCCGAACTCCTGGAGAATCTGCGGGTGATACTCCTGGCCGATGCTGCGTTCCTGCCCTTCCGACATGCAGCCGGTGAAGCTGCTCTGTCCGGTTGCGGGATTGGTGCTGCAGGCGCCCAGCGCCGGCAGCAGCAGGATCGCCAGGATCGCGGCATAGTGCCGACGGCGGAGCGCCGGCTTTGTCGCCCGGATTGCACTTGTCATTCGTCCAGTACCTCGATCTGTTCGGGATGCGTGATCTCGATCATCGGCCCGTTGAAATATTCTACCCAGCCGCGCGCACGGACGCGACGGCCTTCGAGCTGTTCAATCGGCAGGCCTGCCGCGTCGAAAAGACGGGTCGTCGCGGGATCGAGCGAGAGCGTGAAATCGGTTTTCCAGTCGGCACCGAAATTGAGATAACCGCGACCGCCGGCCCGCGCCGCGTCGAGAACGCGGCCTTCGACGAGCTGGAAGCTGTCGCGATCGTCCTCGATCGCATCGAGGCCGCGGATCGCGTACCAGCGCAGCCCCCAGATGCCGCGACCGGCGTCGCGCGCCGCCTGCTCGATCGCCAGCATCTCGGCTGCGAGGGCGCGATTGTCGCCAAATGAATAGACCCGTGCCATGCCGAGCTTCAACAGTTCGCCCTGTATCCAGGTTCCGTCGTCGCGATAGAGCTGGGCCAGCGCGCGGCCGTGCCGGTCGAGCTGTCGGCCGCCGTAGGCGAGGGTCAGCCCCTCGCCCAGGACGAGCGCCTCCAATGCTGCTTTCGCCTCTTCGGCAAGCGGCCAGACCGGGAAATCGGGCCGGCCGAGCGGCAGTTTCGGTGCCTGTAGCCCCACCAGCCGGACCTCGCGCCCGTCTTCGAGCAGCAGGGTATCGCCATCGATCACCGCGGCAGCGACGACCCGCTCGCCGGCTTCCAGCGAGGGCGGCAGATCGAGCGCGCCGGCCGATGCCGCAAGGCAAAGGACCACCAGAAAGAGCGCCAGAAAGCGGGGCAAAAAGCGCGCGCCAGCCATAGCCCTTCGGCTATAGTGCCGCGCCGCTTCGGGCCGGGATTTGGGCAGTGAATCGGGGTGCGATTCGG
>Ga0163144_10000386_pt1 | contig 101332 bp, 78 predicted proteins | sample OliLak19BULKMAT1_FD_123175 | JGI IMG/M metagenome (GOLD analysis project Ga0163144, IMG submission 123175) | Freshwater microbial mat bacterial communities from Lake Vanda, McMurdo Dry Valleys, Antarctica - Oligotrophic Lake LV.19.BULKMAT1 | ecosystem: Environmental > Aquatic > Freshwater >...
AGGCGCCGAGCAGGGTAGAGATCGCGGAGACGCGCGACCTGCGGCAGGCGATCAAAGTTGCGCCGGTCGCTGCCGGTGGGCAAAACGGGTTTCTGGCTGACGGAGAAAGACAAACTGCGCCCCTGTGACGAACCGCACCGACTCGACGGCACACGTCACAATCCGGCGTGTAACTCGCGCATCCCGGCAGAGAAAATTTCGACCTCCGCAAGGCTGTCGCCCAGAAGTAATCGGGGTGCGTTCTGCGCCGAGGTATGAGGTTTGCTCAGTCTACACCGCTTCGCTGTGCGATAATCGCCGACTACTACGCGCTCAACGGAATCCCCCGCGATGCCCCTGCTCTCGATGCTCATGGACGGTATGCCGCATGGGTACTGTCTGTTGTGGAACCCGTCGCTACTCTGGCTCCATGCCGGATCCGACGCGGCGATCGCCGCGGCGTACTTCATGATTCCGCTGTCACTGCTGCGGTACAGTCGCGCCAGGCCGGATGTGTCGATCAACAACGTCTACTTCAGCTTCGCCGCGTTCATCCTGCTCTGCGGCACGACGCACTTGTTGTCGATCTACAACATCTGGGTTCCGAACTGGTGGCTGAGTGGGAGTGTAAAGGCGGCCACGGGTGTTGCATCGATCGGCACGGCGGTGTTGTTGACGCGCCTCGTGCCGCAGGTCATTGCGCTGCCGAGTCCGGCGCAGCTCCGCGATGCCAATGATCAGCTCGCTGCGTCAAATGTGCTTCTGTCAGCACAGGTCGCCGAACGCGAAGGGGCACAATTGGAGCTCTCCCGTGCGCACGACGACGCCGAAGAACTGGTGCGGGTACGCACCGCAGAGCTGGCCGAGAGCAACCGCAAGCTGGAAAGCAGCGAAGACCGGTATCGGGCGCTCGTGCAAGCCTCCTCCGACGCGGTATGGACCGTGAACGCGGACGGCTCGGCGCTTGACTTACGGCAGTGGTCGGAGTTCACAGGTATGGCCCCCGATACGCCGGGATTTGGCGTGCACCCCGACGACGCCGAACATGTTATGTCGATGTGGGCTCAAGCTCTCCGCACCGAAGAGCCGTATGCTTCCCAGCATCGCCTGGCGCGAAGTGATGGTACCTGGCGGTATGTGCGTGTGCAGGCGGTTCCTGTGTTTGAGCCCAACGGACGCGTGCGAGAGTGGGTGGGATCTCACCTTGATGTCACCGAGCAGGTCGAATCCTTGCACCAGCTCTCCTTGTTGCAGGAGCAGTTACAGCAGTCGCAACGACTCGAAGCGGTGGGTCGATTGGCGGGTGGTATTGCCCACGACTTCAACAATCTCCTCACGGTCATCGTAGGCGCCGGCTCGCTGGTACTCGAAGACCTGCCACGCGACCACCAGGCACGACAGGATGTGGAGGATGTAGTGGCCGCCGGAACGCGCGCTGCTGCACTCACCGCGCAGCTGCTGGCGTACAGCAGAAAGCAGGTGCTCCAGCCGCGTATTCTCAGCATCAACGCCGTGCTCACGGATGTGCAGGCGATGCTCTGTCGTCTCATCGGCGAGCAGGTCCGCATCAATCTGACCACACGTGCCGACGACTGGACCGTTCGCGCCGACCCGAATCAGTTGGAGCAGGTGATTCTCAACCTTGCGCTCAACGCGCGGGATGCGATGCCCGACGGCGGTAGCCTCACGTTTGAAACCGAACATGTTGTCATCGAGGGCGACGGTTCCGCTTCGCACGTCGGCGTCACCGCTGGCGAGTATGTCATGCTCTCGGTCTCCGATACGGGCACCGGCATGGACGAGCTGACACGCTCGCAGATTTTCGAGCCGTTCTTCACCACAAAATCCGTTGGTGCAGGAACAGGGCTCGGCTTGGCCACTGTGTATGGGATCGTGCGCCAGAGCGGCGGTCACATCTACGTATACAGCGAACTGGGACTTGGCACGACGTTCAAGATCTACCTGCCACGGCAAGGCGGTGATACGACGCCGTCGACCCTGATTGCCAGTGGCGAATCGCTCGCCTCGGGTGCCGGACAAACGATCCTGCTCGTTGAAGACGCGGTCGATGTGCGCGAGTTTGTGACCCGCGTGCTGACCCGCAGCGGTTACATCGTGCGCGCCGCCGACGGACCTGAGTCTGCGATCGCGCTGCTCAAGGCGGACAGCAGCCACATAGACTTGCTACTCTCGGATGTCATCATGCCGGGAATGAGCGGACGCGCCCTCGCCGATATCGTTGTCCAACAGCGGCCGGAGATCGCGGTGCTCTTCATGTCAGGCTACACGGACAACGCGATCGTTCATCACGGTGTGCTCGACCCGCGCACGAACTTTCTGCACAAACCCTTCTCCCCTGATCAGTTACTCCGCCTGATCCGCCGGATTCTGGCACGGCGTGGTGTACCGCATCGCGAGTGATTGCGCGACGGCTACTTCTGACGAACACCAGGATTAGTCTCGCGCCGAGGCACGTCGGGCACCGGAGGGGGTCGACTTCGAATATCTGCTGCCGCCACGCTGCCCGTCGGCGGGCGGCCCACTGAACGCGGGGCGTTTATGCGTCCGCGAGCGGCGCGGCGATGTGCTGATTGGCTCGGCACTGATCGCGACAGAGGCGGATCCGACGGGCAACGACCCGCCGCTGCGGCCAGCCTACCGGCGAGCGCGCGTCCAGAGCGCGATGACTCCGCACGAGCCACCGGCCTGGTTGAACTGCGAGGGGATCTCGCTGGCGCCGACATACACCTCCACGGCCTCCAGCGCATCGACGCTCAAGCCGTCAATCACGCTCGGCGGCGCGGCTCGTCCGCCGCGGGCCGGCTGACCAATCGGGGGCGCCGGCGGAGCGCCGCGCTCGTCGTCGACCTGCACGCCGTCCAGATAGATCGACATGGGACAATCGCTCATGCCGCTCGACCGCCGTGTTCGCGGGACGAACCCGCCGCCCGATCCCACCAGGCGCACCGAGGGAACGCGTCGCAGCAGGTCACTGGTCAAACGTGGAGCGAGCGAATCGATGGCGGCCCGATCGAAAATGTGGCCACGCGCCGTGCTGCGCCGCGCGTCGAGGCCGGGCACCGGTGAGCGGCGCGCCGTGCGCAACACAGCGGGCAGCGTCTGCGCGTCGCCAGACGCCACCAGATCCACCGGCAGCTCGAACGCGCCGATCACGGTCAGATCCAGCTTCTCTTCAACCGGCGCATACCCAAGCCGCTCCACGCGCACCACGTACGAGCCGAGCGGACGCTCAGGGAATCGCGCCTTGCCGTCCGAGTCGGTGCGAACCATGCCGGTGCGTGCGCCCTCGACTTGCACGAGAATATCGGCCAGCGCACGCGACGTCCGACCCTCCACCGCGCGCACGACCACCGTGAGCGACGCCGTCGGCGCGACGTTGCCCGACCCTCGCTCCTGCGCGCACAACGGCCGACGGGCCGCAGTCAGCACGAGGCTCAGCACGAGTCCCCCGGTGACAACGGCCCGTCGGTGATACGCCATCAGCTGCTCCGATCAGGGATTGCGGTCGGTGCACCCTTTGTAAGCCGTATTGTTGAACTCGGCGAACGAGGGAGTGAGCGTCACATCCGTGCCGTACGTGCCGCCCTTGAAGTACGCGCCCGTCGGCCAGACGGCGGTGGCCGGACGATTGTACTGCCGCTGCAGGCGGCGCAGGTCGCCGACGCGCGTCGCGTTGAGATAGAACCAGAAGGCCCGCTCACGAAACAGCAAGTTGATGCGCCCGTCTGCGGAGCCCGGGTCGGTCAGCGGCGGCAACGCGTCGGCGGCACCCGGAATATTGCGCAGGGTGCGCACGGCGCCATCTGCCCGCGGCTCGTTCAGCTTGGACAGCCAGAGCGCCATATCACCACGACGCAGCGCCGCCTCGGCTTCAATCATCCGCGCGGTCACGCCGCTCACCAGGGTGGTGGGCGCGGAACCGTTCACGTAGCCCAGCACCGTGAACACCTGCGTGGACCCATCCTGCCCAAGCCGCGAGGTCGTCGTGGTCTGCACACGCGGGTCACGCGCCGAACGGAAGTCCAGGCCATTGCCGCCTTCGCGGTCGGACGGACCGAAGTTCGCGGTATTCACCATCCAATCGAAGATGGTGTTCACGAGCGTGGTCTGCGAATACTCCACCGCATACTGCCAGCTCGTTGGGACTGCTGCGGACGCCGCGCCATCGCCGCCGGCCGACACCGTGGTCGCCGCCGCGTCGAACTGTCCGAGGTTCAACTGCGCACGCGCCTTGGCGACACGCGCAAGATAGCGGAAGTTCAAGTCCGCCCCCGTCGCGCCCAGTACACCCAACGCACTGTCCGCCTGCGCGATGGCGCGCTGATAGAGCTGCTGCGAAGTCACGAGCGTCGCGGCCTCAGGAGCTGCGTCGTTGACAGAGGCCAGCGGTACGCCGTTGCAGAACAGTTCTCCGCCAATATTGAGGGTGATACCCTGCAGTGCGTATAGCTGCCCGATGTCGCGACTGCGGGCGGCGCTGGCCGGCGCAAACTGATTCAGCGAGCGGACGGCGCGGATGGCCTGCGTGTAGCTGTCGGAGAACTTGTTCCAGGCCGCGGCCGGAAACGTATTCTCGTTGAAGGCGCGCACGTCGATGTGATCGGCGCCCGGACGCGCGTTGATCAACTCATCGCCGAGCAACCCGACGTACACGTTGACGCCGACGTTCGTGGTGCCCGCGTAGAACTGTGCAAAGTCGCGCAGTGCGCCGGCGCGAACGGCGGCGGCTCCGTTCGGGCTGGCCGCATCTTCTGGCCGGATCTGGTCCGGCGTATCCACCTCCAGCAACTGCTCGCGATTGCACGCGCCAAGCGTCAGCAGTGCGGCGGCGGCCAGGAGTGGTGTGCGGCGTCGCATGCCGCGATCTCGAGTCATCGAAGTCATCGCTCAGTACCCCAGGTTGACGCGCAACGTCCAGTAACGCAGGAGCGGCGCCGAGAAGAAGTCGTTGTTGCCACCACCGTTATTGGCAACGGCGCCGTTCGTTTCCGGGTCGATGCCCGGGAACCGAGTCCAGATCAAACCGATGTTGCGGCCGACGAGGGCCACGGTCGCCGTACGCGCCTTCACTTTGCCGGCCAATGCCACCGGGAGTGTGTACGCCACCGACAGCTCGCGGAAGCGAATGAAATCGTTTGGCGTGAAGTACCCGGACACACTGTTGCCGAGCCGGGCACTCGTGGTGGTCACCGCCGCGGCTTGATCCGCCAACGGCGCGCTCCGGTCGTTCACACCCTGGCAGTTGCCGGAAATGCACCGCTGATTTTCGAAGCCCCACTGGTTGTAGTGGCCACCGCGATAATCCATCAGCGTACTGATCTGGACCGTGTTCTTGAACAAGCCAATCGTGTTGGACCAACCGGCTTCGTTCACCGGCAACGTGGGCCCCTTGTACTCTGCGGTGTCGCCGACGACGATCTCGCTTTCCGTGAGGATGCCATCGTTGTTGGCGTCGGCGAAGCGCTTGATCGGCCGCGCCCACAAGCCGAACATCGGATAGCCAACGACGTTACGAGCGCCTTGCGTCACCGCCAGCTGGGCCTTGCCCGCATCCACCAGCTTGTTCTCGATGCGCGACCCGTTGATGCGCGTGCTCCAGGTGAGCCACTTGCGGTTGAGCAGCTGGAAATCCACCGACAATTCTCCACCGGCATTCAGGACCGCGGCGATGTTCTGCCACTGACTGGCGCCGGCGCCAAAACTCGGCGGCAGCGGATTCTGGAAGAGCGCGTCGGTGGAGAGTTTGCGGAAATACGTCGCCTCGATGTTGACCCGATTGTTGAACATCGTGGCGTCGAAACCGGTCTCCGTCTCGGTGGTCACTTCCGGACGGAGGTCGGAATTTCCGATGGCACCGAGCCGAAGCGCCCCGACTTCCGTGCCGCCCAACGGCACCGTGTTGGCGGTCAAAAACTGCAGCGCCGCGATCGTGCTGGGCTGCACGCCGGCTCGGCCCCAGGCCGAACGGAAGCGAAGGTTGTTGAGCGTGCTCCACTGCGGGAACCACGATTCTTCCGTCAGCACGTACGAGAGCGCCAGCCGCGGAAACAGCGTGTTTCCGGCGTTGCGTCCGAACGCGCTGTTCTGATCGGTGCGCACGCTGCCCGTGAGGAACAGGCGATCGTTCCAGGCCAGGTCTTGCTGGACGTAGGCACCGAACGTGGCGTTCTCCGAGGTGAACTCACTCGAGGTCCGAATGGACGCAGAGTTGGGCGTCTGTGCACCGGGTGGCAAGGTGTAGCCCTGCACCACGGTTTCGTACTGCGTGTCCTTGAACCACTGTGCACCGACGCTGGTCTTGGACGTAATGGTCGGCGTCAGCGTGAAGCTGGCGGTGGAGCCCAGGTCCACCGAGTAGCGCGAGAATGTGTTGCGGTTGGCATCCTTGCCACCCGTCTGCCCCGGCGGGCCCCAACCAGTGACGGTCCCCTCGTTGGCGCGGGAGAACCGAAAGGAATAGCCCGCGATCTGGTCGAGTCCGACCACCGCGCGATTGCTCAGCCACGAGACGGGCTTCCAATTCATTTGCGTGGAACCGGTGAAGCGCTGATCACGCCGGGATTGCGCGACCGACAAAATGTCACCCGTGTGCTGCGCGGAGTTTCCGTTGAACGCAGTACGGAATCCAGGCGCGAAGTACGACTGGAACGACAGGCCGGCGAAGAACCCGCCGTCGAATGGACTGAGCAACGAACGATCGATGTAACCGGTGGAGACGGTCATGTCGGCCGTCTTGCCCAACGGAAACGTGAAGTTGCCACGCAGCGAGGTCTGCGACAGTTGGTTCGGATTGATCTGCTCCGCGATCGGCCGCGAGCCCCGCAGTGTCGTCAGACGCGTGATCTCCGCCGCCGGCATTTCGTAGGGGCCGGTTTCGCCCATCCGCTCCACGGAGAAGAAGTACTTCAGGTTTTCGTTGCCGCCTGACGCGTTGACGCCCAGCTGGTAGCGAGGCTGTGTGGCGAACGGGCGCGTGGATGGATTCATCAGCGGGTTGAACGTGGTGAGCGAGTCACGCACGCAACGGCCGAGTGATTGGTCACTGATGCGGCAGAGCACCGGCGCGGTGCCGGGTACGCCGCCCACGAGGTTGCGTCCCCACGCACGATAGTTGTCGAAGAATTGCGCGGGCTGGCTGACGTTCCCGTACTCGGCGCTGGTGGCCCATCGCGTGGCGCCGACCCGACCCCGCTTGGTTTTGATGACCAGCACGCCGTTCGCTGCGGCGGTGCCGTACAACGCAGATGCCGAAGGTCCCTTGAGAATATCGAGCGACTCGATCTCTTCGGGATTGATGCCGTTGAAGTTGTTGATGCGCTGCGTCGAGAAATTGCCCGGCGCCGGCGAGTTGTCGATACGCACGCCGTCCACCACGATCAGCGGTTCGTTCGACAGGGAGAGCGAACTGTTGCCGCGGATACGAATGGACGACGAGGTGCCGGTCTGTCCGGATCCCTGAATGACTTGCACGCCGGCCACACGGCCCTGCAGCAATTCATTCACGTTGGTGGCCGCTGCCTTCTCCGCCAGCGAGTCGAGTTTGAGCGTGGCCACCACGTTGCCGTAGGACTTCCGCGATTGCTCACCAGTGGCCGTGGTCACGATCGCGTCGAGCGTCTTGACCGCCGCCTCGAGCGAGAAATCCACGGTCACGTCGCCGCCTGCGGTGACCTGCACCGTCTTGGACACGGGCTGGTATCCCAGCCGCACCACGCGAATCAGCACGGAGCCCGGCGTCACGCCAAGCAGGACGAATCGACCATCCGTACCGGTCAGACCACCCTGCCGTGTTCCGGTGACGATCACCTGTGCAGCCGCGAGCGGTGTATTGGTGCCGGTTTCCAGTACCCGACCGCGAATCGTGCCACCTCGATCCTGTGCGCCGACTACCGCCGGCAGCAGCCCAACAGCGACGGCCAGGATCGCCCCCCATTTGCTTCGCATGCGCCTCTCCTTGTGGAAACGAGACCCCGTCGGCTGCCCACCTCTCCGGTCGGTGACCGCAGACCGAACGCCTGTGTTCCGCATCATACTGCCGCGGACAACGCACCAAGACCTTCGCACAAGCTCCAGTGCTCACTCCAGCATTGCACGACTTCACCCCGTTCCTCACGCTGTCAGCGGCAGCATCGATTGCGTCCCATCCGCGAGACGATGATAAGACGATCTCAACAATATGTCGCGCTGTCAAGAGTACGACTGGCGACCTCGCGATGCCCTCCGATCGCGTCAGTCCTGTTTCAGCGTACGCAGCAACTCGGCGCCCTCGCGTTTCCGCGCGTCATCGCCGATCTCCTGCATCGCAAGGCCCGGCAGCTGTTGCAACGCGGTACGCGCTTCCGGCACCCGGTCGTTGGCGATGACGGCGCGTGCATACTCCAGGTGGAACATCGCGAAGCCTGGGCGCAACTCGGTGGCGCGCGTCAGATGCTTCAGCGCATCGACGGCATTCCCGAAGCCCAGGCCCAGAGGCATACGCAGCGGGCGCGGCGTGTCGGTGAGCCTGAGGTGTGTGCGTCCGAGGACGGTCGCAGCGTGGTCGACCTGGCCCCGGGGAACGTGCCGTTCGTGCGGGTGGGAGCACAGCGGCCGTTCTGACGCCACTACGAAGCCCAGTACAGGTCTGACGGGTCGCGCAACCCATCGCGTCCAGCCGTGCCTCAGAAGATCCGCCTCATCGCCGGCTGGCCCCGACGCGGCGTTCGCGCCAGCCCAGCGCCGTGGTTCGGGTGCCGCTGGTTGTCAATGTCTCGCGGCGAGGAGACTATTCACGGCAGCCTTCCCATAACCCCACAGATGCTTCTGCTTCTCGCGGCACTGTTGCCACAAGCCGCCGACTCGGTGGCGTCCCCTTCGCGGCCAGCCAAGGCGCCGGCGGCGGTAGTGGCCGTCGGCGATTCCCTCGTGGCATCGCGACCGTATTCGGGCCGTGAGCGGCAACTCAACGTGCAGCCACCATTGGTGGTCGATGCCGACGTTACCCTCGACGGACGCCTCGACGAGAAGGTTTGGGGCAAGGCCGCGCTGCTGACGCAGTTCACGTCGTACAATCCCGTGGACGGGCGACCGGGGCAGGACTCGACCGAGGTGCGCATCTGGTACGCCAGCGATGCCATCTACGTGGGCGTTCGCGCGTGGGCGCCGCCGGGAACGGTGCGTGCCACACTCGCCGAGCGCGACCGCATCCTGAACGACGACTGGATCGCCCTTCAGTTCGACACCTTCAACGACCGGCGCCGCGCCTTCACGTTTGCGGTGAATCCGCTCGGTGTGCAGGCGGACGGCATGCGCAGCGAGCAGTCGGCCGGACCGGGCCTCTCACGCGCGTCGCTGGCGGTGGTCGATCTCTCGCAGGACTACCTCTGGCAGTCAGCCGGTCGGCTGCTCGACGACGGATTCTCCGTGGAAGCGCGCATTCCCTTCAAGTCGATCCGGTTTCAGATGGGCGATCGACAGGACTGGGGATTTCAGGTGGTGCGACAAACGCAGCGCACCGGTTTCCAGGATACATGGGCGCCGACGTCTCGATCCATTCAAGCCTTCTCGTCGCAGGCAGGCTACCTCCGCGGCATGACGGGCATGAAGCGCGGACTGGTGCTCGACCTCGTACCGACGTCGACTACGTTTGCCACCGGCGCGCCCAACGGTGCTGACGGCTGGAAGTACGGGTCCCGTGGACAGTTTGGCGGCGATGTACGTTGGGGGGCCACGGCGAATTTTACCGTGAACGGCACGGCCAATCCGGACTTCAGTCAGGTGGAAACCGACGTGGGGCAGATCCCGGGCGACCCTCGATTCGCCCTCTTCTTTCCGGAACTCCGCCCGTTTTTCGTGGAAGGGAGTGAGCAATTCGACGCCCCCAATCAGCTGGTCTACACGCGCCGCATCGTTCAACCGCTCGGGGCAGTGAAGGTCACCGGCAAGATTCCGCGCGTCGACGTCGGGTTCCTCAGCGCCGTCGATGCCGCGCGCACCAGTCGTGACGGACGCACGAACCCGGTGTTCAATATTCTACGGGTGCGCCGAGACCTGGGCACGCAGAGCTCGGCCGGCCTGCTGCTGACCGACCGCACGGAGGGGCGCCGCTTCAACCGCGTGGCTGGGGTCGACTCACGCCTCAATTTCGCGGGGGTGTACAACGTCGAGCTCCGCGCCGCGACCAGTCTGACTGGCGACAGCGTCGGCACGCGCAGCGGACAGATTCTCGAGCTCAATCACGGCCGCACCGGACGCGCGTGGGGATACCGCACCTCGCTGGCCTCCTTTTCGCCGCAGTTCGAGACGCAAAGCGGCTTTGTCAATCGCACCGACTTCGTGCGTACCCAGGTCTTTCAGCGATGGACGCGCTTCGGCCGCAAGGGTGGCTGGTGGGATCAGCAGCAGCAGTTTGTCCGCACGTCGGCACTGTGGTCGTACGATGGATTTCAACAGCGCGGTTCGCCGTTGGAAGTCACGGCCGCCCTCGACAACTCGTTCGTGTTGCGCGGCGGCTGGCGCGCGTCGGTCTCCCCCGAGTTGCAGGCGGTCGCGTTCGACGCGCGACGCTATGCCGCCATCGCCACGCTGCGCCCCACGACGGGCGGGCGGGCCGACACGGTGGCCTTCGTCCCGTCTGGCCGGCAGTTCACCCGCGCGCTCCAGCTCTCGGTCAACACGCCACAGTGGCGACGCGGCGGGGCTTCCCTCAGCGCACGGCGCGGGACCGAACCCGAGTTCTTTGAAACCGCCACCGCCACCCGCACGGAGATGGAGCTGTCGACCGACTTGCGTCCGTCGCCGCAGTTACGCCTTTCGTCGCTCGTACGCTATCAGCGATTCCTGCGCGCCCGCGACGGGTCCGTGTTCAGCACGCAGGTGGTGCCCCGCCTGCGCACGGAGTACCAGTTTTCCCGGGCGCTCTTTGCTCGGCTGATCGTGCAGGTCGAATCGCGCGACCGTGATGCGCTGCGGGATCCTCGCACCGAGCGTCCGCTGCTCACACGAGCGGCGAGCGGGACGTATACCACGATCGGTCGCCGTCGGACGCTGCTTGGACGTGCGGATTGGCTGGTGTCCTATTTACCGAGTCCCGGCACCGTATTGTTTGTGGGATACGGCTCGGCGCTGGACGCGAGTCTCACCATGCGGCCCTTCGAGGCCGAACGGGTGTCGGACGGCGCTTTCGTGAAACTGAGTTATCTCTTTCGGGCCGGCGTGCCCCGGGTGAGCTCGTCGGGAGCGGGCCGCTGACGGCGGCGTCAGCACCCTCGATCAGAAACTACGACCGCGCGCCGCTCACGCGTCGCGTATGTTTCCGCGGTCGGCGAGCGGCGTCCCCCGGATCACCAACGTGATTAACGATGCCGGCGCAGCGGCGTCTGATCAACGCGTTCCGAAGCATGGTGCCGGGCGGTTGATGCGGCGCCCTGAATTGATTCCTTCCCCGTTCCGCACATGAAAAGAGTCGTCGCCTCCGTACTGTCGCTCGCCTTGCTCGCCTCGTGCCGCGGCGCCGACGGCAGCGCCAACGCCGGTACCACGACAACCGCAGCGATCGCCGATGGCACTTTCGCGCGCATTCAACGCGACATTCTCGATCCCGGCTGTGCTGGATGCCACAGCCCCGGCAGTTCGTCGGCACGTCAGTCGGGACTCGTGCTCACGCGAGACTCGTCGTATCAGCAGATGGTGGGGGTGCCGTCGCTACAGCAGGTGGCGCGAGCCGATGGCATGTCGCGTATTCGCCCGTTCAAGAGCGACAGCTCGCTCCTCTTTCACAAGCTGGCCTGGATTCCGGGCCATCACGCGCGCGACTACGGGTTGCTCATGCCGTCGGGCACCACGCAGGGGATTACGGCCGGGCAACTGGAATACGTGCGACGCTGGATCGAAGCCGGCGCGCCGCGCGTCGGGCACGTAGCCGACACCATGGTGCTGCGCGACAATCGCGTGCAGGCCGCCACGTTCACGCCGCTCGCCGCGCCCACGACCAACGGCCTGCAACTCAAGGTCGACAGTTTCGCGATCTTCCCGTCTACCGAACGAGAGATCTTCGTCTACCGCCAGCTCGGCAATGCGAACGAGCTGTATGTCACGCGGATCCAATCGAAGATGCGCCCGGGCAGTCACCATCTCGTGCTCTACACGTACGACGAATCGGCGACCACGGCCCCGTGCAACACACGCCCCGCGCCGAACGCGATCCGCGACCTTCGCAATCCCGATGGCGCACTGAATGCGTCGACCACCGCGTTTATGGGCTGTCACATCTTTTTTGGTCTCGCGCTCTCGTCGGAGGCGGATTTCCAGTTTCCGCCGGGCGTTGCGCTCCGGTTGCCAGCCAACGCGGCCCTCGACTTCAATCTGCACTACGTCAATCGCTCCCCAGCGGAGTTTCCGGGAGAGGCAGCCACGAACCTCTCCACCGTCGACAAGTCACAAGTGCAGACGGTGGCGCGAACGCTGAACCTCAACAACGCCCTCATCTTCCTGCCGCCGAAGCAGCGAACGACGCTCACCCGGGCATTCCCCGTCACGGTGCGCACGACGGTCCTCGCGCTCACCTCCCACATGCACTCCATGGGCGAGCGATTCGAGATCCGCGTGCGGCGCGCCGGTGGAACAGAGTCCACGGTGTACACGAGCACCGACTGGGAGCATCCGGCGTTCACCAATTACAGTACCGCGATCGTGCTTCAACCCGGCGATGCACTGGTCTCCGTGATCACGTGGAACAACGTCACGGACCGGGTCATCACCATGGGTCTCAAGAGCTCCGACGAAATGGGGATCATCTTTGGTTATGCGTACTGACGCACCGGAACCGCCGTGCCGGACGCATGACCTCCGGTGCTTGCTCGCGCAGCTCGAATCGTCGCTCGCTTTTCGCGAAAACAGGGAGTCGCACGCGACAATTCCGGTCACTTCCTCCCACGACAACGGCGCCAATTCAATAATCCCGCCCCGCCCCGCGAGACTCTCCGCTCTGCATCGAACTGCTTCCAGCGGCAAGGCAGCGTCTGCAGCAGGGTGGTTACATTTTGACGCTCATTCTGGCCTTGGAGCCGCTGCCGAACGGACCTATCGGCGCAACGGTCCTCGTTGCTGCGGCACCTCCACCGCCGCCGATACCAGGCCTCGTTCCTGCGTCAGCCCTGCGCCAGCACGTCTCCGAGCACCGCACCCGCGGTCGGGCGACCTCCCGCGCCGGGTCCTTGAAACGCGATCGAGCCGGCGGAGGCGCTCTCGATCACAATGCGATTGAACGCGCCCGTTACGTTCGCCCAGGCATCGTCCGCTGTGACACGCGTGGGAATGATCTGCGCCACGTACTCGTCATGCTCCCTCCTACACGTCGCCAACAGCTTCACCCGATCGCCTTCGGCGGCTACTTGCGCGGCCCACGCCGCCGTTTCTGCATCAATGCCGCGTCGGGTCACCTTGAGCGAGGCGGGATCCACACCAAAGGAAAGCCAGGCGAGCACGCGCAACTTGTCCTCGACATCTTCGCCTGAGAGATCGCGTGTCGGATCGGCTTCGGCGTAACCGAGTCGTTGCGCGGTGGCTATGGCGTCGGCGAGTGATGCGCCTTCGGCCACGCAGTCAAGGACGAAGTTGCTGGTGCCGTTGAGAATTCCCGAAAAGCGCGTGATGCCGATGCCGGCTGCACCGCTGCGCAGGCATCGCACCACCGGAATCGCGCCGGCGACCGCACCCTCGAAGTCAATGCGCGTGCCGTTGGTGCGCGCGAGCGCGGCAAGGTGCGCGCCACGCTCAGCGAGCAGCGCCTTGTTCGCCGTAACCACGCGAATGCCGCGTCGAAGCGCCGTCTCCACCAGCGTACGCGCCGTGGTGGTGCCGCCGATCGCTTCCACCAATACATCGATATCGTCGTTCACCAGCGATGCTGGATCGGTGATGCAGGCATTCGCTGGTGCGAGCCCTCGTGCGATCGCCTGCGCGAGTGCAGGTCGCGGGCGACGACCATCGCGCACCAGCACGCGTTCCACCCGGACCTGCGGGCTGTTGCCCGGCGGCCGCTCACCTGCGCATTCGCCAAACAGGTCGAGCAGGCTTCCGCCGACGTGCCCGCAGCCAGCCAGCGCCACCCGCAACGCGCGCGTCGATTCGTCGCGACCCGCGCCAGCTCGATGATCACTCAATGGTGCCCCGGAGCGGCGATTGTCGATGCTTCGAGATTCCAGTGCACGCACGTCGAGATCACGCACGTCGATATTACGGACGTCGAGACCACGAGCTTCGAAACCAAGCGCGCGCGGCGTCACGACGGCGCGCGTCCAGCGTGCACCGGGCGCGCTCTGCGTCGCTGCCAGACTGCTCGGCGACGACTCCTTGCGACGTGTCTGCTGCGTCGCATCCGGGGCGACGGCGCTGCGCGCTTCGGCTCGCGCGATGGCGTCGGCAACGAACGCACTCACCCGCGCGGTCTCCAAGAGGAACGCGTCATGTCCATGCACGGAGGGCAAGTCGAGGTACGTCGCGCCGGTACCCGACGTCCATTCGCGAACCGACTCCGCAGGATAGAGCAGGTCACCAGGAATGCCGACGCCAGTGAGTCGATCGGCCACTGGTGCCAGCGCCGCTGCGATGCCCCCGCGTCCACGGCCGACGTCATGCGAGTCCATCGCCGCCAGCAGAGCGGTGAAGCTCGTGGCGTCGAAGCGCTGCACCAACTTCTCACCGTGACTGGCCAGCCACTCCTTCACCAGGAACTCGCCGTTCGCGCGGCGCGCGCGTCCGAAGCGACGCTCCAGGCCTTCCGGCGTGCGGTAACTCAGCATGCCGACCATGCGCGCGAGGGCAAGTCCGTGCTGCACACCGCCGATGGCGATCGCGCGCTCCATGATGGCGCCCCAGGCGATGCCCTGCGCGGTTTGCGCGGCTGGTGCGGCCAACACGACCGCTGCACGCACGCGTTCAGGAAAGGTCGCCGCGAACTCCAGCGTCACCATGCCGCCCAGAGAACCACCACACACCAGCAGCGGCTGCTCCACGTCGAGCGAATCGAGCAGGCGCGCGAGGATGACGGCCTGGTCGCGTGTGGTAAACCGCGGCAGCGCGGTCGGATTGGCGTTGGTCGGACCGGTAGTTCCGTCGCAACCGCCAAGCAGATTCGCGCAGAGAATTGCATGTCGCGTGGGGTCGATGGCGCCACCAGCGTCGATGACGCCCTTCCACCAGTCGCTGGCGTGCGTCGTGCCAGTGAGCGCGTGGACGACCAGCACGAGATTGTCGCGTGTGGGCGACAGTGCACCTTCGAGGCGATAGTGCACGTCGATGGTTTGGACGAGCGCTCCGCTTTCCAGCACGACATCGTGAACGGTGATCGTCTCGTCGCGCACCGGCCACGCGGAACCGGTGCGCGCGACCGATTCGTGCGGTGTTGTCACGCTACTGTCGAGCGATCCGGCGCTGAGCGAATCGGCGCTGCTGGATTCGGCAGACAAGGCGCGTGTGGCTGGCGGACGAACGTTGCTGGGGGGAGCGACCGCGGTGCTCATGCGGCGTGCTCGTTGCGCGGCGTCCTCGCGGTGGTGGTGTGCGACGTGGCCACGGCAGCAGCGAGCGCTCGACCGAGAAAGACGTCGGTGGCGGGATTGTTGATGCGCGACTGCGACGGCGACGGATTCTTCGACATCGGGCACTCCGGTGTGAACACACGTGAGTGCCGCCAGAAGCAACAACGCGCCCGAAGCGGAGGGCCGCCGGGCGCATGATCGCTATTTAGCTCCTTATTTTGCGTGGCGGCAAGCGGCGGCAAATCACCACGGATGCGGAATGCACCGTTTGTCTTCAGTTGTCCTGGAGCGGTGATACGAACTCGACCTGCGTCCGGGCGACGATCGATCACGTCGTGGGCAACAACGCAAACGGCCCACGTCGATTTCTCGTCGCGGGCCGCAAGGACCACGACTTAGACGGATGTGCAGTGCCTCAGGCACTGGTGCGCGGCCCGTCAAATCGGGGAACTCGCCGCGCACCTCACAGTATCGAAGCGCTGCGCGGCTACGTCAACCCCCGTGCGCCGTCGAATCGTGGTTCAGATGGGCTTGTAGACAGCCATGTACACGGCCACGCCGGCCAGGAGCGGCATGATGACGAGAAACGGTTTGGCCAGCTCCGGCTTGCGATAGGGCAACAGCACGATGCCGCTCAGGAGCAACCAGATCACCATCTTCACCAGCAACCAGCCTGGCGGCATGCCGCGCACGAGGCCAAGTCGCGCCATCATGCCGAAGCCACCAAGCAGCACGAGAAAGGAGCCCAGTCCGAAGGCCAGCCCCACGATGCCGCGCGTGCGTGTGTTGGCCTTGGTGCCACCGTTCGCGGCATGCACCGCGACGCCGCCGATAGCGACGAAGAGCAGGGCAAGGCCGATGACGTGAATGATCTCGTACAAGTCGCGCGGGAACATGAGTGGGTTGGTTCAGGTGGAAGACGGCACGAGCATCGGCTCGTGCACGTCGAATCGATCGGTGGTGTCGGGCGACAAGGTGCGATAGCTCGACAGCACGCGCGACAGCGCATCCTGCGCGTTGATGCCGGTGGCGGACAAGTGGCCCATTTTGCGCCCTTCGCGCGCCGTGGTCTTGCCGTACAGGTGCAGGCGCGTCCCCGAAACCATCAAGGCGTCGGTGATGGCCGGTGGCGATGGCTGCAGCCACACATCGCCCAGCAGGTTCACGATGGCTGCCGGTGCCAACAGCTCGGTGCTGCCGAGTGGCAGGTTGCACACCGCGCGCACGAGTTGCTCGAACTGACTCGTGGCGTTGCCGCGTTCGCTGTGGTGATACGTGTTGTGTGGACGCGGTGCGAGCTCGTTCACCAGCAGTTCGTCGTCGTGCGTGACGAAGCATTCGACAGCCAGCAAACCAACGATGCCAAGTCGCGATGCGATATCGGCGGCCATCGACCGGGCGCGTTCCGTCATCGAATCAGGGATCACGGCCGGCACCACCGCCCAGGTGAGAACGCCGCTCGTGTGGTGATTGCGCGACGGCGGATAGATCGCCAGTTCGCCGGACGGACGACGCGCCACCAACACCGAGATCTCGTAGGCGATGCTGACCCGCTGTTCGACGAGGCACGTCTCGCCGCCCAGCGCACGCCAGGCTTCATCGCCGAGCGCCGGATCGGCCACTCGTACCTGACCGCGTCCGTCGTAGCCGCCGTGGGTGGACTTGGCGATGCATGGACCGAACGTGCGCACCGCATCGGCGACGTCGTCGCTCGAGTGGGCCGCCACGAATGCGCCAAGGGGGAAGCCCTCGCGGAAGAGCCACTCCTTCTGTCGAATACGGTCCTGGATGATGAACACCGCATCACGGCCGGGTCGGAGTGGCGCGTACTGCGACACCGCCTCCATCACGTCCGGATGGATCTGCTCGATCTCGAGAGTGACCACGTTGCACTGCTTGGCGAGATCGATGGCCGCACTCACGTCCTTGAAAGACGCGGTGATCGTGCGCGACGCGACGGCGCGACTGGCGCACGCCGGATCGGGGTCGAGCACGTGCACATCGTAGCCCATCGAACGCGCAGCGAACGCGGTCATGCGACCGAGTTGTCCGCCACCCAGAAATCCAATGGTGGCGCCAGGCAGCAGCGCGGAGGCGTCCTGTTGCGCGTGCACGTCGGCGCTCACGGTCATGAGGAGATGGCGTTGGGGGCAGCAAGCGTGCGGGCGAGCGCTTCGTCCGCCTTGGCCGAACGTCGCGCGGCCAACCGCTCACGCAGCGAGTCGTCGTGCGCGGCCAGCAGCTGTGCCGCAAAGAGGGCGGCGTTCGCCGCCCCCGGCTTCCCGATGGCGAAGGTCGCCACCGGCACTCCGGCCGGCATCTGCACGATGCTCAGCAGCGCGTCCATGCCGTTGAGTGCGGTCGCCACGACCGGAACGCCAAGCACTGGCACGAGCGTTTTGGCGGCGAGCATGCCCGGCAGATGCGCCGCACCGCCCGCGCCCGCGATGATCGCACGCAGTCCGCGTCCCGCAGCCTGTTCGGCGTAAGCGAAGAGCCAGTCCGGCGTGCGGTGCGCCGACACGACGCGCGCCTCGTAGGGAATGCCGAGCTCCGATAGAATCTCGCAGGCCGGCGCCATCGTGTCGTAGTCACTGGCGCTTCCCATCACCACGCCGACCAGCGGAGTGACGGCGGAATTGGCGGACAGCACCGTGCTGTCGGTGGCAGCGCTCACTACGTGCTCCGGGAGAAGGGGGGACGACAGTGCTTCGGTGCGCTGCTATTTCTTCGGCGCGACGATAGGGAGTCGCTCGGTGCCGCTCCATTCCTGGAACGATCCGTCGAACAGGCGGGCGTCGTACCCGAGCATGGTGGCCACGAACCAGAGCAGCGAGGCCTGCTGTCCGATGTGGCAATACGTGACCACGGGCTTGCCGTCAGTCACGCCGGCATCGGTAAAGAGTCGACGCAGCTCCGTCGGGGCTTTGAAGTGCCCGTTGTCGGCGACCGATGTGAGCGGGATGTTGACCGCCGTCGGAATGTGCCCGGGGCGCGGAAAGCCGCCGCCATCGCCGTTGTAGAAGCGCGGCAGGCGCGCGTCGACGATGGACAGATTCCCGCTCTGCGTGGCGAGTTCGACCTGCGTGATGGTCGCGATGAGCTCGGGCTGCGGACGCGGCGTGAACGTGCCCGCTGCGGCAGCGCCAGGTGCCACCGTGACACTCGCGCGCGCCTCAGACTTCCACGCCTTGTAACCGCCGTCCAGCAGCGATGTGCGATCGAGCGTGCCAAGGTATGCGAGCGTGAGGAAGACGCGCGTCGCCAACTGCAACGTGTCGTCGTGCGGCACGACCACGATGCGCGACTGGTCGGTGATGCCGTTGTCCTTCGCCCACGCCGATAGCTGCTCCACCGGCGGCAGTTGCAAGGTGAGCTTTCCCGGCCCGGCCGCCGTGGAGACATCCGCCAGCGCAACGAATCGCGCGCCGGCGATATGTCCACTGTCGTACTGCGCACGCCGTCCGACATGCAACACCACGAGATTGGCATCGGTGACATGCTGCGCGAGCCACGCCGTGGAGACGAGCATCTCCGGCCGCGCGCCGCGACGAGCGGACGAGCGTGCGTTCACGCTGCCCCCCTGACGACACGCGCTCGCAACCACCGTCGCCAACATCAGCGACGCGATCAGCATGCGCGTCGTCCAAGCCTTCGGGAGAGTATTCATGCCGTGAATTATGGCACGATGAGACGACGACCGCGCGCATCCCGCAGCTCGACCGGCGCGATCTTCGTCGCCTTGAGCGCCGCTTCGATGCTTGCCCGATCGCCGGCAATCACGATGGCCAACCTCTTCGGATCGAGGTAGCGCGTGGCGACGCGCTGCACGTCGGCCGCGGTGACGGCACCCATACCGCGACCGTACGCCGCCAATGTGGACAGCGGCAAACCGTACGGCACCAGCGCCGCCACCTGCGACGCGATATCGCGGGTCGACTCGAAGCCTTCGGCGTATCCGAGCTGCAGATAGCGTTTCGTCTTGGCCAGCTCCGTCGCCGTCATCGGCTGGCGAATGCCATCCAGCTCCTTCATGAACTCGATCAGCGCGGAGTCGGTCTTGGCGGCCACGACTTCGGCGCGCGCCACGAACGGGCCGGCGTCGCGGCGCATCGCAAAACCAGACCCGGCGCCGTAGGTGTAGCCCTTGGTCTCCCGCAGGTTCTGGTTGAGACGGCTGGTGAACGATCCGCCCAGCGCCGTGTTCATCACCATCAGCGGATAGTAGTCCTTGGTGCTGCGTGCGACGCCCACGCTGCCAATGCGAAACGACGACTGCGGTGCCTTGGGCTTGTCCACCACGTAGATGGTTGTGGTTCCAGTCGTCGGCGCCGCTGCACTCGCGACAGCGACTGGCGATGCCGGTTTCTCCCACGAACCAAACGCCATCTTCGCGCGCGCTTCTGCTTCAGCGACGGTGAGATCTCCGACCATCACCAGCGTCGCATTGTCCGGGCGATAGACCGACGTCCAGAACGCGACGACATCGTCGCGCGTGATCCCTTCCACCGCCTCGCGCGTACCTGCGGTGCTGTTTCCGTACGGATGATCTTCCCCAAACACAATCGCCGCGAACGCCCGATCGGCCATCAGCGGCCCGCGATCCTGCTCCTGCAGCAACGCGGTCAGTCGCTCGCTCTTGATGCGCGCGAACTCCTTCTCAGCGAACGTCGGACGCAGCACGACATCGGCCATCAGCGCGAGCGCACTGTCCAGCGTTGCACGGGTGGTATGCAGACTCACCGCGCTCTGATCGAATCCGGCGCCGGTGCTGAGCTGAATGGCCAGATACCCGATCTGTTCGGCGAGGCCGAGCGCATCATACGCGCCCGCGCCTTCGTCCAGCATGTTGGCGGTGAGCGTGGCCAACCCCTTCTTGCCGTTCGGATCGGCTTCAGCACCCGATCGCACCACCAATGCCACATCCACCATCGGCAGTTCGTGCTGTTCCACGATCACCAGCTTCAATCCATTCGGCAGCGTGCGCTCCACCATCGACGGCAGCGTGAGTGCGCGCGGTGCAGCCAGCCTGGGCGGCTTGGGGAACGCCGACGGGGCCTGTGCGTCCGCCGTGTGCGACAGCAGGGTCACAACAACCGCGGCCATCGCAACCCGTGTGGCATGACGTGTGGCATGACGCGTGGCATGACGCGTGGCATGACGCGTGGCGGTTCGCATGGTGATGAGCGCCGCTCGGAGTGGTGCAATTCGTCGCATCAGTGCACCCCTCCGGCGGTCAGCGCGAGATCCTTCTTGCCTTCGGGAACGACGGTCAGCACGATCCTGGGCTTCGACTGCAGGTACTGCTTCGCGACGCGCTGTACATCGGCCAACGTCAACCTGTCGTACCGCGCGAGATCCTGTTCAATCCAATCGGGCGTGCCGGCGAAGTAGTTGTAGAAGTTGAGACGATCCGCCTTGCCGAGCACAGATGACAGTTCATCGAGCAGCGCGGCGCGCGTGTTGTTCTTCACGCGATCGAGTTCGCGCGTGGTGACGCCCTCGTCGGCAATCTTCTTGATCGCGGCGGTGAATTCACTCGCGATATCGCGCGGATGCGTGCCCGGCTTGGCGGTGGAGACGAGGCGAATGATGCCATCGAGCTTACTCGCCTCGTTGCTCATGCGCACGTCCTGCGCGATCTGCTTTTCGTAGACGAGCGTCCGGTACAGGCGCGAACTCTTGCCGCCGGCGAGAATGGACACGAGTGCATCGAGCGCAGGTTCATCTTCGTGCAGCGCCTTCACGCCGTGCCAGATGTAGAATGCGCGCGGCAGCTGCACGCGGTCTTCGAGCACCAGGACGGTGTCCTTCTTGAGCGCTGGGGCGGGAACGGTCGGACGCACCATCGCTTCCGCGTTGCGCGGAATCCTGCCGAAATAGCGCGTCGTCCACGCCTTGGCGGAGTCGGCGTTGAAGTCGCCGGCGATGGCGATGCTCGCGTTGTTGGGCGCGTAGTACTTGCGGAAGAATTCCTTGACATCGTCGACTTTCGCTGCGCTCAAGTCCTGCATCGAGCCGATCACATCCCAGGAGTAGGGATGCGTGGGCGGAAACATCACCGGCAGAATCGTTTCGTCGACCAATCCATAGGGCTGGTTCTCCACACTCTGCCGGCGTTCGTTCTTCACGACATCGCGTTGGAGATCGAGCTTGGCCAGATCCATCGTCGGCAATAACCACCCCATGCGATCGGCATCGAGCCAGAGCATGAGTGGCAGCGCATTCGAAGGCCCGGTCTCGTAGTAGTTGGTGCGGTCGAACGTGGTGGAACCGTTGTTGTTGGCGCCCGCCGCTTCCAGCCATTCGTCGAACTTGCCAACGGGCACATTCTGCGAGCCCATGAACATCACGTGCTCGAACAGATGCGCGAAACCGGTGCGCCCGGGCTTCTCGTCACCTGATCCGACCTTGTACCAGCTGTTGACGGCCACGATGGGCACCGAGCGATCCACGTGCAGGATGACTTCGAGGCCATTGGGGAGCGTGAACTTCTCGAACGGAATGCGGGGCGCTTTCTGTTGCGCGACCAGCAGCTGCGGCACGCACACGACGGTAGCAAGCAGGCGGGTCGCCCAGCAGCGAGCGACATCGGGAAGAGACATGGCGGCGGGCGGAAGGGGTGACGCGGCGGACGAACGTGCAGCATCCACCGTCGGCGTGAAACTGTGTAGTGCATCTGCATGGAACGTTGAGGGTCGGGCGCGGTGTGGCAAGCCGTTCCGTCGCTTGTCGTTGGATGTACTCGACTCCACTTTGGCGCATGCCGTCACACCAGGAATCAGCCAGCAAGGCCGGCGAGAGCGCCAACGCATCGCGACCTGCGTCCCCGCATCACGCCGACGCTGCTCGTCCCACCGTCGGCTACGACGCCAGACTCGGGACCTTCTCCGGCACGATGCTCGTGGTTGGGGGCATCATCGGCTCGGGAATCTTCCTCTCGCCGGCCATCGTCGCCCAACGCGTTGGCTCGGCGTCGCTCACACTCGGCGCGTGGGGGATCGGCGCAGTGGTTGCGATCATCGGCGGCTTCGTGTATGCGGAGCTGGGGGCGCGCAGACCACTGGCCGGCGGACAGTACATCTACCTGCGTGACGCGTGGGGACCGCTGCCCGCGTTCCTGTATGGCTGGGCGCTGTTTCTCATCGTGGCCACGGGCGCTATCGCTGCCGTTGCGATGACTGGTGCGAGCTATTTCGCGTCACTGCTATCGCTCGAGCCGTGGAGCATTCGGCCACTCGCCATTGCCCTCATTGCCGTTCTCACGGGCTTGAACGTGCTGGGCGTGCGCATCGGAGCGACCGCGGGGAACGTGCTCACCCTGCTCAAACTCGCGGCGATCGCAGTGCTCGTGTTCGCTGCCCTGTTGTTGTCGCCGTCGCACCCGGTGCCAACGGCTGATGCCGCAGTTGTACCACTTGTTGTTCCGATCGGCGCAATGGCGACCGCGATCGCCATGGGCGCGGCACTCGTGCCAGTGCTCTTCTCGTTTGGCGGCTGGCAGCAAACCAATGCGGTCGCCGAAGAGCTGATCGATCCGACGCGTACATTGCCGCGCGCACTGTTGCTCGGTGTGCTGATCGTGGCGGCGACCTACATGCTGGTGAACGTGGCCTATCTGCGTGCGCTCGGCGTCGACGGACTCGCGGCGAGCAAGGCGCCGGCCGCCGACACGATGTTCGTATATCTCGGTGGGGCGGGGCGCACGCTGATCACCTGCGGCATTGTTGCATCGACGGTTGGCTTTCTCAGCATGGTGATTCTGATGTCGGCGCGTGTGTACCAGGCCATGGCTGCGGACGGTCTGTTCTTCCGCAGCATGGCGACGCTGCATCCACGCACACGCACACCGGTGGCCGCGCTGCTTGGCCAGTTCGTGGTCGCACTCGCGCTGTTGCTCACCGGTACGTACGGGCAGCTGCTGGACTACGTCGTGTTCGCGGACTGGATCTTCTTTGGCGCAACGGCGGCGTCGTTGTTCGTGCTGCGGGCCCGTGATGCGCGAACCGGCACGAGGCCATCAGTGCGGACGCCGCTGCACCCGTGGAGCACATTGCTCTTTCTCGCCGCGGCGCTGTATGTGATGGCAGGCTCGATTCAGTCGAACCCGCGCAACGCGGCGATGGGTGCGGCGCTGATCGCGGCCGGCCTCCCGGTGTATGCTTATTGGCGGCGTCGCGGCGCAGGCTCGGACTCGATCGCGGCGTGAGGATGCTCGCGCGTTCGTAGTTTCATTTTCAGTTCGGTCGTCGTGATGCCATGAGCGAAGTATTCGAGGATGATACAGCAGCAACTCCAGTGACAACGGCGCGCGTGTCGGCGCTGTTCGTGCATCCGCTCAAGTCGGCGTCGGCGATTTCGGTGAATGCACTGGAGCTCGACGCGCGTGGCGCGACCGGTGATCGCCGCTGGATGCTGGTGGATGGCAACGGGCAGTTCATCACCGCGCGCGAGCAGCATCGGCTGGTGTTGATCAAGCCATCGTTTGCCGACAGTGATCGCAATGGCGCGCTCACACTCGAGACGGCGTCGTTGTCTCGCTACACGGTGCGTGTTCCGCACTCTGCATCCGTGCGTACGGTTCGCATCTTTCAGGACGATGTCGCGGCGCAGGATGCCGGCGATCAAGCGGCCGAGTGGTGCAGCGAGGCGATGGGATCGTTCTGCCGACTGGTGTATCTGGCGGCGTCGTCCACGCGTCCACTGCAACGCAAATATGCTGGCCCGCTCGCGTACGAGAATCGGACCGTGGCGTTCTGCGACGGCGCGCCCCTGTTGTTGCTGGGCTCGGCGAGCATCGATGCGCTGAACGCGCGACTGGTGGAGCAGGGAGGTGACGCGGTCACCGTGGCGCGTTTCCGTCCGAATGTGTTGCTGGACCACACCACCGCCCACGAAGAGGATCTGTGGTCGGATGTCTCGATCGGCGACGTGCGTGTGGGCGTGGGATCCCGTTGCCTGCGCTGTGTGGTGACGACGGTCGATCCCATCACGGCGGAGGGCGGCGTCGAGCCGCTGCGTACACTCGCGAGTTATCGGCGTGATGCCAACGGCGTGGTATTTGGCATGAACGCAACGCACGCCGCGCCGGGTGTCACTCCGAGTGTCATTCGTATCGGGGATCGCGTTCGCGTACACGCGCTGCGCGCAGCGACGGACGCGGTCGGCTGAATTCCATTGTCGCGACGGTGACCGACCAATCGCAGCATCTGCGTCGGTCACCGTGTGGTACGAGCCCGTGACTCAGCTCAGGTTCGGACGCCTGGTGTGAAAGTCCGTGTTCTTCTGGACCTGGTGCGCGACGGAGAGGATCTTGTCGTCGGCGTACAGCGCACCCACGATGACGGCGCAGATCGGCTGCGGATTGAGCGTTGGTGAGGTCGCAGCCGGCGCGGGTGCGGCTGCGGCGGTCGTTGCCGGTGGTGCACCGCCGCGCCCACCACCCTGCGCTTGCGGCACGTCGAACTTGTACGGCACCACCACGCACGGATGACCGGTTTGGGCGTTCGGTCCGACGTCGCTTTGCGGATTGCCGACGAACATGTCGAGATCCTTCATGAACTCGCCCCACTTGGCGACGAGCATGTAGCGACGACGCTGGTTCTGCATGAACTCGTAGCCGAGTCCCGTGCGTCCCTGGATGAATCGTGGATTCCAGTCGGCCGGTGCCATCGGACTCCCCGCGCCCGGCAGCGCTGTCATTCCGGCCGGCAGATACGGACCCGCGCCACCGCCGCCGCCGCCGCCAGCACCGCCTGCAGGCGCCGCCGCTCGAGTGGGAAGGTTGGAGAGATCGAGGCCAATCTCCTTTGCCTTGCGTTGCACATAAGAGTCGAAAGCCGCCGCGTACTCCACGTTCAAGCCACCAGCAGCCATGCCGGGCACCGTGGGACGTGCGCCGATCTCCTTGGGTGACATGCCGAGGTCGCGCAGCTTGTCGATGAGTTCCTTGGGCGCGTTCGGGTCGACGCCAATGCGCAACGATGCGAGCTTGGCGTTGCGATCAAACTGGAACGGCGTGGTGATCGTCGACGGATCGGTTTCGTCGACACCGTGAATGGCGTTGAAGACCATCGCGCAATCTTCGACCGTTCGACACATGGGGCCAACGCGATCCTGCGACCACGACAGCACCATGCCGCCCGTGCGACTCACGCGACCGAAGGTCGGCCGCAGCGCGCTCACACCGCAACGAATCGACGGCGACACGATAGATCCCTGCGTCTCCGTACCAATGCTGAAGGCCACGCACGCGGCCGCCGTCGCGGAACCCGGTCCCGCGGAAGAACCGCTCGAGCCCTGGGTGAGATTCCACGGATTGTTCGTGCGACCGCGGAACCACTGATCGTTCTGCGCAAACAATCCGGTCGCCAACTTTGCAATGAGAATGGCGCCGGCGTTGCGCAACCGCACCACGACTTCCGCGTCCTCATCGATGATGCGATCGTGAAAATCCAGTGCGCCCCACGTGGTGGGCACGCCCTTCGTGTTGAAGAGATCCTTCACGCCGTACGGCAGGCCGTGCAGCGGTCCACGATACCTGCCAGCCCTGATCTCCGCGTCGGCCTGCGCGGCTTCCTTGCGCGCCGACTCCTCCATGATCGTGACGGCACACAGCAGCGTCGGATTGAGCTTCCTGAGACGCGTGAGATAGATGTCAGTGAGTTGCATCGACGTGATCTTGCGCTCCTTGATCAGCGCGGAGAGTCGATGCGCCGGAAGGAAGGCGATGTCATCGGCATTGGATGGCACGGCGCCGGTGAACTTTTCCACCGTGAACACCGCGCGATCGAACGCTGCGCTGCCACGCTCACGCGCGAGCTTTTCCATGACGGCGCCCGTGCCGCCAGGGTAGGGCATGAACTGCAACGCGGGTGCCTCGCCGTTGCCAAGCGGAACGGGCGGAAGCTGCTGCAGCAGCGAGCGCACGCCATCGGCGCCGAACGCGGACGTTCCGAGACGCGAAACACCGCCAGCCGCGAGGGCACGCTGCGCCTGCACGGCACTGGCGCCAAACGTCGTCGCCGCCGCGGATACGAGCGTGTAGAACATGAATTGACGACGGTCGATGCCGGTGGCCTCGTCGTCGTGGTCGTGCGAGGCGAGGTCGATGTGCAGCTGGTCCAGCAGTTCTTCCGGCGTCGGCAAGGTCGTTCTCCAGATCGGGTCGGGCAGCGCGCGGTCTCGGCCTCTACAATCGCCCTCGGACATGGCCCTCGCCAGCCGTTATCGACCAGTCAGTCCGCGACCGCTGGCTCCACCGCACGCGCAAAGCCGTCGTCGGTCAACTCGATCTCCACGACCGTGCCGGCCGGCGTGCGCACGCCGTCGTGGCAATGAATCAGTTCGCCCGCCGTCGAGATGCGCGACCGCACCAGGCACCACAGCCTGACCTCGTCGCCCGCGGTTGTCTGGAAGGTGACCTGACGGGCAAATCCGCCTTCGGGGAGGACGTTCAGTGGCGCATCGTCGTCCCATCCAACGAGTTCACCACGAAGCCAGCGTGCCACAAAGGCAGCAGGAAATTCTGACAGATATTGTTGACGAGCGGGCGTCAACGCTTCCCATGCCGCGCACACCGCCTCGTGCTGATCGTGTGGCGTCGCGGCGAGGATGGCCACCAGCGTCTTGTCGGAGCTCGCGTTACTCATGGCGGGACAGAGCGGTTGCGGACGCAGGAGCGCGGTCGAGCAGGCGAAACTCAACCAAATGCAAATCGGCCGCCAGTTCTGGCGACCGACTGCAAGTCAACTGACCTCTCAAGCTCCCGGAGTAGGACTCGAACCTACGACAGGGTGATTAACAGTCACCTGCTCTACCACCTGAGCTATCCGGGAATACGACGTGCTACTGGCCTGAAGTATCGTCCGGCATCGCAGCTGAGTCAAGCGTTCGGCAGCACAGTTCGCAACCAGCGCCCAGTGTGTGACGCTTCCACCTTCGTGATCTCCTCGGGACGCCCCATCGCGACCACGCGACCGCCACCATCGCCACCGTCCGGACCCATATCGACAATCCAGTCCGCGAGCTTGATCACATCGAGATTGTGCTCGATCAGCAGCAGCGTGTGGCCTTGGTCGAGCAGACGATCGAAGACGGTTGCCAATCGACGGATATCCTCGAGATGCAAACCGGTGGTCGGTTCGTCGAGCACGTAGAGTTTTCGTGCCGCCCCCTTCGCGGTCACGGCGAGCTCGCGCGCGATTTTCAGACGCTGGGCCTCGCCGCCCGACAGCGTGGTGGCGGGCTGACCGAGTCTGAGATACCCCAATCCCACCTGCTGCACGTGCCACAGCGCTTGCGCGAGCTTGTCTTCGCGAGGAAAGAACTTGATCGCTTCATCGACGGTGAGTTCGAGCACATCGGCGATGTTGCGCCCCTTCACGCGCACTTCCAGCACTTCGGGCTTGAATCGCTTGCCACCACAGGCGTCGCACGGCACGAAGACGTCGGCCATGAACACCATCTCCACTTCGTTCGCGCCGGCCCCTTCGCACTGCTCACATCGTCCGCCCGCGACATTGAATGAGAAGTGGCCCGGCCCGTAGCCGCGCGTCTTGGCCAACGGCACCTGCGCAAACAGCTGACGGACCTCGTCGTACGCCTTCACATAGGTGACGGGATTCGAGCGCGGCGATCGCCCGATCGGGCTCTGGTCGACCAACACGACGTCATCGAAGAATTCGTCGCCGCTGAGCGACGTGAACGTGCCGACGGTTTCGCCGAGATGCTCTTTGGCCGAATGCTCGCCGTGCAATCGGCGCTCGATGGCGTGAAAGAGGATGTCGTGGACGAGCGTGCTCTTTCCCGAGCCGGAGACGCCGGTCACCACCGTCAACGCAGCGACGGGAATGCGGACGTCCGCGCCGTGCACGTTGTGCGCTTCGGCGCCCCGCAGCTCGATCCACTTCTTGCCGAGGGTTCGCCGTGACGCGGGGAGGGGAATCGTGCGCGCGCCAACGATGTACTGTCCGGTGAGCGGACTCTGTGCGACGTCGGACATGGGACCGGCGAAAACCAGGTGTCCGCCGTGTTCACCGGCGCCGGGCCCAAGCTCCACCATGTAGTCGGCAATGCGCATCGCTTCGAGGTCATGCTCCACCATCACGACCGTGTTGCCGAGGTCGCGCAGCCGCACGAGCAGCGCGAGCAACTTGTCGAGATCGCGCGCATGCAAGCCGATGCTCGGCTCATCGAGCACGTACGTCGCGTCCACCAGCGCCGCGCCGAGGGCGTTGGAGAGTGTGATGCGTTGTGCTTCGCCTCCCGAGAGCGTGCGCGTGGCGCGATCGAGCGTGAGGTAGGTGAGCCCGACATCCGCGAGAAAGCGCGTCCGTGCGCGGGCTTCACGCAGGACGGCTTCCGCGATCTGTGTTTCGGTCGGGGTGAGCTCGAGCGCATCGAGCCACGGTCCAAGGTCACGCACGGGCAGTTGCGACACCTGCGCGATCGTGCGGCCGCCGAGTCGCACCTGCAACGCTTCCGGTTGCAGCTTGGTGCCGCCGCAATCGGGGCAGGTCCTCGCCCCCTGATACTTTCGGAGGAAGATGCGGATGTACTGCTTGTACTTCTTGTCTTCGAGATGCTCGAGGAAAGGAAAAATGCCGGTGTAGCCGCGTGTTTTGGAGCGCAGGAATTGCTCGCGCGCTCTGGCCGGAATCGACTGCCATGGCGTGTCGGGGGAGACACCGAGTGAGCGGGCGAACTCGACGACGGTCCGGCGCTCCTTCTCGTAGCGCGGCGCGGTCCACGGATCGATGGCGCCGTCGCGAATGGAACGTTCGTGGTTGGGAACGATCAGTGCTTCGTCGTAGGTGAGTGTCGCGCCGAAGCCGTTGCAGGTGGGGCAGGCACCTCGCGGATTGTTGAACGAGAAGAGTTGCGGTGTTGGCAACGGCGCGCGCGTGCCGTCGTTCGGGCACTCAAACCGCTCCGTGAACAGCAGACGCGTGACTTCGCCCGTCGCCTGCGTATTGCGCAGTGCGACCGGTGGCAAGAGGGGCGACGGGAACAGCAGGGCGGCATCGCCGTCGCCTTCGATGAACGCGACTTGCACGGCGTCGGCAATGCGCGTGCGTGCATTCGCATCGATGACGAGTCGATCGATCACGATGTGGACGTCGGGCGCTGTCGCGAGATCGATCCCTTCGGCGTTGAGATCGTCGAGATGCAGCAGCCGCGTGCCGATGGCGACGCGCACAAAACCGCGCGCGCGCAGATTCTCGTCGATGACGGCGTGCTTCACCGCGCTCGAACGTATGAGTGGGCAGGCGACGGAAAAGCGCGTGCCTGCGGGGAGTGTCAGTGCGGCGTCGGTGACGGTTTGCACGGTATCCGGGCGCAACTCGCGATCGCAGACGCGGCAGTAGCTGCGACCAACGCGCGCCCAGAGCAGCCGCAGGTAGTCGTAGATCTCGGTCGCCGTGCCGACCGTCGAACGCGAGGTGCGCGTCGGATTTTTCTGCTCGATGGCGACCGCGGGCGAGATCCCCTCGATGGAATCCACCAACGGCTTTTCCATGCGCTCGAGAAACTGGCGCGCGTACGCGGACAGCGACTCCACGTATCGACGCTGCCCCTCGGCATAGAGCGTGTCAAAGGCGAGTGATGACTTGCCCGAGCCCGAGACGCCGGTGACCACCGTAATGGCGCGACGCGGAATATCGAGATCGAAGCCCTTCAGGTTGTGCTGGCGGGCGCCAAGAATGCGGATGCGTTCCTTCATGCGATGAAAACTACCCGGCGCGCCGTTTAGATTCCTCACGCATGGCGGCCCCGATCTCCGACGACGAAGCACTGGGCAAGGCGTACGACGCCCGACTGGTGCGGCGTCTGCTGACGTATGTGCGACCCTATCGCCCGCTGGTGGCGGGGGCGCTGGTGCTGATCGGCATCGAAGCGGGAATGCAGTTGGTGGGGCCGCTGCTGACGCGATGGGTGATCGATCGCGCGTTCCCTGCCAAGGACACCAGTCTCATCGTCAGTGCGGCGCTGGCGTATGTCGTGCTGCTGCTCGTGCAGTTTGGCGCCGCTTACGGCGAGACGATCTTCACCAACCTTCTCGGCCAGCGCGTGATGCGCGACTTGCGCGCGCAGCTCTTCGCGCGACTGCAGCGGCTGCCCATCTCGTATTTCGACCGCACACCGGTGGGCCGGCTCGTCACGCGGGTCACCAGCGACGTCGAAGCGCTGAACGAGCTGTTCACTTCGGGCGTGGTGGCCGGACTCGGCGATCTCTTCACGCTCCTCGCCATCGGTATGGTGATGGTCGTGATCGATTGGCGGCTGGCGCTCGCCTCGTTCACGGTCATTCCGCTCGTGCTGCTCGCGTCGCGCCTCTTTCAGTCACGCGTGCGCGGAAGCTATCGTGAAATTCGTACGCGACTGGCGCGACTGAACGCCTTCCTGCAGGAGCGCTTGGCGGGCGTGCGCATCGTGCAACTCTTCGGACGGGAACGCGCGGAGTCGGCGCGCTTCGAGAAGTTCAATGCGGCACATCTGGATGCGCACCTGCGATCAGTGACGGTCTACGCGCTCTACTTTCCGGTCATCGAGTTCCTCACCACGCTGGCGCTGGCGAGCTTGCTCGTGACGGGCGGATTCCGAGTGGGAAGTGGCGCATTGACGGTGGGCACCGTCGCCGCGTTCCTGCAGCTCGTGCGCCGGTTCTTCCAGCCGCTGCAGGACCTTTCGGAGAAGTACAATATCCTGCAGGCCGCGATGGCAGCGTCAGAACGCATCTTCGGTCTGCTCGACACGCCTGAAGCACCCGGTCTTGCACCAACGCCCGACCACGCCGCGCGTGTGCAGGCGCTTCGCGCCGCCGGCGTCACCGTCACCTTCGATGATGTGTGGTTCGCGTATGGGGCACACGGTGGCGTGACCGATGATGTGTCGGCGCGCGAACCATCGGCACGCGATATCACGTCGGGCGGGAAAGGGAATCACGAAGCAGACACGGAGCAACGTGCGGCATCCGCAAGTGTCCGCTGGGTGCTGCGCGGCGTGAGCCTCGAAGCGCGTCCCGGTGAGACGATTGCGCTGGTAGGACACACGGGTGCCGGCAAGACGACGATCGTCAACCTGCTCCTCCGTTTCTACGAGCCCCAACGCGGGCGCATTCTCGTCAATGGCCAGGACATTCGAGAGATCCCGGTGGATGTGTTGCGTGCGCTGATCGGCTACGTGCAGCAGGACATCTTTCTCTTTGCCGGTGACGTGGCGACGAACGTACGCCTTGATGCACCGCTCGATGATGCAGCCCTCGAGCGGGCGGCGGCACGTGTCGGCGCCGATCGGGTGATTCAGCGACTGCCTGGCGGCTGGCGCCATGAACTGGCCGAGCGCGGCGCGAGTGTGAGCGTGGGTGAGCGGCAGCTGCTGTCGTTCGCGCGTGCCATCGCGGCCGACCCCGCGTTGCTGGTGCTCGATGAAGCGACGAGCGCAGTGGACTCGCAGATCGAAGCGGTGATTCAAGGCGCCGTCGCCGAATTGATGCGCGGTCGCACCACGATTGCCATCGCCCATCGACTGAGCACGATCCTCGAGGCGACGGAGATTCTCGTGCTGCATCATGGCGAGGTCGTGGAACGGGGATCACATCGCACACTGCTGGAGCGGCGCGGGCTCTACGATCGGCTGTACCGTCTGCAAGCGGGTGATGCCGGGGGTGAAACGGGATTGCCGGAGATCGATGGCCCGTCGGCCGTTTCCATTGCTGCGGTGCGCTTGCCAACGGGCGCGACTCCCGGGTAGCTTCGACTTCCCTCTGATTTCTCTCTAGGTACTGAGCCTCTCCCAACCATCGTGCAGCTTTCGGTCGCCGCCGGCACTGACGTCGGGCGCATTCGCGCAGGCAACGAGGACAACCTCTACGCGGACGCAGATCAGGAACGCGGCCTGTTCATCGTCGCCGATGGCATGGGCGGTCACGCCGCCGGAGAGGTGGCCAGCGAGATGGCGGTCCAGATCGTCGCGCGTGACCTCGCCGCGGTTCGCGATCTCGCCGGCACAGACCCGCTCTCTCGTATGGGTGACGCGCTCAAGTCGGCCAACCGCGCCATCTACGAACGCACCATCGTCGAGGCCGACAAGCAGGGGATGGGTACCACCGCGTCATGTCTCATGATGGGTGGCGGTCGCTGGATCATCGGGCATATCGGCGACTCACGCATCTACCTGCTGCGCGATGGTGTCTTCCGACAGGTGACGAAGGACCACTCGTACGTGCAGGAACAGGTGGACGCCGGATTCCTCACTCCTGAGCAGGCGCGCTACCATCCGTACAGCAACGTCATCACGCGATGTGTGGGTGCCAACGCCATCGTCGAAGCCGACGTGCTGAATGGGGAATTGCGCAACGGTGACCTCTATGTCGTCGCCTCCGACGGTCTGACCGGCATGGTGGAGGATCCGCAGCTCAAGAAGATCCTCGAGACGCGCGGGACACCGGGGCGCATGGTGGACGCCATGATCACCGAGGCGAACCGGCGCGGCGGTCTGGATAACATCACGGCGATCGTCGTGCATGTGCAGCAGGTGCTCAGTGGATTGACCGGCACGACGGGCGAGACGGCCGCCGTCTCGCGTGGCTGACAGCCAACGGCCATCGCCCAACCCGCAGCCATCGGTCGGCGCAGTGTCAGAGCTCTACCTCGGCAACATTCTCTACGCACTCGAGCGGTGCGCCCTGTCGTTGGACACCGACGACAAGCCGCTCGACGCCGCCTTCTATCGCGCCATCGGACGCAAGCTGGCCGACGCCCACGGACGATCCCGGGAGTAGCACATGTCCATTGTTTCGCTCGTCGCCGCCGCGCTGCTTCCGACCACGGTCCTCGCATCCGAAGCCTCGAACCACGACGCGTTTCGGTTCCTCGCCCCGCACGCCTTCGCTTCGACCGTGATGTGCGAAAGCACACCGGTCCTGCGACATCAGCGCGCGGCCGACAGCACGCTCAAGTCTCTCTTCGACGCGGGGCAGCCGTTCCCTGAATTTCTCGCCGCGGCCAAAGCGCGGCGTGAGGGTTGGCTGCGAATGGCGGATAGCGCACGCGTGGATGACGCACTGCTGGCCCGGGCGCGCGCGGTTGGTGGTCGCTGGAGGTTTCTCGTCATCGCAATCGATGCCTGCGGCGATTCCATGAACTCGGTGCCGTATCTCGCGAAGCTCGCCGAGTTGGTGCCGGGGCTTGAATTGCGCATCGTGCTGCCGGTGAATGGTCGCGCGGTGCAGCAAACGCATCGGTCAATGGACGGTCGCACGGCGACGCCAACGATCGTGCTGCTCGACGAGACGGATAGCGATCGCGGTTGCATCGTGGAGCTGCCACGGGAGATCCGGCACTGGGCGCACGGGGTACGTACCACCGTCAGCAGCGATTCGCTGCACGCGGGCATTCGTGCATTCTACGCACGCAATCGTGGACAGGCGATTGCCGCTGAAGCAGTCGAGCTGCTCGAGATGGCGAAGGCGGGACGCGCCGTTTGTGAGCGGGGCGAAGCGAAGTAGCGAGGGGCGTCCGCGGGACTAGCCGAGCAGCGGTATGCTGGCGCGCAGTCGTTCGGATACGTCGGCTGCATCGAGGCGCAGTACTGCCAACACTCGCGACTCGGGAATCGGGGCGCGAGCGGCGGTAAACACGCGTAGTCGGCGCGCGCTGCGATAGAGCTCATCGCTGAGCCTTGGCAGATTGATGTCGCCCTCCCAACCTGCGGCGGTGAGTTGCTCCACGCTGCCGTTCCGCCGCAGCATCGGCAGCTCGAGCCCCAGCATCTGTGTCTTGGCGGGGAAATCGAGCAGGAGGTCGCCCCGGGCCATGCCAAGCTCTGCGGCAAGCGCATCTTCCACCCGACGTGTGAGCGCGTAGTCGCTGGCGATCCATTCACCGACTTCGTCGCCGAGCGTGGCTGCCGGGCACTCGTACGTACGCTTGTGCAGCCGCCGACCGCGGAGCCCCGCCAGCATTGCGGTCGCGTCACGCGGCAATGTGGCTGCTTCGAGGTGCAGCAGCAGGCCCTCATCGGTGAACCGAGCGACGGAATCGGCCGTGACGGCCTGCGCTTCGAGGGCGACGGCGACCAGTCGCTTGTACATCGCGGTGGCGCTGCGCACGGCGTGATGCCAGTAGACGTTGCGATACATCTGATACTTCGCGAACAGCAGCGATTCGAGCGCCGAGAGTCCCTTCTCATGAACGCCGACGGTCGGTTGCCCGTGCGTCGGATGGGCCACGAGCACCAACGAGTTGAGCAGCCGATCGACGTCGATCTCTCCGTACGGCACGCCACACATCGCGGCGTCGCGTTTGAGATACTCCACCTTGTCGAGGTCGAGCGAGCCGGAGATGAGTCCCTGCAATGCGCTCTCGCTGCGTCCGGTGATCAGCGCAAAGACTTGCGCCGGTGCCTCGGCACCCAGCGCTTTCACGAGCGCCTCCGCGACCGGCCCCTGCATGATGAGCGGCCGTGCCACTTCTTCGTGATGCGTGACGCCGATCTCCTCCAGCGCGTGCGAGAACGGATAGTGCCCGACATCGTGCAACAGTGCGGCCGCGCGGACAACCTGCTGATCGTGTGCTGAAACTCCGGCGAGGGCGCCACGTTCGTCGAGCAGGCGAAGCGCTACGCCAGCGAGATGATACGCGCCGAGTGCGTGCTCGAAGCGCGAATGTGTGGCGCCTGGGTACACGAGAAAGGCCAACCCGAGCTGTCGCACGTAGCGCAAACGCTGCAGCACTGGCGTGTCCAGCAGCGCGAGGGCCAGCGGGTCCAAACGGATATTGTTCCAGAGCGGATCGCGAAGGATTTCCATGTGGCCAAGATAGCGGGCCGGGCGCTGCGAGCCATCAGCATTACCGTGCAGCTCGGGCCATTCCTGCGCGCCCTGTGGGAATTGTTCGGGAAGTTCGTGGCATCCATCGGGGGAGTGCCAGAGCCGCAACCTCACCTGGCGCGCGTAGTTCAGCGCTTTTCGGGGGGCGTGCGTCTCTTTGCTGGGCTGCGTCGAGGGCGAGCGACGCAATCAATCAGCGAACACAGATCGCGCTAGCCGGCGCGTTAACGAAAGCCGCGTGACATCGTCCAACCACTTTGTGAATATATTCCGACGCGCTACAGCAGCGGCCGCGTTCCTGATGATCCTTGTCAGCGCACCCTTGTCCGCTCAGCAGGTAGACATCATTCGCGGCCGCGTCATGGGTCCGGACACGCTGCCTGTCGCGAACGTCATCGTCACCGCGACAACGCTTTCGGGCAACGTCAGTCGGACGGTGCGCACGGACAGGAACGGTCGCTACACGATCTCGTTCCCGGGTGGTGAAGGCGACTACTGGGTGACCTTCTCGTCCGTCGGTTTTTCCCAGCGCCGCTATCAGGTGAAGCGCACGGCCGACCAGGAGATCCTCATTGCCGACGCGCGGCTCGCGCCATCGGCCGTCACACTCGAATCGTTCAACGTCGTGGAGCGCGCGGCCGTCTCGCGCACCGACACCGTGTCCGATGTCAGCGGCAACGAGAAGAACGTGGCCGCCGATCCGGGCTTCCTCACGGCGGATCAGATGGGCGATCTGGCCGCGATGGCGGCGGCGATTCCGGGTGTGCAACTGCTTCCCGGTGCCGATGGTGCCGCTGACGCGTTCTCCGTCTTCGGCCTCGGCGGCGACCAGAACAACACGCAGCTCAATGGTCTTTCGTTTGGTGATGCGACCGTGCCGCGTGATGCGGCCGTCTCTACCTCGCTCAGCACATCGCCATACGATGTCTCGCGCGGCGGCTTTTCGGGCGGACAGCTGCAGGTCCGCACGAGGTCCGGCTCCAACTTCATGAACCGCAGCTTCAGCTCGAATCTCAACGCACCGCAGCTGCAGTGGGTTGACCGCGCAGGGATCGCGACGGGACAGCAGTTCACCGCCATGTCCCTTGGCGCCGCTGCCTCCGGACCGATCAAGCCAGACGTCGCCTTCTACAACACGTCGTTTCAGTTCGATCGCCGATTGAACGACCTGCAAACGCTGCTCAGCTCGAGCGCACTCGGGTTCCAGACCGTTGGCGTGGCGCCCGATTCGGTCGCGCGTCTGCTCTCGTTGCTCGGTGCGCAGCAGGTGCCGTTCTCGGTCAATGGTTTCCCTGAGCAGCGCGTTAACGATCGCGGCTCGTTCCTCAGCAGCTTCGACTTCGTGCAGCCCAATTCGACGCGCGGCAATACGTACGCGATCACCCTGACGGGCAATGTCAATCGCAATTCGCCCACGGGCGGCGGATTCGGTGGAACGTCGCTTTCAACGCCGTCACGGTCAGGCACATCGCTCAACTACAGCTTGGGGACGCAGCTTCGTCACAGTGGTCTGCTCGGCTTCATGGGCATGTTCACTGAGACCAACGTGGGTTTGTCGTTAGGTTTGCAGAGCACGGATCCGTTCTATCGACTGCCGGCCGGCTCCGTGCGTGTCAACTCCGCACTGGCCGATGGATCGCAGTCGGTGAGCAATCTCGCGTTCGGTGGCAGCCCTTTCCTGCAGTCCTCGACGAACAGCACCATCAGCGGTGCCAACACGCTCTCCTGGTTCTCGGCGGATAATCGCCACCGCGTGAAGTTCACCACGGAGCTGCGTCACGATTCGTATGCGCAGGACCTCACCAACAATCAGTACGGCACGTTTCAGTACAACTCGTTGGCCGATCTCGAGGCGGGGATCCCGGCGTCTTTCACCCGGCAGCTCTCGCCGCGTGTGCGCGATGGCAGCCAATTCGTGGGTGCAGTGTCGCTGGGCGATGCGTGGCGTCCGACAAGTGACCTGCAGGTGCAGTACGGGTTGCGCTTCGATGCCAACAAGTATCTGAACGGACCCACCGCCAACCCCGCGGTGACGGCAGCGTTCGCCCGCAACAATACCGATGTTCCCAGCCGCGGCTATGTGAGCCCGCGTGTGGGCTTCTCATGGACGTATGGCCAGGCCGATCAGATCGCACTGCTGCCGGGGATGGTGCGTGCGCCACGCGCGGTGATTCGCGGCGGCGTCGGTGTTTTCCAGAACACACCGGGCACGCAGCTCATCGGAGGTGCCATCGACAACACGGGATTGCCGAGTGGCGTGCTGCAGCTGACCTGTGTCGGCGCGGCCGCACCGATCGCGAACTGGAGTCAGTACGCGGTCGATCAGAGTACGATCCCCAATACCTGCGCCGACGGATCCAACGGCACCGTGTTCTCGAACAGCACGCCCAATGTGACGTTGTTCAGCCCGGAGTTCGCGGCGCAGCGTTCGCTGCGGTCCAACCTGCAGTGGAGTGGCGCGATTCTGAAGAATCGTCTCTCCGCAACCGTCGACGGAACGTGGTCGCGGAATCAGCGGCAGAGCGGCAGCATCGACCTCAACTTCCCGGGGCTGCAACAGTTCGCGTTGGCTGATGAAGCGGGGCGACCGGTGTACGTGACTCCGTCGGTCATCGTGCCGAGAACGGGTCAGATCGCTTGGCGCGATTCGCGCGTCAATCCGTCCTTTGGTCGCGTGACGCAGCAGACGTCGCAGCTCGAGTCGGAGAGCAAGCAGCTCACGTTCAGCATTCGCCCGATCGCGTTCAACAGCCGGCTCTCGTGGGGCCTCTCCTACGTCGTCAGCGATGTGCGCGAGGAGTATCTCGGCTTCAACAGCACCGTGGGAGATCCTCGCGGTTCTGAGTGGTCGCGCGGGTCGTTCTCGCGCCATCAGATCCAGTACAGCCTTGGCTATAATTTCTTCAACACCGTGCGCGTCAGCTGGAACGGCAACATTCGCTCGGGCACCGCGTACTCGGCGCTCATCTCGGGCGACGTGAATGGCGACAGTTACGGGAACGATCGCGCGTTCGTGTTCGACCCGGCCACCGCGACCGATCCACTCGTTGCCGCGGGCATGCAGAACCTGTTGCTCAACGGGACGAGCCAGGCCAGATCGTGCCTTCGTTCGCAGCTTGGCCAGCTGGCGGCGCGCAACGGGTGCACTGGGCCGTGGACGACCAACGGCAATCTGAACATCTCGTTCAATTCACTGAACGTCGGCTTGCCGCAGCGCGCGAACCTTTCGTTGCAGATCGCGAATGCGCTTGGCGGTATAGATCGCATCATCAATGGCAACGACGTGAAGGGCTGGGGACAATTCATCCAGCCGCCTCAGCAGCTGTTGTTCGTGCGTGGCTTTGATGCGACGACGCAGAAGTTCAAGTACGAAGTCAACGAGCGCTTCGGTTCGACGCGTCCGGCGCAGAATGCCAACCGTACGCCGGTGACGATCACGGCGCTGCTGCGCTTCGATATCGGCCCCACTCGTGAGCGTCAGCAACTGATGCAACAGCTCGATCGCGGCCGCACGCGTCCGGGAAACAAGCCCACGCTGCAACAGTTGCGCGGCTCGGGGAACATCGGGCTGATCAATCCGATGCAGCAGATCATGCAGCAGGCGGACACGCTCAAGCTCACGCGTCGCCAGGCAGACAGCCTGGCCGTGCTGAACCGTCGCTACGTGCTCAGGTCCGATTCCATCTGGGCGCCGGTGGCGAAGCTACTGGCCGAGCTGCCGAACGAGTACAACCACAATCTCGCGTACGACCGCTACATCGATGCGCGCGAGCAAACGGTGGACATGCTCATCACGTTCGCGCCCGGACTGAAATCGCTGCTCACCAAGGAGCAGTATCGCATCCTGCCGACGCAGATCGCCGGCTTCCTTGATACGCGCACGCTCAGGGGCATTCGCTCTGGCACGGCGGGCGGCGGTGGCGGCATGGGCGGTGGTGGTGGTGGTGGTGGTGGTGGTGGCGGTGGCGGTGGCGGTGGTGGACGAGGTGGCCGCTGATGCGCCGCCTTCGTCTGACGTCGCATTGCCGGAGTGCGTGGCGTGAGGTCGCGCAACGCGTGGGTTCCCGTTCCATCAGGTCATACAAGAATGCTCGTCATCTCTCCACGGTCGCTTGCATAGGCATCGCGAGTGCGCTGAGCGCACCGATGGTGAGTGCGCAGCAGGCCGGCACCGCAGGCGTACAGATTCCCGTGAGGCAGTTGGGCCCCGTCGAAGCGCGTGCAACGCACGCGTTCACCTCGGTGTCGATGCTGCGCGCACTTCCGGATGGCGGCTTCTTCGTCAACGACGTGCAGCGCCGTCAGCTGCTGCGCTTCGACGCGACCTTGCAACAGATGACGATCATCGCCGACACCGCTGGCGCGCCGTTGCCCTACGGACAGCGTCCGGCTGGTTTGCTCTCATACCTCGGTGATTCCACGATCATCGTCGATCCGGCCACGCTGTCCTTTGTGGTCCTCAACCCAGAGGGCAAGGTGGTGCGTGTGATCGCGCCGCCCCGCATCAGCGACATCAATCAGCTGGCCAGCGCCAACCTCGGCTCCAACGCCTTCGACCCGCAGGGGCGCCTGATCTACCGCAACGGTGGGCAGGGCGGGACGGGTGGCGGTGGCGCGGCGTTCTTCGGTGCACCCGGCGGACAACGGGGGGGCGGACAGTTTGGTGGAGGTGGAGGTGGAGGTGGAGGCGGAGGCGGTGGCGGTGGTGGCGGACGCGCTGCGCTCGGCGGTGGGGGTGGCTTTGGTGGGGGTACGCCCGGCGGTGGGATGCCGGGCGGGCAGTCGGCCGGCGGACGTGGCCCGACGCCTCCTGCGCAGCCCGATTCGGTGCCGGTCATTCGCGCCGATTTCGAGACGCGCAAGGCCGACACGCTCGCATGGGTCAAGGTCCCGCGCACCGACATCACCATGTCGCAAACCGACGATGGTGGCATGCGCATGATCGCCAGGATCAATCCGCTGCCGCAGGGCGACGACTGGGCGCTGATGTCCGACGGTACACTCGCGGTCGTGCGTGTGCTCGACTATCACGTGGATTACTTCGCGCCTGATGGCTCCCACACCTCGAGCCCCAAGTTGCCGTTCGATTGGAAGCGAATCACGGACGAGGAGAAGACGAAGCTCATTGATTCGCTCAAGGTCACGGCCAAGGAAGCAAGCGATCGCGCGGCCGCGCAGCAGGCACAGGGCGGTGGCCGGGGGTTCCGTGCCTCGTTCGAGCCGGTGAGCGCCGACAAGCTTCCCGACTACGTGCCGCCCATTCGTCCGGGTACCACGCTCGCGGATCACGACGGCAACATCTGGATACTTCCTGCGACGTCGTCCATTGCGGCACAGTTGGCGCAGCAGGCAGCCGGATTCGGTGGTGGCGGTCGTGGCGGCATGCCGGGCATGGGTGGCGCGGGAGGCCCGCCAGGTGCAGGCGCCGGTATTGGCGCACGTCAGCCGGCGACCGCAGGGGCCGGTCGCACGGCAGCCGGTGCGGCGGGCGCCGCAGGCGCCACACGCCCCGACTCCGCCGCGGGTGGGCGCGGTGGTGCCGGCTTTGCGGGGTTCACACCACCGACGTTCCAGTTCGTCTACGACGTCGTAAATGGAAGGGGCGAGCTCGTGGAGCGCATCAAGCTGCCGCCGAACCGCACGATCGTTGGCTTCGGCCCGGGTGGTGTCGTGTTCCTGAGCGCGCGCGAAGGACGCAACGTGTTCATCGAGAAGGTGCGTCGCGTGGTGAGCAACTAGGCGAGCAACCAGGCGAGCAACCAGGCGAGCAACCAAGCGAGCAACCAGGCCAGCAACCAGGCTCCCATTAACACCGCCGTGTAGCGCTTACTCGACTGCATACGAACGGGGGAATCGCTCAGGCGACGCCCCCGTTCGTCTTTGCTCAGCTGCCCGGAACCGATCGGCGATCGATTACCCGTGATTCCACGCGTGCGGCCCGGCCAACAACACCGCCGGAGACACCGCCTCGCCAAACTTCTTGATGTTCTCGCGGAACATCTCGGCCAGCTTGTGTGCCTGCGCATCGTATTCCGCGCCGTTCACCCAGCAGTCGCGTGGCTCGAGCACCTCGCTCGGCACACCTTCGACGACGGTCGGGATGTTGAGGCCAAAGATCGGATCGGTCTTCGTGCTGGACTTGGCCAATGTGCCGTTGAGCGCCGCACGCACCATCGCACGCGTGTACGACAGCTTCATGCGCTTGCCCACACCGTACGCGCCGCCGGTCCATCCCGTGTTGACCAACCACACCTGCGCATTGTGCTCGCGCAGCAGTTCGCCGAGCATGTGCGCGTACTTGGTTGGATGCCACACCAGAAACACGGCGCCGAAGCACGCGCTGAACGTTGCTTGCGGTTCGTTCACACCCGTCTCCGTGCCTGCGACCTTGGCCGTGTAGCCGGAGAGGAAATAGAACATCGCCTGATCCGGCGTGAGCTTTGAAATCGGCGGCAGCACACCAAACGCATCGGCGGTGAGAAACACGACGTTCTTCGGATGACCACCGCGCCCGCTCGGCACGTGATTCCTGATATAGTGCAGCGGGTATGACGCGCGCGTGTTCTCGGTGATCGACTGATTGCCGAAGTCCACGGTGCGCGACGGCTCGTTGAGCACGACGTTCTCGAGCACCGTGCCGAACATCTGCGTCGTCTGATAAATGTCCGGCTCGTTCTCCGCAGACAGGTTGATCACCTTGGCGTAGCAGCCGCCTTCGAAGTTGAAGGTGCCTTCGCTCGACCAGCCGTGCTCGTCGTCGCCGATGAGACCGCGCTCGGGGTCGGCGGACAACGTCGTTTTGCCCGTGCCCGACAATCCGAAAAAGAGCGCCGTGTCTCCCGTGGGCCCGATGTTGGCCGAACAGTGCATGGAGAGCACGCCGTGCTTGGGGAGGAGGTAGTTCATCACGGTGAACATCGCCTTCTTCAGTTCACCGGCGTAGCGCGTGCCGCCAATGAGAATCACGCGCTCCGACAGGTTGAGCACAATGAACGTGCCCGTGCGCGTGCCATGCTTCGCTGGATCGGCCTTGAACTCGGGTGCGTGATACACCGTGAAGTTGGGCGCGAATGTCGCGAGCTCCTCGATCGCCGGACGGATGAACATGTTGCGCACGAAGTTCGCATGCCATGCGTTCGGCAGCACGTAGCGCACGTTCAAGCGCGTGGACGGATCGGCGCCGCAGTACAGATCCTGCACGAACAATTCGTCGAGTCCGTTCAGGTACTGCTGCACGTCGGCCTTGAGCAACGCGTAGTGGGCGGGATCGATCGGCTGATTGACCTTGCCCCAGTCGACATCCGTGTTCGAATTGTCGTCGCGCACGACGAACTTGTCGTTGGGGGAGCGACCCGTATGCGGCGACGTCACCGCGACAAACGGGCCCATCTCCGCCAGCTGTCCTTCGCTGCGACGAATCGCTGCCTCCACGAGCTCCGGTGCGACGAAATTCCAGCGCACCTTTCCGCCGGGCGAGAGTCCCTGCGGCGCGAGACCCTGCGCGCTTTCCCGAGGGCTGGTGGTGGACGGCGTTACTTGTGTCGCCATGCGCGCGACTCCCCTGTATGAGATCGGACGGCGACGTCGTGCAAGCGTCGTGTCCTGTGGTCCAGATGTTCAACCACCGAACACGACGGCAGCGTCATGTTCGGATGGCGCGATTGGTTGGTGGGACCCGGCCACTTCGCCGGAGTGCGAAACATGCCCGGGAACTGCTCTCGGTTCAACCAGCCTTCCCCTGACTTTTGCCTCGTTTGATATGAGTCCGAAGGCGCGCGCCTTCGTCGCTAGAGCGAGATGTCGGGTTTCCGTCCAAGCAGGTAACGGAGCGTCTGCTGGTCGCGCGCGCTTGGCGAAGCGACGGTCGGCGCACCGAACATGAGATCGCTGGCGAGATCGCTGTGGCCGCCGATGCCGAGTGCGTGGCCGAGTTCGTGCGCGACGAGCGAAACGTAGCCGCGCTGGTCGGCAACGCGCGCACGGTCCACCCGAATGAGCACAGTCACGGCGCTGGCACCACCCGATGGCAGCGCCAGCGTGGTCGCGCGGGCCGGCGTCGACCCGCTCGGGCAGAAATAGGTGTAGCCGGCGGAGTTCCGGGGGTCGTAGGTGCAGCTGGCGGCCGTCAGCGGCATGGCCGTCGCGCGGTCGAAGACGACGATGTTTGCCTCCGCGAGGCTGGTGGCCGATACGAGCGTGAACTCGGCGAACAGAGGTACCGCGTTCCAACTCGTCATCGCTTCGCGCACCGCCTGACCCAGGTCCAGCGTGCCCATCGTGCTGCCGCTTTCGACCCACACGGCGAGCCGCTGACCGCTCGTCCACCGATAGAGTTGACCGCCGGTGAGGAGCGTCGGATCGTAGGCGAAATCCGGGCGTGTGGCGGTCGGCGCGTCGCAGGCTTGCAGCGCCACGACGAGCAGGAGGATCGACCGTTTCATCGGGTCACCTGCAGTCCTGCGCGCCAGCGTCCGACCCATCCTGCGCCGTCGCTTCCACGTGCAGCATTCGCCGACGTGAGCGGCACCGCAGTGGCCGAACCGCGCATGCGCACCGCGCCGTATCGCGCGAAGAGGGCGTACTCCTGCCGGTCGACGCGATGCTCAAGGCGCCGAACGGTGAGGCCGATTTCGCCGAGTGGAGCGATGCGCGACGCGTCGCGAAAGGGTGCGACATCGCGAGCGCCGGAAAGGACCGTCAGCCCGGCGGACAGGTCGAGCGAGGGGCGGAGCGGCGTGCCCTGCGAGGTCAGGAACGAGAGCACCCCCTGCAGGTTTGCCTCGGTGAGTGTGCCGCCCGACCACTGCGTGCCCCCTTCCGCCAGGGAGATGGCCTGCGAGCCCACCGAAAGCGCTGCGCCAACGGTGACGCGATCGGCGACGCGTCGCTTGAGCCCGACACCGATGGTCGCGCCCGCGTCGGTGCTGACGGTGGGGGCAGAGAGGCCCTCGAGCCATGTCCCGCCGAACACGCCGCCAACTTCTGCGGTCGCGCGCCACGCTCCGCGGCTGGTCGCCGATGCCGTCGCCGTTGATCCCTGCGCGAGGACCGCGCGGGAGGGCGCGCCCACGGTGAAGAGCAGCAGAGGGAACAGGAGTCGCCGGAGTATCACGAGGGTACGAGGCAGGGCGGGGAGGAAAGCGCGCGTAGTCGCACTTGTGCAGCAGGTTATCCTTTCGCGCGTATGATCAGCAACGGCTCGCGACGCATTCACTGCTCTTCCCGGTAAGGCAACACGGCTCGTGGGATTACTCGACTTGTCCTTCACTCGGTTTCCGCGCCTGTCGCGGATTCTGGTGCTGCTGGCGCTGTTCCAGGCCGTCGCCCCTTCGGTGGCGGCGATAGCGGACGCGTGGCAGATGGACCAGCGCACACCATATGCGCACATCGAGTCGGAGACCGGGACCGGATGCGCACTCGTGCATCAACACGACTGCGCGCTCTGCTCCGTCGCCACATCTCCCGACGCCACGCCGTCGCAGGCACACCCTGGCGCGCCGGCCTGTGTCACGACCGCGTCCGCCACGGCGTCTCGCGAGGTGCCGCACGCGGCGGCTGTTCCGCGCCTCGCATCACAACGCGCTCCACCGGCTTCACGAGGCTGAGTTCAACCGCATCGCCACTGTGGCGATGCGCGCCTCTGCGCACCACTCGTGCGTGCGCTGCCAATTCACGTGGAGTTCGCACATGTCGCACCCTGCCGTGCGTCCGGTTGTCGCCGGACGTGTCTCGCCTTCGTCGTTCCCACGTATTGCGTCGCACGCGCGGGCGCTGTCCGTAACCTCGCTGCTCGCCTCCGCGCTGCTCGCCTCCGCGCTGCTCGCACCGTCACCGCTCGCAGCGATCACACCGCACGCGCCAGCAGACACCGTGGCCGGCGTCCCGCGCACGGCCAGCGTCGTCATCGGCATCGTGCGCGATACCGCCGGCGCAGCACTCAGCAACGTGCAGGTCGTGGTGAGTGGCGCCAATCGCGTTGCACTGACCGATGATCGCGGCGAATTCGTGCTGCGCGATCTGCCCCCGGGCACGTACCACCTCGATTTCATCCGCATCGGCTACGCCAGCCAGCACCAGGTGATCACCGTCGCCACCAGCGGAGCGGAGGTGCGCGTCGACATCGTCCTGCGCGTGTCGACGGTTCGACTGTCGAGTGTGAACGTGACGGCCACGCCAACCGGTGCCAATCCGCTCAACGTCACGCAAGCCACCGCGCAGCTCTCCGGTAAGGAACTGCAACGCGCGCTCAGTTCATCGATCGGACAGACACTCGCCGGCGAGCCTGGCATGTCCACCCGATTCAACGGCCCGTTGGCCAACGCGCCGGTCATTCGCGGACTCACCGGCGAACGTGTGCTCGTGCTGCAGGACGGTGAGCGCGCCGGCGATCTGTCGGCGGCGGCGGGCGATCACCTCAACGCCGTCGATCCGAGCAGCGCCGAACGCATCGAAGTCATTCGTGGTCCCGCATCGCTGCTGTATGGCAACAATGCCCTCGGCGGCGTCGTCAACGTCATCTCCAACGACATCCCGACAAGCATTCCGGCACACGCCTCCGGATATCTGATGGGGCAGGGTGAATCGGTCACGCCCGGCGGTGTCGGTGCCGCAGGAATCACACTGCCGCTCTCCACGCGCTTCGCCCTCACCGCGCGCGGTGGTGCGCGCAGCTTCGAGGACATGCGCGTGGGCGGCGGCGCCACGCAGCCAAACACGAACGGGCGTACCGACAATCTTGCCGTCGGCGGCGGCTACGTCGGGCCGCGTGCATCCGTTGGTGTTGTTTATCGACAGATGGGCTTCCGATACGGCCTGCCGCACGCGCCCGACGACGAAGCGATCACCCTCGATGGCGTGCGTCGGATGGCGGCCCTGCAGTCGAGCATCAATACCGGCCTGGCGAAGATGGCCAGTCTGCGTATCGACGGCACCGTGCAGCAGTACGAGCACAATGAGATCGAACCCACGGGCGAAATCGGCACCAATTTCGCGCTCAATACGCAGACGGTGAACATCCTCGGCCGCACGCAGTTCGGCTCGTCTACCGGAGCCGTCGGCGTGCAGGGGCTGTTCCGCAAATACACGCCAACCGGCGAGGAAGCGTTCACGCCTGGCGCGTCGAACAACAACATCGCCGTGTTCGTCTTTCAGGAGATTCCGCTCGCCAAAGTTGACGGCGAGGAGCATGCGCCGCGTTTGCAGATCGGCGCACGGTACGATCGCTTTGCCATCCGCACCAATCCCGCTGACGCTGTCGCCATCGAGCGATTCGGGCCGACGCAGTCGCGCACTTTTGACAACCTCGCGGGCTCGGTCGGTGTGAGCGTGCCACTCACGCAGGACGTCTCGCTGACGGCGAATGCGTCACGCGGCTTCCGTGCGCCGACGGTGGAGGAAATGTTTGCGAACGGCTTTCATGCCGCCGTGGGCACCGTGGACCGCGGAAACCCGACGCTCACTCCGGAACAGAGCACGGGGCTCGAAGCCGGACTGCGCGCACAGTCCGGGAACACCTTCGCGCAGGTCAACACGTATCTCAATCTCATCGACAGCTACATCCGGCCGCTCGCAGTCGGCACGGCCGACGAAGACGGCGCACCGGTACCGCTGGTCACCTACGTGCAAGCCGACGCGAAACTGTACGGTGTTGAAGGGCAGGTGGAGACGAAGCTCGTGCACCGGCTGGTCGGCGGCGTGATGGGCGATTTCACACGCGCGATGTTTCGTGATGGGTCCGGCGATCTGCCGTTCATTCCGGCCGGTCGGCTCGGCGCGTCGCTGCGCTATGACAACGGCAAGCTGTCGTTCGGTGGTGACGCGCGGCGCGTCTTCCGTCAGAACAAGGTCAGTGGGGACGAGATCGATGTCGCCACCGATCCGTACACCCTGCTCAACCTGAGCGCGACAAAGCTGTTCACGCTCGGCGGTCGCACGGTGCATTCGCTTACCGTGCGTGCGGACAACGTGCTCGATGAGCAATACCGCGATGCCACGAGTCGCATCAAGAGTTTCGCGAACAACCCCGGACGTAATCTGAGTGTCGTGTACAAGCTGTTGTATTGAAGCATCACTCGAATCGCGTGGACTGGTTCGTGAACTCAGTCGTGCCGCTACGTCGTTACCCCGCGGCGTAGCTGCGCAGCAACCGGAGCATGCGCCCGTCAGTTTCGGCGGGCGTATCGCCCTTCGGCGTCTCGAGGATCTTGGGGATTGTCGCCAGTCGATCGTCGGTCATGATGCGGCGAAATACGTCACCACCGATCGTTCCCTCGCCGATGAGTTCATGGCGATCGAGATGCGAGCCGAGTTTCGCTTTCGAGTCGTTGAGGTGCAGACAGCCCAGATGGGCAAGGCCGATGATGTCGTCGAAGCGCGCGATGACGCCGTTATAGTCGGCAATGAGGTCGTAGCCGGCCGCCCACACGTGCGCCGTGTCGAGACAGACAGCAACGCGCGACCGCAGCTCGGCGGGAATGTGCGAGAGCAGGTCGGCCATCTCGTCGAACGTGGAGCCGAGTACGGTGCCTTGGCCGGCGGTGAGTTCCATCAGCAGTATCGTCGGGCCACGCTCGGATTCCAGTGCGGCGATGATTGCGTCGGCGTTACGTGCAAGTCCGCTGGCGCGATCATCGATGAAGTTGCCGGGGTGCGACACGAGTGCATCCAGGCCGAGTGCATGACAGCGACGCAATTCCGCGCGAAAGCTGTCGACGGAACGGGCACGTAATTCCGCGTCGGGGGACGCGAGGTTGATCAGATATGAATCGTGCGCGCAGCTCCAGCGCACCGTCGTCTCTCGCATGGCGGTCGTATAGCGCGTTGCTTCGTCGGCTTCGACTTCGCGCTCCACCCAGCGGTTCGCCTGCTTGGTGAAGATCTGCGACCCGGTCGCGCTGATCTCACGCGCGCGTGCCGCCGACTCCCATGTGCCACCGGCGACGGAGACGTGGGCGCCGAGTGGCGACCGATCACGTGACGCGTCACCGGCATCGACGACGATCGGTGCATCGATGGGCGGCGCCTTGGGAGACGGGGCCTTGCGGGTGGCGACCTTCGCCGTCTTCGCGGCCTGTGCTGGCGTCGACTTCGCAGCTTTTCTGGCGGGCATCGGTAATAGTTGTAGACGTATGCCGTGTCAGCGGCGCTGCGCGCGTAACCATTCCAACGGATCGACTGCTCGACCCTTGGGGCGGATCTCGAAGTGCAGGTGCGGTGGCAAATCCGGATCCGTCGCGCCGACGGTGCCGATCGACTGACCCTTGGCGATGTCCTGACCCTTGCGCACATCGATGCGGGAAAGTGAGCCGTAGACCGAATAGTCGCCACCACCGTGCTGCACGATCACCGTCGGTCCGTAGGTCCCGACCGCGTCCGCCAACACGACCACACCGGCGGCGATGCTGCGCACGGCCGACCCCACCGTTGCGCCAATACCGACGCCATTCCATCGCGTCGTGGTGTTGTTGGGATTCACCACACGACCGAAGCGATAGAGAATCGTCCCGTCCACCGGCCAGTCGAGCTTGCCGAGATCGGACGTGCGAATGCTCGACGGCGGCGCGGGGCGCGCGTTGGGTGCCATCTCTGCCCGGCGACGCGCGGTCTCCAGCGCGGCAATCACGCCGGCCACTCGCGCTTCATCACGGACCAGCTGCGTCAGGCGCGCGCGCGCTGTCTCGGTTCTGCGTTGTACGACGGTCAGATTTTGCTTGCGATTCGACTCGAGTCCACGCAGTCGCTGCGCCTCACGCTCCTTCTCGGCGCGATTCGCTTCAATCTCCTGCTGCAAGCGTACCAGGAGCAGGCGTTGAGCCGCAATCTTGTCGCGCAACGCCTCGACGCGTCGCACCAACGCACGGTCATTGAGTGTCAGCTCGTGCAGATACTTGTAACGCGCCACGAGCGATGCGAACGATTGCGCGGACAACATGGCTTCCGCATCAAAGAGACTTCCGCGCTTGTAGATGTCCACCATCCGTCGATGCAGGATATCCTTCTTGCTCTGCAACTCGACCTCGGCTTCGGACAATCCCGCACCCGCCTCTTCGACCTCGCGCGCGATCGCGGCCAGCTGCCGATCGAGCGTTTCGACCAGCCGGACGGTCGTCAGTCGCTGCGCCTCCAGGTTTTCGACCTCGTCGGCCAGTGTACGCGCGCTCCGCTGCAGTTCATCCATGCGCCGCTCCAATGCGGAACGCTCGCGACGCAATCGATCCAGCTCATCCTGCTGCTGTCGCAGACGCTGTTCAGCACTTGTCGCGGGCGGCTGCTGCCGCGCCTGCGCCGTCGGCGCTTCCACAACGGCCGCGATGATGAGCAGCACGACGCCTCTGAACGCGCGCCGCACGCGATGCGCGCCACGCATGGCCGACCGCGTCACGCGTCTCGCCAGACCTGACGCAGCTGGCGGTCGACCGAGAACCAGCTGCCAACGAACCCGATGAGAGCGCCGGCCGCGATCCCCAGCGCGATCTGTTGTGCGCTGAAGAATTGGGTGACGACGAGATTGCGCGAGATGACGGAATTCGCGGCATACGCGAGGAGAACCGCCAACACGCCGCCGGTGACGCCCTTGAGCACGCCGTCGATGAGATACGGCAATCGCACAAACCCGTTTGTCGCGCCGACCATGCGCATGATCTCGATCTCACGCGTACGTGCGAGAATCGCCATCCGAATCGTCGCGCCGATGATGATCACCGCGACGAGGGCAAAGACCACGGCCAGCCCCGAGCCGGCCACACCGGCGATCGTGCGAATGCGATACAACTTCTCCACCCACTCCTGTCCATAGCGCACGTCGTCCACGGCCGGGAACGCGGTCAGCTTCCCCGAGATCGTGCGCATCGTTTCCGGATCGCGTGCACCTTCTTTGAGCCGCACTTCGATCGACCCAGGCAGCACGGTACTGTCCATCACGTCGCGAAACTCGGCGAGTTCCGCACGCGCGCGTTCCAACGCCGAGTCCGGGCTGACGTAGCCGACATCGGCCACCTGCGGCAGACGCTGCATCGCCACCACGACTTCACTGGCCGCCGAATCGCTCGCCCCCTCGGTGAGGAAGGCGCGGATCTCCACGCGATTCTCGACTTCACGCAACGCCGATCGAATGTTGATGGCCACCAGTCCGAACAGGCCGAACGCGAACAGCGAAAACGCGATGGTGGTGATGCCAAGCAAGGCCAGCACCGGCGCGCGACGAAACGCCAGCAGCACCTCGCGCAAGGCGAGTCTCATCGGCGACCTCGCAGGTCGGCCACCAGCCGCGCGGCGTCGTTGCCATCGTACATGAGCGCGCCCTTCTCCAACTCCAGGAAGCGCAGCCCGCTCCATTCGATCAGTGTGACGTCGTGCGTGGCCATCACCACCGCCGTGCCCGATGCATTGATCTCGCGCAACAGTTGAAAGATGCCGCGCGTCGCGCGGTCATCGAGGTTGCCGGTAGGTTCATCTGCCAAGAGCACGAACGGATCGTTGGCCAGAGCGCGGGCGATGGCCACCCGCTGCTGCTCACCGCCGGATAGCTCGTGCGGAAACGCGGTCGCTTTCGCGGCGAGTCCCACCTGCGTCAGGAGGCGCGCCACCTTTGGTCCGATGGACGCGTGCGGTGCGCCGGTGACTTCGAGCGCGAAAGCGATGTTGGCCTCGGCCGTGCGATCGGCAAGCAGGCGAAAATCCTGGAAGACGATGCCGAGCTTCCGTCGCAGCTTGGGCAACTCGCGCGCCGCCAACGTCGCGCTGGAGTATCCCGAGATCTTCACTTCGCCGGACGTCGGTCGCTCGGACATCGAAACGAGCTTGAGCAACGTGCTCTTGCCTGCGCCACTGTGTCCGGCCAGAAAGAGAAACTCCCCCTTCGCCAGCTCGAACGACAGATCACGAAGGGCCACGCCTGATCGCGGATACTCTTTCGTCACCTTGGTCAATCGCAGAATGCCGGCCACGCGCTACTCCAGTGCCTGAGCGAGATCGGCGATCAGATCGCTCGCTTCTTCAATGCCGATGCTCAACCGCACGGCGCCCGCGTGCAGCACCACACCATCGACGACGTGTTCGCCGGGCATCGCGTTCGCGAACGCGCCGACGTCATGCACCACCGACGATACGCCACCCAGCGCGGCACGGTGGCGAAAGAGCCGCACGCGAGAGACGAGGGCCGTGGCGGCGTTGGCTCCGCCCGTCAGGTCCAGCACGAGTTGATTGCCGAAGTTGTCGAGTGTCGTGGCCGCGATATCGTGATCGGGGTGCGATCGAAGACCCGGATAGTAGACAGACTGCACGGCGGCGTGCGACTCCGCCCAGCGTGCGATCTGTTCGGCGTTGTGGCACTGACGACGCACACGGATGTCGAGTGTGCGCACGCCGCGCTCGAGCTGCGCGTACAGGATCGCGTCCGGCATGTGCCCCCAGACGGACATCCGTCCACGCACCTCATCGATGACGGCGTCGGCACCGCACACGACCCCTGCTTGCAGTCCGTGCTCGCTGTGCAGCAGCATTGCTGCCGACTGCACGACGAGGTCAGCGCCTTGTTCAATCGGGCGGAAGTTCACCGGGCTCGCCGCACTCGAATCAACCACCAGCGCGATGCCGAGTTCCTGCGCGAGCAATCTCGGTGGATTGAGATCGATCACCCGCGTTGTTTCACACACTGGGGATTCGAGGAAGAACAGGCGCGTGTTGCCTCGGGTTACCCGCCGCCATCCGCGTGTTTCAGTCGGATCGACAAACGTGACCTCGATGGCAAGACCGGGCAGTTCCTGTTCAAAGAACCGTCGTGCATCGCCATGCAGCCAATCGCTGACGACGACGTGGTCACCGGCCCGCAGCAGAGACAGCATGGTGCAGGCGATCGCCGCCATGCCGCTGCCGAGCACGACTGCCGACTCGGCGCCGTCGAGCGCTGCCAACCGCGCTTCGAGTGTCTCGCCATGTATGGCGACAGTCGCGCGCGCGAGCGATGTCGAAACGCTGGCGCGCGCGTCCACGCGAGCTTTCACGCGCGGGTGCCGGCGTCTGTGTCGAGCTTGATGACGCGAATGACTTCGGAAATGGATGCACCGACCACATCGCGCAACACCACACCGCCGCGCTGCACCGAATCGTCGAGACGGAGCACGGCGATCTCCTGCCGACGATCGGTCACGATGCGCACGAGTTCGCCGTCGCTCACCAGCCGGAGTGCCGCGTCCTCGGCGCGCATGCGCACCAGCGGACCGCGTTCCGGATCGGCGACGCGCGTTGCAACGAAGCCGACCACCAGCAGTGGTGGCGAGTAGCCACCGTAACCATTCGGGTTTCGCGCCGATTTACCCGTCGGGATTTTCACGTGAGCTCCGGTCCGGTGCCTGGCACCGCAAAGCCGCCGCTGTGTCGCATCAGCAGGCGACGATTGCGCAGTTGTTCGAGATGCTGTTCGGCGACGGCCCACTCGACGTCGAGCAGTCGCGCGACCGTGTCGGATTGCACGGGTCCGTGATCTCGTACCGTCTCCCAGTGCAGTCGTTCCTCTTCGGTCACCACGCCGTACAACTCGGCCATGCCATCGTGCAACGCGACCAGTGCGAGCATATGGCGCTCGAGCACCGTTTCGATCGGATCGAGATGTCCCTCGTGAATGCCACGAAACAGCAGATAGCCGGTCGGTCCGTCCGCGGCTGCGTAGCGGAGCAGGAGTTTGGCGACGATCTCGTCCGCGCAGGAGAAGTCGAGCAGGTTCACCTGCGAAAAATCGATCGTGGTGACGACCGGCGATCCGATCTCGACGACCTGACGTTCGATTGCCGTACGGACCGCCGCACCCGTTGGGCGTGTGACGAGATTCGAATACAGGTCGCAGACGGTACCGCGCAGGACCGTGCCCACGTCGATGAGGAGACTCATGATCGGCCGCTCACGACGAACGCTCGCGCGGGCGCGGCCGCGTGCTGGCACCGGTCTTCGCGCGCGGCGTCGGTTCGCCGATGCGCTCCGGGATCGTGATCTGCATCTGTGCACCCGGAAAGAAGGGGAGCGATTCTGTCATCGGCAGGTCTTCGTCCCATTCGGGAATCACGGCAATGCGCGCCGTACCGCTGCGTACGGTCAGCTTGCCATGCCAACGCCCGACGAACCGGCGAATGCCGGCGAGACCCTGCCCACGTCCGGCGTCTCCGTGACGGAAGCGGCTGACCGATCGCAACACCGCGTCCTCGAGCGCCATGGCGTCGTCCCATCGATCGCTCCGCCGATGATTGGGCGCGCTCTCCAGTGACTCACGGAAGCCAACCCCCGCGTCACAGACGGCGATGACCACGACACGACGGCCCAGGCGCTTCCTGTAGCTGTAGGACTGCACCGCCACCCATCCACCCTGACCTGCGTGCTCGACGATGTTCTGGCACGACTCGCTGAGTGTCATCCCGAACGCGCCCGTTATGGCGGTATCGAGTCCGAGCTGGCCGTGCAGAATATCCGCCGCCTTGTGCTGGATGCGACCGACCACGCCGTGCACGTCGTCCGTCCTCACGATGGGCGTGATTTCCAGCAGTACGTCGGACTCGTGCACCTCGCGCGGACGCGGCACAGCGCCGAGCAGCTCGTACACTTCAGCGGCATGACGAAAGAATCCCGCGCGCGACCAGTACGAGGCCGTGTCTGGGTTCTCGGGAACGGCAAAGCTCATGTGCTCGGGTCGTGACTGCGCGACGCACAACAATGCGGTCAAGCCGAACGGCGATGCCCAGCGTGCGTGACGCGCATCGACGAGGATCTTCTCGCCCAATGGCACCGGCGCCAGTTGCTCGACGACAAGCTCGAACGTTTGCTCGTCGAGCGATGGCGGCACGCTGATGACAGTCGTCACGACGCGCTGAGCTCCCCTCGAAGATGATTCGACAACCCGCTGGCTCCGCGATGTTCCACGTTGCGCGATGCCGCACGATTTGCCGCGGCAATTGCGTCGGTGAAGTTATCACCCGCGAGCAGCCGGGAGAAATGGGTTGCGCCCCACACATCACCGCAGCCGGTGGGGTCACCGGGGCCATCGATACGTGGTGGCACGGAGGGAATCAGTCCAGTTCGCACGGTGCCCAATGTACCAGCACTACCGCGTGACCCAGTCATCACTCCTGAGACATCACGCGGCGGAATATCGCGCAGTCTTTCCACATTGGGCGCCGCCACGTACACGGCACCGCGTTTGCCAAGGGTCACGCACAAACAGGAACAGCCGGCCGCCATCGCCGTCGCCGCAAGCGCCATCGGATCGGGCGCCATCATCTGCATCTCGTCTTCGTTCACCTGCAGCACATCAAAGCAGCTGCACCACGCGGCCACATCCGGCAATGGACGCGGTACACGCAACCCATCCGGCTGCACGGCCATGATCAGCATGTGCAGATCGCAATAGATCGGACCATCGAAGTGCGCGCGAATGAGCTGCGTCGTTTCGAGATCCAATTCCCAACCGCTCAGGAAGTTGATGTACAACGCATCGAGTCGCGCCGCATCGAGCACAGGCTTGAGTCCGAGCCATGTCCAACCGGGGACACCACCGGAGAGATGCTCGCTGCGACGCTCGTCATCGAGGTAGCGCAGCTCGACGCGATTGTTGGGATACGGTACGGCGATGAGCGCCGCATCGGGTGCCATGCGCCGCATCGTTCGGATATAAGCGCGTGCCTTGTCCACCAGATCATCGCCCACCTTGATGATCGGCACGATCTCCCAGTCGTCGCTCAGTGCGGCGTCGAGTCCCGAGAGCGAATAGGAAATGCCGCCCCACTCTTCGATGGGGACTGCGCGTATGTCGCGACCATGAATGACATCCCAGCACATGCTGCCAATCACCCCGACCCGCCGACGAGCGCGCGGCGGCGGCGCCCTCACCGTAACGTCGTCTGGTCCTCCGTCGCTCACGATACCATCTGTGCTCGGAAGGCCGCCACGGCGCCGACCACACCGGCGTTGCCCGGCAGTTCACCTGGCACGATGCGGCACGCCTCGACGGCCGGCCTGAACGCACGACGACGCACCTCCGCGCGCAGCGGCTCGAACAGCGCATCGCCCGCCTGCGTGACGCCGCCGGCGATCACCACCACGTCGGGATTGAAGATGTTGAGCAGATTGGCCACGCCGGTGCCGAGGAAACGCGCCGTATCGCGCACGACATCGCGCGCCACCACATCGCCGCGCGCCGAGGCGTCGTAGACGGTCTGCGCCGTGATGCGCGTGAGATCGCCGTGGACGAGCGACGCGAGGATGGAGCCACCGTCGGACTCCAGTGCCTCACGGGCGCGATCGGCGATCGCGGGGCCGGACGCATACGCCTCCAGGCAACCGTAATTGCCACATCCGCAGCGACGACCATTCATGTCGATGGTGATGTGACCCAACTCGCCCGCCATGTCGCTCGAACCGTGATAGAGCATCCCATCGAGAATCAGGCCGCCACCGATACCGGTGCCGATCGTCAGTCCCACCACGTTGCGTCCACCGCGCGCCGCACCAATCCACCACTCGCCGTACGTCGCACAGTTCGCATCGTTATCGATGGCGGCCGGCAGACCGGTCAGCTCCGTCATCTTGTCGCGCAATGGCACGTCACGCCAATGCAGATTGGGCGCGACCTTCACGATGCCTTTCTCGCGATCGAGTGGGCCGGGCGCACCGATCCCGACGCCCGCGAACGCCGAGCGTTCCACTCCGGTTTCGCGCATCGTGGTGGTGATGGTTGTTTCGACCATGCTCGCCATGCGCGCGATGACACGATCCGCGCCTTCCTCAGATCGCGTCGGCTCGCTGTGCATGCCGAATTGGAGCGTGCCGTCGTCCGACATGGCTCCAACAACGATGTTGGTGCCGCCGAGATCGACCCCGACGTAAAAATGGTTGTGTGGCATGCCGGGAAGATAATGCGCGAGGGAGGGAGTGACGCCAGCAGGCTGAATTGCTATCGTGATCGAGGGTGCGCCTGCCGTCGGTGGGGAAACGGTTAACGCAAACGACACTGGCTCGTCAACCATATCGATGACCTCACATCGGCAACTGCGGCGCACGCCGCTCGTGTTGTGCTGGGCAACTGCCTCGGCCTTTGCCTGGGCCACCTCGTCGGGATGCGCGGGTGGTTCCGATCCCGTAGGCATCGTGCCACCGATCCCGACCACCTCGGCCCCAGTAAATCCGCGGGCACTTGCGCCCTACTTCCCGCCGATTGACGGGTCCTCGTGGGACACCCTGTCGGCTGTCCGACTCGGCTACGACTCTGTCGCCCTGCGCAGTGCACTCGACTGGGCTGGCACGCAGCAAACGACGGCCGTGGTGGTGCTCTGGCGCGGACGCATCGTCGCCGAGCGCTATTGGCGTGGATGGACGGCCGGAAAGGACTCGATCATTGCGTCGGCCGGGAAGTCCGTGTTGAGCGCGATCGCTGGCGAGGTCGTACGGCAAGGCAAGCTTTCGCTCGACAGCTCGGTTACGCGCTATCTCCGAGCCGGCTGGTCGCGAAGCCCATCGACTGAGTCACGCATCACCGTTCGCCACCTGCTGGGGATGATGTCGGGGCTCGACGACTCGCTCAAGGTCGTGACGCTGCCCGGCAACCGATTCTACTACAACAACCCGGCGTACTATCAGCTCTTTGCGGTGGTCGCGGCGGCGAGCGCACAGCCGCTCACAACGCTTTCGAAGTCTTTGCTGTTTGATCGCATCGGCATGCTGAGCGCGAACTGGAGACTCAACTTCGACACGGGCGAACCCGGGTTCGTCCTGAGCTGCACTGCCCGCGACATGGCGCGATTCGGACTGCTCGCACTGAATCGCGGACAATGGAACGGCACGCAGGTGCTCGCCGACAGCGCATGGTTCGCCACATCATGGCGTTCACTGCCACCTGACAACGCAGGCTATGGCATGCTCTGGTGGTTGAATGGAAGCGCCAGCTATCGCACGCCAGGTCCGTATCTGTTGCCCAGCGTAAGCGGGTCGCTCATCCCATCGGCGCCCACAGATCTCGTCGCTGCATTGGGCAAAGGTGACAAAAAAATCTACGTCGTCCCGAGTCTCGAACTGGTCGTGGTGCGCCACGGTGAAGAAGCCGATGCCGCTGGCGGCAATCCACTCGCCATATCTGCGTTCGACGAACAATGGTGGCGGAGACTCAAAGTGGCGTTTCGCTACTGAGCGTCTCACGCAGCTGTAGTGCAACGAATGATGGCGACGTGTTTCGCATGCACTTCCAGTGGCCAAGCGGGCATGCTTGTGGCCCGTGCGCATGGCACGGTCGGCAAGGAAGCGATTCCTGCTGGACGAGATCGCTTTTCGCGGCCAACGGTCCGAATCCGAACGCGGGAATCGTGGGACCGAACAGCGCGACCGTTGGCGTGTTCATCGCGGACGCGAGGTGCAGTGGTGCGGAATCGTTTGTGACCAGCGCACGCGCGCGCGAGAGCAGCGCCGCTGAGCCGAGCAGTGACAGTTTCCCTGTCGCATCGATGACTGGCGCGGCACCGACGGACTGCAGTGCAACGCCGATCGCATTCGCCAATGGTGCATCGCCCGCTGCACCGATCACCACCACGCGGTGCGACCGGAGCACTGAATCGGCGGCCAGTTCTGCCGCCAACGCATCAAACGACGGCCACCGCTTTGTCGCCCAGACGCTGCCCGGCGCAAGCGCGAGCAGCGGGCCGCCGACCGGAACCCCATTCGCGCTGAGCAGCGCGTCGACGGTCGCGTAGTCTTCGTCACGCGGATACAGGGTCGGTCGTAATGCCGGCGCGCTGGCATCGCTTGCCGCAGACGCCAACTGCCACAGCCGCTGTGCATGATGCAACTCGCGACGAAACGGCACACGCGACGTGTACAGAATGCGACCGGGAGACGTGGCAAAGCCAACGCGTGCACCAATGCCCGCCAGTCGCGCCAATACTGCCGTCCGCAGCGAGCCCTGTGCGATGTATGCCGTCGTCGCGCCACTCGCCCGCAACCGTTCGGCAACGCGACGCACACCAGCAACGCCGCCATCGACGCCACGCTTGTCGAACACAATCACTTCGCTTACCGCGCGATGATTTGCCAGCAACGCGGCATTCGCCGGCGTTGCCACCACGACAACACGCCCTCGCTCGGCAAGTCGCTCGAGCAAGGGCGTGGTCAGAATCATGTCGCCAAGAAAGCTGGTCTGAAGGACCGCGCTGACCACTAGTCGACCTGCAGCACCGCAAGAAATGCTTCTTGTGGAATCTCCACACTGCCGACTTGCTTCATGCGCTTCTTACCTTCCTTCTGCTTCTCGAGGAGCTTGCGCTTGCGTGAGATGTCGCCGCCGTAGCACTTGGCCAGCACGTCCTTTCGGAGCGGCTTCACCGTCTCACGCGCGATCACCTTCTGTCCGATCGTCGCCTGAATGATGACTTCAAACAGCTGGCGCGGAATCAGCTCCTTCAACTTCTCCGCGACCTTGCGCCCCCAGTCGTACGCCTTGTCCTTGTGCACGATCACCGAAAACGCGTCGATCGCGTCGCCGTTGATGAGCATGTCGAGGCGCACGAGATCACTCGAACGATATTCCAGCATCTCGTAGTCGAGCGACGCGTAGCCGCGGCTCACCGTCTTCATCTTGTCGAAGAAGTCGAGAATGATTTCGCCGAGCGGAAATTCCCAGTCCAACTCGACACGCACGGCGTCGAGAAAGCGCGTGTTCTTGTAGACACCGCGACGCTCCATGCCGAGCGTCATGATCGGACCGATGTAGTCCGAAGGGCACATGATGCGGGCGCGAACATACGGCTCTTTGACGTCCTGAATGACGACCGCTGCCGGCATCAACGCAGGATTCTCGACGAGCATCTCCGTGCCGTCGGTCTTGGTGACCTGGTACTCCACGCTCGGCACCGTCGTCACGAGATCGAGATTGTACTCGCGCTCCAGACGTTCCTGCACGATTTCCATATGCAACAGTCCGAGAAATCCGCAGCGAAAGCCGAACCCCAGAGCGGTGGATGTTTCCGCCTCGTACTGCAGCGACGCGTCGTTGAGTTTCATCTTCTCGAGCGCGTCGCGGAGCAACTCGTATTGTGTCGTCTCCGTCGGATAGATACCAGCGAATACGAACGATTTGACTTCCTGATAGCCAGGGAGCGCTTCCGTCGCACGATTCTCCTGATCGAAGATCGTGTCGCCGGCGCGCGTCTCGCGCACGGAGCGAACGCTCGCCACGACGTATCCGACTTCGCCCGCCTGCAGTTTATCGGTCTTCACCTGACGCAACTGCAGCAGTCCGACTTCATCGACTTCGTAAATGTTGTCCGACGCGCCGAAGGTGATCTTCATCCCCTTCTTCAATTCACCGTCGACCACACGAATGCTCGGAATGGCGCCGCGATACTTGTCGTAGTACGAATCGAAGATCAGCGCGCGCAGCGGTCCGTCAGGATTGCCTTTGGGAGGTGGCACCAGCGCGACGATCTGTTCGAGCAGTTCCGGTACGCCGACGCCTTCCTTGGCGCTCACCGACAGCACGTCTTCGGGCAGGCAGCCGATCAGATCGCACACTTCCTGGCGACGACGGTCCGGCTCGGCGCCCGGCAGGTCGATCTTGTTGAGGACCGGGATGATCTCGAGCCCCGCGTCCATGGCGAGGAACAGGTTGGACAGCGTCTGCGCCTGAATGCCCTGGGACGCATCGACCACGAGAATCGCGCCTTCGCAGGCCGCGAGTGAACGCGAGACTTCGTACGTGAAGTCCACGTGCCCCGGCGTGTCGATCAGGTTCAGCTCGTACGACTGCCCGTCTTTTGCCACATAGCTCATGCGGACGGCGTTGAGCTTGATCGTGATCCCGCGCTCGCGCTCCAGATCGAGCGTGTCGAGCACCTGAGATTTCATTTCACGTTTCTGCAACGTGCCAGTCATCTCAATCAGTCGGTCGGCCAGTGTCGACTTGCCGTGATCGATATGAGCGACGATGCAGAAATTGCGGATGTGGCTGAGCTGCAACGGATTGCGGGCTGAAAGGTCGGTACGGCGACAGCAGTGGAAGATAGCGCGATGGCCCGCGAAAAAGGGCGAGCGTGCCGAGCTGCCGTCCGGATCCAACGGCAGCCGGACCAATGGCATGGACGAAACAGTCTGTGGCTGACAGGCGACAGTCGTCACCGAGGCAGGGACATGGCGATCAGCGTCAACTCACGACATCTGAACGAGTTGTGCCGCGCCGTGCTGGCGCGCAAATGAGTGTGACGGACGGCACACGAATTGCTTCGGAAGCAGAGCACGGTGTACCCTCCTTTCCCAGAGACCCCGCCGGTGCACCCTCCTTTCCCAGAGACCCCGCCCATGATTCGTCGGATAGCCTTCGCGCAGTTCCGATCGCGGTTGCGTTGGTAGGCCTCTCTTCCAACCTGGTCGCGCAGCAGGTCTCAAGTCGCGCCGCCCTCAACGGCCTGCTCTCATCGTCCACGATCGAGACGTTCAGCGGAATTCCGGTGGGGTTCGGGGGGCAGGCAATCGTGAGTGGCCCGTCGGTGAACAACGCCACGGATGCACGATTCGTGGCGGGCGTGACGTATACCTCCGCGGGACCTGCCACCGGGTTCGGCTCGAACCTGTACGTCCCGGGGAATGGATACTTCGGTTTCGCGTCACAGGCCTTCCTTGCCGGCTCAAACACGCTGCGGATCACCTTCGACAATGTCACCTCGGCGTTCGGGCTCGACTTCCTGCAGTACAACGGTTTCAGCGAGCTGATCAACATTTCTGTGTTCCAAGGCAGTTCGTTGCTCGGTGGTTGCAGCGGTTGCTTGGCGCCGAATGCGCCAACGGCGAACTTCTTCGGATGGCAGAACGCTGGTGGTATCACCAGCATCGAGCTGCAGGGCCGGTACGATTGGTCGCCGATTGTGGATGACGTCGAGTGGGGCGTTGTAAACAACACTGTGCCAGAGCCCGCATCGCTTGCGTTGGTTGGCGCTGGCCTCGTCGGCATCGTCATGGCGGGTCGACGTCGCAAACAGGCGAAGTCAGACGTCGTCTAGACCTGAGCGTAAAGCGGCACCAGCGCCGGTTGGGTGCTGACCGCGGGCTCGCGAGACGACTTTTGGGGAATCGCAAGGTGATGGGTACCAGATGGGGCCACGATGCATCGTGGCCCCATCTGACGTTTGGTGGTCTGCGGCGGCCGCCTGCAGCTCCGTTCTACTCGGCTCGTCGCGGGACTACACGTCGAAGAACGAGCGCGGCGATCCGAAGCACGCAGCACATGACACGCGCCGCATCGCACACCGATTGTTTCGAAAAGGACAGGGTGTGATGACGCGGCAAAGGTTGAGGTCTCGGACTAGTTTCCGTTCCGTTGCGCTCGGCTGCTGCCGCCGTCCTCGTTCCGCCTCTCGCTGTCCTGCATGTCAACGACTCGCGCCGACCAACTCGACCCCGCTGTACTCGCTGCCCTGGGCCACCTCGAACTGGTGGCACGATGGGTCGTGGATGGCTTTATCACGGGGTTGCATCGTTCGCCGCGGAAAGGCTTCAGCGTCGAGTTTGCGGAGCACCGCCCGTACATGCCCGGCGACGACCTGCGCTATCTCGACTGGCGGATTGCCGCACGCGCCGACCGCTGGGTGGTCAAGCAGTTCGAGGAAGAGACGAACGCGCGGGCCATGATCGTCCTCGACGTCAGCAAGTCCATGCAGTGGTCCGGCGATCCGGCCCGCCTCACCAAGCTGGCCTACGCCGAACGCCTCGCTGCTGCGGTTGCCCTGCTGCTCATTCGTCAGCGCGATGCGGTCGGGCTCCTGCGCTTCGACCAGGGCACGCGCAGCGTGGTGCCGCCGCGGGCCCAACGCGCGCAGTGGCGCCGTCTGGTGGCCGCGTTCAGCGAGCCCGGCGGAGGAGACGCCTCCGATGTCGCGACGGCGTTGCTGCAGGCCGGTCGTCTGGTGCGTCGCCCCGGTTTTGTGGTGCTGCTCTCGGATTTGCTGGTCGACCCGGCACCGGTCGCGGATGCGGCGCGCACGCTGCGCGCGCGTGGACACGAGGTGCTCGTGTTGCATGTGATGGACCCCGCCGAACGCGACTTTCCGGAGTCCGGGGAAGCGCTCTACCGCGACGTCGAAACACGCATCGAAGTGCCGGCCGCGCCCGCGGACGTGCGCACCACGTATCAGGCCACGGTGCAGGACGCGCTGGCCGAATGGCGCGCGGCGCTCGGGCGCGCAGGTGCACGCTATGCGCTCTCGGTCACCGACGAGCCATACGGACGTGCGCTACGGCATCTGGTTGGTGTCAACGGTCGCGGCGCGATGGTCTGATGTTCACGATCGCAACACGCGCTTCTTGCTGATTTTCTCGGATTCCGGTCACTGATGGCGTTTCTCGCTCCGCTCTTTCTCGGCTTGGCCGTGTTGGCCGGTGTACCGCTCGCGGTCCACCTGCTGCGCCGTCGTGTCAGTCGCCGCGTAGACTTTCCTGCCGTGCGCTATCTGATGCGTATGGAGCAGGAGCACAGTCGTGAGCTCAAACTTCGTCATCGATTGTTGCTCATTTTGCGCGTGCTCGCGGTCATTGCCCTGGCGCTCGCGGCGGCGCGACCGATGGCCGAGTTCGCCGGCATCGGGCACGCCCCGTTGTCGATGGCGTTGCTGGTCGACAACTCGATGAGCAGCACGGCGGTTCGCGACGGTCGGGCGGTGCTCGACGATCTCCGTGCCGACGCACTCGTCTTGGTAAAGACACTCACCCCCGAGGATCGCGCCTGGATCGTGACGGCCGATGGTCGCGTCAGTGGGGGTTCGTCCACCGCGTTGGCGCAGGTGCTGACCGATCTCAAGCCGTTGGGTGGACGGGGCGATCTCGCTGCCGCCACCCGTCGCGCCGTGGCGTTGGCCCGTAGCGGGGCGCCCCGCGCACCCGTGGTGGCCATGCTCTCCGACGGCCAGAAGAATGCGTTCGACGTGAGTGGCGATAGCGCCATTGTCGCCGGCAATGTCCCCGTGGTGGCGCTGGTTCGTCCACGCGCCGCGCTGCGCAACCATGCGGTGCTTCTCGCCGAAGCGTCGCCGGCGCGGTGGACGCCGGCCGGAGCCGTGCAGTTTGCCGTGGCCTCGCCCGAACCGACGCCGTGGCGCATCACGCTCGATGGGCGCACGGTGGCCCGTGGTACATCGGACATCGGCACACTTGGCTCACCGTCGCGCGCCGCGCCGCGCCTCTCCAGCGCCAGCACCGGCTGGGTGCGGGGCAGTCTCGAGCTTGATGCGGACGAACTGCGCGGCGATGACACGCGATGGTTCGCCGTGCGCGTTGCCCCGCCGCCGTCGGTCGCCGCGCGGTTTGAGGCAGGCCAGTTTCTTACGGCGGCGCTCGCCACCTTGGTTGAAGAAAAACGTCTCGGTCGAGGCACCGAAGGACAGTCCGGCGTGGTGACCGTCGCCGGGGCCGATGCCGCGGGTCTGAAGGGACCGGTGTTCCTCACCGCCCCCACCGATCCGCTGCGTATCGGCGAGGCCAATCGCACGCTCACGCGACTCGGCATCCCCTGGCGATTCGGCGCCCTGGCGCGCGGTCTCGTTCTGGCACGCGCGACGGATGTGCGCCCGGTCGCCGGCTCCGGCAGGGCGAGTGCGCCGGCGGCCGCTGGGCAGGTGCCAGCCAACACCGCCGCCAATGCGCTGGACGGCGCCGCCGTGCGCGTGCGCTTTCCGCTCGTGCATTCGCCCGGTTCCGCCGGTCCCGCGGCACATACCGACACGTTGGCCACCGCGGGTGGCGGCGCGTGGGCGGTCGCGGGCGCGGACTACGTACTACTCGGTTCCCCGCTCGATCCGGACGCGACCGACCTGCCATTGCGCGCCGGCTTCGTGCCCTGGCTCCTCGAATCACTGTCGCGGCGATTGGGGGACGACGGGCAGGTCGTCAACGCGCACCCGGGAGAGTTCGTCTCCGGGCTGGAGGGGATCAGCGCCTTGGAACGTCCCGACGGCTCACTCGTTCCGCTCTCAGGTGATCGTCTGACCGTACCGAATGAGGCGGGCGTGTATCTTCTTCGTCGGCAGGCGTCGCGCGTTGGCGCCCTGGTCGTGAATCCGGAGCCAGAGGAGTCGGACGTGGGGCAGGGGGCAGTACAGGACTCGCCATTTCTCGGACGGGTGAGCGGTCGGTCGATCTCGACCACGAGTACGCCGGACGCGTGGAGAACGCAGATCTTCAAGCAGGCCGCTGGCCGCTCGCTGATGCCTCTGCTGCTCGCGCTGGCGCTCGTCGCGCTGCTTCTCGAAGCATGGTTCTCGCGCAGTACCGCTGCCAGCGCCGTACAGGACGTGGATCGTCGGGCAGCCACGCCTCGCGCGGCTTGATCACGCCGTGTCGCAGCGCCGGCGTGTCGGCGGACGATCGCCGCAATGCGACTGGTAGTTCGCGCGGGCGTCCCGCACCGCGCGTACTAGACGTGCCCTGATGGGACTTCCCCGCCTTCTCGACGCAGTCGAGGCGCTTCCAGCGTTCTCGCGCGTGCTGCGTGCCGTACCCGGCCCCGGCGAAAGCCTGCGCGTCGGTGGCCTCGCCGGCTCGAGCGACGCGGTGTTCATCGCCTCGCTGGCGCGTGCGCTGCCGCAGCGACTGGTCGTCATCATCACCGATCAGCTCTCCGACGCGGAACGCTGGTTGGCCGATCTCGAATCGCTGGTGGACGAGTTGCCGGTCGCGCTCTATCCGCCGCGCGAAGGGTTCGGTGAAGTCGAGCCGCACGCCGAAGTCGCCGGTGAACGGGTCGAGACGCTGGAGAAATTGGTGCGCAGTGGTGTACGGCTGCTGCTCACGACCTCCCGCGCGGTGCTCGAACGGACACCATTGCCGCGCGCGCTGGCCGGTGCACGGCTGGAACTGCGCAAAGGCGATGTCCGCCGACTGGAGGACCTTTCGGCACACCTCGAGTCGATCGGCTTCGAGCGCGTGCCGATGGTGGAAGACGTCGCACAGTTCTCGGTTCGTGGCGGCATTTTCGACATCTACTCGTTCGGCATGGCCGAACCGGTGCGCCTGGAGTTCTGGGGTGACGACATCGTCGAGCTGCGACACTTCGATCTGAACACGCAACGCAGCACGCGCGACGCGGAGCTGGCGCTCATTCTGCCGGTGGATGGCCGAGTGCGCGACGATGACGGCACGCTCGAACGCGTCACGCTCCCCGAACTCTGGGCGCCGGATACGATCGTCGTCATGCCGTCGGGTACGTCGGTGTTGCCGGAGCTGGTGCGCATCTTCGACGAAGCGGCGCACCACATGGAGTTGGCACGTCGCCGCGGCGAGCAATGGATCCAGCGCGAGACACTGTTCGAATCGCCACCGGCAATGGCTTCGCGACTCGCCCGCTTCGGCACGGTTCGGTTCAATCCGCCGCCGCAGCGGGCGGCCAGCGCCTCGGCTGCCGACACGCAGCCGGTCGGACCGGAACCCGACGTCGCGTTTCCCATTCGGCCGCCCGAAACGATCTCGCGCGATCTGCGCGTGTTGCGCCGGCTGCAGCGCGACGGACTGCACACGATCATCCTCTGCGATAATGCCGGTCAGGCTGAACGCCTCGACGAATTGCTTGGTGAAGACGGACCGATCGCGGCCTCGCTGACCATCGGCGTACTCGGCGGCGGATTCGTCATTCCGAATGTCGTCCGCGTACTTACCGATCACGAGATCTTTCGTCGCGATCGACGGATGCGCCGGACGCGCAAGTACGGCACCGGCGCCGCCCACGATACGATCGGCGCGCTCAAGCCCGGCGACTATGTCGTGCACCTCGAGCATGGCATCGGCATCTATCGCGGCATCGACCGGATCTTCGTGCGCGAAAGCACCATCGAAGCCGCGGTCATCGAGTACGAGGGCGGCGATCGGCTGAACGTGCCGCTCTATCGCATCGATCAGATCGAGCGCTATCGCAGCGCGTCCGATGTCTCCGACGATACGCCCGCACCGCGTCTGCACAAACTCGGCGGCAATCGGTGGAAACAGCAGCGCGAAAAGACGCGCATGGCGATCCTCGAGATGACGCAGGAACTGCTCGAACTGTACGCGCGCCGCAAGGTCACCACGCGGCCACCGCACGAACTCGACGGTGCCTGGCAACGTCAGCTCGAGAGCTCCTTTCTCTTCGAAGATACGCCCGATCAGCGCAAGGCCACCGAAGATGTGAAGCGCGATCTCGAAAGCGAGCGCCCGATGGATCGCCTGCTCGTGGGCGACGTTGGCTACGGCAAGACGGAGATCGCCATTCGCGCCGCGTTCAAGGCGGTGCAGAGCGGACGACAGGTGGCCGTGCTCGTGCCCACCACCATTCTCGCCGAGCAACACGCGCGCAGCTTCGGTGATCGCTTTGCCGACTTCCCGGTGCGCGTCGAAGTGATGTCGCGCTTTCAGACGGCCAAGGAGCAGGCGGTCGTTGTCGAGGCGCTCAAGAAGAAGCAGATCGACGTGGTCATCGGCACGCATCGTCTGCTCAGCCCCGATGTCGTCTTCGACGATCTCGGGTTGATCATCGTGGACGAGGAGCATCGCTTTGGTGTGAAGCACAAGGAGCGGCTCAAGCAGCTCAAGCTGCAGACCGACGTGCTCACGCTCACCGCGACGCCGATTCCGCGCACGCTGCACCAGTCGCTCGCCGGACTGCGCGATCTCACCATCATGGCCACGCCGCCGCGCGATCGGTCGCCGGTGCTCACGTTCGTGGAGCCATGGGATGATGGACTGATCGAGGAAGGCATTTCGCGCGAACTCGATCGCGGTGGCCAGGTCTTCTTCGTCCACAATCGCATCGAGACGATCATCGCCATCGCCGATCACCTGCAGCGTCTCGTGCCGCGCGCGCGTATCGCGGTCGGACACGGTCAGATGAAGGAGCGCGAGCTCGAATCGGTCATGCGCCGGTTTGTCGAGGGAGAGGTGGACATTCTGGTTTCTACGCTGATCGTCGAAAGCGGGCTCGATGTGCCCAACGCCAACACGATGTTCGTCAATCGCGCCGATCACCTCGGGCTCGCGCAGCTCTACCAGCTGCGGGGACGCGTCGGCCGCTCGCACCGTCGCGCGTACTGCTACCTGCTCGTGCCCGATCGCATCGACGATGACGCCGAGCGTCGCCTCGCCGTACTCGAACATCACACCGAACTTGGGTCCGGCTATCGCATCGCCCTCAAGGATCTCGAAATGCGCGGCGCGGGTAATCTGCTGGGGCCGGAGCAGTCCGGCTTCGTGCACGCCGTGGGTTTCGATCTGTACCTGCGCCTGCTGGACGAAACCGTCACGCAGCTCAGCAAGGGCGATGGGCAGAAGTCGTGGATTCCGGCCGATGTCTCACTCGACTACCCGGCCTATCTCCCCGACGACTTCATCACGGCGCAGGAAGCGAAGCTCGATGTGTATCGTCGCCTCACGGCGATGCGGGACCCGGGGCACATCGAAGCGCTGCAGGCTGAGGTCCGCGATCGCTTTGGTCCGTTGCCTCCGGCCGCGCAGGCTCTCTTCGGCAGTGCCCTGCTGCGAGTACTTGGGGCGGCCCTTGGTGTCGAGGGGGTGCTTGTGCGGGCATCCGAAGCCCGTGTTAGTTTCAGGGCTGATGCAGTTCCGCGCCTCAAGGGGCTTTCGGCGGCGTTCCACGGCGTGCAGTTCCAGGTGGACGTCCGTCGTACACAGCCCCTTGCCCTCAAGCTCACCAGGCTCGGGGGCGCAGAAATGCTCGAGGGACTGGTGCGCGCGTTGCGTGCCCTCGCTCTGTAAGGCAACCAGCTCGGTGCCTTGCGGGTCCTACCTACACACCTTCACTCCGGTACCGGAGTCCTGACTCGATGAAATCATACCGCTTGCCCGCGTTCGCCGCCGTTGCCTTTGCCATCGCCTGTGGTGCCTCATCCAGCCCGGATGTGGCTGCCAGCGCTGGTAAGCAGCAGCTCTCGGTGACGCGGTTGGCCGAGATCCTCGGCACTTCCCAGGCGCCGCTCGAGAAGGATGTCGCGCGCTCCATCGCCGAACTGTGGGTCAATTACCAGTTGGTCGGTCTCGCCGGCGCCAAGGGCGATTCGCTCAGCGACAAGAAGACCATGGACTACGCGCTGTGGTCGAACATCGACAACATCCGCGTCAAGAAGTTCTATGACAACGTGTCGAAGGGGTGGGATTCCATCTCCCCCGGACCGGACGAGACGCGCTACAACAACGGCGAAGCCCTCGCCGCGCGCCACATCCTGATCAAGATCGATGCCGGCGCCACGCCGGAGCAGAAGGCCGTCGCCATGAAGAAGGCGGAGGCCATTCGCGCCGAAGCCACGCCGGCCAACTTCGCCAAGCTGGCCGCCAAGAGCGATGAGCCGGGTGCCGCCGAACGTGGCGGTGACCTTGGACTGTTCGCCAAGGGGATGATGGTCCCGGAGTTCGAGAAGTGCGTCAACGAGATCAAGCCGGGCGAAATCTCCAAGGTCTGCCCGACCTCGTTCGGCTACCACGTCATCTACCGCTCGCCGTACGCCGAGGTCGCCGAGAAGTTCGCTCCGATCGCCAAGCAGCGGAACGTCGCCATCGCCGAGAGCACCTATCTGGCGAAGGTCGAGTCGGCGAATGAGGTGAAGATCGAAAGCGGCATCGCGATCAAGGCCAAGGCCATCGCGCGTAACCCGCTCGGTTACGCCAAGGACAACGACAAGCTCGCGACCTACAAAGGTGGCGAACTGAAGTCGTCCGAGTTCGCTGATTGGCTCGCCGCGTATCCGCCGCAGTCGCAGATCCGCCCGCAGCTCATTCAGGCGCCCGACTCGCTGGTGGAGAAGTTCGTCAAGCAGATCGTACGCAACGAATTGGTGCTCCGTCAGGCGGACAGCGCAAAGGCCGTGATCGATACCGCCGAGCTGTCCAATCTGTACCTGAACTACAAGAACGCGTTGACGCAGACGTGGGCCTCACTCGGCGTCGACCCGACCAAGCTTGCCGACAGCGCGAAGGCGCCGGCCGGTGGCGACAAGGAAAAGATCGCCGCGTTCCGCGTCGAGTCGTTCTTCAACAAGCTCATCAAGAGTGAAGTGCAGTTCGTGGACGTCGCGTATCCGCTCGCGCGCAGCCTCCAGTCGAAGTACGATTTCAGCGTGAACGACGCCGGACTCGACAAGGTGGTGGAGCGTGCGAAGGCCGTCCGCGCGACGGCCGACAGTACGCGTGCGCAGCAGGCGCCGAAGCCGGGTGCACCAGCCCCTGGCGTTGCGCCGGCACCGAAGAAGGATTCGACGCCGCCCCAGCCGTAACCTTTTCGTTCATGCTGCGGTATCTGCGGGGGGCCACCAGCTGGTGGTCCTCCGCTTCCCGTTTCCGGCCTGATTCATGTTCATGTCATACGCTCGTTCGTTGGCCCTTGGCGCCGCGTTGGCCCTCTTGCCCTCCTGGTCGGTTCAGGCACAGGCCGTGGCCGCCGCGAGTGACAAGCCGGTCGACCCGAAGCTCGCTCAGGACACCTTAGCCAAGGGGCTGCCGGTGGACGGAGTGGCGGCGATCGTCGGCGATCAGGTCATCCTGGTCTCCGAGGTGCTGGCCGAGGTGAACCGGCGTCGCGCGGCCGGCGCGAAGGTGACGTCGCAAGCCGAGCAGATCGCGCTGGAGCAGGGAGTGATTGACCAGCTCGTCGAAGCCGAGTTGCTGGTGCAGAAGGCCAAGGCGGAGAAGGTCGAAGTCAACGAGGCCGACGCGGAACGCACGCTCGAGGACAACGAGAAGCGCATTCGTTCGCAGTTCAAAACCGAAGCGGAGTTTCGCGCCGCGCTCAAGGAGGCGGGATTCGGCACGCTCGAAGAGTGGCGCAAGATGCAGGGCGATCTGGTGAGGCGCGACAATATGCAGCGCGACGTCATGCAGAAGCTCCGTCGCGACGGCAAGATGACCGCGATCAACGTGACCGAAGCCGAAGTCACCGAAGCCTTCGAATCCAACAAGGACAAGTTGCCCAAGAAGGAAGCGCGCGTTGGTCTGCGGCAGATCGTGATCGCCACGCGGCCCTCGGAGGCGTCACGACTGCGTGCGCGTGCTCGTGCGGACTCGATTCGCGCGGAGCTGGAGTTGCACCCGAACGATTTTGAGACGGTCGCCAAGCGTGAGTCGATGGACCCGAGCTCCAGGGAGCTTGGTGGAGACCTCGGCTGGAATCGTCGCGGCAAGATGGTGCCCGAGTTTGATCGCGTGATGTTCGCGCTCAATCCCGGCGCCCTCAGCCCGGTGGTCGAGACGACCTTCGGTTTTCATGTCATTCGGGTCGATCGCGTGCAGCCCGCCGAGGTGAAGGCGCGTCATATCCTCATTCGTCCGACGCTCGATTCCGCTGACGAAGCCAAGGCGCGCGCGCTGGCGATGGATGTCGCGAAGGCGTGGCGTGCCGGTGGCTCGTTCGATTCGCTCTCGGTGAAGTATCACGATGAAGCTGGTGGCGAGGAGAAGATGATTCCCGAGTTTCCGCGCAGCGAGCTTCCCGAGGCCTATCGCAACGCCATCGAAGGGAAGGCGCTCAACGACATTCTCGATCCGTTTCCCATCGCCGACGCGACGGCCGGGAAGGACAAGTTCGTCGTGGCGCAGGTGACATTCCTCGACGAGGCGGGCACCTACACGCTCCCCGAGATGCGCGATCGGATCCGCACGCAGCTGTCGGAAGAGCGCAGCATGCGTCGTCTCATCGACGCGCTCAAGCAGCAGACGTACGTGTCCGTTCGCTACGATCCGGCGAAGGTGAACGCGATCGTTCCGTAGTGCGCACCCGAGGCACTCATGACGCTGCAGGCGTGCGTATCCACGCGCGATGAGTCCCGAATCATGCTCCACGCATGACGCACATCGCCGTCACACTCGGCGACCCGCGGGGAATCGGGCCGGAGATCGTCGCCAAGGCCTTGGCCGACGCGCGGGTGCGCGCCGCGCGTGATGGCGATGCGCCGGTGACGTGGGTCGTAGTGGGCGCCGCAGGAACCGAAGTGCCAGCCGATGTTGCGGTGGGCGCATGGGCTCCGTCGGGTGACGCGGCGCGCGACGTCCCGCTGGCCGGACGACTGGCCGGATTGGCCGTGAAGCGGGCGACCGCGTTGGCGATGACTGGGGAGGTCGCGGCGATCGTCACGGCGCCGCTCGACAAGGCCGCGCTGTTCGCTGGGGGCTTCGACTATCCCGGCCATACCGAAATGCTGGCGGCGCTTACCGGTGCGCCGACCACCATGATGCTCGCCTCCGACCGGCTCCGCGTGGTGCTGGCCACAACGCATCTGGCGCTCCGCGACGTGCCGGCCGCCGTCACCAGCGAGGCGATCGTGCAGGCCGCGATTCGCACGAGGGAAGGGCTGCAGCAGGGCTTTGGCATCGCGTCGCCACGTATCGCGCTGTGCGCCATGAATCCGCATGCAGGCGATCACGGCCGCTTTGGCGACGAGGATGACCGGGTGCTCGCGCCGGCGGCCCGCGCGGCCGGAATCGCGGGTCCGTTCCCTGCCGATACGGTGTTCGTGCGGGCGATGCGCGGAGAATTCGATGCCGTCATCGCGCCCTATCACGATGTCGGCATGACCGCCATCAAGGTGGCGTCCTTTGGCGAGGCCGTGAATGTCACGCTCGGGCTCCCCTTTCCCCGAACGTCTCCCGATCATGGCACGGCCATCGACATCGCGGGACAGGGCATCGCGTCCGCCGAAAGCTTGATCGCCGCCATGCTGCTGGCGGTTCGCCTCGTACAGGCTCAACGTCACAATCGCACAACGCTTGCGCCGGGAAAGCTGGCGGTGAACTGAGGGGGAGCACTTTGGGTCGCGGTCTTGCTATCTTTTATGGCTATGCAGATTCGCAACATCGCCATCATCGCCCACGTCGACCACGGGAAGACCACCCTCGTCGACAAAATGCTCCGTCAGGCCGGTGCATTCCGCGACAATCAAGTCGTGGAAGATCGCGTCATGGATTCGAACCCGCTTGAAAAAGAGCGCGGCATCACGATCCTCGCGAAAAACACGTCCATCCGTTGGAAGGACGCCAAAATAAATATCATCGACACGCCGGGACACGCCGACTTCGGTGGTGAAGTCGAGCGTATTCTGCGCATGGTCGACGGCGTGTTGCTCGTCGTCGATGCGTTCGATGGACCGATGCCACAAACGCGCTTCGTGTTGCGCAAGGCACTCGCGCTCGGCCGCACGCCGATCATCGTCATCAACAAGATCGATCGCCCCGGCGCTGACCCGCTGCGCGTACACGATGAGGTGCTCTCGCTCTTCATCGAACTCGAAGCGACCGAGGAGCAGCTCAACGCGCCCGTTGTTTACGCAAGCGCGAAGGAAGGGACGTCCACGATGGACATGGACGTTCCCGCCGTCGACCTCGTGCCGTTGTACGAAACGATCATCAAGACGGTGCCGCCGCCGCCGGCGGAAGAGCACGGTCCGTTCCAGATGCTCGTCTCGACGATCGACTATTCGAACTATCTCGGACGAATCGCGATCGGCTGTATTGGACGCGGCACGATCCGCATGGGCGATTCCTTCATGCACATCCCGTTCAACAGCGACAAACCGCCGCAGCGCGCGCGTGTGTCCAAGTTGTACGGAATCGAGGGGCTGGAGCGGGTCGAGTTGCAGGAAGCGACCGCTGGCGAAATCGTGCTGATCGCCGGGTTCGAGAATGTCGAAATCGGTGCAACCCTCACCGATCCCGAGCATCAGGAGCCGCTCGAAGGAATCAGTGTCGAAGAGCCGACGATCAGCGTCGACTTTCAGGTGAACAACTCGCCGTTCGCGGGCAAGGACGGGAAGTACGTCACGTCGCGTCAGCTGCGTGAACGGTTGCACAAGGAACTCGAACGCAACGTCGCGCTCAAGGTCGACGACGCCGAAAGCACCGACACCTGGAATGTTTCGGGGCGCGGTGAGTTGCATCTCTCCATCCTGATGGAGACGATGCGCCGCGAAGGATTCGAGTTTCAGGTTTCGCGTCCGCGCGTGATCACCAAGCGTGATGAGAACGGGGAGCGCCTCGAGCCGTATGAGGAACTCGCCATCGACGTCCCCGAAGACTACCTCGGCGCGGTGATCGAAAAGCTTGGTCCGCGTAAGGCCGAGATGGTCGAGATGAAGAATCCCGGTCAGGGCCTGGTGCGTTTGCTCTATCGTGTGCCGGCGCGCGGACTGTTCGGCTATCGCAGCGAGTTCATGACCGACACGCGTGGCACGGGCATCATGCACCACCGCTTTCTCGAATATGGCGCGTGGGCGGGTAATTTGTCCGGCCGTACGCGCGGCGTCCTCGTCTCGATGGAGTCGGGGACGATCATCGCGTTTGCCTTGTTCAGTCTGCAGGACCGCTCGACGCTGTTTGTGTCGCCGGGTGACGCGGTGTACGAAGGGATGCTCGTCGGCGAGAATTCGCGTCCGGGTGACATGGACGTGAATCCGACGAAGGAAAAGAAGCTGACGAACATGCGCAGCAAGAGCTCGGACGAAATGATCACACTCGAGCCGCCGCGTGAGATCACGCTGGAAGTGGCGTTGGAGTATATCGAAGACGATGAGCTGATCGAGATCACGCCGCAGAGCATTCGACTGCGCAAGCGACTGCTGGCCACCAGCGACCGCAAGCGTACGAATCGCGAAGCAAAGCGGGACCGGGATCGCGACTAGGAACGAATCGGCGGGAAAACGGTACCGGGCGCAATAACGGCGGTTGCGCCCGTGCCGGTATCGGTCAATACTCCCCCGAGTCGTCACCGCAGCGCGTGAGACAGGTCGGGCGCCAACGTCCGGCGGAATTGCTTCGTATTGCCTCACCGTAGTAGGTTCGTGCGTGCGTTGTTTCGCGGAGCTGACATGCAGCTCCTCCCCTACACCATCTCGCAGGAGATCCGTCCCATGTTGGAGCTGTTCGGGTCGTCGTCGCTGGACGCGCTCGAAGAGATGTCGCTGTCGCCGGCCGTCTCGTCGTTTGGGTCCGCACCCGCGGTCCTTGCACTTGCAGGTGAAGACGATGTTGACGACGAAGAACTCGACGACGAGAACGTCGACGAAGATGACGATGTCGATTTCGACGATGATGTCGATGATGACGATGATGATGACGATGACGACGATGACGAGGACGACGAGGACGACGATGATCTCGACGATGAGGACGACGATGATGTCGATGACCTCGATGATCTCGATGATGACGCCGATGAAGATGTCGACGCCAGCGACGACGAGTACTGAAGACGAGTGACGGCAGGCCGTTGACGCTTCGGCGTGCCGGCGTTTAATTACTCGGTTCTGGTGGAGCGGCTTCGTCGTTCCTCCTGGGCCTTTAGCTCAGGTGGTTAGAGCGCACGCCTGATAAGCGTGAGGTCGTAGGTTCAACTCCTACAAGGCCCACTGTGCAGTCGTTGGCCCCGCGTCGACCCTTGGTCGCGTGGGGCTTTGCATTGGTACGCAGTGCACGTGCGATCGTGCAATCCCGCGATTGGCACGGAACTTGACAACCAAATTGGCTTGTCCGCACGCAATCCCGTTCCTCATCAGGAGCGATTCATGCCGCACGGCATCTGGAAAGGCACACTCGGATTCGGCCTCGTGAGCATCGGCGTCGAGCTGTTTTCGGCGGAGTCGCCCGGGGGACTCAGTCTCGACATGCTCGACAAGCGCGATCATGGACCGGTGGGCTATCGGAAGTACAACAAGACGACGGGCGCGGAACTCGAGTCGGCGGATATTGTGAAAGGGTATGAGGTCTCGAAAGGGAAATATGTCATTCTCTCCACGGAGGATCTGGCGGAGGCGAATCCAAAGTCCACGCGCACGATCGACGTGATTGGCTTCGTGGACGCGAATGCCATTGGCACCATCTACTTCGACAAGCCCTATGTCGTCGCGCCGCTCAAGGGGAGCGAAAAGGCATATGCGCTCCTCGTGCAAACACTCGAAGAAACCGGGAAGATCGGCCTCGCGCAGATCGTGATCCGGACGGCGCAGCATGTTGCCGCCCTGTATCCGTATCAGGAGGCGATCGTGGTCCATCTGCTGCGCTATGACAGCGAGGTGCGGGCACCGTCGCAGTTCGGTGTGTCCGAAGACAGTGCGGCGCGACGCGGCATCCGCCCCGCCGAAATCACGATGGCGCGTCAGCTCGTGGAAAGTATGAGCACCACGTGGGATCCGTCGGAGTTCAGGGATACGTATCACGAGGACTTGCTTCGCCTGATCGAAGCGCGTGCCGCCGGTGCCGCGCCGGCGGCGCCGGTCAGCCCGGATGATGAAGATGAGCCGCGCGTGCTCGATCTGGTGGCCGCGCTCAAGCGTAGTCTGGCAGCAAGATCGAAATCAGGGAGCGCGCACGGGCCAGTAAGCGGCGCGAAAAAGTCCACCACGTTGCGCCGACCCACGGCCACGAAGGCGGCAAAGGCCGCGAAGTCCGCGCCAGCCGCGAAGGCCGTGAAGGCGGTAGCGAAGGCCGCCAAAAAGCCGGCAAAGCGCCAACGCCGAAGTGCGTAGCGCGCCGTTCATTCCGTTCTCGCTGGCGCGCTCGGTCGAAGCGGCGCCGCAGGAGCGGGAGTGGTTGCACGAGCACAAGCTCGATGGCTACCGGATCGAAGCGGTGCTGAGGGATGGCGCCGTGCAGCTGTTTACACGCAATGCGCACGACTGGAGCGCAAAGTTCTCGCGAGTGGCAAGCGAGCTGGCCACGCTTCCGGTCACGTCGGCCACGCTCGATGGTGAAATCGTAGCCGTCGACAGTCGAGGAACGGCATCCTTTCAACGTCTGCAGCAGCGAATCGACGCGGGGTCAACGGTCGGCGTGCGATATCACGTCTTCGATTTGCTTGCGGTCGACGGCATGGATCTGCGCCGACAGCCGCTGCGTGTCCGACGACAAGCGCTGCGTGCGTTGCTGCGCTACAAGCCGCGCGCGTCTGTCATTCGTGCAACGCCTACATTTGCGCTCACTGGAGGCGACCCACTGCAGCAGGCGCGGGCGCGCGGTCTCGAAGGAGTGATCTGCAAACGCCTCGATGCGCCCTACGTGAGTGGACGCAATGGCGGATGGCTGAAGGTGAAGGCCGGGCGTCGGCAGGAAATGGTGGTCATCGGCTTCACGGATCCCGACGGCACACGCGAAGGATTCGGCGCGCTGCTGCTCGGCGTGTACGACAGTGCCGGTGTGCTGCACTATTCCGGCAAGGTCGGGACAGGGTTTGATCGATCGACGTTGCACGATCTTCGTCGGCGACTGGACGCGCTGCAGACCCGAACTCGCCCGATCGCGCCGCGAAACGGAATTCCCGCTTCGTCGACGCACTGGGTGAAGCCGGTGTTGGTGGTCGAAGTCGCGTTCGCGGAATGGACCGACGATCAGTTGTTGCGGCAGCCGGTGTTCAAAGGTGTGCGCGAAGACAAAGACGCCACGCAGATCCGTCGGGAGCCGTGATGCCCAGCCAGCGGACTTCACCACGCCGTGGCGATGGCAACGCACAGAGCCCCATGCAGGTGAGCAACATCGTGATCACGCATCCCGAGCGCATCCTGTTCGAGCGCTCGTCGATCACGAAGGGCGAGCTCGCCTCCTACTACGACGAGATCGCCCCGCGCATGCTGCCGCACGTCGCCAATCGACCGCTCTCGCTGATGCGCTGTCCGCAGGGCGCCGCGTCCCCGTGTTTCTATCAGAAGCATTGGACGGGCGCGCTGCCCAGGGGTGTGAAGTCGATCGACATCGTGGAGTCGGACGGCGAACGCGGACAGTACGTGTATGTGTCGGACGCGCAGGGGCTCGTCAGTCTGGTGCAGTACGGCGTGCTGGAGTTCCATCTCTGGGGTTCGCGCGTGGACGATGTCGAGGCGCCCGATCGCATCATCTTCGACCTCGATCCGGCCCCCGATGTCACTTGGCATCGTGTCGTCGATACTGCCTTTACCGTTCGCGAGGTCTTGCAGGCGTGCGAGCTGGAATCCTGGGTCAAGACGACGGGCGGCAAGGGGATTCACGTTGTCGTGCCGATTGTGCGGCGCTCCACGTGGGAGGAGGTCCGCGAGTTCGCGCGCATGATCGCGTCTCGACTGGTGGCGACCGATCGACGGGGGTTGGTGGACGTGGCGTCCAAGGCGGCCCGACCCGGGCGCATCTTCATCGACTACCTGCGCAACAGTCGTGGTGCGACCGCGGTGGCACCGTGGTCCACGCGCGCACGGGAGTGCGGACCGATTTCCATTCCACGCACGTGGCGCGAACTGCGGGCAATGAAGACGCTGCCCGTACCGTGTCTGGCCGAAGTCCGGGAAGTCGCCGCGAAAAGGCGCGTCGACCCGTGGGCTGACATGGCGGCGTCGCGTCAGCGGCTTACGAAGCGAGTGCTTCAGGCGCTTCGCGACCAGAAGTCACGGTGACCGCGCAATGAGTGCGACGACGTGCTGCGTGCGAGCGGAGCACGTCGGGAAGGCCTCTGCAGACGCGAGCGAAGCGCCTGCAGTGGATTTCCCGGTGAAGCATCAGACGCGCGGCGGGTCGCTGTCGCGCTCAAAATGACGGTGGCGAGCGATCGCGGCAACGAACTGGTCGATGTCAGTGTGCGTCGACTCGGCGCTCAGAATTATGCCGGGATCTGCTTCGCCTGACGGAAGCGTGAGAGGGATGCCACAAGCTTCCAGCACGGTCTGGCCGGCGCCCATCGCCATGATCGACTTGCAGTGCCGGTACTGATCCTTCACGAAGTCCAGTGTGCGCGCATCGCCAAGCAGCAACGCGATCGAGCCTTCGCCGTCGGGAATGATGACGGCGTCGAACAGCACCGAGGGCGAGTTCTCCATCGAGCCGTCGGTCTCAACGGGTTCGCCGTCGCTGGTTGCGAGCGCGCCGACGGTGCGTCCGATGACACGCGGCTGCGCGCCAGCGTGCAGCAGTGCAGACTTGACGGCGGTGATCGATTGACCACGGACGCCGTCGGCCGCGAGGATCGCAACTTTTCGCGTGCGAACCGTGACCGACCCCGGACGCGCCGTCAGCGAAAGGGGAGGCGAGTTCGTCACCTCGGGTGTAACGACCACGTCAGTTGCGCGAGGCAACGCGGCGGGGAGCGCCATCCGAAGACCATCGGCCACTCCGCGCGCGAGCACGTGGGACACGTTCACCAGCGAAGCGACCATCCGCTCGCGAATGGCCGGGACGGTGACCTTCGACAGTTCGAATCGGAAGCCGGCAATGACATGCCGCTGCTCGACCGCAGTCTGACTCTCGAAGAACAGTCGCGCTTGCGCGTAGTGCTCGGCGAACTTCTCGGGCTTGCCGCGCAGCTTGTCTTCAGCGACCGGCTGCGGAAACGACACGAATCCCTGGGCGCCGGCCTGATACGGACAGCCGCCGGCGAGCGAGTTTGGCTCGTAGTTGACCCGGCCACGATTGATCGTCTGCCGATGCATCCCGTCGCGCTGATTGTTGAACACGGGCGCGACGGGCGCGTTGATCGGGATCTCGTGAAAATTCGGACCGCCGAGTCGCGAGATCTGGGTGTCCGTGTACGAGTGGATACGTCCGGCGAGCAATGGATCGTTGCTGAAGTCGATGCCCGGCACGACGTGCGCGGTGCAGAAGGCCACCTGCTCCGTCTCGGTGAAGAAGTTGTCCGGATTGCGGTTCAGCGTGAGACGACCGACGGGCCGCACCGGCACCAGCTCTTCGGGAATAAGTTTCGTCGCATCCAGTACGTCGAAGCTGAAGGTCTCGGCGTCCGCTTCGGTGAAGATCTGGACACCAAGTTCCCACTCCGGGTATTCGCCCGATTCAATGGCGTCCCAGAGATCGCGTCGATGGAAGTCCGCGTCGGCGCCCTGCAGCTTGACGGCCTCGTCCCACACGAGCGAGTGCGTGCCAAGCATCGGCGACCAGTGGAACTTCACGAAGTGCGATTCGCCGATGGCGTTGACGAAGCGATAGCTGTGCACTCCGAAGCCCTGCATCATCCGGCAGCTGCGGGGGATGCCGCGATCGGACATCACCCACATCAGCATGTGCGTTGACTCGGGCATGAGCGACACGAAATCCCAGAAGGTGTCGTGGGCGGATGCAGCCTGTGGCATGCCGTGATGCGGCTCCGGCTTCACTGAATGCACGAAGTCGGGAAACTTCATCGCGTCTTGAATGAAGAAGACGGGAATGTTGTTGCCGACGAGGTCCCAGTTGCCTTCATCCGTATAGAACTTGACGGCAAATCCGCGCGCGTCGCGGGCGGTATCCACCGAACCGCGCTCGCCGGCCACGGTAGAGAAGCGGACGAACACGGGCGTCTGTTTACCTGCTGCGGCAAAGGGCGCTGCGCGTGTCAACTCGGCCAGTGATTCGTAGGCTTCGAAGACGCCATGCGCTGCGGAACCCCGAGCATGAACGATCCGTTCGGGGATACGCTCATGATCGAAGTGCGTGATCTTCTCCCGAAGAATGAAGTCCTCGAGCAGCGTTGGACCGCGCAGCCCCGCTTTCAGCGAGTGCTGATTGTCGCCGACCGCTACCCCCTGATTGGTGGTCAAACGCTGGCCGTCCGCATTCGAGCGCGCGTGCGCGAGCGACGGCGAGCGCACGGGCCCTCCCGATGTCGCTGGCTCGCCAGTCTTTCCGGATGCGTTCCGTTCGGACATGGTGCTGGCCGTCGTGGTCGCGGATGGCGCTGCAACGCGCGCGCCCTCCCGAGGAGTCAGTGCATCGCCGCGGCCATGCTCGTGCGGCGTGTTTGGATTGCTCGGCATTGCCGAAGCCAGCTGCTCCACTTCATCGGCATGAGTGGACGTCGCGTCCTGTGAATGCGACGGCGAATGCGACGCGTTGCGTGCACGCGACTTCGATGGCGATTCCGTCTTTTTGGGCATGAGTGTCAGGGCCGGAGGCAAGCAGAGGTGACGCGCGGCTCGCGCGCATGGACGTGCGACGTCCCGTCACCTCGGCAAATACTGTGCGCGTCCGGAAACAGTGCGCGCGGCATCTCCACCTGTCGCTTACCGGGCGGTCGAAGGTTCGTAACGCGCGTCACACGGTGGAGAATTCTGGCACGAATGCTGCCTCGAAAAAACGCCACGCGACCGGTTGATCGGCGCGCCTCATCGACTCCCGACGCTCGATGCGGAATACGAGACGGCTCACTACATCACGGTACAGCATCATGGAACTCGCATCCCTGCACGAACTGTACGTCGAAGGACTCCGCGACCTCTACAGCGCCGAAGGTCAGATCCTCAAGGCACTGCCCAAACTGCACAAAGCCGCAACCAGTCCGAAAGTGAAGGAGGCGTTTGCGGCGCACATCGCGCAAACGGAGGAACACGTCGCGCGGCTCGAGCAGATCTGCACAGAACTCGATGTCAGCCCGAGTGGAAAACATTGCAAGGGCATGGAAGGCCTTGTTGCGGAGGGCGCCGACCTGATCAAGGAGGATGCGGATCCTGACGTGCTGGATGCAGGACTCATCTCGAGTGCGCAGCACGTGGAGCACTACGAAATGGCAGGGTACGGCACCGTCCGCACGTACGCGCAGTTGCTCGGATATCCGGCGCAGGCCGCGCTGCTGCAGCGAACGCTTGATGAAGAGCAGGCGACCGATCTGCTGCTGACGGAGGTCGCAATGACCGTCAATGTCGATGCCATCGTGTCGGCCGAGAGCGAAGCCGCAAACGAGAAGTAGCAGTCACTCAGCCATAAAGCGGGCGAGTGTCGTGACGTGCTTCAGCACGGTTACGACGAACCTTCGCGCTCGCCGTGACGACGGCACGGCGCTTGCCTTCTGGTTGGGTACATCCTCCAATGGAGTAGTCAAACATGTCGATTCATACACGTTCTCCGATTGCGCTCGCTGCTGCTGCGCTGCTGCTCGCCGCATGTGGCGGTGATGCTCAGACCGACAAAGCCGTGGCGACCTCAACTGCCGATGGTTCGCTCGCCACCTCGATGTCGGGCGACTCGGCCGACACGCGCGGGCAAGCCATGGTGCGCGTCGTCAACGCGTCGCCCATGACGGAGAATCTCATCGTGCGCTCGGATGAGACGCACGCCCTGCCGGCAGTCAGCTACAAGAAGGTCACGCAATACCAACTGATCGACAAGAACTGGGTGAAGTTCCAGGTCGGTGGCATGTCGGGCGGAGAGTACCTGCCGCTCGAAACCAATCGTGAGATGCTGGCCGACGGACATCGCTACTCGCTCATCGTGATTCGCGATGAACAGGGCACCGGCTATCGCACGCGCGTGCTGCGCGACGAGATCTCGAGCGACATGACGCGTGCGCATCTGCGCGTGATTCACGCTGCACCCGGCATCGACGAAGTGACGGTGATTGCGCGCGGCGGCGAGAAGTTGTTCGACGGCATCAACTTCACGTCGGAAGCTGGTCTGAAGGACATCCTGCCGTGGAGTGGCACGCTCGAGTTCCGCACGGAAGATGGCCAGCGGCTGCTGTTGGCCATGCCCAAGGTTTCGCTGGAGGCCGGCAAGACGTATTCGATCGTGCTGGCCCGTGATGCCAAGGGCAAGCTCGAGGCCTTTTCCTTCGAAGACGCACCGGTTCCATGAACTACACATCGATCTGCGCCTCGATCTGCGCCTCGATCTGCGCCTCGATCTGCGCCCGCAACCACGGAGTACCGCATGAGTGAACCAACGCGTGACGAAGGCGTCGACAAGATTCGCGAGATCATCAAGGACATCCGCATCGCCATGCTCGTCACCCTCGATGAGCAGGGGCGGCCCAGGAGCCGCCCCATGGCGACGCAGCAGACACCGTTCGATGGCACGCTGTGGTTCTTCACGGCGGCGGAGTCACCGAAGGTGTCGGACATCGGTCGAAACACTCGCGTCAATGTCGCGTACGCATCTGCGTCGGCCGCGAGCTATCTGTCGATGAGCGGCGAAGCCGAGGTGTTGAACGATCGTGAGAAGATCCGCGAGTTGTGGAACCCGTTTCTTCGTGCGTGGTTCGACGACGCCGAAGATCCGTCGATCCGGTTGGTGCGCGTCTCCGTCGAGGAAGCAGAGTATTGGGACACACCCGGCGGCAAGGTGGCGTCGCTGCTCTCCATGGCCAAGGCTGCCCTCACCGGCACCGGAAGCGACATGAGCAGCAACAATCAGACTGTCCGGTTCTAGCGCCGGTCGGAGGTGTGCGGGATGAGCAAGCTGTTGCGTGGCGTTGCCGCCGGATGGGGAGCCAAGAAGCTGGGCGGTGGCTGCTTCAGCACCATTCTGGTGTTCGTTCTGTTGTGGTGGTTGCTCGGCAACTTCGACATCTTCAAGTAGTACGTGGATAACGCGCGCGTTTGCGCTCCAACGCCGCGTCGCGCCGATCCGTGCACGGGGGTCTGACGACACGCCGACTCCTCCGATTCGGGGAGTCGGTGTGGGCGCGGTCGTACGGCACGTCGGTCCAGACGTCGCCGCTCACACGTGACGTCCACACCGGCGTCGTGGTGGTCGGGGCAGGAATCAGCGGTGCGTTGATGGCTCGCGAGCTCGTCCGGCGCGGACACGATGTCACCATCGTCGACAGAAGAGCGCCGGTGCTTGGCAGCACATTGGCGAGCACCGCGCTTCTGCAGTTCGAGATCGATCTGCCGCTCAGCGCACTGACCGATCGCATCGGCCGAGCAAAGGCGGAGCGCGCTTGGCAGCGATCCACGACGGCCGTACAGACGCTTGCGCGAATTGTGCGCAAGGAGCACATTCGCTGCGCGTTCTCGCCAAGGCAGAGTCTGTATCTGGCCGGCGACGCGTATGGCTCCCGCGCCTTGCAGCGCGAGGTCGAGGCGCGCACCCGCGCTGGTATCGCCGGGACGTATCTCGATCGTGCCGCACTGGCGAGGGAATTCGGTCTCGATCGCACTGGCGCCATCGTGAGCGATGGCTCCGCTGCCGCCAACCCGGCGCAGCTCACGGCGGGGTTGCTCCGCCGCTGCGTGGATGCCGGGGCGGCCATCCACTCGCCCGTTGATATTGCACAGGTGCGCAGTCATCGCCGTGGCGTCGAACTGCAATCGACAGACGGTGCGGTGATTTCGGCGCAGCATGCGGTGTTCTGCACGGGCTACGAACTGCTGAAGGAACTGCCGTTGGCGGGCCATCGCATCAAAAGCACCTGGGCGATTGCGATGCGATCGCGTGGCGCGTTGCCGCGCTGGCTCTCGCATACGTTGCTGTGGGAAGCCTCCAATCCGTATCTCTATCTGCGAACGATCGCCGACGGGCAGCTGATCGCCGGCGGCGAAGATGAGGACTCCGGGTCGCGGCATCTGGACGGCCGTGCGCTGCGCAGCAAGGCTCAGCGCATCGCGTCGAACGTGGAGGCGCTGCTCCCCGGCGTGCGGGGCACCGTCACGCACCGTTGGGCAGGGGCGTTCGGCGAGTCGCCCACGGGATTGCCGATTCTCGACCAGGTGCCGGGCCAGTCGCGTTGCCACGTCATTGCCGGGTTCGGCGGCAACGGCATCACGTACAGTGTGATTGGAGCGGAAGTCATTGCCCGCCGCATCGATGGTCAGCGCGATCCGGACGCCGATCTCTTTCGCGCCCCTCGTTGACGGTTCGTTCCGTGGCGCGCTGGGTTGTATTGGTTTGGCTTGGGTGGGATTGGATTGGGGAGGCGGCCACGGTGTCTGCCGCGCGGCCGGAGATTCCCATCGTGCTCAGTTCAGGCTATCTCACACAGGAGCTGGAGGCGCAGGCGTCTCGGGCCCGTCTGGATTTTGTCATCTCCAGGACTGAACTGGTGACGACGCTGGTTTCGGTTGTCGAACGACTGGTGCGCACGTAGACGTCGGCGGGCGTGGCGGATGCCATCGATCTGAGTCGGCGGAACAGACCCTGATCGCGAGGTATCGGTGAACGCAGTCCATGGTCCGATCGTCGGCACAGCAAGGAGGCGCGTGCGCCGACGCACGGTGGCGTTGCTGATGCCGACGCTGCTGGTTGCGCTACCCGCCGCCGCGCATGCACAGCGCACCGATCTGGCCACGGCTGCCGACAAGGTCTTCGCGCAGTGGAACAGTACGCAGGGCCCGGGTTGCGCCGTCGGTGTGGCGCAGGGCGGCAAGACGCTGCTCACGCGCGCGTATGGCATGGCGGACATCGCGCAGGGAATCGCCATCAATCCGGGCACGATTCTCGAGTCGGGGTCCGTGGCCAAGCAATTCACCTCCACCGCCGTGCTCCTGCTCATGCAGGACGGCAAGCTCGCCCTCGACGACGACGCGCGGAAATACCTCCCCGAACTTCCCGTCTACTCGCGACCGATCACCGTGCGTCACCTGCTGACGCACACCAGTGGCCTGCGCGACTGGAGCAACCTGGTCGCGTGGCAAGGCTGGCCGCGCGGCACCCGTGTCCACACGCAGTCGGATGTCTTCGATCTCATCACGCGACAGCAGACGCTGAACTATCCCGTCGGCGACTTCTATTCGTACACCAACTCGGGATTTCTGCTGCTGCGCACGCTCGTCGAACGCGTGAGCGGCATGCCGTTTCCCGCGTTCACGGAATCGCGCATCTTCCGGCCGCTCGGGCTCACCCAGACGCGGTGGCGCGACGATTTCACGCGCATCGTGCCGGGGCTCGCGCAGGCCTACGCACGGCAATCCGATGGATGGCACATCGACATGCCCAATGACAACGTGATCGCGGCCGGTGGTCTGCTCACCACCGTCGCCGACTGGCTGCGATGGAACGATGCGCTGACGGCGAAGACACTTGGCGCCGCGTGGGGCGACTCCATCACGCAGCGTATGAAGCTCACGAGTGGCGTGGAGATTCAGTACGCCTTGGGTCTCGTTGTCACCCGCTATCGCGGACTGCGCGAGATTTCGCATTCCGGCTCCACGGCGGGGTACAGCACCTTCCTGGCGCGTTATCCGGAGCAGGACAATCTCTCCGTCGCGGTGATGTGCAACGCCGCCGGTGCACCGGCAACTGCGCACGCGCATGGCATCGTGGATGCAATCGTGAGTGACCTGCCGCGCGCTGTTGCGGCGGATACAACGAGCGCTGTCGGTGTCGATGTGGCGCCATTCGTTGGCATCTATCGCGACACGCGGACGAACACCACGATGGAACTCGCGCGTGCAGATGCGCAGTTGCGTCGAGTGGGCGGGCCGGTCGCGCGCCTACTCAGCAATGGAGTGCTGCAGATCGGCACCACGCGCATGCGTCCACTCCGCTCCGCCGACGGTCGTGTGCGTTCGCTCAAGCAGGCAACATCCGATGGCGACAGTCTCGAGTTCGTGCGCGCGGCCGACGGGCGCTGGACTCCAACGGCGGCGGACTTGGCTTCGTTGGCTGGGACGTATCGAAACGACGAGATCGGCGCGCTGTTCGATGTGCGCGTGGTGGGCGGCAGTCTGACCATCAGTCCTCGCACCGGCGTCGTCGAAACCGCCACCCCGCTCTATCGTGCAGGACGACGTGATGCGTTCACCAGCGACGGCAATGCCGTGTGGTTCGAGCGCGGCGCCAATGGACGCGCGACCTCGATGCACATGGGCGCTGGTCGCGTGTGGGACTTTGTATCGGTACGGGTGCCATGAACAAGCGTGACTTCGTGAAGCGACTGAGCCGCGTCACACTCGGCGCGACCGTGGGCACGTCGCTCAGTGCGTTGTTGGGCGACGTGCTGCTGGCGCAGATCGCGAGCACCACCCCAGCCACGATGGCACGCGACGAACCGCTCTGGGCGGCGTTGCGCGCGAAGTACCGGTTGACGTCGGAGTACATCAACCTCGAGAATGGGTACTACTCCATGCAGGCGGAGCCGGTGCTCGAAGCATTTGTCGGCAAGGTGCGCGAGGTGAACGTGCAGGCCGCACGCTACATGCGCACGCGGCAGTACGACGACAAGCTGGCGGTGCGCACACGGCTCGCGGAGTTGGCGGGATGCGCGGTGGACGAACTGATCATCACACGCAACGCAACTGAATCGCTCGATACCGTGATCGCCGGCATCGACTGGAAGGCTGGTGATGGCGCGGTGTTCGCCGAACAGGACTACGGTGCAATGCAGGACATGTTCCGCATGCAGGCGCGCCGCTACGGCATCGTGAACCGTGTGATCTCGTTGCCGCTGCATCCGGCTTCCGACCAGGAGATCGTATCTCTGTATGCGAACGCCATCACACCGCGGACGCGGTTGCTGATGGTGTCGCACATGGTGAACATCACCGGCCAGATCCTGCCGGTGCGCAAGATCGCCGACATGGCACAGGCGCGGAGCGTTCAGGTGCTGGTGGATGGTGCACACGCCTTCGCGCAGCTCGACGTTCCGATTCCCGCGCTGGGTGGCGACTACTACGGCGCCAGTCTGCACAAATGGCTTGGGGCGCCATTGGGCGCCGGCGTGCTGTACGTGCGCCGGGATCGCATTGCGTCGCTGTGGCCCGTATTCGCCGAAGAAGGCACGCCCGCAACGGACATCCGCAAGCTCAATCACACCGGCACGCATCCGGTACACACCGATCTGGCCATCAACGACGCGATCGACTTTCACCTGGCAATCGGCACGGCCCGCAAGGAGGCGCGCCTGCGCTACCTGCAGCAGTACTGGACGGCGAAAGTGCGCGCGCTGCCACGTATCGTGCTGAACACGCCCGCCGATCCGTCTCGCGCCTGCGCGATCGCCAATGTCGGCATCACCGGAATGACGCCGGCCGAGCTTGGGCGCACCTTGTTCGATCGCTATGGCGTCTGGACCGTCGCAATCGACGGCGCCGGCGTGCATGGTGTGCGTGTCACTCCGCAGCTCTTCACGACGACCGACGAACTCGATGTGTTCGTGCGCGCGTTGACGGAGCTCGCGCGCCGCGCGTGAGCAATTCCACGAACAGCGTCGACTACCACACGTGGCAGTCGGGCGCGGTGGTGGTGCGGGGGCGGCGGGTGCGCTACGCAACGAAACCGGGAGCCTTCGCGCACGGTGCGGTGGACCCGGCGATGCTGCTGTTGGCGGAACATGTCCGGGTCGAGTCCGGTGAGGTGGTCGTCCACCTCAACTGCGGGGCCGGGATTTTTAGCGTCGTCGCCGCAGGACAGGGCGCATCGCGTCTGATGCTCAGCGACCGCAATGTCGTCTCGCATGCCGCAGCATCGCGCACGTTGGCGGTCAACGATGCCGGTGACAGTACGCTCTGGCTTGGACATGGAACGCACGGCCTCATGAACGCGGCGCACGAGCCCCTGGGCGCCGACCTCGTCGCGATCCGCATTCCGCACGAGAAGCTCGCGTTGCTGCAGCTGCTGCGCGACGCGTGGCATGCACTGCGAATGGGAGGTCGCTGTGTGGTGGTCGGCGCGACCAATGAAGGTATAAAAAGTGCCGCGCGCATGCTGGAGCGCATCTTTGGTGCAGCGCAGGTGCTGGCGGGCGAAGGGGGGTATCGGCTCGTGCAGTCGCGCAAGCAACACGACATCTTGCCAGCGCTCGAGGAGCTGGCGGTGCCCTATCTCGCCTATGACGCGTTTCACGAACTCACGGTGACGTTGCGCGGCGCGCCGCACACCCTCTTCACGCGCCCCGGTGTGTTTTCGTGGGAGCATCTCGACGAGGCCACGGGTATCCTTGCCGATGTGCTGACCGTTCCGGTGGGCGCATCCGTACTCGACCTCGGCTGCGGCAGCGGCGCACTCGGACTGGTCGCGGCGCAGCTCTCCGGCGGTGCCGCACTGACGATGGTGGATGCTGATGTGGAGGCGGTCCGTTCGGCGCAACGGACCGCGGGGGCAGCGGGGCTGGTCGGCTCGCGTGCGATGGCCAGCGACATCGGTTCGGCGGTGCTGCACGAGCGGTTCGACATGGTCGTGAGCAATCCGCCATTTCACATCGGCAAAGCGACTGCACTCAATGTGCCAACGCAATTCATGCGCGATGCACACACGGTACTCAACGCCGGCGGGAGGCTGATGCTGGTGGCCAATCGTACGCTGCCCTACGAGGGGATCCTGTCGTCACTCTTTGGCAACTGTCGCACCGTGCACGACGGCCCGCGCTTCAAGGTGCTGCAGGCGGAGAAGGCGACGTAGATCGGGTCGCCGTCAGCAGCGCACGTTCGTCGGCGCGCACAAGGCGCCATTCACGCGCGGGCAAGTCGCCGAGGGCGAGCGAACCGATCGCCGAACGATGGAGCGACACTACGTGATTGCCGACGGCCGCGAACATGCGGCGCACCTGATGGTAGCGCCCTTCGGTGACGGTGAGGCGTGCGTGGCGTGCATCGAGTGGCTGCAACGCGGCCGGCGCGAGCGGCTCCGGTTCGCGTTCGAGTTGCAGGGTGCCGCTGGCGAACAACGCGGCCTCGTCGCCGCGCAGGTCGCTGGCGAGCTCCACATCGTAGACCTTGGGGAGATGCGTTTTGGGTGACGAGATGCGGTGATTCAGCGCGCCGTCGTCGGTGAGCAGCAGCAACCCCGTGGTATCGCGATCGAGTCGTCCGATCGGTGCAATGATCGGCGTCCGGTCGCGGAATCTGATCGGGAAGAGGTCGTACACGAGGGGCGGCACGTCCTTGGCCGAACAGACATGGCCAAGCGGCTTGTGCAGCATGATGAGCGTTCCCGGCGCCGGGTCGAGCGGCTCGTCGTCCACCAGGACATCGTCATGCACGATCGGGTCGGCGACGGTGAGCCGTCGACCGCTGACGTGCCTGACGCGTCCGCGATCGAAGAGATACGCGACGTCGCGACGCGTGCCGTATCCCAGTTTGGCGAGGTATTGATCGAGCTTCATGGCGCACGACCGACGTCAGAGCTGTGCGCCCGGCTCCGGGAGCGCGGCCATTGCTTCCTCAAGGCGCACGCGGGTGACTCGGCGATGCGAGCCGTTCCACACGGGCTCTCCATGACGGACCATGATCACCTGCGGCGACTCGTGCGGCACGCCGAGCATCGCTTCCAGGCCCTGCGACATCGGACGCTGCGATATCACGTCCACCATCCACACAGGCACCGTCGGATTGGCCGCGACAAACGCCTCCACTTCGGCGATGGCGATGTCGCACAACCCGCATGTCGGACTGTGCTTGTACAACACCACCAATTCCTGCGTCGCGAACTCGTCCCGCAGCTGCGCAGCGGGGACGAGCGGAAGTCGTCGGATGGTCATGACAGGGTACGGAAGACGAATGTAGGTAGTCGCTTTCAACGCGACTGTCGTGCAACGTAAAGCTAGGCACCGCTCTTGCTTAGGCACAGCGGTGTAGGACGATTCATCCGCCTGATCCGTCCGCTGGTCACCAGGCAAACTCATAGAGGTCCAATGCCCGCCAAAAAGCGCGCCACGCAACAAGCGAACAATCGCCCCGACGCCGAGCGAATCATCACGGATGTGCTTTTCGCGACCAAGAACGACCTGCCGTCGGAGACTCGTGCTGAAGTCGTGACGCTGCTCAACGCGCGTCTGGCCGATTGCATCGACCTGCAGACGCAGTGCAAGCAGGCGCACTGGAACGTGAAGGGGCCACAATTTATCGCGCTGCACAAGCTGTTCGATGAGGTGAACGAAGCCGTTGAGGAGTACGTGGACCTCGTCGCTGAACGGATCGTGCAACTCGGGGGAATCGCCGACGGTACAGCACGCGTGATTGCTGCCCGCACCACCCTGCCCGACTATCCGACGCGATTGCAGACGGGCGAGCAACACGTTGCCGCGCTTTCTGACTCTCTGGCCGCGTTTGCCCGCGTGTCACGCATGGCGATCGGAGAAATGGATGATCTGGAAGACGACGTCTCGGCCGATATCATGACCGAAGTCACGCGCGGCATTGACCAGTGGCTCTGGTTTGTGGAGGCGCATCAGCAGACGGCCAAACCGCTGACTGTGAAGTAGCGCGCATCGGGCACGAGCGCAGGTGGAACCTTTCTGCTTCCGGATCGTGTACAACCCTGTTGATGCTGCCTGTCCGATGACGAACCGGCGCACGCTCCTCGGTCGGGTCCGTTCGTCATGAGTCAAGTGTATCCCGCAGTGCTGGCGGACCCCGCCCGGCTTCGCGCACTGGAGGCGGCGGTTCGACCACGCGCCTTCCCGGCCACTCCCTACACGCACATCACGCGCGTGGTCACCGCGGTGCTCGGCGTGCCGCGATCGATGGTGTCACTGGTGGATGATCGGCGGCAGTTCTTCCCCGGTGCCACTGGTCTCACGGGTGCCTTGGTCGACTGCGCGGAAACGCCGCTGTCGCACTCGTTCTGTCGGCATGTCGTGCAGTTGGCGGAGTCGCTGCGCGTTGACGACGCGCGCCGTCATCCGCTGGTGTTCGACAATCCGGCCATCAACGAGCTGGACGTGATCGGGTATCTCGGCGTTCCGCTCTGTACCTCCGATGGGCATACGCTCGGATCGCTTTGCGCGATCACGAACGAGCCGCGCGAATGGACCGACGCGGAGGAGCAGTTGTTGCGCGACCTGGCCGTGAGCGTCGTGTCCGATCTCGAACTGCGCGGCGAACTGGCCTATCGCGAGGATCACGCGCGAGCCAGGGATCCGTCGCTCGACGCGGAAGGGTTGCCGGCGCGCAGTTTCGATATTCTCGACAGCATCAACGATGGCGTGATCGCGCTCGATCGCGCGTGGCGTATCACGTTCCTCAACCGTCGGGCGGTGCGACTGCTGCGCGTGCCGCGGCGTCGCGCAGTGGGCGCGACGCTGTGGGATCAGTTTCCGCTGCTCACCGACACGGCGATCGAGCGCACCTTGCGCGTCGCGGCACAGTCGCGACGGTCGATGCGCATCGAGTGCTACGTCGAGCAGCTCGGACGCTGGTTTGAATTGCGCACCGTGCCGATGCGTCACGGCCTTTCCGTATATTTCTGTGACGTGACCGAGAACCGCACCGCGCGTGCCGCACTTGCGCAGCGTGAGGAGCAGTTGCGCCAAGCGCAGAAGATGGAAGCGATCGGCGCGCTGGCTGGCGGCATCGCACACGACTTCAACAACATGCTCACCGTGGTGCGCGCGAACTGCGAAGTACTGCTCGACGCGACCATCTCCGACGATGATGCACGCGTCGAGCTGATCGAGATCAAGGCGGCGGCGGTGCGCGCGAGTGCGCTCACGCAGCAGCTCCTCGCCTTCAGTCGAAAGCAGGTTGTACAGCCACGCGTACTGGATGTGCGTGCGAGTATGCAGGCGCTCACGCCCATGCTTCGCCGTTTGATTCCGGCCAACGTGCGCATCGATACGCCGAAAGGCAGCGGTGAAACGCGCGTGCTGGCCGATCCGACGCAGGTGGAGCAAGTGTTCATGAATCTTGTGCTGAACGCGCGCGATGCGATGCCGGAGGGTGGGGTGATCACCGTTGCGTGCGAGATCGTGTCACTTGTCGAGCCGATCCCGACGCCGCACGGTCCGCTCGCCGCGGGTCGCTGGGTGCAGGTGTCGGTGCGCGACACCGGCGGCGGCATTCGAGCGGACGTATTGCCGCGGATCTTTGAACCGTTCTTCACCACCAAGCCGCTTGGTGCTGGCACAGGGCTCGGCCTCGCAACTGTCTTTGGTATCGTACAGCAGTGGGGCGGTGGTGTGACGGTCGAAAGCGAAGACGACGTCGGCACCGCCTTCCATGTCTACCTGCCTGCGTCCGACGCTCCGCCCGAGTCGAGCGACGCGGAGTCCGTCCCGGTATCGTCTCGTGGCGCCGAGTGCATTCTGGTGAGCGAAGATGAAGCCGCCGTGCGACACGTGGTGCGACGCGTACTGGTCGCGAACGGCTACCGCTTGCTGATCGCGAAGGACGGTCTGGAGGCGCTCGAGCTGATGGCGACGCATGGTACAGACGTCGATCTGGTGCTCAGCGATGTCATGATGCCGGGTGTTGGTGGCGTCGTCCTCGCCGAACGTCTGCGCGAGCTCTATCCGCGCGTGCCCGTGATGCTGATGTCAGGCTATGGCGAGACCGATGCGGTGCAACAGCAGTTGGCGCAGCACGGTGTCGCGTTCCTGCAGAAGCCGTTCAACGCGGCGTTGCTCACGAGGGCCGTGCGTCACGCACTCGACGCGCGGGCGATCGTACTGACGATGTGACGAACCGGCGAGTCAGTCGCGATCGCGTCCGCCTGCGTCCTCAGTTCTTGAGCGCGTACTCCACGGTCGTGACCACGCGGACTTTCTTCACCACCTGACTCGCCTCGCTGATCCCCATCGCCTGATCGCGCGGCAGAATTTCGAAGCTGCCCTGACTGCCGCGCCGAATTCCCGCGAGTGAACTCTTGGAGTCGCGCGCAAACTGTTCGGCAGCTTCGCGCGCCCGCGCCGTCGCTTCCGCGATCATGGGCGGCTTGATCGAATTGAGGCCGGTGAAGATGAACGTCGGTCCGCCCCCACCCCACTCCTGCCCGGACGACAAGACGACGCCGTTTCGCACGAGGTCGGGCACGCGCTGACTCGCCGCCTGTACGCGGTCGACGTTGGTCGCGCGCACGACCAACGTCTGCCGGATGATGTAACGACTGCCTTGCTGATAGTTCCCCGTGGTGCGCTGGTCCTGCACCGAGAACTCCTGCACGGAGACCTCGGTGTCGGCGCCATCCAGGCCTTGCTCCTTGAGAAAGGCCCGCACGGCACCGACGCTCCGTTCGAGACCGGCGCTGGCGCGCGTGAGATCGTCGTCCGTCGCCACCAGCCGCAGTGGCCAGATTGCGAGATCGGCCTTCGCGTCACGCTCCGCCACGCCTCGCGCGGTTACCGTACGATCCGCGGTGCGGATGCGGGCAACGCCGGCTCCCGCGAACAATCCGCCCACGGCGATGCCGAGTGCGACGATCAGTGCCGGAATTACCAATGCTCGGGAAGTGCCCGCCGTATCAGCCATGAGGAACCGTGTGGTTGGAATAGGGGGAGAGGGTATGTATATTCCCCAGTCCCAGGTTGAGGAGACCGGATGATGACGGAACTATCGATGCAGATCGACGGGATGACGTGTGGCCACTGCGTGCAGGCGGTGCGCAATGCGCTGTCGGCGGTACCCGGGGTGGCCGTGGACAGTGTCGCGATTGGAAGCGCCACCGTTCACTTCGACGAGCAGGCGGTCAGTCGTGATCGCGTGACGCATGCGGTCGAAGCAGAAGGCTACCCGGTGACCGTCGCGACGTAAGCCGTTGGCGGCACATCGCCGCGGGTCCGGATGGTCAGTCGCGGCCGGGGCGCCCTGGCGGGATCGCGACCGGCTGCCCGCTCGTGACCCACGCTGTCCACCAGATATCGCGCAGCATGTCTGCCCCTGCCGCCAGTCGCGCCGTTGCAAAGGCTTTTTGCTCAGGCGTGCTGGTTTCGGCCTGAAACGGCGTTGCCTTGTCGATCTCGTATAGGCGATCGAGCTGCGAGAAACTGGTGTTGAGGTAGGCGATGATGGCTTCGCGCAGATTGGGAAGCACCCGCGGTGTCCCGTTCATCTGCCCGACAATGTCGTGGAGTTTAATCTGCCCCTGCACGAACGCCGACTCAAAGCGACCGTGAAAGCGATTGTCGCTGGTGTAGCCCCTGGGGTTCTCTCCCACCCAACCATTGTGATGCTTGGTCGTGTGGTGCGGATTCGAACCGTCGGCGACGTAGTGGCCCAGGACACCCGCGTCGTCGATGATCCGCTGCTCGATCCAGGCGCGCACCGTGGAGTCCGGGGCAATGCGCCACAGCCGAAAATCGCCGCGAAGTTTCTGCGCCAGCTCGAGCATCTGGAAGGGCAACAGCCCCAGGGTGTTCACCGCGGCGCCCCCCTTTCGCACTGAGTCGGCAAAGGCAAATCGATTCGGTGCCGCGAGTGCACCGGCGAGCACGTTCGGCCGGACGAGATCCATGTCGATGTAATGCTCGGGTGAGCTGCCACCCTCGAGCGCCGGATCGAGTGTGCGTTCCGCGCGATCCTTCCATCGATCCGGCTCGGGGTTGAGATACGACAGCTGCTGGCTCGCCGCGCGAAAGAACGCCGGCATCTCGGCCGGGAGTGCCTGGGCGGCGGCGAGACCGATCATGCGGTGTCCCGCATCGCCCCACGCGAACAGATTGACCGGGGTGATGATCGCCGCGCCCGCAGTCACAAGCGCGAGCAGCGTGCGGCGGCGAGTCGTCTGGTGCATGAGGTTGCGCATCGAGAGTGATATCCAGTGGTGAATCCCGTTCCATGTCGCACGGTCGTTCGCACGCGTGAATTTACACCGAACTGATCGAGGATGACCGTTGGACCGTCACCTGATCGCATCGGGCACGAGCGGGGAACGTGTCGTTCGCTATGCGCGGGCCGTGAGCGTTGGCGCGAGATCGAGGCCGACGCGATCGTTGACTGCCGGACCACGCGATCGGCACGCGTGATCAGTCCAGCGGCAGTCGAATTTCCACGCGACAGCCACCGCTGCTCTGGTTGGTCATGCGAAAGGCATATCGGTCACCATACAGCATGGTCAATCGCGAACGCGTGTTGGTCAGGCCGATGCCGAGTCCGTCGACCGATGGACGCGCCGCCATGAAGCGACCGCTCGTGGTGATGAGGCCGTCGAGTCCCTTGCCGTTGTCATCGACGACCAGTTCGAGCGCATCGCCGACGCGTCGCGCACTCACGTGAATGCTCTGGCCACGATGTCCCGGTGCCAGTCCGTGCTTGAGCGCATTCTCCACCAGCGGCTGCAACAGGAAACTCGGCACCGGCAGGTCCACTGCGGACGAATCAACGTCGATATCCACTTCGAGCCCCTGGCCGTAGCGCACGCGCGCGATCTGCAGGTACAGCTCGACCAGCTCGATCTCCTGCCAGAGGGGAATGGTGCTTGATCCAGCGCTGCGCAGCGAGAGTCGGAGCAAATCGCTCACGCGTGTCAGCGTGCGCTGGGCCTGCTTCACGTCCATCTCCATCAGTTCCGCGACCGAGTTCAGCGCGTTGAAGAGGAAGTGCGGATTCAACTGCATGCGGAGCGACTCCAGCTGCGTCATCGCCAGCTTCTGCTCCAGCTCGGCGGCGGCGCGATCGCGCTCACGATAGCGGCGAACAAACTCGACCATGTACGCGGCGCCGAGCACCGCCCAGTAGAGCACAACCTGAAAATCCAGATGATTGACCAGCATCGAGCGGACCGCAAAGGCGTACGTCTCCGCGCGATCGCTGTGGAAGTATCGGTGATCCAGCCAGGCCACGAGCAGCACATTGACCGCGCAGATGAGAACGGTGGCCGCGATATGGATGGAGAGCCAGGCGATCAGGCGCCCCGTCCCCAATTTCACACGGCTCACCAGCGTCAGAATCAACTGGGACCACACGCCCCAGAGCAGCCAGGCGGAACCCTGCCAAACCAAAGCGTGCATGACACCGTAGTCAGTGCCGGAGAGGTCGCCGAAGACGGACAGCTGCAGTGCGGCGAGCAACCCGGGAATGACCCAGACGAACGCGAAGAGCACGCGCGTCATGCGTTTGAATCGCGCGCCTTCGTCTGCGATGGTGAGTGGCTTGATGGAAGCAACCATATGTTCGTGTGGGAACGTCAGAAGGTTGGGCGGACTACAAGAAGTACGTGCAGCTTTACGACGGCACGTGACGGAAAAGTTGCAGCGTCTGACGAATATGAGAGATCTCGGTGAACCTCCGAGGCTGTATCGGCGTACCAGAGTGAATGCTGCGTCAGTGCGCGCGTGAAGATGTGCCGTTCCTCCCGGCTCATGCTGGTCGCGCCGATGACGATCCTCGCGGAGGTTGGAGAAGGCGATCGTGCGAGTACTGATCGTTGATGACGAGGCGCTTGCGCGACAGCGCGTGCGGCGTCTGCTGCAGAGCGAGACGGATGTCGAGATCGTCGGTGAAGCGGAGAGCGGTCGCGAAGCGGTGCAGATGATTCGCGAACTGCAACCGGATCTTGTCTGTCTCGACGTGCAGATGCCGGAGCTCGACGGCTTCGGCGTACTGCGTGAACTCGAGGGCGAGCACGCTCCGATGATTCTCTTCATCACCGCGTACGACGAGCATGCGCAGCGTGCCTTCGATGTGCACGCGGTGGACTACGTGCTCAAACCGCTGGACGAGGAACGTTTCAAGGCCGCGTTCGATCGCGCACGCAAGCAGCGCGCGCACGCGGTCGCGGCAGAACGGTTGGGCGAATTGCTCGAGACGGTGCGTCGGCTGGCCGATGGCACGGCGGTGCCGGACGCGCGACCGGATGGCAACGGCGGTGCACCTGCCGGCCATAACGGCAGCTACGCCAGTCGCATCCTGGTCAAGCAGGATGGTCGGATGTTCTTCGTGAAGACCACCGAAATCGACTGGATCGAGGCCGATCGCAACTACGTGCGACTGCATGTGGGCAAGACGGCGCATACGATTCGCGAGCGCATCAGTCATCTCGAGGAAACACTCGATCCGCGTCTGTTTGCGCGCATTCACCGGTCCACCATCGTGAACCTCAATCGGGTGCGCGAGATGCAGCAGTGGTTCTCCGGTGACTACGTCGTGATTCTCGAAGACGGTGCGAAGTTGCGCCTGAGTCGACACTACCGCGATCGCGTCGAGAAGCAGGTCGGTGTCGGCTGATACGCTGATTCGGTGACTGGGCGAGCGCGGCAGCGGTTAATATTACGCATGCTCTCCGCGCCGCCGAGTCGCTCGCCGTCCAGTTGGCAGTCGCACCTCGTGCACTTGCTTGTGCGCGCGAGGATGCGTCCGTATGCGCACCAGCCGATCGACCCGACGTGGGTGCGACAGAACATGGGCCGCCCGCGCGGGGCGCGACGCATGATGGCCAGGTCCACCGGCGCGCTGATGGAACTGCTGCCGCGCACGGGACTGTGGCCCGGTGGCGAACGGATACACTGGCCGGGCGCAACGATGGACGCGCCCGTGGTGCTCTATCTGCACGGCGGCGGTTTCATCGCCTGCAGTCCGGAAACACACCGGCCGCTCGTTGGCTCGTTGGTACGCCGTATTGTCGGCACCGCGTTCGTGCCGGCGTATCGACTGGCGCCCGAACATCCGTTTCCCGCTGCGCTCGACGATGCCCGGGACGCGTATCGCTTTCTGCTTGCCCAAGGCATCCCGCCGTCACGGCTTGTCATTGCGGGCGATTCCGCCGGCGGCGGCCTCGCACTTGCGCTGACCCTCGCGCTCCGCGACGAAGGAATTCCGTTGCCGGCCGCCGTGGTCACGTACAGTCCATGGACCGATCTCGCCACCACCGGGCTTTCGCTCGAGGAGAATAGTGATCGCTGCGCGATGTTTGCGGGCGAGACGATTCGCCGCGCCGCGCGATTCTACGTTGGCCAGGCCGACCCCACGCATCCGCTCATGTCGCCGCTCTACGGCGACTTCCACGGCATTCCCCCGTTGCTGGTGCACGCCAGTCACGACGAGGTGCTTCGCGACGATAGCATCCGTGTCGCAGAACGGGCGCGTGAGGCTGGTGTGCCCGTCGAACTGCGCCTCTGGTCGCACGTGCCGCACGTGTGGCAGTTCTTTGCCGCGGTGCTCCCCGAAGCGCGCGAATCGCTCGACGCCACAGCGCGATTCATCCGTCAAGAGGTGGCGGGGCGCGACTCACAGTGAGAGAAAACACGCCGCACGCGTGACGAATCGTGACTCGTCGATGCCGCGGACGTCCTGTGCGTAACTCCTGTGCATACGACTCTCATGTATCGACCACCCGATTGGCACCCGCTTCGACGCGCACTCGCCGCCGAATTCGGAGGCGCCGCCGCGCAGGCCAGCGCATCGTTCTGGTTCATCGGATTTGTACCCGGTCCGGACGACGTCGGCGAACTGCGCCTCTACGAGCACAGCCGAACGCATCGTCGCGTCGCCCTCGATCGCGAGGGGAGTGCATACGCGTGGTTCGCCGAGATTGGCGGCTACAGTCGCGTCTCCGGCGAAAGCGCACTGGTGGACGCGTTGGCCTGAACGACCGGAGTGCGGCCGCTGCTTCAGAGTCGTGACCGACCTGCCGATACTACCTCGCAGTACGTGTGCCTGGCGTCGGGTGCACGTGGTCCCCCCGATCCAAACGCGTGGCGTCAGACATACCCGGCATCAGTGGCATCAGCGGCAGCAGCGTCATCCCGACGACCCCGTCGGTTGGACGGGTTGCGCCGTCGCGCGCGCTCGTGCCGCTCGCCCCCGCCGAACCGCGCCCGGCCTCCACGGCGGGAACGCCACTCGATCGCAGCGGTCTCGATCTCCAGGACCTGTTCGACACCCTCGATCTGGTGGCGACGCGGCCGCGCACGCCGTCCGTCGCGTTGGAAGTCGGGCTCGAGCAGGCGCGAGGGATGTTGCTGCGCAGTCTGCCGAGTGAAGCGTTGGCGGCGCTCGATGGCGTGTGGGACGGCGCTCGTCGCACAGAGGAAGGATGGTTCCTGCGCAGTGGCGCCCTGACGGTGCTTGGGCTGCCGGGCGAAAGCGATCGAGTGGCGGAGCAGGGTCTGGCGTCGAGACCGTCGTCCGCCGCGCTTCGCTTCCTGCAGTCGGTGGCACGACTCGCCGTTGGTGATGTGGTGGGCGCGCGTACTGCACTCCAGCCAGCGCTGCAAGGCGCGCCGAACGATCCGCTGCTCATCGTGCAGCAGGCGGTGGTGCATGCGCGTCAGGGAGATGCGCGCGGCGCTGACGCACTGTTGCAGCGCGCGATGCGCGCGGCACCTGATCATCCGGCAATCGAGTACGGTCGCGTGGCGGTGCGAGCGGCGACCGCCGACGTGGCCCGCGTCGTCTCGCGACTCACGCCGCAATTAGGCGCGCAGATCGTGGAGGGCACGGCGCTGTCCGAAGCACAGGGCGGCGCACCGCCGTCATGGCCGAAGGACCCGCCGCAGCCGAAGGATCCGACGCCGGAAAACGCAGACGCCAATGCGCGCATCGAAACGCACGGCGATGGGCGCTCGCCCGGCCCGGGCACGGAGCAGGTAACCGCGAGCAAGGCGCCAGGCATTCACGACGACGCATTCAATGCCGATGGGCCGCCAGCCGCCACGACTGAACGCGCGCGTGATGTGGTCGACTCCGCACTGCGGGGTGTCGGAGCACGAATCGTACAGGGATCGTCCAACGACGTGGTTCGCGAAGTGCGCTTGCTTGTTCGTGCATTTTCAGCGGGCGGCACGCTCGCGCCCACCGCGAGTGCCGAACAGTCGCATGCTGCCCGGATCTTGCTCACGACGCTGGCGAGTGTCCTGTCCGGCAACACCCCCGACGCGCCACAGCCCTTGCGCACCGCCATGCAGTCGCTGCTGGCCAGCTTGCGCGAGGGGCGAGTGAACGACGCAGCGCGCACCCTGCGCAAGGCGGGTGCCGTTATGCGCGAGCCAAGCGTGCGGTTGCTGGAGATGGTCGTGGACGGCGCTCTGCACGAACTCTCGCGCAGTGGACGCGGCCCCGAGCGCGGGCCGATGTTCACGCCAACTGCGTCGACGGTCGTCGTACGAGGCGTCGCCGAGCAGAGTCCGGTGGTTCCGGTGCGTCTTGGACTTGCGTTGCTCGACGAGAACGCGGCCTCGCGGGCGACGATGCGCGCGATCGATTCGGGGAACTGGCCAGCGGTGATGTACCCGGACGGACGGAGCGACATGCGTTTCGACGGTCGCCGCGATCCGCTGGCAGAGATGGGCGAGGTCACAGGGAATTACTCGGCGGTCTCCCTGGTGGAGGATGGCGCGCGGGGCTGGGGCGCGGCGCAGGCCACGGCCGGTCTCAGAGCGCCCGAGGCCCTTGGTGAACTGACGGCGGGCGCGGGCGTGCGGGCGGTGGCGTTGCTGTGCGTGGCGCTCGCCGCCGGTGCGATGTCGACCGGCCACACGGTCATCGCGATCGCGCTCGGGATCGGGGCAGCATGGCTGGCGCTCCGCCGGAGCGGTCGGGAAGGTCGGCGATCGGGACGTGATCAGGCGCTGGGCGAGCAACCACCGGATCACCCGAGCGAAGGCCGGCGATAGATTCCTCGCGGCACCGGCGCAAACCGCGTGAGGTGCTGTCCTCGCCGCGCCTGCAGGCGCGCCGTGCTTCGTCGCCTTTCCTCCGAGTGCATTCCATGACCCCGACGTCGTCCGCGCCGGTCTCGGCGTTCCTCCGCCATCACTATCGCCACTTCAACGCTGCCGCGCTTATCGATGCCGCTGATGGGTACGTCGCGCATCTCGACAACGGCGGCAAGATGATGGTCACGTTGGCCGGTGCCATGAGCACCGCCGAACTTGGTCTTTCGCTGGCGGAGATGATCCGTCAGGACAAGGTGCACGCCATTACCTGCACGGGTGCGAATCTCGAGGAGGACATCTACAACCTCGTGGCGCACGATCACTACGAGCGCGTGCCCAACTATCGCGACCTCACGCCGCAGGATGAGCAGGCGCTCCTCGACCAGCACTTCAATCGCGTCACGGATACCTGCATTCCCGAAGCCGAGGCCATTCGACGTATCGAGAATGCGATTCTCGACGAGTGGACCGAGGCGGACAAGGCAGGGGTGCGTTACTTCCCGCACGAGTTCATGTATCGGATCCTGCTCAGCGGAAAACTGGAGCAGTATTACCAGATCGATCCGAAGAACTCGTGGATGCTCGCGGCGGCGCAGAAGAATCTGCCGATCATCGTGCCCGGCTGGGAGGATTCCACGACGGGCAACATCTTCGCGTCGCACGTCATCGACGGGAACGTGAAGAATGTGCACACCGTGCGCAGCGGCATCGAATACATGATGTACCTCGCCGAGTGGTACACGAAGACCGCGACGACCGATTCGACCATTGGCTTCTTCCAGATCGGTGGTGGCATCGCCGGCGATTTTCCGATCTGCGTGGTGCCCATGCTGCATCAGGATCTCAAGCGCACCGAAGTTCCGCTCTGGGGCTACTTCTGCCAGATCAGCGATTCGACGACGAGCTACGGTTCATACTCCGGTGCGGTGCCGAACGAGAAGATCACCTGGGGCAAGCTCGGCATCGAGACACCGAAGTTCGTCATCGAGTCGGATGCATCGATCGTCGCGCCGCTGGTGTTCGCCTTGGTGCTCGGACAGTAGCACGAAA
>Ga0163144_10000388_pt1 | contig 101138 bp, 96 predicted proteins | sample OliLak19BULKMAT1_FD_123175 | JGI IMG/M metagenome (GOLD analysis project Ga0163144, IMG submission 123175) | Freshwater microbial mat bacterial communities from Lake Vanda, McMurdo Dry Valleys, Antarctica - Oligotrophic Lake LV.19.BULKMAT1 | ecosystem: Environmental > Aquatic > Freshwater >...
GCGGAGTGCATGAAAATGCGGCTGTGGAAATGCCGGCCCGTGGAAAGCCAGGAAAACCAAAATCCGGTTTCCCTCCCTTCCCACCGCCCTTGGAAATCGCTTCGCGATTCCCACATTCCCACATTCCCACAGTCTCGACGATGATGTCGCTATTCACACCCAAAGAAAGGACCCGGACACCACCCCCTACCCTTCAGGCTCATCCTTCAATGAGAAAATGCTGACACTACCAGAAGTTGTGTGCGCCGCAGTGGAAGTCCTCTACGCAAGTGCCGGTTGTGGTCCGGAGTGGCAGTCTGCTATCCCCGCCGGGCACAACGATTGCGGTGAAATAGAAGGTTGGAAGCATCTCCGGACGAACGCGTGTCGGCCTTGAGGGCATTGCGTCATCCCAATTTTCAGCTCTTCGCTGCCGGCCAACTTGTCTCGATGACGGGAACGTGGGTTCACAACACGGCTCTGAGCTGGTTGATGTACCGGCTCACCCACTCTGAGCTGATGTTGGGTCTGACAAGCCTCTTCACTAACCTTCCGATGCTGTTGCTGGGCGTTTTTGGAGGGCTTGCGGCAGACCGGTTGCCAAGGCGAAAAATCCTGCTGGTCACTCAAACCGTCCTGCTTTGCCAGGCAGCAGCTCTGGCTTTTCTTACCTACAACGGCGCGATTCAGGTTTGGCATGTATACGCTCTTGGCTTGGTGTTCGGCCTCGCCAAAGTCTTCGAAGTGCCAGCCAGGCAAGCGATGATCCTCGACATATCGAGCCGTGAGGACCTTGTGAGCGCCGTCAGCTTGAACTCGATGAGCTTCAACCTGGCTCGCATCGGCGGACCGGCGCTTGGTGGGCTTGCTGTCGCTTCCATTGGAGAGGCCGCTTGCTTTGGCATCAATGCGGTCAGCTTCCTCGCGGTTCTTGTCAGTCTTCTGCTGATGAAGATCGCAATACCTGCTGACAAATCCGCCGTTCGAAACTCCCTTCGAGTGGGCTTCGACTACGTAATGGGTGAACCCACCGTCTGGCGCTTGCTGCTACTATCCGGTCTGGTCAATATCGGTTTCAGCGGGGTTACGGTGCTGAGTCCGTTCTTTGCCGAAGATATCTTTGGAAAAGGCGCTTGGGGGCTTGGCTGGCTCAATTCCGCGATTGGTTTTGGAGCTGTGGCCGGAATGTATTTTCTTGCATCATCGAGAGACGCGAGCCGCCTGCCGCGCGTCAGTGTGGTTAGCGGCATCGGTCTTGGACTGGCGCTGGCTGCCTACGGACTCAGCCCGTCCTACTGGCTTTCACTCGTATTCATGGCGATTGCTGGAGGAACCTTGATGAGGCAGAATGCCGCCACCAACTCGACATTGCAGATGTCTACGCCGGAAGATCTCCGCGGTCAGGTACTGTCGTTATTCGGGATGGCCGTCTTGGGCGTTGCGCCTGTAGGGGCCAGTCTATTCGCTGCTCTGGCTCGAGCCACTGGTGTCCGCACCGCGGCAGTGAGTGCGGGCGTCTGGTGTCTGGTATCGGCGCTGATGCTCGGTCGCGGACTTCGCCGTCATGGCGCTCTGGCCGCTCTTCTGATAGCTGTAGTCCCCAGCTTTGGTGCGGATGCTGCGCTCTTGCGGAAGGTAGATATGTACCTTGCCGAGGCTTCGGATATGACCGGCTTTGCCATTGAACGCAAAGTGCCGGCTGCACTGATGAGTTCCCAGGAACTCGAGCGCTACCTCAAGGGCAAGATGAAAACCGAAGTAGATCCCAACAAAGTCGACACGGAAGAACTTGTCCTCAAGCGCTTCGGCTTCGCGCCTCCTGACTTTCAACTGAAGCAAACCACGCTCGACCTGCTCCAGGAGCAGGCTGCAGCTTTCTACGACTTCAAGGCCAAGAAGCTCTACGTCCTCGACCATGTCCGCGATGGGCTTGGGCCGGAGTTGCTGATTCACGAACTGGGCCATGCCCTTGCCGATCAGCGCTATGGCTTGAGCAAGTTTCTAAAGGGTGCAAAGGGCGATGACGATGCCGCGCTGGCGCGGATGGCCGTGATGGAGGGCCAGGCCATGTGGCTGATGGGTGAGCATGCTGCCCGCCAAGCAGGTTCGAGCCTCAAGACATCCCCCGAGTTGGCTCGCCGCTTAAGCCAGGTGGATAGCAGCAACGACGACCAGTTCCCGGTCATGAAGCGGGTGCCTGTGTACCTGAAGGAGAGTCTGCTGTTCCCGTATAGTTGGGGCTTCAAGTTTCAGGCTGCGGTCTGTGAGAAAGATGCCAATTGCATGAAGCGGGTCTTTGAAAAGCCGCCGGCTTCAAGCGCTCAGGTCATGCATCCCGAGCTTTACTTCGCTGGGGTTCTGCCGGAGAAGATCGCCGCCCCGCCCGCGCCAAAACAAGGCCGTTGGCGATCCCGCGCTGACGGTACGCTGGGCGAGATCGACATGGATCTTCTGCTGCGCACCTTTGACAAAAAGGCGCCTGGTTTGACCGAGCTGTTCCGTGGGGGCGCGTACCGGTTGTACGAGAACAAGAAGACGCGGGACGTTTTGCTGTCACATGCGTCGATTTGGAAAGACGAAGAGGCCGCCACCAGATGGTTTGAAGCTTACTCCTCTTTGCTCGCGTCCAAATGGAAGCAGTTCGAAGTGCGCCAGCGCAGCAGCGCCATGATCGAAGGCAGAGGTGATCATGGCGGGTTTCGCCTGCGTCGCGAAGGCCGAACGGTTCTCGCTGAAGAAGGCCTTCCGTTACACTGAAAGAAAGAAGATTCGAGGTGATTCCGATGCGAGCATTCGCGGCCATTTTGTTGGTCTTTTCCTTGTTAGGCGTGGGCGTGATGCCAGGGGCGACAATCCCGAGGCAATCCGCTGAATATGGTTTTGAAGTGCCTGGCGGCAAGCAGGTTTTGCTGAGCCAACATAAGGGCAAAGTCATCATGCTGGGTTTTTACCTGACTACGTGTTCGCACTGCAAAGACACAGTGAAAGTCATTGAAAAGCTGTACAAGCAGTACGGGTCGCAGGGCTTTCAGCCGCTCGGCGTCTGCATCAACGACATGGCCAAGATGCTGACGCCCGACTTCATCAAGGAACAAGGTGCGACCTTTCCGATCGGCTACGGCCCGCGCGACTCTGCCTATGGTTATCTGCAGCATCCGACCATGCTGCAGCTTTACATGCCTACGATCGTGATGATTGACCGCAAGGGCCAGGTTACCGCGCAGTACACAGGTGGGGATCTGATCTTTGGTAAGGACCTCGCTGAGCGGGAACGGAACTTCCGCAAGGTGATTGAAGACGCGCTCAAGAATCCAGGCGCCGCCGCCCCGGCTGCCAAGAAGCCAGCCACAAAGAAGAAAGCGAGCTAATGCCAATGACACGTCGAGGACTGATTCTCACTGCCGCGGCTCTGAGTGGTCAAACGAAGAAGCCCGCCACTCCCAATCTCAAGATCAACCTGCCAGGCGGCAGAGTGATGAACACGAGCCAACTGGTTGGAAGCCCATTCGCGGTCACCATCTTCAAGACCACTTGCCCGCACTGCCAGAAGTCTTTGCCCATTATGGAGAAGATCGTCAAGGAGTTCGGGCCCAAGGGATTCAAGGCTGTTGCTGTGGCAGTCGATCAAAACGCCGAGCCTCTGGTGATCGAATTTGCTAAGACCTACAAGGTCAGCTTCCCGCTCGGATGGGCTCCGATCGACGACATCTGCCGCTACATCGATCTCAAGCCCGAGCAGCTATACGTCCCGGCCTTGATGGTGATGGATCGCACGGGGAAGGTGCGCGGCCGCTTTCCTGGAGGCGACGCATTTTTCAACATGGAAGAGAACAACCTTCGCAATCTGGTTGAATTGATCGTCAAGGATCAGAAGAAGTCCTGATGTCGGCGCGGCCGGGTTTGGGAGAACTCTGCCGCGTCCTTTTGAAGCACGCCGCCTTCACTGTTGGGGGCGGTGGTGTGACGATGGTGGCCCTCGAACGAGATCTTGTCGAGGAGCACAAGTGGCTCGAACGGGATCGCTTCCGGACCATCTATGGTTTCGCCCGGCTGACTCCGGGGACCAGTATTCTTGCACTCGTCACTGGCCTCGGTTGGCACTTCCACGCCTATACCGGTGCGCTGGCAGCCTTGGCCCTCAACGTCATTCCCGGCAGCATACTGGCGGCCTTGCTCGCTGCCGGTTATGAGCAGGTGTATGGCAACGACACTGCCAGCCGATTTCTGATTGGCTCGGCCGCCGCGGTGTGCGGATTGATTGGAGCAAGCATCTGGCGGATGACTGAGCCCTATCTCAAGGCTGGGCGACTTCGCGGCAGTCTGGCTGTATTTGTCGTCACACTTGGTTTCGCGATCTGGGGAATCAGCCCCTTTCCAGCCTTCATTGCTGTGGGCGTAGCCGGGTACCTTCTTGGTGGTGATCAGTCGTGATCGCCAAGCTGGCATTGCTCTATTGGTTGTTACTTCAGTCCATGTTGACTTCGTTCACGGGCCTGTCGAGTCTGGCCGTGATCCGTCACGAGTTGGTCGTCGAGCGGCAATGGATCGACGACCGTCAGTTGAATGCGGCGGTGATGATTGGCCGCTCGACACCTGGGCCGATGGGCGTTTATGTGGTGTGCATCGGTTTTTTCGTTGCTGGCTATTGGGGCGCGGCGGCGGGAATGTTAGCTATGGCAACCCCTGCTCTACTGATCCTCCTGCTGTTCAAGCTACTGTCGAGCAGGGCAGACGATCCGAGGCTGAAAAACGCCATCCGCTACGTGATTCTTGCCGGCGCGGCCTATAGCGCCGCCGCCCTGTTTGCGATGTCGCAAACGGCGCTCAACAGTTGGTGGACGCTGGCTATTTCCGTGCTGGCAGGCGCGCTCTTGCTGCACGGAAGAATCGCGACGATCTGGATTCTGGCAGGGGCCGGATTGATTGGTGTGATGGTAAAGTAGTAAAGACTGCGCCCGTAGCTCAGCCCGGATAGAGCGTTTGCCTCCGAAGCAAAAGGCCACATGTTCGAATCATGTCGGGCGCACCACTTTCCATAATTCTCCTTGCCGCGCGTTTCCTCATCGATACTGGCCATACGAATTTCTGATTGGATCGCAAAATGGAATTCGCTTACTCTGAAAGTGCGGCAAGAGTCGTATCTACCGCAACTCCCCCCCGTCCTGCCGAACCCTGCTGTTCTCTTACTCAAATCCAAATACTGAGCGAGGAGTGTATGCACTTCAACCCTAACCGGCGCCTATCGGCACTGCTTTTGAGCCCCATGGTCTTTTCCGCCCTCTTGCTTGCCCAATCGGATTGGGAAAGGCCCAAGCTATATGAGATCGGATCGCCGCTGTCCGGACAATTGGAATGTCCGGGCACCCGAGACTATTCACGGCTGCGGGTGCAGGTCCTGGATGCAGGCGGACGAACGGCGATTGCTGAATCGCACGTGGGTCCGTTTGGCGCATTTGAAATTCCAGGCCTGCCATCGGGTTCATTTCAATTGAGAGTTGTGAATTGGCAAGGCGAGGCAGTTCATGTTCAGGGCGTCTCTCTGCCCTTTAACGGGCAGTTGCCAGTGAAGTTTGGCATCGGTGAGAGCGCCCATGCGCGGTTGCCGATCTCGCTGACGCGGTTGCAACATAAAGTACCAAAGAAGGCCATGAAATCATTCAACCTGGCTCACGCTAAAATCGCGCAAGCCCATCGGGACGAGGCCCGTTTGTTGCTTGAAGAAGCGATTCGACTGGACCCCCAATACTTTGAGGCGGCGAATGACCTTGGAGTGATGTATCTCTCCGATGGCCGCTTGAGTGAGGCTTATGAGATGTTCCAGCGGGCCACGATCCTCGATGAGGGTGATCCCAAGGCTGAGGCGAATCTGGCCTATGTTCTGCTTGCACTTGGAAGATTTCGAGAAGCAGAAGAAGCCGCGCGGTCCAGCGTTCGAGCGGATTCCTTGTCGGGCAGAGCCCGCTACCTGTTGGCGGTCAGTCTTCTCGAACAGCGCAAGTCAGCAAAAGAAATACTCTTTCATCTGACTCGCGCCAAAGAGGGTTTTGAGCCAGCGCGGAAGCTGCTGCAACGGCTTGAATCTCAACAAGTGAAATAGTTCATCGCGGCAGTTTGGCTTCGTTTTGGAGATGTTCGAGTAGCTTCCGGGCCGGCTCCAATTGAGGACTGGCCTTGGACAAGTGGAATAGCGCTTCCGATTTGGGTTTGTTTTGTTCCAGTAGACTCACTGCCAGGTAGAAGCGGGCGCGGCTCGAAAAGGCGTCGCCGCGCAGACCAGCCCGTGCCGCTTGCTCGGCTTCGACATAGCGCCCCAAGCCCAGCAGCGTAAATGCGAGATTGGTTTCGGCGATGGAATCGGCGGGGTCAATCTTTGTCGCGCGCTCAAACTTCTCACGGGCAGAATCCAATAAGCCATTTCGAATGAATAGTACACCCAGATTATTCAAAGCTTCAAAGTAATCTCCGTCGATCTCTATTGCCTTCTCGAGATGCAGAATGGCTTCGTTTGTTTTGCCCTTGGAAGAGGCCCGGCTGGCGGCAATGAATTCCTTGAGCGCTTTTCTTGGCACCTTGTGTTGGAGGCGTGACAGCGAAACTGGAGTATACGAAGGACTCAGTCTGGCACCTTGCTTCAGGTTGATTACTACTGTGTTGTGAAAAGGCAAAGTGATGGCTTGGGAGTGAATTACTTCACCATAGAGCGTGACTACACGCAATTCGTGCATGCCGCCAGGCGAAGCAATTTCAAAAGACCCATCGTGGATTGGGTTCGTTTCGGCAACAACGTGATGGCTTCCAATCGATACCAATTGAATTCGAAGCTGGTGGAGATCGGAAGCTCCGTTGGCTTCGATTCGTCCAATTAGTTGGGATGCTGCTGAGTGATCAGAGATCCCGGGAATATTACGCATGCCTGAATCGGACATGTTCAGTTGAGCCCAGAGGCAATTTGTAAGCACGGCGGCCAATGTGAGCGGGATGAAGCGCATAGGCTCCTCCTTGAGGGCAATCTCGGTGAGTCACAATGAACGGCTGGGGTCTAGGTCAGCAGGCCTCGCGACGGGTACTCATGCCTGATCAATACCCGTATCGACTGGCTTGCTCAATCCGTGAGGTGGACTCGATTGCCTGGAACGATTCCGGTATAAAGCTAGCAGGCTCAAAAGCGCAATCTCCTTAGCTTTGATGCAAGTGATTGAAAACAGAAGTAAGAAAAATCGATTTCGGCAGCGAACGGCTTGGACACAAACCTTAGATTGCCGCAGGCTTGAGAATTGCACCCGCCGTGTACACAGCGCAAGCTCCATTGGAGGCCATCTACATTGCAATGAAGCCATACATCAGCCAGGGTAGGCCGATGATGGGCATTCTCAATGCTGTACTCAATAGAATAGGATCGCAAGATTTGTAACGCCAGCCGGCAGCACAACACCGCAAGCGCTTGTTCATGAGCGGATCCATTTATTTAGATGCCGCTGTGGAGTCCCGCTTTGCCCTGGCGTGGTCGCTCATCAACGGCTAAGCGACAGAGTGCCCGACTTGAATTCTCCCCGTGAATTGCGATTGCTGGGCATCTGATCTAGCTGCGACATTTTGCTACACTACAACCTTTCGGAGGTGCAGCGGTGGCCAGCTTTCGGTTTCTTCACACTGCGGACATCCACCTGGATAGCCCACTGCACGGGATCGCCCGCTATGAGGGTGTACCGGCGGGCGAGGTCCGTGGGGCGACCCGTGCGGCTTTCGACAATCTCATCCAGTGTGCGATTGACGAGGCGGTTGACTTCGTTCTCATCGCAGGTGACTTGTTTGACGGCGACTGGAAAGATATGGGTACCGGACTATACTTCTCCAGAGCGATGGGACGACTACACAAGGCAGGAATTCCCGTCTTCCTCTTGGCAGGCAACCATGACGCAGCGTCTGTGCTTACCCGGAGCGTCCCTCAGCCACCAAACGTGCGTCTGTTTAGCAGTCGTCGCCCTGAAACCCACCGGCTTGAAGAGATCGGCGTCGCCATTCATGGACAGAGCTTCGCCAATGCATCCGTGTCAGAGAATCTCGTCCTCAATTATCCTGCCGCTGACGAGAACCTATTCAATATTGGATTACTCCACACAGCCCTCGGCGGCCGGGAAGGTCATGCTAGCTATGCGCCGTGTGACATCGACCACCTAATTTCGAAACGCTATCACTACTGGGCACTTGGCCATGTCCACAACCGTGAAATCGTCAGTACTCAGCCGCATATCGTGTTTCCGGGTAACATTCAAGGCAGAAGCGTCCGCGAGGTCGGTCCCAAAGGTGCCCTCATCGTTGATGTGGTCGATCGCGAAGTTGTCTCGGTGAATCCTGTGGAACTCGACGTCGTCCGTTGGGCGATCGTTGACGTGGATTGCACCTTTGCCAGTGCCGATGAGGTGCAGTCACGCATTCGCGATGGCCTCGTTGATGCCCACTCACAATTCGCTGCCGGACGCCCAATGGTCGCTCGAATTGTTCTTGCCGGGGAGAATCGGGATGCGGCAGAGTTTCGAGACCGGAACGTCGCGCTGAGGGACGATGTACGGGCGATGGCGGCCTCAGTCTCCCCGGATCTTTGGATCGAGCAGGTATTGGTCCGCCTGCAGGAACCCAAACGCGAAGTCGCGCTCGATGTCTCGGATGATCTGTCTTTGTTAATAGGAACTGCGTCAAGTAGCGGAGCACTCGCCGATGCCCTCCGCGATGACCTGGCATCGTTTATTTCGTCCTCAAGGGCAACACTTGGTGAGGCAAGCGAGGACGAAGAATTGCGTGTCGCCGCCAACGCTGACGACTGGGCACGTATTCTTAATATGGCGTCCCAGACCCTCCAGTCACGACTGGCGAGGGAGGATTGACATGCGTTTCTCGAAGCTGGCGCTCGAGCGTTATGGCCGGTTTGAGGGCTGTGATCTTAAATTCCGTGAGACGCAGCCAGACCTCCATGTTGTTTACGGCCAGAATGAGGCGGGCAAGACAACTTCCCTCGCCGCAGTGTCAGACCTGCTCTTTGGATTCCAGACCAAGTCTCCGTATAACTTCGTTTTTGACTATCCGCTGCTTCGAATTGGCGCCGCGATCCAAGAGGGTAATGAAATACTTGTTTGTCGCCGGCGGAAGGCAACAAGCGGAACCCTAGTTGACGCAAATGACCGCACGATTGACGAAACTGGCTTGCGTGCCATGCTAAGAGGTCAGACAAGGGACACATTTCGACTCTCCTTCAGTTTGGATCAGGAGGCTCTTCGTCGGGGTGGCCGTGCAATGGTCGAAGCGAAGAACGACGTTGGCCAGGCGCTGTTCGCAGCCGGATCTGGACTTACCGGTATTTCTGACGAGATGAAGCGAATCGAGAACGAGGCCGATGGTATTTGGGGCAAGAGAGCTAAGGCAAGCCGCAGCTACACCCAGGTGGAACGGCAGCTTGAAATAAGCGTCCGTGAGATCCGCGACGCTGCACTCAAACCCAAAGTCTGGGCCGACACAAGGAGAGAGCAGGAATTCGCTGAAGCGAAGCTACGCGAATTGGAGGCGAAGCGTGACGAACTCCAGTCTGCGAGCCGAAAGGCGGAACGAATTCGGCGAATTGCTGGAAGTGTTCGGTTACGGGAAGACCTTTTGGGACAGATTGTAGCTGCCTCCGGAACCACGGAACTCGCCACTCACCTGGAGGCGTCTGCTGAGTCCGCGATGGAAGACGCTGAAAAGGCGATGCGGGCGCGCTCGACTGCTGAAAAATTACTCGGGGAGTTGGATGAGCGCGCTTCGCATCTGATCTCCGACCCGGCGGTGCTAGAAGAGACAATCGCGATCGAGCAGTTGATCCTCGAATTTGGTGCTGTCTCAAAGGCATCGAAGGATCTGGCCAGTCTCGAGGGAGAAAAGTCAACGAATGAGTCTGAACTGGGTCGTCTGAGGGCTAAGGCACGGATTGATGTCGAAAACACCATCGCAAGCGAAAAGGTCGCGACACTGCGTGAGCTCGCCCGCGCGCACGCAGCAGACGCAGCCGCGTTCGGGCAAATCGCAAAGAGCGCAGAAGATCTTGAGGATCAGCGAAGGCCGCTGGCTGAACGAATAAACGTAGTAGCTGACGACGTGGGCCTGGAAATTCTGATCGACGCGGTCGATGTTGGACGCCGCTTGGGCTCGGACGCCGACGACCGATGCGCGAACGCAAGGAGGCAAGCGACCGTGGCCTTTACCGCCGCCGAAACGGCGCTTGCTCGATTGAAGCCTTGGGTGGGCGAAGCCGAAAGCTTGCGAGATCTACCAATGCTTGGCCCAGTCGAGATCGTTGCAGCCAAACAGTCGTGGGCCGAGCAGCGAACTGCAATAGAAGATGAGGAGGAAAAGGCTTTACGCTTTGACGAGGAGAAAGCGAAGCTCCAATTGCAGATTTCCACGCTTTCCAAGGGAGCGGCGATTCCCCAGGAGCAACTAAGCGTTAGCCGCCGAGAGCGGGATGATCGCTGGGAACCGTTGAAGGCCCACATATTGAGCGGGAGGCATCTCGACGATGCTACCGGCGCAACCACCTCCTTCGAAGAAGCTATGGTGGCCGCCGATGGCCTCTCTGATCGACGATTTTCACAAGCGGACGCCTCCGCCCGGCTTTCGAACCTCGAAACAACAATGGCCGAGCGAGATCTTGAGGCGGCGCAAGCTCGCAGTCGTATTCAGCTTGCCAAGGATCGTTTCTCGCAGATGGAAAGCCAGTGGGGGGGACGGATTTCATCGCTAGGGCTCGTCTATCTGCAACCGATCCAACTCGAGACGTGGCTTCAAGGGCGCGAGGAAGCTCTCAAGGCGCAGGATGAGCGTGCCGGACTGGAGACCGATGCTCAGCAAATCGAGGCCCGCCGTGGAAATGCCGTAAAGGCACTCTACGCGGCTCTCGGCGAAAGAGTGCCTGCCGGCAATTCAGAAATCGCCGGCATTCTGGCACGGGCTGAACGGTCACGCCTTGACCGAGAGAAAAACAGAGAACTACTTCACCTGGACCGCCAGAAGCTCGCCCAGATTGAAGAAGGTCTCATCGGCCTAGAGCGTAGACGTGCCTCTTTCAATGAGAACGCCAAGCGGCGTGAGATAGAGTGGGCAAAGCTGCTGGAAGGCACCGGCATAGTGCTGGATATCACCACTGCGGACGCACAGCTCACGCTGATAGACGAAGTTCGCCAAATGGAGGAAAAGGTAGCTGCTCTAAGCCGACGTGTGGACGGTATTCGCCGCGACGCGGAACGATTCAATACTGAACTCAGAGAACTTTCGGAACGCTTGGGGATGAATGTAGCCTTAGGCGATCAACATTTGCTCCACGCACTTCGCCAGCGACTTGACAACGGTCGTAGTGCTAAGCGGTTGCTCGACGAGCTTGCATTGCAAAGAGTAAATCGCCATGCTGAGTTCGACGAGGCATCCGCCGAGTTCGACGTTGCAATGCAGACGATCACACCTCTCCTTCTACAGACCGGTGCCGAAGATGTTGGTGGCCTATCGGTTGCGATCAACAAGTCGCGAGAAATTCGCCAAACACGGAAGACGATTGATGAACTCGAAGCTCGGATAGTACGAGATGGCGACGGCCTGCACCTGAGTGAACTTGTCTCAATGGCGGTCGAGAGCGATCCGAGCGATGTCGCTGTTCGTACGAATACAACCGCACGCCAGCTAGAAGAGCTAAATACAGAGATTTCTGCTGCGGCGAAGGCTCACGGTGATGCCAGCCGTAGCTTCGCAGATCTTCAGGCTGCACCACACTCCGCTGCTGACGCGGCCTCTGATGCAGAGCAGGCCCGCTCGGAAATGTCAGTATTGGCAGAAGCATACATCCTCAAACGGGCCCAAGCTCTAACGCTGAGGTGGACCATTGAACGCTATCGTGAAGGGCACCAGAATCCCCTTCTTTCAAGAGCCAGTGAATTATTCTCGGTCCTTACACTTGGGCGCTACAGTTCACTTCAAGTTGAGGCGGACGAAGTAGCGCCACGTCTCTTGGGCATCGCGAACGACGGCCGCAGAGTCGTAGACGTGGGAGCGATGAGTGAGGGCACTGCTGATCAACTATTTCTCGCTCTGAGATTGGCGGCAGTCGAACAGTCGGTTGCCGCAGGTATCAAATTACCGTTCTTGGCCGATGATCTTTTCGTCAACTTCGACGATGAACGGGCAGAGGCGGGATTCCGAGTATTGGCCGAGCTCGCCCGTAGGACGCAAGTCCTGTTCTTCACACACCATCTTCATCTGGCCACAATTGCACGAAAGGTCGTTGGAGATGCCTCATATTCCGAATGCATTTTGGCCTAGATCTTGTCTCTCTACAGTGAGTATTCGCAAAATACGGTCAAGCGTCAAGAATTTGCGGAGTTGGCGAGCAGAACGCCGGCGGTCGCGTCGGGAGTAGGCTTTCGGTCCTGCCCGACGGCCTAAAGGACCGAATTGTCAGACTCATTGATGGAACAGTTCGGCTTGAATTGAGAGCTGGAGCGCTCAACGATAGCTCAGCTGGTCGGAAACTAAATGCGGCAGATCGATACGTTTGGTGGGGCTGTGAAGTCGATTGGGCGGATGCTGGTGCGGCGCCTGGTGTATTTAGATCGAGTTGGCTGAAGGCTCGAGGGTTGATGCCCCACTGCGCTTGCCGCGCCAGCACCTCGTGTAAATCCGCTAAGATGCTTGGCATGCAAAGACGGACATTGTTGTCGCTCATTCCGCTGGCGGGAGCGTGGGGGCAGAGCGGTTTTGAGGCTGGGGCGGGGAAGCGGCTGATCACGCCTGACCCGCTGCTTCCGATTAGCGGCGGCATGGGTGCGCCGGCTCCGGTGAAATCCAAACAGGGTGAGCTTACAGCGCGCGCCATCGTGTTGCGGTCCGGGGCGACGATCACGGCCATCGTCAGCGTTGATCTGATTGGATTTCCGTCTGTGCTCGGAGACAGGGCGAGAAAGCTGATCCCGAGAATCCCCTCCGATCAGATCCTGATCGGCGCCACGCACACACACAGCGCGCCAGACACTTACGCGTTTCCAGACGGGAAGGGCGGCCACACAGGGTCGCTTGAGTATATGGATTTTGTGACTCGGCAAATTGCCGCCGCTGTGAACGAAGCTATCTACCAGTTGGAGCCAGCCGAAGTCAGGGTTTCATCTGGAGAAGCCAAAGGCCGAATCGCTTACAACTATTACGCCCCTGATCTCTATGACCGGCGGGTTAGTGTTTTGGGATTGCGATCCAAGGCGGGCCGAGCGATTGCTACGCTTGTGAACTACGCGATTCATCCCGAGGTGCTCGGCAATAAAGCGGGGATACTCAGCCCCGATATGGTGGGCCCATTGTGCGACACCGTTGAACAGGCTGGCGGCGGGATGGCGCTGTTCATGAACGGCGCTCAGGGCGGCATGGTGACTGCTGACAATCGCAGCCTGGCGCAGGGTCCGCGGGATGCAACCAGGGGCTATTGGAATGACGAACGCAGTTGGGCGGAGTGCGAGCGGATCGGTGGACTGTTGGGCCGCGAGGCAATGCGAATCATGGCCGACGCTCCATGGCAGAATCAGCCCGAACTGGTGGTGAAATCGTCGCGTGTCAAATTTCCAGTTGAGAGCGAGGAACTCTGGCAGGTCGTAAAGTTCTCACCGCTGAAATACCCTCATGGCGAGGACCGCACAGTAACTACTCAGCTTAATTTTCTGAAGATCGGGACGGCCCATATCCTCACGATTCCCGGCGAGGCTTTGCCGAATATCGGCTTCTACCTCAAGCGGAAGATGAAAGGGGAACACCAGTTTCTGTTCGGGCTCACCAACGACGCGTTCGGGTATATACTCACGGCGGTTGACTATCAGAGCTTTCCGGCATATCGATATATTTCAAGGGTGTCGCTGGGGGAACAGACCGGAGAGATTCTCATTCGAGAAGCGCTAAAGCTGGCTGCTAACTAGGCCCAGGAATCAAAGTTTTCTCGCAGGGGTATGTTCTGTGCGCGGATCCAATCGCGAATGGCATGAACATGACCATGTCCCGAGACCAATGCATCGATCAATGCCTGGTCGCTGAGTGCTGCTTGCACAGGAAGCGCACGAAGCAGCGCAGGCATATCTTCCGCCTCAACTGTCCAGATCCAGGCGACGTCGTTACCCATACTCTGCTGTGCCTGATCGCTGAAGTCGAAAAGTTCGAGCTCGAGACTGCCCTCGGTGGTGATCCGCGCCCTGGCCGAAGCCTGAGTCCAGGTAGTGGGGATTTTTACTTCGAAGCGGGCCGTGGTGTCAGGAGTCGCCATCAGGGTTTGAGCAAATTGCGCCGGGCATAGCCGCTGACTTCAGGTTGCACTGCATCGAGCGTGGAGGCCCAGTTGGGCGAATCCATTCGCTTCTCGAAGGCGGCCAGATCGCGTAGATAGCTGGCGAGCATGGAATCTTTCAATGTCTGCGGTGCAAAGGAGTATTGCATGCTATCGCGAGCGATTTTTTGCAGTTCTTTCCAGGAGAGCCGGAAGAGTTGGACGGCGTGCATGTATTCGTCCGTCATATTCGAATCCCAACTGCCGCGGTCGTCCGTGTTGAGACAGACGGGAATGCCGAAGCGCAGGTATTCGGGAAAGGGATGGCGGCTTAGGTCAGGGACGTAGTCGAGGACGCGATTGGAAATCAGGTTGATCTCGACGAGATAGCGGTTGTGCCGCATGAGCAGCATCGTGTCCGGGTCATCGATGAGATTGATTCCATGACCGATGCGCGTTGCTCCGAGCAGCAGTGTGTTGCGTACTTCAGGACCTGGAGAATCCTTTTCGCCGGCGTGAATGCTGAGTGGGATGTCGCCGAACTTGCGCCGCGCCTGCCGCATCGCCGGGAGCATGCGCAGGGCATGGCCTTTGTCATTGTCTTCCCGCCCTGCCGCGTTGATGCCGACGAAGAGGTCGCGATGCTTGTCAACAAATGCATGTAAGCCAAGAATCTGTTGTTCGACGTCCGCTCGAAAACGGATGATGGTGACCTGAAACCGGTATGTGATTCCCGTACTTGTGACATCCGGTTGCTTGAGGCGGGTCGTCACAATCTGGATTGCCTCGTCGGGAGTAAATTGACTTCCATCGGGCTTCTCGTTTAGGAATGGGCCCCACTGGGCCTCCACATACCTGACACCTTCGGCTGCAAAGAGCTTCAGATTTTGAGCGAACAATCCGGCAAACAGGTGAGGGTTGCGGGCAAGGGGCGTGAGGCGAACCACGATCTCTTCGAAGAATTCATTGCGATTCTCGCCGGGCTCATCGAGGATGTGAGCCGAAAGCCAGGCTCGCTTCTGCTCAGGGCTTAGAGCATCGAGTGCAGTGTAGTCTGACTTGCGGCACATGGACAGTTTGGCAATGGCCGGCGCGGCGAGATTTTGATAGAGGATGACCGGCCCATTTTCATTGTCATCGCAGGCGTGAAAGCTGGTGCGTGTGTAGTAGCGATAACCGAGGCGCTGGATGTCAATGGCGGCCGCCAGCACATTCTGAGCATAGAAGCTGAGTGTGGCGTGGTGGTGCAGGTCGCCGCCCTTCGGCAGGAGTTGTAGAAATGCGTAGAGCTGTCTGGGGGTTGCCTTGTCGCGGATTTCTTCGTATCGAGAGGCAAAATTTTGAGCCGGGCAGGGACCTGCCAACAGGCAGGCTAGAGCAATCGTCCGCGCGTAGAGGTTTGTATGCGACACAAATACATGTCAGCACAAATATAGAGTGTCGAGCCATCGCCACCCCAGGCGCAATTGGCAGTAGCTTGACCGGTTTCGATGCGGCCGAGCAGGGTGCCTTCCGCGCTGAATACAGATACTCCCCCTGGGCCGGTAGCGAACAGGTTGCCTTTATCGTCGATCTTCATGCCGTCCGGCAAGCCTGGAGATTTGCCGACATTCGCGGTGACGTCATAGAAGACTTTGCCGGCTGCAAGCGTGCCATCGTCTTTTACCGGATAGGCCATCCACAGCGCTTTCGCCGGGTCTGAGTTTGCGACATAGAGGATCTTCTCGTCGGGACTGAACGCCAGGCCGTTGGGCCGGGAAAGCTCGCGGGTCAGGAGAGTTAACATCCCATCTTTGCCCAGACGGAAGACGCCGCAGAAATCGAGTTCGCGGCGAGGGTCATTGAAATTGCCGGGCAAGCCATAGGGAGGGTCGGTGAAGTAAAGGTCGCCGTTCGATTTGTAGCAACAGTCATTGGGGCTGTTCAGGCGCCTGCCCTGGTAATTGTCGACCAGCGTTCGCTTGCCGCCATTTCGGGTGAGCACGCTCAATCGCCGGTCACCGTGTTCGCAACTCACCAGTTGTCCTTGCGAGTCGAGGGTCAATCCATTCGAGCCTGGCTCTTTGCCGTAATCGCCGTGGCCAGTGAATCCGGAGGGTTGGAGGAAGACGCTTGCGCCTTTGCCTTCTTCCCAACGGAAGACGGTATTGCGAGGGATATCGCAGAACAGGAGATGGCCGGGATCTTTGATCCAGACTGGGCCCTCGGTCCATTCGAAGCCTGAGGCAATGACTTCGATCGATGCCTGTTTCGGTATCAATTCGTCGAAGGCAGGTTCGTAGCGATATATCTTACCGAGCGATGGAAAATTCCGGGTGTCGATTACGAAATCAGGCCTCTCATCTTGGGCGGAGGAAGTCATGGTAGCTCCCATTGTCGCCAATAATGTAGAGCCGATCAGAGAGCGGCGGGTGGGCATTGGTTCCCGGTATCATGTCACATTTTCGGCGAGCTTGGCTTCGGTTGTGGACGTGCAAGCCCACTTAACGATCGCCGCGGCCAAGCCTTCCACACTCACCGGTTTACTCAGATAGTCGTTCATTCCAGCGGCGAGGCACTTCTCGCGATCTTCGGGCGTTGCGGCAGCTGTGAGCGCCACGATTCCGACTCGTTTGAGGGCTCCGCCCAAGCTGCGTATTTGCCGCGAGGCCTGGAATCCATCCATTTCGGGCATTTGGCAATCCATGAAAATCACTTCGTAGGGAAGCTGTCCGGCCATCTGCACGGCTTCAAATCCGTTGGCAGCCAGATCGACGCGGCAGCCCAATTTTTCAAGCAGCCGCGTACCGACTTTTTGGTTGATTAGATTGTCTTCGACGAGCAGAATTCGCATGCCCGGGAAGTTGGGAAGTGGTGCCCGTGGCTGTTGGCCTCGCCTGGATTTGCGACCGTGGCCACCCAGGAAGTTCTCATTGAAATAGCGGTTGGTGAGGGGGTGCGGAAGCCGGCTTGCATCCACGTCAACAATTCGCTCAGTGTTGGGCGGATAACAGCGCTCGAACTCCCTGTGGATGCGCACCAAAGCGCGCAGCGAGGCATTTTCACCTCTAACCCGCAGGCGGGGAATTTCAACCGGCAAACTTTTTGGCGGCGTGTCTCCGGGCAACTCGACTTCAAACCAGAAGGTGCTGCCACTTCCCAATTGGCTTTCGACCCCCGCCTGGCCATTCATCAGTTCAGCCAGTTCGCGCACAATCGCCAAGCCTAGTCCTGTGCCGCCAAACTTACGTGTTGTGGACGAATCGGCTTGGGAAAATCTCTGAAATAATAAGTTGACCTTGTCCGGGGCGATGCCAGGACCGGTGTCCTCGACTTCGATGCGAATGGAGCGTCCGATGCCTGGCAAAACACGTAGCAAAACGTAGCCTTCAGCGGTGAACTTGATCGCATTGCTCACGAGGTTCAAAGCCATTTGGCGGAGGCGGCCTGGATCGCCTTGGACGATAGCGGGCGCGGCAGGGTCAAACCAGTACAGCATTTGGATGCCTCGCTCAGCGGCTTTGGACTGCATCAAATTCACCACGTCTTCCATGATCCGCTCGAGGTCAAACTCAATCGATTCGAGGTCCACCTTGCCCGCTTCGATCTTCGAAAAATCGAGGATGTCGTTGATGATCTCGAGCAACGCTTCTCCCGAGCGCATCACCGTGTCGCTGATCTCCCTTTGATCGGGGTTTATGTCAGTGTCCAGCATGAGCCGTGACATGCCGATGATGGCGTTCATCGGAGTGCGAATCTCATGGCTCATTACGGCAAGGAACTGGCTCTTGGCCAGACTTGCTTCCACAGCCTTCTCTTTCGCGGATTCGAGTTCCACGCTGACCGCTTCGAGGTTCTTGATGTAATCTTCCATGGCCGACTCAGCCTCGCGGCGCGCGGTGATGTCACGGATCAAGAGCACGTATCCTCCAAGTTGTGTTCTGGAAATCCGAATCTCGAATCCGCGTACAATGTCGTCAGCCACAAAGTCAAAATTCACGATTTCTGTAGTGCCTTCGAATTCGAGTCGTTGGAAGGCTGACACTATGAGATCCCAGAGCATTGCCGGAACACATTCCTTTAGGGGCAGGCCCACCGATCCGCGAACCGGAAACTGATCATGGCCGCCGTCTGAGTCATGGAAATCGATGACGACGCCAACTTCGTCCACATGGACCAAATAGTCAGGCAGAGCCGCCAATAGGGCGCGGTTTCGAGATTCGCTTTGGCGAATCAATTGTTCACTGACGCGGCGCTCAGTAATTTCCTGAAAACATCCGACCAACCTGCGGCACTTTCCGGCGATGAATTCCGGACGGCCAATCGCTCTGATCCAAACATTCTTTCCTGATGCCGTGATGAGCGGCAATTCAACGTCCCACGACTCGCCGGTCTCAATTGCGTCTTGAATCAAGCTGCGGATGGTTTCGCGGGCATCTTCCGGGTAGTAGCGAATTGCTTCATCGAGCGACGGACGATGGCCAGGAGGTATTTCGTGGATTCTGTACACTTCCGGGCTAAAGTGCGGAATGCCACGCTCGAGATCCAATTCCCAGGCACCGACTCTCGCCATCGCGCCAGCATCCTGAAGGAGTTGTTCGCTGACCCGCAGTCGCGTCTCATTCGCCTTGCGCTCTGTGATGTCGAGCTCGATCGCCATGAAGTGCGTCAAATTGCCCTGATCGTCGTGAATTGGCTGCACTTCGATATCGACGCAATGCTCACTTCCGTCCTTGTGATAGTTGAGAATCTCTACGTGAAAGCCCTTGCCGTCTTGAATGCGCTTGCTCATGAGATCGATGGTTGTCGCGTCGGAGCCGCTCCCCTGGAGCACGGCCCCCGGCTTCTTTCCAATGACCTCATCGAGTGTGTAGCCGAACATGCGAGTAAAGCCTTCGTTCACCCATTCGGTTTCACCCCTCGCATTCGTCAAGATCACGGCATTGTCGGTGCGCATCGCCACAAGCGAAAGCAGGTTAACCTGCCTTAGGAGCTGCTTCTTTTCTGTTATGTCATTCGCCCTCGCATGGATCAGATCGGAGCCAGTTCCGATGCCGGGCGCCCTCCATTGCAACCAGTGGTAAGTGCCATCGCTGGCACGGTATCGATTCTCAAATCCATACGCCCCACTGCCACGCTGGATCGCCAGAAATGCCTCCTGAGTCTTGTCGCGATCTTCTGGATGAATTAATTCAAGCAAGGACACTTTCGAAAGTTGCTCTGGCGTTATTCCGAGTAATTCACAGAAAGCAGAATTTGCATGAATGGGACTCCCCTGCTTGTTGCAAACCAAATGGATTGCGCTTGACTGGTCAAAGTCGAGCTCGCGCTGTTGATCGCGCCTTCTATTCTCGTAGATATCGCGAAAGGTCTGGATGATGGAGGCTAAGAGATTGCAAACGGGTTCGAGCCAATTTGTTAGTTCGTCAGAAAACCCGCCGGGGCGATTGGCGATCCCGAGCAGCCCAACGATCTGGCCTTCAAATTTCAGGGGCAGGACAATGCAATTGCGAGAGGCGGCTATCGCCAATTCACCCGTGTGCATCGTCTGCCCGAGAAGTTCGTCGAGTTCATCCAGATCCAAACCGGGGTGGCTTTGAGCAATGGTCTGCAGATATGGAGCTTTGCCAGGCTCTTGCACAATTTCGCCGATCCTGGCGTGCCCGGCTTGGGCCAATTCGAGCACCAAGCTTAACAGAGTAGTGAAGGAAGTTGGGTTTGGCTCCGGGCTCGAGAAGATCGATGGGACACGTGTGAACCCTTCGAGCATTTTCTGCTGGAAAAACTCATCCGTTCTATTTTCTAGGAATACAAGTGTCTTATTATCAATGACTTGAGAGAGAAAACAAAACCAGTTTTTCAACCCTGAGATTGTGATTGAGACCAGTTGTCTTGAATTTTCGTTGATGGCGGTTGAGCAGGCGCAAAATTCTGTGGGGGACAGAAGCGAAGAGAGTCGAATTCCGGCCTGCAGATCTGGCCAGAGCTGTTTTGCGGCATCGTTTGCCATCTCGATTGCATAGCAGTGAGGTTCCCCCGAGAGCAATATCGTGGGGTTAGGCAGGTGCGCAAGTAGGAGCGAATCAGAAATCTTTCACCACGCAGGGAACAGGTCAGATCCAAGCGCTCGAATCTGGCATGTTCCTCAAATCATATCGTCGTGAAAGTGTCCCGTCCTGAACAATTTCGAGCTAATAATGTAGGCTCAATCCTGCGGAGTGGCGGGATCAGGCAGGAGGGCGACAGCATCTCTGACGAGCTTCCGCTCGTCTTCTGAAAATCGCTGCTCGAAGCCTTTAGAAGTCATTCTGCGCTGGCGCAATTCCGGCGGCTGTTGGCGCAGGTGGTTGATGGTGCCTCGAACCGCCTGCCGGCGGTCTTCCGGCAGGTCAGCAATCTGGCGAAGGGTCTTTCTGGCCTCGTCCTGTTTCTCGGGGGACAGTTGTTGAAAGTACTCGTAATCTTTGCGAAGTTTTTGTCGAGCTTCTGGTCCGATTTTGTTGAAATTATTGATTCGATTCTCTAGGAGCTGACGTCTTGCGGGCGGCATGCGGTCGAGCACGCGGCGGCGTTCAGTAGGCGACATCCTGTTGAGTCGTTCGATTAAATCCACCGCTCGGCCCTGGGCAAAGCCGAGAGACGAGATGACAACGAACAAGAGCAATGACTTCATAGTTTTTCCTTTGCTCCTTCCACTACAGCCTGTTGATTCAGCGCTTGCAAAGCTTCGATATCATCGAGCGCTCGTTCGACCTGTTCAATCTCCTCGGCGCGAATCGCTTCCGCCTGTCGATTTGAGTCGGCAGTTTCGAATGGCCTGGTTAGGAATACGACCAGCGCAATGGAAGCAAGTGCAATTGGAATCAACGGTTTCCAGCCCAATTGGAACGTGAGATATTCTCTCCACCAGGGTTGAGTCTGCTCCTGCTCCCATCGAATTTTGGCAAACAGCCTACGGTCGAAATCGGCGTCAGGCTCGGGCGCCTGCCAATCCAACATGGTCTGATCAAGCACCGATTGCATTTCGACCAGTTCGCGGCAATGTTCGCAGGTCTGGATGTGGCGTTCGAACGTGCGTGTAGTATCCAGTTCCAGCGTTGCCGTGCAATAGCCGAGGAGCAATTCTTCCCGTTCGTTTTTGTTCAATATGCAATCCATGATGTGCTCCTTCTCAATTGACTTTCTGCCCAGAGCCGCCGGGGCTAAACTGTTTGAGGCTCGATCTCAGCGATTCGTAGGCGCGAAACAATAAACTCTTCACCGCTGATTCTGAACATCCCAGGATGGCGGCGATCTGGGAGTATTCCATCTCCTGATACTTGTGCATCAACACCGCGATGCGCTGCTTTTCAGGAAGGATGTCGATTGCCTGCCGGATTTCCCCGAGCCTAGCCTGTCGCAGCATTTTCTGCTCGATGTTGGCTTCCCGGTCGGGCAATTGTCTGGGGGCCCCGTCCTCGACCTTTTCATCGATTGAATCGTGTAGCCTCTCGTTCCGCTTGTCACGGACATGATTCAGCGCCAGATGCGTAGTGATACGGAAGAGCCAGGTTGTGAACTTGGCTGTTGGCTCATAGGACTCACGACTGCGAAAGACACGCAAGAAAACTTCCTGCGCCAATTCTTCTGCCACCGCCCTGTTCTGGACCATCCGGTACAGGAAATGGATCACTGAATTCCGGTGTTTCTCCAAGAGCAGCGCGAAGGATGTCTCGTCGCCATCTCGGACGCGCAGCATCAGCTCTGCATCGCGCTCGAGGCTGGCCACGGAGGTCACGTTAGAATTAACACTTTTCATGGGCAAAGGTTGCGCGAAACACCACCGTTTTCAAGCAGTATCCCGCGGCCGGAGGTATTCGTCCAGCGTGAGCCCGGGTTCCGGGTGGGTGGTGAGGAATTTGTCATGCAGCTTGTGGGTAAGAGTCTCTACCAGGGCAGGATGTTTGACCGCCACATTGGTTTGTTCTTCGGGATCATGCCGGCGATCGTAAAGGCGCACGATCCTGCCGGGGGTTGGGTTGCCGGACTCATAACCGTCCATCCGCTTGCGGCGTCCTGTTGTGTAGATAAGTTTCCAGTTTTCCCAGATCAGACAAGCTTCTTCATTTTCAAGATATACGCTGAAAATCTCATCTCTTGGTCGATCTAGAAACAGGTCGCGACCGTGAGTCTTGGGGAAGCGTTCTTTGAGGCCGAACAGCCTTGCGATGGTTGGGCTGACGTCGACCGATTCTGTTGCATGACGGATCGTCTTTCCAGCCTGGAGCTTACCGGGCCAGCGAAACATGAGCGGGACGTGCATGGCGGGTTGATAGAAGCAGTGTTTTTCGAAGCGGCCGTGATGGCCGAGGGAGTAGCCATGGTCAGCCATGTAGACCACAAGGGTGTTCTCTCTAAGACCGAGTTGCTCGAGATGTGAAAGCATTCGGCCCATGTTGCGGTCGAGGAAGTGAACGCTTGAATAATAAGCGGCAATGATGCCTTGTTTCTGTTGTGTTGTTAAGTCTTTAAAAATCAGCGGGATCTGCCACTGATCCTCATGCGTAACTTTTGGCGGTTGGAAGCGAGTGGGAGCGAACAGGTCCGCGTCGCCAGATGGGAAATCGAAGGGTGAATGGGGTTCCTGAATGCTGAACCAGAGGGCGAAGGGGGCGTCCTTGTGGTTGTCGCTCAGCCAGCGCTTTGCCTGCTCGAGTTGCCAGGTGGAGCGCATTTCCTCGTCACGGAAGGGCAGCGCTCGCTTGTCGGCATTCAGCCAGGTGGCGGCTGGGTCGACGAAGGGGCGCCAGGGAGGTCTGGGCCGGCCTACCGCCTGTTGCCAACCGCGATTGACTCGATCCTCTGTGAACGCAGTTTGAAAGCCATGCATGCCATCGGCGCCTGGACGGTTGAAATGCATCTTGCCGAAGACGCCGGTTTGGTAACCGTCGGCCTTTAGCAAGTCGGCTAGTGTGGTCTTGTCTTCTGACAACGGCGTCCTGAGCGTGGTTACTCCGGCAGCGTGCGGGTACAGGCCAGTGAGTATGGATTGTCGCGAGGGCGTGCAGACCGGAGAATTGCAGTAATTAGACGCGAAGCGTGTACTTTCCCTGGCGAGCCTGTCCAGATTGGGCGTCTGGGCCATCTTGTTGCCGTGGGCGCCAAGAACGTAGCCTGCGTGATCGTCAGCGATCAGGAACAGAAGATTCGGTTTTTTGTCCGGCATCGGTTATCGTAAATCCTACATGAAGACGCTGTTTCTCGCTCTCTCAATGAGTGCGCTATTGAGTGCACAGACGCCACGGACCAGGGAAGTAGACGAATTGAACTGGATGGAATTTCGGGATCTGGTTCCGTCGAAAATTAATACAGTGCTGATTCCGGTAGGAACGGTGGAGGCGCACGGGGTGACACACAATGGCACGGACAACACGATTCCGACCGCGATAGCGCGACGGATTGCGCCGTCGTTGAATGCGCTGGTTGCTCCGACTTTGAATTATGGCATTACCGGGAGTCTGGAGGCGTTCGCGGGGGGATCACGATTTCCGACGACACGTATCGGTCCTTTGTGAGAGACATCCTACGGGGGTTTGCCAAACACGGCGTGAAGAATCTGATCATCGTCAATGGTCATGGCGGGAATACTGGGGCCTTGAACGCCGCGGCGGAGGAGGTCGGAAGGAGTGAACGGGTGCGGACGCTGGTCGTGAACTGGTGGTCATTTTGCAGCGACCTGACATTGAAGGTGTTTGGCGAGGATGGCGGTCATGCGGGATGGAACGAGACGGCGATGGTGCAGGCCACCCATCCTCAGCTTGTGCGCAAGGAGCTATACAACGACAAACTGGCAACGCCGCGCGCTACACCGGGAAGCTGGACGGCATTTCCTTTTCCGAGCTCGATCATCCTTTATCAGCCGAAGCAGGGGCTGGTGAGATTTGACGAGGCGAAGGCGAAAGATTACTTCAATGGATGTTCGGACAAAATCGGGGGATTGGGTAAAGAGCTGATCGAGAAATGGGACCTGGCTGGCCTCTATACCAAGTGAAACTGGAAATTCTGGTCTAACGAGAAATCTTGCAGTTTGGCAGTGTGTTTGATAACCTTATAAGTTCCGGTTAGGCCTACTTTAAGCTTCATCCAAAGCCTTTCCCCGTTCGAAACGCCCAATATTTCATGGAACAGATGCTCCAAAGCGCAGGAGCCTTGCTAGTCCAGGCCCTGCCAACATTCATCGTCGTCATACTACTGCATTGGTACTTGAAGGCGACTCTCTTCCAGCCCCTTGAAAAGGTGCTGGAAGAACGTCATGCCGAGACGCAGGGCGCCCGTGAGAATGCCTCCGCCGCGCTTCAATCCGCCGAAACAAAAGTAGCCGAATATGATTCAAAGCTGCGTGCGGCCCGTACAGAGATTTACCAGGAGCAGGAAGTCTGGCGGCGTCAGTTGATTGACGACCAAACGCAGGCAGTCGCCCAGGCTCGCGAAGAAAGCCACGCACAGATTGTTGCGGCAAAGGCTGACATTGCGGCACAGGTCGAACAAGCCCGCACTACGCTGTTGCGCGAAGCCGAAGGGCTTGCCGAGCAGGTGGTGGCCGGCATCCTCAAGGGGAGCAAGAACTAAACAATGCTTCGTATCGCCTTCCTGCTACCACTGTTTGCCATCCTTGCGCACGCCGCTGAAGAAGCGGAAGCGCATGCCGAACCGAGCATAATTTACAAGTGGATCAACTTCGGAATTCTCGCCGCGGGCCTGCTTTATCTCGTTGCCAAATACATGATTCCCGCGCTGAAAGCGCGTGCCACAACGATTGAGCGCGACTTGGCTGAATCGAAAGCGACTGTCGAGGCGGCCAACGCCAAAGTTGCGCAACTTACTTCTAAGCTGAGTAACTTCGAGGCTGAAATCAGCGGAATCCGCGCCAAGGCCATGTCTGAGCGCGAAATCGAGAGCAAGCGGATCTCCGGGCAAACCCAAACCTTGCTGGGCAAGGTTGCGGCGCAACGCGAAACCGAGATAGGCAACCAGTCGCAAGTGGCACAATCCCAATTGCGCGCGTTCACAGTTGAGAAGGCGATCGAGATCGCACATGCGAAGCTGGCCAGTCAGACCGACCCCGCAACCCAGGGAGCTTTGGTAAACGCCTTTGTTCGCGACCTCAAGCAACAGGAGGCTCGCTAGAAAATGTCTGAAGCGCTCGCAGCCCGTTACGCCACTGCTTTTGTTGAGATCCTTTTTTCGCCCAATCCGCCATTGACGCCTGAGCAGGCAGTCGGCGAGTTGAGGGCCTTTGACGACATGGTCAGCTCCGCGCCTGACCTCAAGCACATCTTGAATTCACCGGCGGTTTCGCGCCCGCGCAAGCGGGGCGTGATTGCCAAGATCGTCGAGCTGGCAGGGCTAAGCACGACAGTGCGGAACTTCCTGTATGTGGTGATTGATCGTGGCCGGCCCTCTTTGTTGCCGGTGCTCCGCCAGAAGGTGGAAGACTTTGTCGATGCGCGGCGTGGCATTGCCCGAGCGCAGGTGGCCACCGCAGCCGCCCTGAACGAAGAGCAGAAATCGGCCATCGGCGCCGAGTTGTCTCGCGTGACCGGCAAGCAGGTGGTTTGCGAATTTCATTGGGATCCGGCCTTGTTGGGTGGAGTGGTTGCCCGCATCGGCTCGACTGTTTACGATGGCTCGGTCCGCGGAAAACTGACCGCGTTGAAGAGCCGGCTTACGGCATAATTTTTTAGGAAACGAAACGAACTATGGCTCAAATCCGGGCAGACGAAATCTCGCGCGTACTGCGTCAGGAAATCGAGAATTACGACCAGGCCGTCAATGTAGAAGAGACGGGCTCGGTTATCAGCGTGGGCGACGGTATTGCCCGCATCTATGGCCTCGAGAAGGTCATGGCTGGCGAACTGGTTGAGTTCCCCGGTGTTGGTGTGTCCGGCCTTGCGTTGAATCTTGAAGAGGACCAGGTCGGCGTTGTGTTGCTGGGTGAATTCCAGGGCATCAAGGAAGGCGACGAAGTGCGCCGTACGGGCCGCATCATGTCGGTGCCCGTGGGCCGCGCCATGATTGGCCGAGTTGTGAATGCTCTTGGCCAGCCGATCGACGGCAAGGGCCCGATCGCGACCGATTCGTTCAATGCCATTGAGCGCCTTGCGCCTGGCGTTGTTGACCGTCAACCTGTCAAGCAGCCGATGCAGACCGGCATCAAGAGCATCGACGCCATGATCCCGATTGGCCGCGGCCAGCGCGAATTGATCATCGGCGACCGTCAGACGGGTAAGACCGCCATCGCTCTCGACGCGATCATCAACCAGAAGGGCGGCGACATGATTTGCGTCTATGTCGCTATCGGTCAGAAGCGTTCGACCGTTGCCCAGGTGGTGAAGACCCTCGAAGACCACGGTGCGATGGAGTATTCGATCGTGGTCGCCGCGACCGCATCTGACCCGGCTCCGATGCAGTACCTCGCGCCGTTCACTGGTTGCGCGATTGGCGAGTACTTCCGCGACAACTCGGGACATGCCCTCTGTATCTATGACGATTTGTCGAAGCACGCCGCAGCTTATCGCGAGATCTCGCTGCTGCTGCGCCGGCCTCCAGGCCGCGAAGCCTACCCCGGCGACGTGTTCTATCTTCACTCGCGCTTGCTGGAGCGCGCCGCGAAACTGAGCAACAAGCTCGGCGGTGGTTCGCTGACTGCGCTGCCGTTTATTGAAACTCAGGCCGGCGACGTTTCTGCCTACATTCCGACGAACGTGATTTCGATCACCGACGGCCAGATCTTCCTTGAGTCTGACTTGTTCAACTCAAACATACGCCCCGCTGTGAACGTCGGCATTTCGGTGTCGCGCGTCGGCGGCAGCGCCCAGATCAAGGCAATGCGCCAGGTTTCGGGTTCGCTTCGTTTGGAGCTTGCACAGTATCGCGCGCTTGCCGCGTTTGCCCAGTTTGGCTCAGACCTTGACAAGGCTTCGCAACAGCAGTTGACGCGTGGCAGCCGCCTGGTGGAAGTGCTCAAGCAATCGCAGTATGCGCCTTTGCCCGTTGAAAAACAGGTATTGATTGTCTACGCCGGGACCAGTGGCGTACTTGACGATCTGCCGGTAGATAAGGTTCGTGCTTTCGAAGCCGGGCTTTACCGCTTCATCGAGAACAGCCACCCGGCTGTCCTGACCGAGATTCGCGAAAAGAAGGAACTGTCCGACGACTTGAAGAAGTCGATGAGTGCGGCGTTGAAGGAATTCAAAGACCGCTTCGTCGCCGAGCAGGTAAAGAAGTAGTCCGGACATACGGCCATGCCAAGCCTCATTGATTTACGCCGCCGGATCCGGTCGGTAAAAAACACGCAGCAGATCACCAAGGCCATGAAGATGGTGGCCGCGGCCAAGTTGCGCCGTGCGCAGGAACGCGTGATGGCTGCGCGTCCCTATTCGGAAATCTATTCGCAGATGCTGGCCGATGTGGCTGGCGCGGCCGCAACCGGTGGCGCAGATGTCACGCATCCGCTGCTCGACTCTCGCGAGGAGAAGCGCATTCTGATTGTCCTTGTCACCAGTGACCGTGGACTTGCCGGTGCGTTCAACTCGAATCTCACCAAAGCGACGCAGGTGTTCATTCAGGAGCACAAAGGCGCTCAGTTTCAGGTGGAAGCGATTGGCCGTAAGGGCCGCGACTACTTTTTCCGGCGCGAGATGAAGCTCACCGGTGAGCACATCGGGATTGTCGACAAGGCGCGGTTTGCCGATGCTGCCGCGATCTCCCGCAAAGTTACCGGTATGTACGAGAACGATGAGATCGATGCTGTCTACCTCATCTACAACGAATTCATGAGCGTGATGACTCAGAAGTTGACTGTCACCAAGCTGTTGCCCGTCGCCGTTACCGGTAGCGACGAGCCCAAGGATTACATCTATGAGCAACCGCCCGCGCAGTTGCTCGGCACACTGCTGCCCAAGTACGTCGAGACCGGCATCTACCGGGCCATGCTGGAAAGCGCCGCCAGCGAACACGCCGCGCGCATGACAGCCATGGACGCGGCCAGCACCAACGCGGCCGACGTGATTGAAGGGTTGACGCTGCATCTGAATCGCGTCCGCCAGGCCAGCATCACCAAGGAAATCATCGAAATCGTGAGCGGCGCTGCCGCTTTGGGTTAAATCGGAGTCATTCAAATTATGTCCACTACCGCCGAAATTGTCGTAGGTAAAATCATCCAGGTCGCTGGTCCCGCTGTCGACATCCAGTTCCCGGAAGCGCAGATCCCCTTGATCTACACTGCGATCCGCATTACATCGGAGGGGTTCAACACGCCCTCTCCGATCGACATCATCGCCGAAGTCGCACAGCACATCGGCGAAGGCCGCGTGCGTTGCATCGCGCTTCAACCTACCGAAGGTCTGGTTCGCGGGATGAGGGCCGAGTCGCTGGGGATTCCGGTTACCGTTCCTGTTGGCCGTGAAGTACTGGGCCGCGTTCTGAACGTGATCGGGCAGCCGGTCGACGAGATGGGCCCGGTGAACGCAACCAAGTTTTCCTCGATCCATCGCGAAGCTCCGGCATTCGATGAGCAATCGACTGAATTGCAGATGTTTGAAACCGGCATCAAGGTGATCGACTTGATTGAGCCTTACTTGCGCGGCGGCAAGATCGGGTTGTTCGGTGGGGCTGGCGTGGGCAAGACCGTCATCATCATGGAGTTGATCAACAACCTCGCGATGAAGCATGGTGGCTTTTCGGTGTTTGCCGGCGTTGGCGAGCGTACACGCGAAGGCAATGACCTTTGGCTTGAGTTCCAGGAATCGGGTGTTATTGACCCGAGCGACTTCACCAAATCCAAAGCAGCACTCATCTACGGACAGATGACCGAGCCTCCAGGTGCGCGTCTCCGCGTTGCGTTGACGGGCCTGACTGTCGCTGAATACTTCCGCGACGAAGAGAACGCTGACGTGCTGCTGTTTATCGACAACGTATTCCGCTTTACACAGGCAGGTTCTGAAGTATCCGCGCTTCTCGGCCGTATGCCCAGCGCCGTCGGCTACCAGCCAAACCTCGCCAGCGAAATGGGCCAGTTGCAGGAACGCATCACTTCCACCAGCAAAGGTTCGATTACGTCGGTGCAGGCCATCTATGTGCCCGCCGACGACTACACCGATCCCGCGCCGGCCACTGCATTCACCCACTTGGACGCGACTACCAACCTCTCGCGCGACATCGCTGCGCTCGGTATCTACCCGGCCGTCGATCCTCTCGCTTCGACCTCGCGTATTCTCGATCCGCTGGTTGTCGGTGAGTTGCACTACGGGACGGCCCAACGCGTAAAGCAGATCTTACAGCGCTACAAGGATCTTCAGGACATCATCGCCATTCTCGGTATTGACGAACTTGGCGAAGATGACCGTCTCACCGTTACGCGCGCCCGCAAGATCCAGCGCTTCCTCTCGCAGCCGTTCTTCGTCGGTGAGCAGTTTACCGGCCTCAAGGGCAAATACGTGAAGCTTGAGGACACCATCAAGGGCTTCAACGAAATCTGCGACGGCAAGCACGACGGTCTTCCAGAACAGGCATTCTACATGGTCGGCACAATTGATGAAGCCATTGAGAAGGCTGAGAAACTGAAGCAGGCCTAAGCCGTGTCTACTTTTTTACTCGAAGTCGCAACACCCGAAAAACTGGTTGTCCGCAACGACGCCTCCGAAGCACAGATCCCTGGCTCGGAGGGGATGCTCGGCATTCTGCCCGGGCATGCTCCGCTGATCTCGGAGATCGATTCGGGCGAGTTGACCTACGTCATGGACGGTAAGCGCCACGTGCTGGCTATTGCCAAAGGGTGGGTCGAAATCTCGCACGATAAGGTGCGTGTATTGGTCGATTCCTGCGAAGCTCCGGATCAAATCGACCTAACACGCGCAGAGGAAGCGTTGAAGCGCGCCAACGAACGGCTGCTTTCACCCAAGCAGGATCTCGATTTGGCCCGCGCCCTCAACGCCGCCAAGCGCGCACAGGCTCGCCTCGCGGTGGCACGCAACAAGTAGCATCGTAAGATGCGTCACATCATCGTTCTGCTTCTGGCTGCACAGCTTGAAGCGCAACATACATACGAGGCCCGGATCGATGCGATACGCAAAACTCCGGGCTTTGTCGCGTTCTGGGATTTTGTGCGCAAGGATGGCGAGCGGTTTGCCCCTTATCAAGCCAAAAGCGGGAAGGCGGATCTGCGCCTCGATCCTGTGAACTATGTGCTCGACTACTGGGGGGAGGGGCGTGCTGCAACCATGGCCGACTTCCCATTGCTTGGCGCGGGTCCGTTTGGCGAGGCGGTGCAATTCCGTGCGGAGATAGATGCAAACTTCCGGCCCGTTCTGTTGATCCCGCGCAAGCGCATTCACGATTCGGGCTTGGACGTGAAGGGACCCGGCAAGTCAGTGACGCTTGTGGCCTGGGTGCAAAGGGAAAGTGGCAGTCACGCGATTGCCGGCATTTGGCACGAAGGTACGGATCTTGCCGCCAACTCCAAACAGGCCAAGCGCGTTGAGCAGGGGATGCGGCAATACGCGCTGTTCGCTGGTCTTGCGGCCAACAATGGAGCTTCGGCTGCCCATGTTTCTGAGAATGGCGGGAGTTCTTTTGGCGACCGGTATGCGCACAACCTTTCGGTTACTCCCGAGAAGCTCCCGGCAACCTGGTCGATGGTTGGCCTTCGTTTCGATAATCAGAAGAATACGGTTACCTCTTCTCTGGATGGCAAAGAGACCGAGTATTGGGTCGACAATCCTGAGAAGCACCCGTTCTTCCAATGGCCGGCCAAGGCGTGGCGCGAAGGCACGTATTCTCCGCCTGAGTCGAAAGCTGTCGCACGCAAACTCATCACAAGGTCTGGTGCTCAACGCGTCGAGCTTCTCACTTATCCCTTCACAAAAGTTTCGGTTCGCTACGAGGGCGGCAAAGTGGTGAGCCGCGAACTGGTTGCACTCCGCGCAAACCCATTCTGGTTTGCTCATGACCTGTTCTCGCCAGCCAGTTCCGACGCTGGCGGCCCTTTCACCATTGGCCGCGTGATCCACTCCTCGAGGGGCACCGGGTTCATCGGGGCCATTGGCGGAGTGGCTGTCTTCAATAGGGTAATCTCGAGCAAGCAACTCGCCCAGCTTGCGCGGATCGGCCGCGCTGCGGATGGTTCCTACTCGCTGTTGCGACGAGCGGAAGTTCAACTCCCATGACCCGGCGCTTCCCGATTGAACGCTTTGCTGCCGGACGGCGCGTGGTTGTTGAAGACGAACTCAGCGTTGAAGAACCACTGCTGGTGAAAATCAATGGCAAGCCGCTGGCGACTTTGATGCGGACTCCGGGTGACGATGTTGCTTTAGTGACCGGGTTTCTGTATTCGGAGGGGCTCATCGCGAGGCCGGGCGACATTGCATCGATTATTCCGACAGAGCACCCAACATCGCAAGAGATGGATGTTCAACTGAGCGGCGGCATGCCTGGCCCGACTGCGGCTCGGAGCATCTATCTCAGCTCCAGTTGCGGAGTCTGCGGACGGGCTAGCATCGATGAATTGCTTGAGCGGATCGAGCCTATCGAAAGATTTGATGTTGACCCTGAGTTGTTACTTACTTTGCCTGCCAAACTGACTGGCGCGCAGCGTCAATTTCCGCTCACTGGAGGCGTGCACGCCGCAGCCTTGTTTGCTGCGGATGGCAACCTGATCTCGATTGAAGAAGACGTGGGCCGCCACAATGCACTCGATAAATTGGTGGGCAAAGCCTTTGCCGGCTCAACCTTGCCGCTTACCGGAACGATTCTGGTGATGTCTTCGCGCGGCAGCTTCGACATTGTCCAAAAGGCTGCGATGGCCGGCATTCCTGTTGTGGCCACGATGGGAGCCGCCTCAAGCCTGGCTGCGCAACTGGCGCTTGCCTCCGGCATTCGACTTTTCTGCTTCCTGAAAGCGAATGGAGTCGTCAGGCTTCACCCAACTGGGGTACGATCAGACGCATGAAAGCTGGTTTGATTCCCTTAGGCGTGGTGCTTGCCTCGCTGTTCGCGGTTGGCGCTGCATTGCCTGAGTACCGCCCCATATTCAACGGCAAGAACCTCAAGGGTTGGGTGAACGTAAATACGAATGCCGATACGTGGAGCGTCAAGAACGGGATGCTCGTTTGCTCGGGCCAACCGATCGGGGTGATGCGGAGCGAGAAGGAGTATGAGAACTTCTTGCTGCACATCGAATGGATGCATTTGGAGCCGGGCGGTAATTCTGGCGTATTTGTGTGGTCGAGTGCTAACCCGGACCCGAAGTCGAGGCTCCCTGACGGCGTCGAGGTGCAGATGCTCGAACTGGATTGGCCTAAACTGCATGTCCGGGACGGAGTGACGCCTCCTGTTGCCTATGTGCACGGCGAGCTATTCGGCGTGGGCGGGGTAAAGACGATTCCAGATAATCCACGTGGGGAGCGGAGCAAGTCGATTGAAAACCTGTGCAAGCCACGCGGAGAATGGAACACCTACGATGTTGTCGCGGTGGACGGGACCATCAAGCTGAGTGTGAATGGAAAGTTTGTGAACGGCATCGCTAAATCCACCAAGCGGAAAGGCTATCTCTGCATGGAATCGGAGGGCGCCAAGATCCACTTTAGAAATATGAAGATCATGGAATTGCCACCTAGCGGAACCCAAACCGCACCTTGATCGATGACCTGCAAGAAGTGCAAGATCTCAATGGTGGAATTCAAGGGCCGCGCGTTTCATAAGAAGCGCAAGTGGTTGTGCCCGCGATGCGGCCGGGCGAGGATGCAGCAAGCGCGTCCGCGTCCTCCAAAGAATTAGCGTTCGAGCCACCTGCCAAGGGCTGCTCCAAGTTCTTGCACGCCCACCGGCTTCATCAGATAATCGTCCATACCGCTGTCGAGGCATTTCTGCCGGTCGCCTGGCATGCAATTGGCGGTCAAGGCAATGATCGGCATGCGGCGATCGGTACGAGATAATTCCAGGGCCCGGATTCGTGTGGTCGCTGAATATCCGTCGAGGACTGGCATCTGACAATCCATGATGATCGCGTCGTAGGTCCCCAGAGACCATTTTTCGATACCCTCTTGGCCATTTACGGCAATATCGACGCTGTAGCCCAGTCGCTGTAGCATCAGTTTGCTAATTCGTTGGTTGACGGGGTTGTCTTCGACAACTAGCACTTGACCGGCTTGGGCTGCAGACAACGGCATGATCAGGGCTCCCTATAGCCATTTCGGTCAAGCGCTGAAGGACTTTAAGATAAATTTAGCCAGGTGAGATCGCCTCTCTGATTCCCCATAGTGATTTCAATCTGCCAGCAAGCGAGTTGTCCACGACCGCCATCTTACCCGCTAATTCTCCAGCGAATTCTGCGTAGGATTGGCCGAGCCGCGTCTGGGGCGCAACCGGCCTTCCGTTGAGGATCGCTGCTCTCACTGCCGGGTAATCATTCGGGAATACTTTAAGATGATTATGCCCCACCAGTTTGCTGATCTCCGCCGGACTCGGGTCACTCTTGTGCCAACGGTTGATCAGCAGCGAAGTGCGTTCGGCTGAGATCTTCAGCCGCTCCAGCTCGATGCATCGCTGCCGCGCGAGCGTCATCGAAGGTACCTCGGGTGTGCAGACCATGAATACATTCTGGGCTCTGCGAACCAACTCAAAAGTGGCTGAATTCACCAACTCAGGCAGGTCCACCAAGATGGCATCGTACTTTCCTTCGACAATCGAGAGCAGGTGAAAGTAGTTCGACCATTCTGGCGGGGCCGTGTCCACCGAGCGCGAGGAAAGCAAGTAATCGACACCCTGTGAGCTGTGAACGCATTCTTCAAACCGCCGCTTGTCGAGGTGGGTGATGTTTGCGAGCACCGATTGCAGTGACTTAACGACCTCGCCGCCAATCATCAGTCCAAGGATGCCGCTTCGCAAGTCAGCGTCGACTACAAGAACACGTTTGCGCCCATTGCGCGCCATTGCTGCCGCAGTGTTCATTACGATGGTCGAGCAGCCGCTGCCGGCTTTGGCTGGCAGAAAGCAGAACAGCGACTTTTCAAAACCGCTTCGCCGTTTGCGCAGGCTCTCTTGTACTGCGTCGCGCATTTCTTCTGGAGTTGCGTCAGCCGAGATCGTCCTGTCGAAACCGACTCGCGGCGCTGTCAATGCTGCTTCGAGGCCTGGACCGAAGCCGATCACTGCTGCTGTGGGCGCCACTTCGTGAATGCGCGAAGCGAGAACCAATGCATCCATGGCACCCAGATCCACAACCACGACATTCGGATCGAGTGAGCCGACAATTCGTTTGAGCTCATGCTCGTTGGGTAACTTGTCGAAATCACGCACGACTTCCGAGCAGTCGGCAGCAGATATAAGGTAGCGGAGTATGTGTGCCCTGTTGGATCCCGAATGAATGAGGATGGTGCTAAACATGCCAGAAGGCCTATCTGGACATATCGGACGACCACCCTCCTTCGTGACGGAATTTAGCGCTGGGCCATCCCAAGGGTTAGACGTCGAAGCCATGCTGTTTGCGATGGTGCGGCCCGTCGTAGAGCTTTGAGGACTTGAACAGTTCATGACGGCCGTCCGTCGCTTCGTCTCGCACCTTGGCGCGCAACGCATCCATCTCGGTCGCTGTCATTGGCTTGAATTCGCGTGCCAGCTTCACGTCCGCCTTCAATTGCGACATCGAAGTGATCCCCATCACTTGCGCTGTGATTGGCAAGCTCAGGCAATAGCGGTAGCATTGCTCGGCGGTGAGGCCAAGTTTTTCGATCAGCCGCCCTTCGGTAGCTCCGCCGCCGAGACCTTTCATTCCAATCACGCCTGTGCTCTTGCGCAAGCAGACCGGCACGACGTCTTTCTGGAAGCTGCGGTAGTGCGCATCGCAGACGTTGATTGGCATCTGGGCTGAATCCCAATCGTGCGGTTTACCGAGCATCTTCAAATGGATCTGGGGGTCCTTATGGCCGGTAAAGCCGATGAACCGAACCTTACCTGCTTTCTTGGCTTCGAGAGCCGCCTTCATCCCGCCTTTTTCGAAGACCCAGTCCGGGTCGTTGTCGTAGACCATTTCGTGGAATTGCCACAGGTCGACGTGATCGGTCTTGAGCCGCTTGAGGGACTCGTCGAGGTTGCGCATCGAGCCTGCGTAGTCCCGCTCGCAGTTCTTGGTCATCAGGAAAACCTTCTTGCGGCGGTTGTCCATAGCCAGCGCCTTGCCCATGACTTCTTCAGAATGCCCGTTGTGATAGTCCCAGGCGTTGTCAAAGAAGGTCAGGCCGTCGTCGATAGCGGCATGCATGATGCGGATGGATTCGTTGTCGTCCTTGACGCTGCCAATGTGCCAGCCGCCGAGGCAGGCAATCGAGACTCGCGCGCCTGAGCGGCCGAGCAGTCTCTGTGGAAGACCTGTGGCTGAGGCCGGTGTTGTTTGCGCGATCAACTCTTCGGCTAAGGCCGTGACTGAGGCGGTGCGCAGGAAGTCGCGCCGGGTTGCGGATGTTTGCTCCATTTGGAGGGGAGTTTATCGCGAAGGGAGGGGAAAAGGAAGGGAGGGGAAGGGTCCTCGAAGAATTCGCAAGATTGCTATCAGAGGTATAGGTCTACTGATCAAAAAACGAAGCCAATCGTTTTGCTGCCAGAAATTTGGCCGGATACCTGGGCTGATTCCGAGGAGCCGCACCGGCGGTTGTCGCAATGGAATGTGACGCTTGGGTGTATACTCGCACCAGATTGTTGTTTCACTCCCCCCGATATTGGAGAGAATATGCACCGCTTGTTTTTGATCCTTGTCGTAGTCTTGATCCCTGCACTACAGAGCGCAAACGTTCCTACTTTTCACAAAGACGTCGAGCCAATCTTGCAGCGTCATTGCCAGGGCTGCCATCGTCCGGGCGAGGTGGCACCGATGCCTCTCCTGAGCTATGACCAGGTTCGACCGTGGGCCGCTGCCATTCGTCAGGCGGTTACACAAAAGAAGATGCCGCCGTGGGGCGCCGATCCAACTCATGGCAGATTTTCAAATGATCCGTCGCTCACCAGCGCTGAACTCCAAACCTTAACGGCCTGGATCGCGGCCAAGGCGCCGGAAGGCAATCCAAAAGACGCTCCGAAGCCGTTGGAATTTGTCGATGGCTGGAATATCCAGAAGCCCGATATGGTCGTCGAAATGCCGCAGCCTTACTCCGTGCCGGCCACCGGCACGATCGAATACACCTATTTCGTAATGCCCACGAAGCTAACCGAAGACCGCTGGGTGCAAGCCGTCGAAGTAAGACCTGGTAACCGGTCGGTGCTCCACCACATGATCGTCTACGTCCGAGAGCCGGGGAACTCATGGATGAAGAACGCACAGGCAGGTGCTGCCTATGTTCCGCCTCCCGGAGGTTCACCAGGAGGAGCAGAGTACCTGATTGGTTATGCTCCCGGCAAGCCACCCCTACAAATGGCTCCCGGCCAAGCCAAGCTCATTAAGGCCGGTTCGGATCTGGTCTTTCAGATGCACTATACCGCCAACGGAAAGCCCGGTACGGATCGATCGAAAGTGGGGTTGATCTTCGCTAAAGAAGCTCCCAAAGAGCGCGTCTATACTGTGATGGCCGTAAATGGCAGCTTTGCAATTCCACCCGGTGCTGGTGACCACCCGGTGAATTCCAAACTCGAGTTCGCCGACGATGCGCACCTGGTAGCCCTCTGGCCGCACATGCATGTGAGAGGGAAGGCATTCCGCTTTGAGCTGATCGACAAAGCAGGGGAGCGGCAAACGTTGTTGAACGTGCCGGCTTACGACTTCAATTGGCAGATACGCTACGAGCCCGAAGAACCACTGAAGCTGGGGCCCGGGTCAATCGTCGAGTGCTTCGCCAAATTCGATAATTCGGTGAATAACAAATTCAACCCTGACCCAGGCAAGGAAGTGCGCTGGGGCGACCAGAGCTGGGAAGAAATGATGATCGGCTTTATGGATATTTCTTTTGACGCGCGCAAGTCGCCGAAGGACATCTTGAAGCGGACTGCCGGTCCTGCCCGGACATCGCTTAGATAGCGGCGCGATCTCAGTCCGTCATTGCCTGATAAACCATCGTTCGCGTCTGGCGCCATAATTCGTTTCTATTCGCGCTTGACTGCACCATCATTACCGCCACAAGATTCTCTTTTGGGTCGGCCCAAAAGAAAGTACCCGTGATACCGCACCAGGAGAAGTCACCGACGGAGCCGGGTACCGGACTTCGGCCTGGGTCAACCCGGACTGAGAAGCCGAGGCCAAAGCTGAGGCCCATTTCTGGAGTGGGTCCAAAAGCTCCAAGCGCCAAGGCCACAGGGGTCTGCCTCATCGTGCTTGCTGGAAGTTGGTCCGATGTCATCATCGCTATCGATTTCGGTGAAAGGATGCGAACTCCATCGAGAATGCCGCCATTGAGCAGCATCTGGGAGAAGCGAGCATAATCCCCGGCAGTTGAAAACATGCCGCTACCCCCAGAGAAAATAGCCGGCTTCTTGCCAGGGTCGACGGGGTTCGGAGTGTCCGCCTGCGCCACGCGAGGAAGGGCCGGCTGCTTAACCCAGAAGCCCGTATCGACCATTCTCAGTGGACTGGTGATGCGCGTTTCAATGAAGCTCGCAAGGTCCATTCCGCTCGCTACCTCCACTACCCGGCCCAGGACATCCGTCGACAGGCTGTACTCCCATACCTCACCTGGTTGATGGAGTAGAGGCATGGTGGCAATCGTCTTCACCATGTCGGCGAGCGAGTCAGCGCCGAAGATGTTTGCCTTGCGATAGAGCTGATCGACCGGGGAATTTCCGAAAAGCCCGTAGGTTAAACCAGAAGTGTGGCGCATTAGGTCCTGAACTGTCATGGGCCGCTTCGGCGCCACCCCTTCCAGCCCGACTTTCACGCCCTTAAACTCCGGCAGATACTGCGCCACGGGTGCGCCGAGGTCCAGCTTGTTCTCTTCGGCAAGCATCATGGCCGCAACTGTGGCGATCGGCTTCGACATGGAGGCGATTCGGAAGATGCTGTCTTTCTTCATCGGAGTTTTCGAGCCGCGATCTTGAAAGCCGATTGCGTCGTAAGTGACGATCTTGCCTTTCCGCACGATCAGCAGAACAGCGCCGGGCGCTCTCTTTTCTTTCACATTGGCCTCAATCGCAGCTCTGGTGGCTTGGAGACGTATGGGAGAAAAACCGAGATCCCCCGGGCTCTTGGCAAGTGGCAAGGGCTGTGCGAAAGCGGTTGTGCCCGCAATTGCACAAGCCAGTATGGCGTATCTTCTAGAAATAGCGCTTGGCATTTGGGCCTAGTCTATCCCACGAATTTGCTGTGTTAAACTGGCCGCGTTCCGTATGGATTTACAACCTTTTCTTCAGTGGCTCGAAGGCACGGCGGGGAGCGTGGCAATCCGTGAGTCGACGCTGCTCTATCCCGTCATCGAAACGACCCACGTACTGATGCTCGGCCTCTTTCTAGGGATGATCGCCATGCTCGATTTGCGATTGGCCGGTCTCGGTTTGCGAGGAGTGCCGGTATCTGAGGTTGCCGGGCGGCTGTTGCCGTGGGCGCTGACTGGCTTCGCCTTCATGGCGATCAGCGGAATGCTGCTCTTTTACTCTGGGCCCGTGCGGGCGGCGAATAACATTTTCTTCCGCATCAAGATGGTCCTAATCATTTTGACGGGAATCAACGCGCTGCTTTTCCATTTCACGATTTACAGACGCGTCGCGGATTGGGATTGCGATCCAGCTCCACCCGTCCGGGCTCGCCTGGCTGGGTTCTGCTCACTTCTGCTCTGGAGTGCGGTGGTGATTTGCGGGCGCATGCAAGCCTACAATTGGTTCGACAAGGGTACGAGGTAATAGGGTTGGATCTCTTACCGCTTTTCAAATGGTTTGAAACGACGATGATCGGGACCGTCGTGCGGGAATCGCTGTGGCTCTTTCCGGTCATTGAGTGCGTTCACTTGCTGGCGCTGGCGATGCTGGGCGGCTCCGTGTTGATGGTTGACTTGAGATTGATGGGATTTGGCCTGCGGACTCAACCCATTGCAGAATTGGCGTCCAAGGTTCAGCCATGGTTCACGGGATCACTTGTCGCAATCATCGCATCCGGCATCCCCATGTTTCTTTCTGAGGCGATCAAGTGCTACTACAGTCCGCCGTTCTGGTACAAGATGGGGCTGCTGGTCCTGGCGATCAGCTTTGCCTTGACACTAAGAAAGAAAGTGATCGCCACTGAGTGCCGACCGGAGCGACGCTGGCTTACTGCCTTGACCTCGCTTGCCTTGTGGTTTGGCGTCGGATTCTCCGGTCGTTGGATCGCGTTTTACTAAGTTCCGCTGGGCGTGATATCGTGGGCTGTTTTGATGAGAGAGTTTGGAGCCTATGAGACTGATCTACTTTTTGCTTCTGCTGTCGATATCCTCGCTTTGGGCGCAGACGCCGCGATTGCCAGACGGGAAGCCTGATTTCAATGGCATCTGGCAGGCAGTTAGCTCTGCCCACTTCGATGTGGAGCGCCATGTGGCACGTCATTCGGTGATGCTGCGCGATGGGCCGCACGGACCGCTAACGGCCGCGCCGCTATTGGCCGTGGGGGCTGTTTTGTCCGTGCCGGGCGGCATGGGGATTGTGGAAGGCGGGAAGATTCCCTTTAAGCCAGAAGCGGCGAAGCTGCGGGATGAGAACCGCAAGCTGTGGCTCGACAGAGATCCTGAGATCCGTTGTTATCTGCCTGGTGTACCCAGGGCCACCTACATGCCTTTTCCTTTTCAGATTGTTCAGAACCAGAAGCAGTTTTTCATTGCATACGAGTATGCTGGCGCCTACCGGGACATTAGTTTTAAGGATCTTGGACCCGCCGAGACGGATTCGTGGATGGGGCAATCTGTAGGCCGCTGGGAGGGGGACGCGTTGGTTGTGGAGGCATCTGGTTTCAATGACCAGACCTGGTTCGATCGATCCGGGACGCACCACAGCGACCAGTTGAAAGTGGTGGAACGCTACACATACATGACGCCGAACCATATACAGTATGAAGCGACGATTACCGATCCCGCAGTGTTTACCGCGCCGTGGAAAATCTCTCTGCCCCTCTATCGAAGAATGGAGAAGGACGCCCGGCTCATGGACTTTAAGTGTGTCGAATTTGTTGAGGAGCTGTTGTACGGCCAATACCGGCGGAATCCGCTAAAGAGGTAACTATGCGCTTAGGAAATGTTTTGCTTTTTGGGATGGTGGCCGCTGTGTGGAGTGCCGAAATTCCACGCACTCCCGATGGACGGCCTGATCTTTCTGGTGTTTACGATATTGCGACGCTGACCCCGTTGGTCCGCCCTGTCGCTCTTGGCGACAGGCTTACGCTTAGCGATGCTGAAGCACTGGATGTCGCAAAAAAGGCCGCGGCGTTCAAGGCTGCCACCAATAAATCGAGCGATCCGAATCGGCAGGCTCCTCCCGCGGGCGGCGATGGGTCGGAGGGCGCCGCGGGCAACGTCGGCGGCTACAACACGGTTTGGATCGACAATGGTGTGGGGTCTTTCAAGATCGACGGCAAGTGGCGCACGTCGCTCATCACCGATCCGGCGAACGGACACATGCCGGAGTTGACGGCCGAGGGGAAAAAGCGTGCGGCGGCGCGTGCCGTCTATTCGCGTCCCAATCGCGGAGATGCATTCTGGATCAAAGAAGGGATCTCCCCAGGGCCCTACGACGACCCTGAATTGCGACCGGTTGCCGAGCGCTGTCTATTATCGTTCGGATCAGGAGGCGGGCCACCGATGCTGCCCATTCTCTATAACAACCTAAAGCAGATTGTGCAGACGAAAGATACGGTGATGCTGCTCAATGAGATGGTACATGATGCGCGCGTGATTCGAATCAATGGCCAGCACGAACCGCCCGACATCCGCCGATGGCTGGGAGATTCCATCGGCCGTTGGGATGGCGACACGCTTGTTGTCGATACTACAAATTTCAACGATCACCCGGCGCTAGCCGGCGCTACGAGGACTTTACATGTCATCGAGAAATTCAAGCGAATTGACGACAAATCGCTGCTCTACTCATTTACGGTAGATGACCCAACTGTTTGGACAAAACCCTGGAGTGGAGAGATCCTGTGGCCTGCCACGGATCAGCGCATTTACGAGTACGCATGCCACGAGGGAAACTATTCATTTACAGGGATCATGAGGGGCGCTCGTGAGTTGGAAGCCCAGATTGAGAAGAAGGGGGCCAAGTAAGATGAAGAGAATCATGAGCTCAAAGATTTGGCTGTTGGCAGCGGCGCTTGGCGCCATCGTTTTGTTACTGGTTCAAGGGCAGAATGCCTTTGCTCACCACGCCTTTGGCGCGGAGTTCGATCCGAATCTGCCGCTTCTGTTGAAGGGGCCGGTGGTCAAAGTGGAGTGGATCAACCCTCATACCTGGATTCATCTGGAAGTAACCAAACCCGATGGCAAGAAGGAAATCTGGATGGTCGAAGGTGGAACACCCAACAGCCTGTTGAGGCGCGGCTTAAAAAGAGATTCCCTTCAAATAGGGCAGCAAATTGTTGTCGATGGTTATCAGGCTAAAGACCGCTCGAATCGTGCCAACGGCCGCGACGTCACTCTCGCCGACGGGCGGAAGTTCTTCATGGGTTCGTCGGGTACTGGCGCCCCGTACGATGAGCCTGGCAAAGACTCGCGTAAGTAGTTTTAGGGCAGCGTAAACACGAAAACCGTAGGTGAGCCGGCGTGACCGGTTGACCAAAAGCGGGACGGTCTACCGGACATCACGGCGACATGTTGCTTGCCGCCGGCTTCATAAGAAATCACGCCTCCGCCAATCGGTCCACCGGTTTGAAAGCGATGCAGAACCTTTCCTGTCTTGGCATCGAGCGCGATGAAGTGCCCTGTCAATTCACCGCCGAAGACGATACCGCCCGCCGTCGTAGTGATTGCCGCGACCACTGGCTGGGGGGATTGATACTTCCAGCGCAGTTGCCCGCTCACCGCATCGACAGCCGAGATCCAACCCTGTCGCTTCGAGTCGGCGCGATAGGTGCCGCCCATATAATTCGCGCCGAGATGAAACTCCACTGCGTCATCTTTGCTCGCGGTGAAGGTGCCACACCAGTCCACCGCCGGGGTGTACAACAGACGTGTCAGAGGATTGTAGGCCGGGCCATTCCACTGCACTCCACCGAGAATCCCGGGACAAGCATGTATGCCGCTGCTTGTGACCGGCACGTTTTGATTCTCTATGGTTGTAATTGCGGTTTCATAGAGGGCAGTTTTCGTTTCGCGGTCCAATGTGCGAAGCATGCCATCCTTGCCTACCGTGGCAACAAGCTTCACATCACGGCCCGCTACGTTGGCCTGAAAGAGGGGGCTCACTTGCGTGAGGTCCCAATCATGCGAATCACTGGCAACCATTTGCTTGAACCAGCGCAGTTTACCCGTGCGTACATCGAGAGACACGATGGAATTTGTGTAGAGATTGTCGCCCGGCCGCAAATGGGCCGGTAGATCGGGGGCTTGATTAGTGACTGCGACGAAGAGCTCACCTTTTTCGACATCGAGGGAAAAGGGGGTCCAGACGGCTCCACCACCCAGGTGAATTTTCTTTGGGTTCTTCCATGTCTCCGCGCCCGGCTCACCAGCGCCCGGCACGGTTCGGAAGCGCCACAGCGGTTCGCCATCGCTCAAACGAAACGCGCCCACCCAGCCGGAGATGCCGTTTTCGCTGCCCGCAGGGCCCATCAGGATTTTGTCCTCAAAGATCATCGGCGCCATGGTGAAGGCTTCGCCAATGCTGGTGTCGGCGACTCGCCGGGCCCAGATCAGTTCTCCCGTCGCGCTATTCAATGCCACCAAATATCCATCGGATGTGCCGCGCACCAGGTAGCCATCCTTGAGGGCGGCTCCCCGGTTGTTGAGCCAGCTTTCCTTTGCTTTCGGCGCCCATTCGTGCTTCCACAAGAGCGTGCAATCTTGGGCATCGATCACTGCGGTGGTTCGCACGCCGGTGAGGTACATCCGGCCGTTATATATCAGCGGACCCGTCTGGAAATTGCTCTCCTCCCCAAGTTGGAAGGCGCAGGCGACACGCAGTTGAGACGCATTGTCCGGGGTAATCTCCGAAGCGGGCGAGTATCTCGAGCCCGTGTAATCATGCGTGTGGTAAAGCCAGTCGGCCTTCGAAGTGTAAGCGGCATTCAACTCACGCTGCGACGGGCCGCCCTGAACGGGAACCGCGCCACTGGCGCCTTGAATTCTTTGCGGAGGCGGTGGAGAGACGCGCAACTCGCCTCCTGCCGAGGCGGCAACTTTTCTCTCGAGCAATGCGGGGGTGCCAGGCTTCAAAGCTGTATCGCCTGGGGGCTGGCCATTGCGTTCGAGAAGATAGGCCGTAATGTCCACATAAGTCTCCAATGGCAAAGTGCCGCTGGCCTGCGGGGGCATTTGAGAAACCGCCTGATAGAGTGACTGCACTGGTCTCGACCCCCACTTGTCGAGAAAGGAAGCGCCGATCAGTGGAGGCGCGCCACCCTTTGTCAGCTCGAGGCCATGGCATCCCGCGCAAGTACTCGCATATAACTCGGCGCCGTGCCGGGATTGTTCAAGAGTAAATGGGCCCGTCGTTCGCTGAGCCATCAAACCGGAGGCGAGCCAGCCCAGGCTCGGAAGGATGTACAACACCCAACTGAATCGGCTAGAGTTCATTACAGGGAACCTCTCCTTGAGTGGCGTTAGTTTTGCCAGTATACATCGACTGGGATTCACGGTTGCTATCCGCCCCGAATCGCGGCCACGAAATGCACTTCACTCGAAGGCGATAACGGCGCCATCAGGCCCAGCGGAGTAATTTCGTCATCGACGGCAATCGAAATGTTGGGGCGCAAACGGCCCTGATCAAATGGCCTTTAACCCAGGACACTGCACTTCAAGATTCTCGATGAGTTGACGGACCGTTTCCCCTTCTACTTCGGGTTCAGTGCGACCGTCAGCTAGCTGCCTCAAGAATGTGGAGAGGTAGACTCTTGGCGCCAGATTGCCTCCAGCACGACCGGCGGGTTCACGGGACGGCGCGTGAGGCGCATACCGATCGCGTGTGGGAGATGGCATTTGCGATCGCGCCATGGGGCGGGACGATATTCGCTTCGCCTACGCCGCAAACGCCGAAGGGGTGACCCGGGTTACGGACTTCGACAATGATCGTCTCAATCATGGGCAGATCGAGAGCTATGGGCATGCGGTAGTCGAGAAAACTCGCATTCATCATGCGCCCATCGCCAGCCCCAAAGCCCACAGCGTGAGATGGATGCAATTCTAAACCCAGGTGGGGTGAAAGTGGAGAAAGCTGCGCTCAGCTCGATCGGAAGGAGTTGATTTTAATGGTGAACGCGGTAGGAATCGAACCTACAACCTATTGATTAAGAGTCAATTGCTCTGCCAGTTGAGCTACGCGTCCACAATTTCGTAATCGTCTTCTAATTTACCATGGGAATTCGCGCCGCGGCTAGTTCCGCGATGTCTTTTAGCGCCGGTGCGGGAGCATCGAATTTGGTGATTGCGGCCTGGAACATAGTCTGGCAAAACGGACATCCAGTGCCGATGGTTTGAGCGCCAGTTTCCACTAGCTCAAGCGCCCTGGTTTCATTGACGCGCTTGCCCTCTTCTTCACCCAGAAACACCAACCCGCCCCCTGCTCCGCAACAAAAACTACGTTCGTGATTGCGCGGCGCTTCGAGCATTTCAGTGGCCGAGGCGGCTGCTACTTTGCGGGGCTCTTCGTAGATGTTCTGGTAGCGCCCCAGATAGCAGGGATCATGAAATACGATGCTCCCTTTGTCTTTCGCCGGCGGCAGCAGATGCTCATGCCTGGCAAGGAACTGAGAGTGGTGCTCGATCTCAGGGGGATCGCCGGCCTGCTTCCAATCCTCGCGGATCGTTTGCACGCAGTGCGGACATATGGAAATCAGGCGAAACCTTTTGCCTTCGCCGCGGAACGGTTTCATTGTCTCGAGGTTTTGCTCAGCCAAGTCACCAAAGGCAAGATCGTTGCCCAGTCTCCTTGCCGCATCACCCGTGCAGCGTTCCTTCTTCAACACGCCGAAGGTTGCATTCAGATGCCTCATCACCCGCACGAGGGCTTCGATAATCTCTTTGCCTCGCGTATCCATACTCCCCATGCAACCAAGCCAGAGGCAGTAATCCTGCGTCCCATCGAACAGCGGCAGCTCAGCCTTCTTGACGAACTTTTCACGCTCGCTTGCGGCCAGGCCCCAGGGGTTTCCGTTTTTCTCAAGATTGCGGAACAGCTTGCCGCCATACTCGTCGGCCCATTCCCCCGTATTTGTTGCGCCTCGCCGCAGACCTACAATCACAGGCAAGTGTTGAATCCCGACAGGGCATTGGAATTCGCAGGCGCCGCAAGTAGTGCACTCGAATGCCGCTTTCATCGAAAGGTGCGCGCCGAACAGCGGTTGCTCGGCTTGAGACCCAAACTCGTTCAGATAGGATCGAACGCCCAATATGATTTGTTGTGGATCGAGTTCTTTGCCGGTGTTGTTGGCGGGACAGTGTTCGGTGCAACGGCCGCACTCGACGCAGGAGTAAGCCTGCAGGGCTGTGATCTGTGTCAGATCCTTGCCGCTGATCAGCCCGAAATCCTCGTCGCCATCGAGAGGAGGAATCTGACTGAACCCCTCGCGTGCCGCGAGAATTGCGAAAGGGCTCAGCACCAGATGCAGGTGCTTGGTGTGTGGAATCAATGGCAGAAATGCTAGCAGCGACAGAGTGTGAATCCACCAGTTGAGTTGGCCCCCGTTCCCTTCGAGCCAGTAATCCCAGAGGTAGGTAGTCATCAGTACAAAGATCAGAAGCGCGATGAAGCCACTTTCGATGGAAACCTTTTCGCCAAGCCAGCGGGGGCGGACCACGAATCTTCTGATGAAGAGCCCTGCAATTCCAGCGGCTGTACCGACGGCGAAGATTGCTGCAAAACCAAAGTAAAGCCTGGATAGCACAGCGTCATGGGACAGGAATCCAAAGCCGAATCCCCGCGCGATGTGGTCGGCGGTTACCAGCCCAAAAGCGAGGAAACCCCAAAATACAAGGGCATGAGCGAGGCCTGGCAACGGTCTTTGTGCAATCACCTTCGATTGCATCAGCACCTCCCAAAAGAAAATCCAGAGCCTTCGCGTCCAACCGGAGAGTCGAAATCCAGGCTCAGGTTTTGATTCGCGAATGCGTTGGACGATTGGGAGGAAGCGCCAGAGGAATCCTCCCAGGCTCCCCGCAATCAGCATTGCCAACACCAATTTCTCGATCAAATCCGTTTCAGCCATCATTCGAAAACTAACACGAACCGATGACCCTTAAACTGTAGAGGTGAATGTCATCATTTCAGGAGCGGCAGGTTTCATCGGATCTCACCTGGTGGACAGACTTTTGTCAGATGGTCACACCATCACGGCAGTGGATAATTTCATCACCGGCAGCCCTGCCAATTTGGCCCACCTCAGTTGTGAACCGCGCTTTTCTTTTCTCGAAGCGGATGCAACCGCTAACGACTTTGTAGAGCGTATGATTGCGCATGGTCCGTTTGACCTGGTCTTGCACCTCGCCTCGCTGGCTAGTCCAAAGGACTATCTGGACCACCCGATTGAGACGCTGGAATCCGGTTCAACGGCCACCCGCAACATGCTGGAGATTGCCCGCAAATTCAACGCCCGGTTCCTGCTGACATCGACGAGTGAATGTTACGGTGACCCGCTGGAGCATCCACAGCGCGAAACCTATTGGGGCAATGTGAATCCCATCGGTCCGCGCAGTTGCTATGACGAGTCCAAACGATTCGCCGAAGCAATGACGATGGCTTACTGGCGCAAGTACGGCCTTCGCACCAATATCGCCAGGATCTTTAATACTTATGGCCCGCGCATGAAGCTGGACGATGGCCGGGTTGTGCCCGCGTTTCTGTCGCAAGCCAGCGATGGTCGACCACTTACGATGTATGGCGATGGCACGCAGACCCGCAGCTTCTGTTATGTAGACGATCTGGTGAGTGGGCTGTGTCTATTGATGCTGAGTGATGAGCGTGAACCGGTCAATCTGGGAAACCCAAGCGAAATCACGTTACTCGAATTCGCTCAGCGGATTCAGAGGCTGCTCGGAACGAATAGCCCGATGGAATTTCATCCCCTGCCCGAGAACGATCCGACCCGCCGGCAGCCGGACATATCGAAGGCGAAGAGAACTCTGGGTTGGGAACCCAAGATCGACCTCGAAACGGGCCTGACATTAACCGTGGCTGCACTACAGCCGCGACACCCAAACCTTTGAAGCGGCCGCGTGACCGAGGGGGACCATTCGACCGGTGATGTCCAGGGTCACCGTCTGATCCACGTTGTTCGACACCATCTTGAGCGATGCGCCAGGCTTGATGCCGAGCGAATTCAAATATTCCAGTAATTCGCGATCGCGCTCAAACGCGCTTTGGACGCAAACCTCGGCGCCTGATTCCAATTCGGACAAAGGCAACCAGCCCATGCGTCTACGGTCCTTTGGGGAATCGAGCCCCAACCGGTTGCCGTGAGGGCATTGCTCGCTGTCGCCCAACTTCTCGACCAGCTTTTTCTCAAACTCCTCGCTGACGGCATGTTCCATTTGTTCGGCTTCGTCATGGACCATATACCAGTCCATGCCGAAGACTTCCGTTAACATGCGCTCGATCAAATGGTGACGTCGAATGAGTCGCTCGGCGATCTCACGTCCTTCGGGAGTGAGGTGAAGGACGCCGCCGCAATCGACACGAATCAGTTTGTCCCGCTTCAATCGCCGCAACGCCATGGTTACAGCCGGTGCGCTTACTTTGAGCCATCGGGCCAGCGTAGCTGCAATTACGACTTCCCCTTCGCTTTGCGCTTCAGCGATGGCCTTCAGGTAGTTTTCTTTCGAAATCGTAATCTTCAATGGGCTTTCTTCATTGTAGCTGGCAAGCACTCATTGCTAGACTCGCTTTATCCGTATGCGCAGACGCAATTTTCTTTCTCTATCCGCTCTTTCATTCGCCGCGCCGGCTGCTTTTGAACTCGCGGCTCAAGGCATCGAGAACGTGGACCTCAACGTGGTCCATCTCATCAAGAATGAGGCGTTCACCAACTCGCAAATCATGGAAACCATGTTTTATCTTTGCGATGTCAACGGACCGCGCATCACCGGTTCACCTGGCTATCAGAAAGCCGCCGACTACATCAAGAAACGACTCACCGGGCACGGCATTCCCGATGTGAAGTATGAGGAATTTGAGTTTGGTCGCGGCTGGCAGCATTCCAAGTACGCAGGGCATATGGTCGAACCTGCATACTCAGAACTTATCGGTTTCCCATTGGCATGGACTCCTGGCACCAACGGTCCAGTGAAAGGGGAAGCTGTCTACGCCCCGTTGCGCACGAATGCAGATCTCGAGAAATGGAAGGGCAAGCTGAAGGGCAAGATCGTGCTGGTCGATGCCCCGCGAACCCTCGAACTGCCCGACAAACCCTACGGCAAGCGATACACCTCAGAAGACCTCTCCAAATTAACCGAAGCGCCGGAGCCGGGTGCGGGACAGGGCCGCCCTGGCGGCACGGGAGCGCCGATGTCGCGAGAGCAACTCATGGCTTTCCGCGACAAGCTAAATCAGTTCCTCAATGATGAAGGCGTTCTGGTAGTGGTCAAGACGAGTTATGCAGGCGATGGAGGAGCAGTGTTTGGCAGCTCGGGCGGCCCTTATCAAAAAGGCAAGCCTGTGCCTCCCGCCAGTGTTGCGATTGCCGCTGAGAATTACAATCGCGTCATTCGCCTGCTCGACAAGAAAGTGCCAGTCACTCTTGCCTTCGATATCGAAGCCAGCTTTTATGACAAGACTACAAAGGCATTCAACGTCATCGCGGAGATTCCTGGCACATCGCGCAAAGACGAGTACGTCATGCTCGGTGGCCACCTCGATAGCTGGCAGGGGGCTACCGGGGCGGCGGACAATGCGACCGGCGTCGCAGTCATGATGGAAGCCGCCCGCATCATCAAGGCACTCGGACTCAAGACCCAGCGCAGCATACGGCTCGGACTCTGGAGTGCCGAGGAGCAGGGATTGATCGGTTCCCGCGCCTACGTAAAGGAACACATCGCAGACCCGGCCGACATGAAGCCGAAGGCGGATCATGGCAAGATCACCGCCTACTTCAACATCGACAACGGATCCGGCAAGGTCAGAGGCATCTACACGCAGGGTAACGATATGGCGAAGAATGTATTCGCCGGTTGGCTGGCTCCGTTTGCCGATCTTGGCGCGACGACTCTCACCAATCGGAACACCGGTGGTACGGATCATCAAGCCTTCGATGCCGTCGGTGTGCCAGGATTTCAGTTCATACAGGATCCGCTTGACTATTTGCAGCGCACGCACCATTCGAACATGGACACCATGGACCGGGTACCCAAGGCGGACCTCATGCAGATGTCTGCGATTCTCGCCAGCTTTGCCTACCATGCGGCCAATCGCAGCGATATGATCCCCCGCAAGGCGATGCCCAAGCCGCAACCACAACGGCCTGCCGCAGCCCCACCTGCGACCGGTTCCGGCGGAAACTAGTCACGATTTGGCGATAAGCTAGGGGGCACAACGAAAGAGGCGCCCCCATGTATTTGCTGCTTGCAGTAATGTCGACAAGCTTGATTGCCGCGGATCTGAAAAAGGACATCGAATACTCGCGGCCCGGCGGCTTCCCCCTAACCCTCGATGCGTCGATTCCGGAAGGCAAAGGCCCGCACCCGGCGGTCATCATTGTCCATGGGGGCGGGTTTGTCCGTGGCGACAAGCAAACTTACGTTCCGCCCCTGTTCCCACCTTTGACTGAGGCGGGATTCGCCTGGTTCTCGATCAACTACCGCCTCGCACCGCACTATCAGTTTCCGGCGCCAATTGAAGATGTCAAGGCCGCTTTCGAATTCGTCTTGAAGAACGCGAAAGCATACAACGTTGACCCGAAGCGGATTGCGTTGATGGGGGAGTCGGCTGGGGGCACGATCATCGCGTACTACGCGGTAACTGCCAAGGGCAGACTGCGCCCTCGCGCGGTTGTCGATTTCTATGGGATATCCGATTGGGAATTCCACCGGGATGAATTGGGGAAGCTAAGCGAAGGGGCACAATCCTGGCTGGGTCTTGCGGATTTGAAGCAGGCTTCAGCCTTGACTCACATCAAGAAGGACATGCCGCCTTTCCTGTTCATTCATGGCACCAAGGACACACAGGTTCCGTTTCCGCACAGCCCCAAAATGTGTTCGGCAATGCGTATGATCGGAGCGGTTTGCGAGGTGTACACCGTCGAGGGGGCGCCTCACGGGGTGGGCCCGTGGGAGAAAGAACCAGCCTTCCAGGGCTATAAGAAAAAGATGGTGGAATGGCTGCGTGAGACGATGCGCTAGAACTTGCCAATCCTTCACGCCATTGCCCAGGATTTTGTGGCATCCTACAAATCGTTGCCACTTTCGGAGGATTTATGATCACTTGTCCGGCCTGCGCCGTTGATATCGACGTTGAAGAGGAAGATCTCGACGAGAGCGACCTTTTTGACTGCACCGAGTGCGGGGCAAATCTTCGCGTCGCCAGCTTGAAGCCGCTGGAACTGGTCGCCGTTAAGGACGACGCCGCATTCCCCGACGACGAAGAAGACGAGGACTTCGACGAAGACGAGGATAAGGACGAAGAGGAAGAAGAAAAGGAAGACGACTACGAGGATGAACTTGAAGAAGAAGAGGATGAAGAAGACGACTGGAATTAGTCGTCGCTTCTCGTTCCTGTTATTTGCGTCCGTCCTGTCGCTGCCGGCACAGGGCGCTTACGCCGTAATTGGCGGCACGGTCTTCCGTGAGTCTGGTCATGCTTTTGCCGGGGCGCTGGTCGAGCTCCAACCCGAAAAACCTGACAAAAAGAACAAGAAACAGTCGATTCGCACCAATGGCCGTGGTGAATTCGCCTTCCGGGTGCCTGCCGGACCGATGGATTATTCACTTTCCGTAAAAATAGAGAGCTACCGGCCGGAGTTAAAACGCGTCAATATAGTAGGTGATGAACGCGTCGATCATAATTTTCTGCTCGATCGCGTCACCAAGGAGAAATAGCAGCGATGACGCTCAACAAAACTTTGCGAATTGTTACACTCGCGGCTTTTATCGGCGGCGTTTTTGTGATCTCTGCACAAGAGCGTCCAGCTCCCACGCCTAAAAATCCGCCACTGTTCAAGGGTGACAAGCCCAAGAAGGACGACGGAATGCGCGTGCTGTCCGGGGTTGTCCGAGACGCCGGAGACATTCTTGTCGACTCCGCAGTGGTCAAAGTCAAGGACACCAAGACCCTCTCAATTCGCAGCTACATCACCAAGGCCGATGGAGCGTTCAGCTTTCAGGGCCTTTCCGTTGGAGTCGACTACGAATTGAAAGCGGAAACGAAGGACGGGGCCGCCAGCGACGTCAAAATTCTCTCGGTATTCGACAACCGTCGAGAACCGGTTATAAATCTCAAGATCGAAGCCAAAAAGTAGGAGGCAATCATGTTTTCACGTCGTGCGGCCATAGCCGCAATTACCGGAGCCGCTTGCACCTTTGGTGCTGAGCCGATGTTGGTTCAGGATCCCGGTGGAAAGCAAACTTCGATCATCCCCGGTAAGGAGGTCACGGTGGTTACTTTCATCTCTACGCAATGCCCGATCTCCAATGACTACAACGACCGCATGAGCGCCATCTACAAAGACTATTCCGTTAAAGGCGTCAAGTTCTTCTTCGTCAACGCGAACTCGACAGAACCCGCCAGCGTGGTAGCCGAACACAGCAAGTCCGCGGGCTTCCCGTTCCAGGTGTACAAAGACCAAAACGTTGCCGACAGGCTGAACGCCCAGGTCACGCCAGAGGCATTCGTTTTCGACCTCCATGGCAAGCAGATTTACCAGGGTTACATCGACGATGCGCGCAATGCGGCTCGCATTCGCAACAACGGACTCCGCGATGCCATCGACGCCGCGCTCGCGGGCAAGCAGGCCGCCAATCCTCAAACCAAAGCATTTGGCTGCACGATCAAGAAAGCGCGACGTTCCTAGTGAAGTTCGCTATCGCGCTGGTAGTCGCATCTCTGCTTCAGGCCGCTGCACCCACAAAGTTGATTCCAGTCGATGAGGTTGGCTACAGCAAGACCCTCGCCGCCAACAAAAGCAAAGTTGTTCTGGTGAACTTCTGGGCAACCTGGTGCGAACCCTGCCGCAAGGAAATGCCTGTTCTGGCCAAGATGGCTGCGGCCTTGAAGCCGAAGGGACTCGAGCTGATCACCATTGCCGCCGAGGAACCGGAAGACGTAAAGGCCGCCATTGCATTTCTGGTCAAGGCGGGGATTCCAGATCCCGCTTATCTCAAGAATGCCAAGAACGACGACAAGTTCATCACTTCGATCGACGCCAAGTGGTCGGGTGCACTGCCTGCGCTGATCCTCTACGACAAGGCCGGCAAGAAGGTAAAGTCGTGGATTGGCGAGTCGGACCTGAATGTGATTGAGGCCGAGATTCGAAAACTGCTCTAACGGGGCGACCGCTTGGAGTGTAGTTCTGTCAGCTTCATCAGGAAGTCTGTCTCATCCTTCAACCCATCGAGTGCCATGTGAGCTTCGGTGATCAGGCGGATTGCGGCCACCAACATGAAGATAGCGCCCAGCACTCCCAGCACCACGGGCAGTACCGCCCAATTCGCCGAAAAGATCGAAACAAACCCAATCGAAACGCTGGTCAATACAAACAGCCCGCTGGCAATGTAAAGCGACACCATCGTCTTCATCAGAAGACTGGCGCGCTTGGACTGCAACTGCATGTGTTTTGTGATCATTGCCTTGCGCTCTTCGAGCAGGGCAGGGTCTTCTTCTTTGCCGATCACATCTTCCATCCGGTCGGCAAGCTTGCGTACTCGATCGACTACACGGCCCAGACGGCCTGAGGTGGAAATGATGAAACTGCCGCAGGCGCTCATCAACAAAGCGGGAGTCAGCATCGCCGTCAGCACGTTCAAGGCGCTCGACAGATTCTGAAAATTGAAGGGCAATGAGAACAGAGGGTTCATTGGGACTGCTCCATTGATGGTAGCTGAGTGTCCGCTTGCGAACACTTTTGAATCGCTAGACTACGCCTCGGCGTGGCCGGCCCGTCGGGCGATTAGTGTGAATCCATCCATCGCCCTACGAGCAGACTAAGCACTCCCAGCGCTAGCGCATTCCAGGCAAACACATCGCCTAACCTTGAATACCAGGTGGTCTTGAATCCTGTGGAGTACTGCAACCGCCCTTGCAGAACACGGTAAGGAACAAGTTCGTCGATTACGCGGCCGGCCGGATCGAGACTTGCAGTGAAGCCGTCATTGGTGGCTCGCAACAACCATCGCTCATTCTCCGCGGCACGCATTCGCGCAAGCATCAGGTGTTGGTCTCGCGCTGCGGACTTTCCAAAATATCCATCGTTACTCAGATTCACAAGGACATCCGCCCCTTTTGCCACGTAGGCGCGCACATGATGAGGAAATGCCGACTCATAGCAAATGAAGACGCCCAATTTGCCAGCCGGCGTTCCGAAGACTTTCAGTTCTGTCCCGGGTTGAAAGGTCCCGGCTTCATTTGAGACCTTCCCGACAATCCGGTTGAAAATGGGAGGAACAAACTCTCCAAACGGAACCAGATTCATCTTGTCGTAAGTGCCGCCTGGGTCGCCTGTGGCAGTCAGCAACTGCGCTGTATTGAATGGATTGCCTTCCTTGTCGAACCGTACAGTACCGAATACGAAAGGGGCTTCGCTCAACCGCGCAATGCTGGACGCCTGGCTGCGGAATAGAGGGTCATTCTCGTAGTAGGGGCTTGCAGGCACCTCAGGCCACAAGATCAGTGATGCTTTGCGTTTCGAAGGATCCAGGCTTCCAGACAGTGTGATGCGGGCCAGCTTGTCATACATGTTCGAAACCTGCTCGGTGGTCAAGCGCCCGTCCTCGGGAATATTCGGTTGCACCACAAGGGCGTTCATGTCGCCTGCCTTGACTTCAGGTAAGCCGGGCAAAAGGTACAGCGCCAGTAACGGCGCGCACCAGATCAACTGCATGCGGTCCCATCTCAAATACCAACTCGCTACCGATGCGCTCAGCAGCGCAAAAACAAAGCTCACTCCGTAAACGCCAAAAATCGGAGCAAGGCGCATCGGAATTCCCATATCGATCCCGGCATTGCCCAGCAGCAGCCAGGTAAAGCCCAACTCCGCATGAGTCCGCTCAATGCCTACCCACAAAAGCGCGATCGCGGGCGGGGCCCAGCGTGCTCCAAATAATACGTTGGCGACAGTCGAAAACACAGCGAGGTGCAAGCCCTTGGCGAGGGCAAACAGTACAAACAGCAGCGTTGCCAGCCAGCCTGGCATCCCACCATGCTCGGCCAGAGTCTCTCGAATCCAGTAGCAGGTCCCCCCCCACTGTACGATGCCGGCCAGCCAACCCATCAAAAACCGGTTCCGCCACGAAGACTCTTCGGCACTTGCGATCAACAACGGTGTGATTGCAAAGGGTGCGAGGAACGCCCATGCCGGAGCCGGCTGGATCAATACCAGCAGCAGCCCGGTGACCGCCGCCAACACGTACCTAGCTTCGAGCTTCATGAGCCACCAAATCCGCCATGTAACTCGATCTCACGAATGGCCCCGCGAACACCGCCCTAAAGCCAATCGATTCCCCGTACATTCGCCAATCTTCATATTCCGCCGGTTCCACATACCGGGTCACGGCCCGGTTGCGCCGTGTTGGTTGCAGGTACTGGCCGATCGTTGCAATATCCGCCAAGCCTTGCTCCCTCAGGTCGAGCAATAACTGCTTGACTTCGTCATGGCTTTCGCCCAACCCAACCATCAATCCAGACTTGGTGAGGATCTCCGGATGCGACTGTTTCGCATAGTGCAAGACCCTCAGGCTTTGCCCGTAATCTGCTTGTGGCCGTACTCTGCGATAGAGGCGCGAGACGGTCTCCATATTGTGGTTGAAAACATGTGGCGCTGCCTCGAGCACTCGTTCCACGGCCTCAAAATCTCCGTTGAAATCGGGGGTCAGCGTTTCCACCCGCGCCTCCGGCAACGCGGTCCTAACGGCGCGCACTGTCGCGGCCCAATGGGTCGAACCGCCATCGGGTAACTCGTCGCGATTCACACTGGTTAGAACCACATAGCTCAATCGCATCGCCGCTGCCTGGGCGGCAACATGATTTGGCTCGAAAGGATCCAGCTCAAAATCCATTTTCCGAGGATCGCCTTTCGGCACGCTGCAGAAAGAGCAGCCTCGCGTACAGACATTGCCGAGGATCATAAATGTAGCCGCCCCTCGCGAAAAACATTCGTGAATATTGGGGCATCGTGCCGACTCGCAAACCGTGTGCAGGTGAAGGCTGCGAAGCTCGCGCTTGAGCGCGGTTACTGCCTCATATTCCGACTGCGGTTTGCGTAGAAACGATGGCAGCCTCGGCTTGGCCGGTTCCGGATCGATCTGGACGAGCATGAGTCCCAGTTTAGAAGGTGCGGGGGAAGGGCTTGAATCCAAGTCCCTCCAACTCGCCACGAATCTTGCCTTGGTCAGACTTTTGGATTGGGCCAACCAATACCCGGAAAACGTTGTCCTTGTCGGAGGGAGCAATCCAAAGTGCATACCCTTTGCCTCGCAGCACCTTGGCCACTACATCTGCTTCGGCTCTTCCGACCGCGGCTACCTGAAGGAACAAACTACCTTTGGGCGGTATGCCGGTTCTTGTATCGGCAGCTACGGGTGTAGCTACAGGCTCTGCCTTCTTCGGCTCAGGCTGCTTCTTGGTCTCGACTTTTGGCGGTGGTTTGCTCTTTACTATAGGCTTCTCAGCCGCAGAGGGCTTTTCGGGAACTGATGCGCTCTTGTCAATAATGATTGGGTTGGCGCTTGGCGTATCAGACGGCTTGCGCACGGCGGCGATGTCTGTCCCTGGGGCTGGGGATGAGTTCTTGCCCAGGATATAACCCATGACAAAGAACACTCCTAACAATACGACTACGATGAAGAAAACACTGAGTAACTGACGGTTTCCCAGGACAAGCTCGAACTCGCCTTCTTCGTTGCGTGGCATACGACTAGGGTATAACGACTTTGAGGTTCCATGCTGAGGTTGAATCATTTCGTCCTGAAATGTTCTCAACCGAACACACCCTATAATTCAAAGATGATGTTGGACTTCATCCGCAAATGGATGCAATCAGGCGTTTCCATGCCGGCCTCGCGACTTGTGGGCATGTCGGTGGAATCTGTTGAAGATGGCGTCTCCATCTGCTCGATGATCGCCGCTGAGAAACACTGGAATCCATTCAACACTGTACATGGCGGAATCCTTTGCGACCTTGCGGATCTGTCGATGGGCGTTGCATTCATGACTACTCTCCAGCCCGGCGAAGGGCTCGCCACCATTGAACTCAAGATCAACTTCCTGCGCCCGGCGCGCACTGGAAAACTCAGTTCTAAGGCGACAGTCACTCACCGCGGACGTTCCACTGGATTTGTGGAATCCACAATTACCGATGAGGAGGGCAAACTGATTGCCAAAGCCTCGTCGACCTGTGTCGTTGTGATGGATGAACGTGCGCTGGTCTGGAATCAGAAAGGGGCCACCAATGTTGATTCGTAGAGCTGTTGTTCAGGATGCCGAAGCGATTGCAGCGATTGCCGAAAGCGTTCGTTATCGCGAAGGCGATGCGATCCCGGCCCACGGATATCTTGTCTTCGTCGGCACGCCGCAGGAATACGCGACGCGCCTGGCGGACATTTCCACCAGCTTTGTCGCAGAGCTGGACGGAAAGGTAATCGCATTTCTTCTCAGCAGCTTTAGCTCCGGCAATACGGCAACTCAGATCATCGACGACGAAGTCCAGACACGTATTTTCGGAGAAGACGCGTTGTTGATTGACCAGATCGGTGTCTCGCCCGATGCTCGCGGCCTAGGGGCTGGCTCTCTGATGCTTGAGCGAACGTTCTCCGCAGCCAAACCCACACGCGCTACGGCCTGCATCATGCATTGGCCCTTGCGAAATGAGCGTAGCATCGGTTTCTTTGCTGGGCGTTGTGGGTTCCGCTGCATTGGTGAGTACGACGAAGGGAATGGGTTTCTGTGGGGGATCTACGAGTGGAAAGCAGACGGCACACAGGGAGATCCCCGTTATCCGGTTGGCCGTTTTCTCTACGCCGGCCTTGCCAACGAAGTGGATTTTGCGGAGCGCGCAGAACGGTTGCGTTTGCTGCCAATACTCCTCCGTGCGGCTGCTTCACAACTCAATGAGGACACCCTCGATGTTGCTCCGCGCCCTGGAGCATGGACACCACGCCAGGTCATCCATCATATGGCCGATGCTCACCAGGTGATGGCCGAACGCGCCCGCTTGATTCTCACGGAAGAAAATCCTCCCGTGAAGACCTTCGAGGAAAACCTCTGGGCCGAACTGGCCGACGCCAAGACGGCGCCAATCGAAGAGAGCCTGCGAATTCTCGATGGCCTGCACGCCCGTCTCGCCCGGCTGCTTGCCTCAAGACCTTACGAAGACCTAAGTAAAGAAATGCTGCATCCTCAGCAAGGGCCCGTGAAACTGGATCGACTTCTCAGCTATCTTGATTGGCATGGGCGACACCACACGGCTCAGGTTCTGGCAATGGCTTCCTAGCCTCGCCATTCTTTTGGCTTCACCAGCCTACCCGCAAATCCGTCTTGAGCGTGTTGCAACTTCAATTCGCAATTGCACCGATATTCAAAGCGCGCGCGATGGCAGCGGACGTCTTTTTCTGGTCCGTCAGGAGGGCACCATCGCGATTCTGCGTGATGGCCAGTTGCTGGAACGCCCTTTTCTGGACATCCGATCCAAAGTAAGCACCGGCGGGGAGAGAGGTTTGCTCGGCATTGCATTCCCGCCCGGCTACCGCGAGAAACGCTGGTTTTATGTCAACTATACGGACCGAAGCGGAGCGACTGTAATTGCTCGATACCAGCTCGTAGGAAGCGATCCTGACCTTGCAGACGCGGCCAATGAACGGGCCGTGCTGACGGTGCCCCAACCATTTCCGAATCACAACGGCGGGCAGCTCCAGTTCGGCCCTGACGGCATGTTGTACATCGGACTGGGCGATGGGGGCAGTGCGAACGATCCGGATGGCAACGCTCAGAATCGCCGATCGCTGCTTGGCAAGATGTTGCGCATCGATACCGAATCTAATCTAGGACGTTACGAGATCCCCATCGACAATCCCTTTGTCAACGATGCCAGCTACCGGCCCGAGATCTGGGCCTTGGGCTTGCGCAATCCCTGGCGCTACAGTTTCGATAGCGCGAATGGCGACCTGTACATCGCTGATGTCGGCCAGAATCGCCTGGAAGAAATCAACGTGCAGCCCCGGTCGAGCAAGGGCGGCGAGAACTATGGCTGGGACACCATGGAAGGCAATACCTGTGTCACGGCTGGCTGCAACCAGACCGGTCTTACGCTTCCGGTCCTGGTCTATCCCCGCTCTCAAGGCGAGTCCATCACTGGTGGCTACATGTATCGCGGAGCCTACTACTATGGCGATTTTGTTTCAGGCAAGATTTGGACCTTGCGCCGGCAAGCAAGCGGCTGGGGCAACGAACTTGTCTACGATGGCGGTCGCGCCCTCGGAATCTCTACCTTTGGTCTCGATGAATCGGGTGAACTCTACGTCGCCAACTACAACACTGCCGAAGTATTTCGCGTGGTCGCGGTCTTGCGCCCGGCCTTCAGCGCTGACAACGTGGTTAGCGCTTCCAGCTTCGCTCGCGGGATTTCCCCGGGCTCATTGGCTACAATCTTTACTCAAAATGTTCTGGCCTCGAATACGACTCTCATTGCGAGCAGCATTCCCCTCCCGCGCAGTCTCGGCGGCATCGAAGTCCGCGTCAACGGAAACCCCGCGCCACTGCTCGCCATCGCAAGGAGCGGCGACAACGAGCAGATCAATTTTCAAGTGCCATGGGAGCTACAGCCGAATACCAATGCTCGTATTGAGATCGTAAACGGCGCGGCCCGCAGCGAAGTTGTGGATGTACCTTTGCTCCCCATCGCTCCTGCCGTGTTCGGTGTTAACGCTACCGATGCATTGTTGTTCCGTGGCATCGATTTTATGCTCGCAACCTCAGGCATTCGCCGCGGGGAAACTTACATCCTGTACGCTAGCGGTCTTGGCTTTCTTGATCTTCCGGTTGCCAATGGAGATGCCATCAATCAGGCCGTTCGCATCCGCCGTTCCGCAACCCTGCGGATCGCGGGCGTCGCCTGCGAAGTCGATTACGCCGGAGCCGCGCCGGGTTTAGTTGGTGTCTACCAGGTCAATTTTCGAGTTGCAAACGCAGTGCCGGCCGGCACACTGGACTTGGTCTTGACAGTCGACAGCGTGGACGCTCCTGGTAGAAAAGTACTGATTTTGAATTAACCGCAACATTTCAATCGTCTTCGGTGTTCCATTGTCCAAGAGATTCAGAACATGAAAACAATCTTCGCAACGGCACTTGCAGCCCTCACACTGGTCTGCGTCATGAATGCACAAGGCAAACGCAGCGGCAGTTTCTCCAAACAAACAACAGCCACGGGTGCCAAAGGCAAGACAGCAAGCCGCACCGCCTCAGGTAGCTACGGCGACGGTCAGTTGTCACGTCAAAGCGCTACAACAGGGCCGAATGGAAAGGTGAGATCCAGCCAGAACTCTGGAACATATGGCGATGGACAGCTCAATAGCCAAGGCTCGATCACCGGGCGCAACGGCAAGACAGCAACCACTCAGACCACTGGCGCTTACGGCGATGGCGCAATGAACCGAACAACGGTCGCGACCGGCCCGAACGGCAAGACTGCCACTTCGCAAGTGAATGCCACTGCTAGCGACGGCGTCTTCAATGTAGACAAGACCAAAACCGGCCCGAATGGACAAACCGCCACTACCTCCAAAACGGGTACCTACGGCAATGGCGAATTCAACGGAACCACTACCAGGACGGGCGCAAAAGGCGGCACGGCAACCACCACCAAGTCTGCCCGGCGCACCAGGCCGTAATTCAAAAAAGTTCGGCAACGGGGGGAAGAGGACCCGCCAGCTCACAAGGCTGGCGGGTCCTTTCTTTATGAGTCACTCATGGTGATCAGCTTCTGCAGAAGCCCGTCGGTTCCGCCAGGGGCTGATCAGATATGCCTCATCGACACGATGACGCGCGATCTCGATGCCAAATCCAAACAGGGTATGCGCCCCGGCAGAGAGAATCGTGCTGAAGCGTCCCTTGCGCGATACGACAACACGTACGCGGTCTCCGACAAGAACGCGAGATACAAAAATCATGACGAAATCACCTCCTTGGTACATAGGTTGCGTAAGTGTTGAGATAGTGAGACCCCAGCCCGGACTTCACACCGCGTGCGACGGGCAAACTCCAGAGCAGGGCCTCGAAAGACCAGGCGGTTTTAGAGTTTGCGCAAAGCCGGCGAAGTGCTGCACAGCACGGCAACACAGAACTATTGCTAGAACGCGTTAGGACGGGGATGGGCCGAAGCCCGGGGCTGGAGTGCTCTGGTGTGGCATGTGGAGAGCCGGATTCGAACCGGCAACCGGCAGCTTACGAGGCTGTTGCTCTACCTTTGAGCTATCCCAGGTCTGGTTTTAGAGACCAGCAGGCGCTTGTGCAATTCCTGCGCACCGGAATACGCTGACCGAAACGGCGCGTACCAGCAAGAACGCTCTCGCGCGTGCGAGTTACGAATTCTTGACTATAGGTGTGCATCATGCACAAGCTCCTTGAGTGAGTGTCAACGATCTTGCCACCACTGTCAAGTGAAAAGTCAAAAAGAAGTTATTCAGCAATCCAGCCCGGAAATGGTTTCACCGAGGCGCACATCGGGCCTCCGTCGCGCGCGGTGCCTGGCATCCGCACCTTCCAGGCCTTGGTTTTCCCGTCGAACAGCCCGGCGTCCAATTGCACCTTCAGTCTCCGGGCACAAGTCGTATCGCGCTGTCCCGCGCAGGTGCCGATGTCGATGTACACGAACCGTTCTGTTCCGGAGCCTTGCACCATGGGTCCGCGCAACGCCTCCAGTTCAAAGGTGAATTCAAGATCCTTCCCTTGAGAGCGCTGCACCTGAATCGTCTTGTACCCAGGACCCTTTCCAACCTGCAGCCCGAAATCAATGCCTGCGGGAGGCTTGTCTAGAACAATCCGAAATTGCATAAATCAAATCCTAGCGAACTCGTTTCGCCTTCTGTTTTTCCTCGCGCTCCTCGTCTTCTGTCTCAATCGCAAGCGGTGAAAAGGCTCTGCGTTGCGGCGCCGGGTAAGGCTTTTCCCAGCCCATGATTTGTCCCCAGACGATGCGATTCAGCCGCTCCGTTGGCGCTGCATCCGGAACATCGAATTTCATGCGAGCCGAATCGAGCGCTGCCTGGCGCGCCTTGCCATTGAGCGCACTCACCCGCGGATTGGTGACGAAGAGATCCTGCTGCGGTGTCTCGGCTGTAAACGGCGTCAGGTCAGACACGCCCGTAAAACTGTTGCGCATGTCATGGGCGATCAAATCGAAAATCGACATGGTTGGCAAACCCAGAATCAGCTCGATAGACTTCAACATGCTCTGGTGTGAGTAGAACGTGGAATCGATGTGACCGCGCCGGGCATAGGGGCTTGCGACAAAGGCTGTCGTTCTGTGGCCATCGACATGGTCCACTCCATTCTGCGCATCGTCTTCGACCACAAAGATGGCCATCTTTGCCCAGAACTTCGACTTTGAAAGCGCCTCCACAATTTGGCCTAACGCCAGGTCGTTGTCGGCAACCATTGCCTGCGGCGTCGACGCGCCGGGCGAGGCGCCGTTTGTATGGTTTGACGGCAACTGCAAGAGGATCAGATTTGGCAGTTTGCCTTCTTGTTCGTACTTCTTCAGATCCGCAAGGAAGATCTGAGCTCGCGCCACATCCGGGATCGCCGTACTGTAAGCAGGATAGTGAGAAGCGAGAATCTTGTTGAGCGGCTCGATGGGCGCCTTGATGTTCCAGATCTTCGTAAAGTCCTCGTTCTTTTTCCAGGCGTCGAGCAATTGAGCACGAGTCCTGCCGCCTGAGTCGCGCGTGGATCCAGCGTATTCGCCATATACTTTCACCGACTTGCCCTTCGCCAGCGCATAGTCCCAAATAAAGCCGCCCGAGGCATAAGCCATCGGGTCCGAGCCATCAAATGGATAACTGCGCCCCTGGTACCCGGGCCACAAGCAGTATTCCACTTCATTTGCCTGTGTCACCCATTGATGCCCGTCCGCGCTATTTCCACCCGTCGCAAAGAAATTGTCCAGCAGCACAAACTGTTCTGCCAGCTTGTGCTGATTCGGGGTAACAGCCCGCCCAAACATTACCAATGAAGGGTCGCCATTCCCTTTGCCGATGTCGCCCAACACCTGATCGTAAGTGCGATTCTCCTTGACGATATAAACGACATGTTCGATCGGCGAAGGCTCCCCGGACCGTTCGGGTAAAGGGATCGGCTTTGCCATCGGATTAGCCACCCTGGCCTGAACGCCGGCTCCTGCAAGTCTCAGATGATTGTTCTCTGCAACCGCAGTCGTATAGCTGGCCAACTGAGCTGCATCGGGTGTTTCGATGACAGCTACTGAGCCGCGATAGGAATGCACAAAGCGCTTGGCCGGCGCATCTCTCCATGCCGATCCGGGTCCGAGTAGCGATGTCACCGCCAGGTGCGTTCCATCCGGATTCAAGGCTAATCCGTTCGGATACCAACCGGTTGGGATCAGCCCGTTCAACTTGCCGGTCATCGCATTGACAACCGCGATCGCATTGATTCCGCCGCAGGCCACATAAATGGTCTTGCCGTCCTTTGCGACCGCCACCGCCGTTGGTGCAATCCCTCTCACCTTGTCAGAAAACGGCTGCAGGGCGATGGTCAACGCCACCTGATTCGATCGAGTATCGATTACCGTCACACTCTCGCTATTTCCATTTGCAACGTAGAGCCGCTGCGTTCCCAGGTGCCAAGCCATCCCAGTCGGGTGCAGACCGGTGGGGATTGTGTGGGTTGCTTTGCCCGTGGCCAAGTCCACCCGCGTCACTGTACCGGTAGAAGCGATGCCTCGAGCATCAACCGTCACCTTCTCGGCTGGCTTTTGAATCGGCGACGCAGATAACTCTTTACCAATCGGCGGCCGCCCTCCCAGATTGCTGACATATGCGACTGTAGCCTCTTCATTGATCACGCTTGCAAAGGGAGCAACCCCAGTCTCGACACTCGCAATCACTTTGCCACTCGAAGTATCGATGACAGCCAACTTGTTCTCCCAGGTCAAAGGCACCACCAACCGGTCCTTCGCTACCGCTAGTGCGCCAGGCAAAAAGCTACCCAACCCACTTGCGACAACTCTCAGTTCTGAGGATCGCAACGATGCCACTCTCGCCTTTACCGGTCCACCACCATCGCGAGCACCGTTGGCCGCGAACACGGTTCCATCGAACACTTGAATCGACTGGGGTCCCGGCGTACCGCCATGCGAAATCCGCTCCTTCACTTCATTCGTCTTCCAGTCCAATCGATAAAGGTCACTTGCGTGCAGCACCCACAATTCCGAATTGCCCGCCCAGGCAGATCCGTAAACACGCCCCTGAAACACGCTGGGCACGCCGGCGGGTGTGATCGCTTGCCGGGTAGTTATGATGCCGGGATCTGTCACCGACCTCACAGGCTGGTTGACGGTTTGGCCAAGCAGGCAAATTGGGAGCAGGAGTAGAAATTGGCGCATTTGTATTTCCGGTAACTCAAAGGATAACGGAGACACCTCCGTTCGATCGACAGCTAACCGTCAATCAGTCGCCGAACTGTAACAGGAAACGCCGGCGGTCGAACCCGATCCGCAGGCCAGCCGTATAGAAACTCAAGCGCTGGCCCGCACACTCTTCCTTGGCAAGGCCCCATCCCGCACCTCGTCTGCAATTTCGCCTCTCGCTTGTTAAGGCAACCACCAAGCCTACTCAGCGGAACATCCTCACACCGGCAGACGATTGTCTCTGGCCTTGCCAACTTCCGCAACTCTTCTCGCAATTGAAAGGTATCCGCCAACATCCGCACAAACAACCCATGATCTCCACGCACCACCTTCCCGCTGCCAGCCGCCTCACCTTCAGCCTCCGCCTTCTCGACACCGCCAATCCCTGTCAATTCTCCTACGGCATAGACACACTGAACACTCGTCTGCTGATGACGGTTCACCTTCACAAAGCCGTTCTCAATCGCGCAACCAGCCAGCATGGGCAATTCAAGATTCGGAACCAACCCAAACCCGCAAGCAAGATAGTCGCACTCGTAGCGAACGCCATCCGACATCACCACCCCGCCAGAAACCGCTTCAACCGGCCACAGTCCAGCTCGGTACTTCGAACTGCCCAGGCGCAATCCCTCAAAGACCTTCGACGGCCAACGCCACAACTGCATCGCAAACCGCGCGACTTTCTCCCACGGCGTCTGCTCGGCAACCAACACAACCGCCGCGCCTGCCTTGGATAGATTGGCAGCGACAGCCAGCAGCAAAGGCCCACTCCCTGCCACCACCACACGCTTGCCTCGAACATTCAACCCTTGCTTCACCAGTGCCTGCAATCCACCAGCACCCACCACATGAGGCAACGTCCACCCTGGAAACGGTAGAAACAATTCCCTCGCACCGGTAGCCAAAATCACCTGCCCTGCATCGGACGGAACATCCTCCAACTGCCTGCTAAATTGAAGTTCAACCCCATCTACATCCAGCCCCTCGCGGCCACGCCAGATCTGTCCGCCTGGGCCCCAATTGTCATCGAGAACCAAAGTCGTGTTCCCGCTGCGCCGCGCTGCTCGCGCTGCCGCCAAGCCCGCCGGACCCGCACCCACCACGATCGTGTCATACCGCATCGGTCGACACCTGCATCCCCTCAACCACTTTCAACAGGCAACCTCTCTCGTGCCGAACGCCATTCACTGTTACACGGCATTCAAAGCATATGCCCATCCCACACAACGGTCCTCGCGGCTCCATACTCACACTCACCCGCGAAGCCAAATCTGCATTCATCACCGCGGCCGCAACGCTGGTGTTCTCAGCTACCTTGATCAAGACCCCGTTGATTTTTATACGCGGCAATGCGGAAACCTCTCAGCTCCAAAATCATCGGCCTGCAATACTCCGGCCCGGCCTTGGATCAAGTCCACAAGTAACTCGGCCGTACCCATAGATGTGGTAATTCCAAGTCCTTCATGCCCAGTGGCGAGCCACGTCCGTTCATAACCTGGACACAACCCTACGATAGGCAGCTTGTCAGGAGTCGCGGCGCGAAAACCAGTCCATGTCCGGATCACGCTCATGTCCGCCAACGCCGGTATATACTCTACTGCGCGGGCCAGCATCTTCGAGATCATGTGCGGCTCTACCCTCGAATGCTCGACGCCAAATTGCCTCGAGCTCCCGATCAACAATTGCCCTGTCTTGCGCGGCTGCACATTGAATGCAACACTCTCAGTCGAATTCCCATGCGCGCTCTTCAGATAGCCCAACTCAATCAGTTGATGTCTCACCGCGCCAGGATATCGATCCGTAATCGCCAGATGACCCTTGCGTGGCTTCACCGGCAATCGTGAAAACAACTCAGTTGCCCACGCTCCGGTAGCAACAATCAGGGATTGGCAACTCAGTCGTTCCCCGCTCGAAAGCAACACCTCACCGTCATCTACTTCAGCAACTTCCGCTCGAATGACACGAGCCCCACGATTCAGCCATGCCGCCGCACAAGGCGCATAAATCACCGCATCCCCAGGCACCAGAAATCCACCCGCCATGCCGGGTTTCAACCCGGGCTCCGCCTCATACAACTGCCTTCCATCCAGCAACTCAGCCTCAACGCCACGCTCAAGGTAATACTCCAGCTTGGGCTCAACTGCTCTCAATTCCCTCTCATTCGCTGCAACCCACAACGTCCCACTACGTTCGTATTCCACCTCGTCCGGCATCGTCGCGACAAGTTCATCCCAAAGTTCGATCGACCGTTTGGTAAGCGCAAATTGTGCCTCGCTGTCATCCATCACCACAATGTGGCCCATGCCCGCAGCGGTTGCCCCGCCACCAATCAAGTCCCGCTCCACAATCGTTACCGATAGACCTTGCTTCAAGAACGCCTTTGCGCAAGCAGCCCCCACAATGCCCCCTCCGACGACCACAACGTCAGAGGTCACCTGCGAATCCCCCAACAAAACGGATCCCTGGGGTCCAGTACCAGCCACGCCTCGGCATTCACCCATGCACGTCCCGTAATCGACGGTCGCACTTGCTCGCCTTCCCACGCATAGGAACCTTCAAAGCAACTCCCTACGATGCTCTCCTGCCGCCATGTTTCGCCGGGCGCCAGCTTCCCGTCCGCAGCCAGGCAAGCCAGCTTCGCGCTGGTCCCTGTGCCGCAAGGGGAGCGATCATAGGCGTTCCCCGGACACAGTACAAAGTTCCTGCTATCCCCACCATTCGACCCGGGAGCGAAAATCTCGATGTGGTCGATCTCCGCGCCGTTTTCCCCAGTCACGCCCTCGCGCTCCAGAGCTTGCTTGATGCGCGTGGTTACTTGAGTCCAGTGCTCTGCATCTTCCACCCGCAACGCTTTCGTGAGCCCATCCACCAGAAAGAACCAATTGCCTCCCCAGGCAATATCGCCATGGATCAAACCCAGGTCTTCGACCTCAAGCGCAACCGACTTCCGGTATCGGTAACTCGCCACATTGCCGATCGTCACCTCGCCCGTTCCCAGCAATTTCGCACTCACCACACCTACCGGCGTCTCGAGCTGTTGCTCACCGGGCTGAATCAGATTCAGATAGTCCAACACCGTCACGACCCCGATCGCACCGTGGCCGCACATGCCCAGATAACCCACATTGTTGAAGAAAATCACCGCCGCTGTCGAGGCTGAATCCATTGGGGCCAGCAGCAGTGCCCCTACCATCACATCGCTGCCACGCGGCTCATTCACAACCGCACTGCGGAACCCATCATGCTCGGCCCGAAATCGCTCCAGCCTCTCGGCGATTGGCCCGGAACCAAGGTCCGGGCCACCTTCCACGACCACTCTGGTGGGCTCGCCGCCGGTGTGCGAATCGATTACCCGGACTCGCTTCACAATTTGGGCCTCGTCGCAATCGCGTGGCGGATCACTTGCAGAACTTCTTTCCGCTCCGCTCCTTCCACCTTCAACCTCGGAGCACGAGTTACCTCAGAGCCCATACCCACTTCGGCCATGCACATCTTGATGTATTGAACCAGCTTGATCTTCGTATCCAGGTGCAACAGCGGTGTGTACCAACGGTAGAGTTCAATGGCTTCGGCCCAGCGGCCGGCCATGCAGTGTTCCCACAAAACGCGGTTCTCATCCGGGAACGCGTTCACCAGTCCCGATACCCAACCTACAGCGCCCAGCATTGCGCTTTCCACCACCAGGTCATCCACCCCAGAGAACAGGATGTAACGGTCCCCCAAAGTGTTCACCAGATCGGTAATCCGGCGTGGATCGCCAGCGGATTCTTTGATCGCCACCAGCGTCTTCTCATCAGCCAGTTCCACAAAGCAGTCAGGAGTAAGATCTACAAAGTAGCTGGGAGGATTGTTGTAAACCATGATCGGCAATCCACTGGCGCGCGCCACGGCACGAAAGTGCGCAATCGCCTCCCGCCGGTCAGCCTTATAAATCATGGCGGGCAACACCATCAGCCCGTCAATGCCAATCGCCTCACAGTCACGCGCATACTGGCATGCCGTGCGGGACGTGTTCTCTGCGACACCTGACATCACAGGGATCTTGCCCTTGGCCACAGGCTTCAGCTCCCGCAGCACCGTCAGTTTCTCTTCGTAGGTGAGCGCCGTATTCTCGCCAACGCTGCCGAGCAGAATCACGCCGTGAATGCCGCTGGCGATCATCTTCTCCAGATGCGCCGCAGTCGCGTCGATATCGATGCTTTCGTCTTCGCGAAACTGCGTGGTCAGGGCGGGGAATACCCCTTGCCAATTTACGTTCATCAAAATCTCCAATTGGGTACAAAGTCGCGTTCCAGCTTCGTCGCGGTGAGGCTGGCCCGCAGCATCTCAATCGGCATGAAATTGCCTTTGAGGATGTGGTCATGAAAATCACGAGCCTTCATTTTCTCACTCGCAACCAGGTCACGATACAGCGACCGGATTTGCAATCCCCCCAGCATATACGCAGCCTGATATAAGGGCGGATAAGTACCCTCAAAACTCCGCCGCACCTCTGCCGCCGCGTTTTCCCGCTCATGCCCCACCCGGTCCACCAGAAAATCTACGCATTCCTGCGCCTTCATCAAGCCCAAATGGAATCGCAGCGAGAACACGATGCGGGCACAGCGGTGCGTCCGCCAGAACAGCATGCCCATTCGATCTTCCGCATTGCGTGCAAACCCCAGATCCCACAACAGCATTTCCCACCACAGTGCCCAACCTTCAATCCAGAATGGCGTGCTGAAAACAGCTCGATACTGGCGGTAGCGTTGCTGATAGAAGCGCTGCAGGTTATGCCCTGGTATCAATTCGTGATGCACCGTTGCCCGCGAAAAATGCTCATTGTTTCCGCGCATACTCATCAGCTTCTCTTCGTGGGTCATCGCCTCGGTTGGAAACGAAACGATGATGCTCTCGCCGCCCAAAAAGAAAGGGCTCACCCGCTGCCGCTCCGGCGACATCATCAACATCCGCCAACTGTCTCTCGCCAATTGAGGCACTGTCACCAGGTCCCGCTTGGTTACATACTCGATCGCCTCCACTGCCATGTCGACGATCATCTTCGGCTGTCCGCCAGGGTCGCGATGCAGCCCCTTCACGCGCTCCAGCGCCGCATGCCAATCATCGCCGAACCCCATCTCTTTGGCGGCCTTCTTCAATTCGGTTTCGCACCAGGCAAACTCCCGCTCGGCGATGGCAATCAACTCCTCAGGAGTATACGCAATCATTTCAAAACGCAGGTCCGAAAGTATCGCTTCCCGGCCCACCGGATCACCAACAATAGTGTCCTTGTCGTCCTTCTTCAAGCCCGCCCCACGTTCTCGCAACACCGCCGCATAATCTACCAGGCTCTTCGACAACTTCTCAACCGGATCCTTCAACCACCACTCAAACACCGGGTCGTAACCTTTATAAAACGCAAACCAGCTCTTCAGGTTCTTCTCCATCTCCAGCGTTAACCGGTGGGCCCGCAGCGCCACCGTCTGTTGAGGCTTTGCGGTTTCAGGCTTCTTCAACCAGGTATCCAATTCCCGAATCTGCTTGGTGACATTCACAAGAATACCTGCGGCTTCATTGCCTTCGATTGGATCGACACGCTGCCGTTTGGCTTCCAGTCTCCAAAGTGCAGGAGCGAACCCAACCAGCCCCTCCATCTCTTTCCAGCGCCGCGTCTCAAGTTCGAGGTCCGCTAGCGAACGTTGGTTCTGATTGCGCAAAAGAAGCCAGTCGATCCGCCCTTCCTCATCCAACTTCGAAAAATCAACCGCCTCGATCCCTTTCAGCCAAGTTCGATGAAATCCATTCAACGCCTCGATTCGCTCAGCGGAAAAAACCAGCGGATAGAACTGCTCCACCGCTCGTAAATCGGCCCGATATCGATCGATGAGGCCAGGCATGTCGGCAGGCATCCCTGTCCACTCATAATCGCCGCGCGCCGGCCGCTCCCCGGACGCCAACGCCGTACCCAGCGAGGCAATCATCCCCCTCCGTGTCCAATACCTGTTTCCCTGCGATATGCTAAACGGCATGAAAACCAGATTACTCCTGCTTGCCCTCATCGCGGCATGCCATGTATTCGCTGCCTCCCCGGAAGAGGACCTCAAGGCGACGATCGAAAAGTGGAAGACGGCGGCAATAGCCAAGGATAAGGCGACTCTCGAGAAGTACACCTCGCCCAACGTCACCTACTCACACTCGAACGCGCTGATGGAGAATCGAGATCAAATGATCGCCGCCATGACCTCGCCTGATATGGTCTACAAAGCCCTCGATATGGAAAACACCACCTATCGCTTCTTCGGCAACGTCGGCATCGTGCAGACCAAAATGACAGTCAAGAACGCCAACAAGGGCGTAGCGCAAACCATCCCCCTAAGCGTTCTCATGGTCTGGGTCAAGGAAAAAGGCAATTGGGTACTCACTGCCCGCCAGACCACCCGCTACCCGCAGCCCTAAATTAAGCAATAAAATGGGGATGTCATGACACGCAGACAGTTATTTCTCGCTGGTGCGGCATCCCCTTTGTTCGCGCAAAAAACCGAAGCGGAACTTCTCAAGAAGGTCCGTAAGGAACTACTCACTCTCCCGTACTATGGCTGCTTCGACTTGCTCAGTTTCAAGCTCGAAGGCAGCACCCTCACCCTTGGCGGCTACGCCATGCGGCCCACCCTCAAAGACGATGCCGAACGCGTCCTGAAATCCATCGAGCGCATCGAGAAAATCGAAAACGAAATCGAGGTTCTCCCCTTGTCGCCCAGTGACGATCAGATCCGCTGGTCGGTTTTTGGCGCCATCTATCGTGATCCATCGCTTTCCCGATATGCTCCAGGCGGAGGTGTGGTCGGCCCATTCAACCGAAACTTTGGTGGAGCATTCTTCGGTGGCCCGTTCGAACGATGGAACATGCCTGCCGGAACCCTTCAGCCCCTGGGCACATTCCCGATTCACATTATCGTCAAGAACGGTAACGTGATCCTGGTTGGTGTCGTGGACAATAAAGCCGATTCTGACCGGGCCAACATTCTGGCCAACGGCATCGCAGGCGTATTCAGCGTAAAGAATGTGATCGAAGTCAGCCGCTCCACCAAGAAGTAATATTCAATCGAGCCAGACCGCGACAATACAGATCCACACCAGTTGGGCTGTCAGCAGATGCCCCAACTGCAACACTGCTGGCGCCGCGAGCCAAATGTTTGCAATCCCCAACATGACCTGCACTCCAATCAAACCCATACCTGCCACCACCCACTGGCTCCCCCCGCGCCGCTGAAACAAACTCAGCACCCAAAACACAAACGTAGCTGCAATGCCGGCGATCACCGGATGCAGGATTCGCATCCGAACCAAAAAATGATGGCTTGGGGACAACTCATCCTTGATCTTGGCCAACAACTCCGGCCCCATTGCCGGTTGCACAGGGAAAAGCGTATCGCCAAGCGCCGTGATGGCGCCTGTTGCATTCGTCACTACCAAGGCAGCCATTGCCGCATAAAGAAGCGTGCTGGAGGATCGATCGCGATATCGCTCCGCTCCCAGCCGGATCGCTGTTCCTACCGCGCACAACATCAGCAACATCGTATTTACAAGATGTAGCGAAATCACGATGGCTCGGCTCAGAGACGCGTCATCCGCCACCAGTTCCTTCTTCACCAGCACCGCCCCAATGAATCCTTCAACCAAAAGAAAGAAGAACAATCCTGCCGCCCACCCGAGCGCCGCGGACTTCTTCCTCCACGCCCACAACAGGATCCAGAGCCCCACAATTCCAGACAGCCCGCTCGTGATTCGATGAGTAAATTCGATTATCGTCTTCACACTCGGCTCAACAGGCAACACAACTCCCTGACAGGTCGGCCAGTGATTGCCACATCCAGCGCCAGATCCCGATATACGAACCCAGGCCCCAAACAGGATTACAAAGATCAGATACCCAACAAAGGCCCAGGCAAACTTCTGCATAACTCAAGCATAACGACCGTTTCGTCCCAAGACTGTTGTTTTCGTAACTTCTCAGTGCTGCTATAGACGAATGAAGCTGCTACTTCTCGCGCTTGTTGCCACAACCGCCTTTGCCCAATATCCTGGCCTGAACCTCCCACCAAGCGGAAATAACCAGCAGGCCACCGTTATCCAGCACATGGGTCCTGTCAAGGTTGCGATTGAGTACTCGAGCCCCGCCGTACACGGCCCGGACGGCAAAGATCGCCGTGGTCAGATCTGGGGCAAGCTGGTGCCTTATGGCCTCACTAACCTCGGCTTCGGCAACGGCAAATTGAATCCATGGCGCGCGGGCGCAAATGAGAACACCGTGCTCGAGATTTCCCACGATGCGCTGATCGAAGGCAAACCGCTGCGTGCCGGGCGCTATGGCCTTCACGTGATCGCCGGCGCGGACGAATGGACCCTAATTCTTTCGAGCAACTCAAAGGCTTGGGGTAGCTTCTTCTACGAACCCGGCGAGGACGCTTTGCGAGTAGCGCTCAAGCCTCAAAAGCATGAATACCGCGAATGGCTCACTTATGATTTCGTGACTCGAAAGCCGACTGAATCGACAGTGGAACTCCAGTGGGAAGACCTCGCAGTCGGCTTCACCATCAGCGTGCAGAATACGAATGAGTTCTACCTCTCATCGATCCGCAAAGGCCTTCAAAGCGTCGCCGGCTTCGGTTGGCAAGGGTATCTGGCTGCCATCAACTATTGCCTTCAAGAGAAGACCAATCTTGAGGAAGCACTACAGTGGTCTGAAGCCTCGATCTCAATGCCCTTTGTCGGCCAGAAGAACTTTGCAACATTGAGCACGAAGTCACAAGTGCTCGCTGCTCTCGGACGCAAGGAAGAAGCCAGGCAGAGCCTGCTGGCCGCGATTGAATTTCCCGGGACCACCTCCATCCAAATCCACCAGGTGGGCCGCCAATTGATGGCAGCCGGTCAGAATCGCATGGCCCGTGCACGTCGGCCTCGCAAGAGGACTCGCCGCCAATGGCGACAAGAAGACTGCTCTCGAACACGCCAAAAAGGCGCTCGCACAGGCCCCGGACGAGATCAATCGTAAGGCGCTCGAAGAGATGGTCCGCTCGCTAACTACCCAATAGAAACCAGATCGGTCGATTGATTCATCCGGTTCAACTGCCCGCAAGCCGCATAGATGTCGCGCCCGCGCGGCTTGCGCACGTAACAGGGGACCGATCGCATGATGATTCGCTGAAAAGCGTCCACTCGTTCCTCGCTCGGAGTCTCAAAAGGAATCCCGGGTCCAGGATTGAGCGGGATCAGATTTACCTTGCAAGTCAAACCTTGGAGCAACTCGACCACCCGCTCGGCATCTGCATCGCTATCATTCACGCCCCCGAGCACCACATACTCAAAAAAGATATGCTCTTTCGGCTTCAACGGAAAGCGCCTGCAAGCCTCAAGCAAATCTGCAAGGTGCCATTTCTTCGTGATCGGCATGATCTCTTGCCGCTGCTCCTCGCTGGATGCATTCAGGCTGATCGCCAGCCTCGGCCTCACTTCAGCCAACGCCAGTTCGTCGATCTTCGGGATCAAGCCTGAAGTTGAGAGGCAAATCCGTCTCTCGCCCATTCCAATACCGCGTTGGTCCACCAGAATCCTCGTCGCCTTAAGAACGTTATCGAGATTCATCAGCGGCTCGCCCTGCCCCATCATCACGATGTTCATGGTGCGGTTCTTCGGCGCGAGGTCGTGTTGCTGCATCACATGTAGCACTTGACCGACAATCTCACCGGCAGTCAGATTCCGCTCCAGTCCCATCAATGCGGTGAGACAAAATTTGCAATCTACTGGGCAACCCACTTGCGACGAAACGCAAATCGTATCCCGGCTCCCCTCGGTCATAAATACTGTTTCAACCGTCTTGCCGTCGGCAAGTTGCATCAGGTACCGCACAGTGCCGTCGCTGCTGGTATATCGAGCCGCTTCCTTCAGCCTCCCAAGTTGATACTGGCCGCGAATCGGTGCGGGCACACATTCGGCATCAAAATTCCGTTGCGCATACACGGAATCAAAAACACGCCTGGCGTGAAACTTCGAAACTTGAGGAGCGAATGCAGCTTCCATATCGCGAAGCTCCATCCCGATGAAATCCATCACCTCTCCATTATCGTCCCTAGGTCAGCATCCCCTCGAGGACATGCCCATGGACGTCAGTCAACCTGCGTTGCAGCCCATTGTGATACCAGGTCAGGCTCTTGTGATCCAGGCCCAACAAATGCAGGATTGTCGCGTGAAAGTCGTAAATCGTAACCGGGTTCTCAACCGCCTTGTAACCCATCTCGTCCGTCGCCCCGTAGCTGAATCCATGCTTCAGCCCAGGCCCCGCCAGAAACGAAGTAAAGCCCTCCGGGTTATGATCCCGGCCACCTTCGCCCAAACCCTGGCTGATCGGCAATCGTCCAAATTCGGTTGTGAACACAACCAGTGTCTCGTCCAGCAAGCCCCGCTGCTTCAGGTCCTTCAATAGCGCTGCCGTGGGCTGATCCAGAATTGCCGCATTGTTGTTGTGGTTGGCCACCAGATCCTCGTGTGCGTCCCAATTCACGCGGGGCTCGCCGAAGTGTCCGCCATTGTAAAGCTGCACACACCGCACGCCTTTCTCAACCAGCCTTCGGGCCAGCAGGCAGTTGTATCCGTAGTCTCGCGTCACACGGTTGTTCAATCCATAGCTCTCGCGGGTAGCTTCCGATTCGCCACTGATGTCCGTCACATCCGGCGCGCTGACCTGCATCTTCGCAGCCAGCTCATAAGCTTTGATTCGAGAAACCAGCGCATCCTCACCCGGATTCTGCTTCAAATGTTCCTCGTTGAGCGCGCTCAGCAGATCGTAGGAAGCAGCCTGCGCCTGAGCTGTCACCTTTGGGCCGGGCCGCAGATCGGCAATTGGCGCACGCTGGTCCCCAAAAATGACTCCTTGATGCGAAGCAGGCAAAAATCCATTGCCCCAGTTCGCAACTCCGCACGGTGGCAACCCTCGACGATCCGGCAATACGACAAACGACGGAAGGTTTCGGTTCTCCGGTCCAAGGCCATAACTCACCCACGACCCAATCGAGGGAAAACCCTGGAAAATGAATCCAGTCGACATCTGAAATAACGCCGGCCCATGCGCGTTGCTGCGCGAAACCATCGAGTGTACAAAGGTCATGTCATCGGCCAGCTCACCCATTTGCGGCAACAAATCCGAGACATACTTGCCGCTCTTGCCTTTGGGAGCAAACTTCCACGGCGACTTCATGACGGTTCCCCGCTGACCAAAGAACGGAGTCACCGCGTTAGCCCCTTGAGTCTCCTTGCCGTGATGTTTGACCAGTTCCGGCTTGTAATCGAAGGAATCGATCGCGCTAAACCCCCCAGGCAGAAAGATCATGATGATGTTCTTCGCCTTGGGCGCAAAGTCCGGCTTGGGCTCGCGCAGCTTCACCGCGGCAGACAATGAATCTTGCGCCAACATTTGTGCCAAAGCGATCCCCGCAAGGCCCCCGCCCATTTCCCAAAGCGCTTCTCGTCGACTGTACTTTTTAGGGGACATATAGAAACTCATTCGTATTGAAAAGCGCTCGTACATAGAGCGTCAACGACTGCTTACCGATAAACTCCTCGCCGCGCGAAAGCTCAGTCGCATTTGGCCGCCGCCCGTAGAGCAATTCGTAGGCGCGCGCGACCTGCGCTTTGATATCTGCCCCCGACTGCTTGCGAAGCCGTTCGGCCAGCAACTCCGATTGACGAATCACAAAGGCATTGTTCAATAGAGTCAACGCCTGCACCGGAGTATTGGATACGGTGCGTTGCGGTGTGGCCACAGCAGGATCAGGACAATCAAAACTATCCATCATGATTCGCTCACCGCCCCTCACCACAAACCGGTAAATCGCCCGCCGCCAAACTTCAGGCCCATCGTTGTCCAGCGTCTCGTAGATATAAGCCCCACGTTCCTTCTTCTTCTGGAGAAAGAAACTCGGCCCGCCAACCTGATCCATCCTCAATTGGCCGCTCGCCTGCAACACTGAGTCTCGAAGCATCTCCGCGTCCATCCGCTTGAGCGGCATCCGCCACACCATCCGGTTGTCCGCATCGGCAGCGAACGACGCTTCATGCATGCTCGAACTTCGGCGATAGGCTTCAGATTTCAGGATTTGACGATGCAGCCACTTGATGCTCCAACCGTTCTCCATGAACGAAACCGCCAACCAGTCCAGCAACTCCTGGTGCGAAGGCCGGTCGCCATTCACTCCAAAATCACTCGGCGTATTCACGATTCCGTTGCCGAAATGGTGATACCAAACCCGGTTCACGATGACGCGCGCCGTCAGTGGATTCTTCTCGTTCGCAATCCAGTTGGCCAGCGCCAATCTTCGCTCGCCGTCGGTCTCGCCTTCGAAGTCTGGACTCAATTGGCGCACCGCGCTCAACCCTCCAGCGCTCACTTCTTCCTTGGGCTTGGCGACGCTACCGCGTTCGAGCAGAAATGCCTTGTCCATTGCTTTGGGCTTCGCCGCATACAGCTTCATCGGTTCAGGAATTGCCGCAAGCTCTTTTTCGATTTGGAGCCGTTTGGCCAGCAGCGCTCCACTTTCGGGCAACTCACTTGGATCAACTTTGGGGAGTTCCAATTCGAGGCTCTGCACGTGATCCAGGGATGAGCAAAGCGTCCGCCAGCTTACGCCGTCTTCCGATGCCTCAAGCCGAAACACCTTGGGCATTCCGATATTTCGCCCAGTCTTCTGATCGCTCCACCAAGACATACGATCCACCGGCTTGGCTTCCGGATTGGCAAGCTCAATCACCACGGGGGCATCGGCGCTAGCCTTCGCAGCAGCCTTCCATTCCTTGACCGCAATGCCAGCCGGTATCAACTCCAGATGCTCAAGCTGTGCTCGATCATTCTGGTGACCGGTCACAACCAGGCGCAGCTTCTTGGCATGAGTCACTGCAAATGCGTTGCGATTCCAGACCGGGTTCAATGGAATTCGACGCGGCGCTGATTTCCGCTGTTCATCAAAAGCCTTGTAGCGTTCAACAAGCAGTCTGGCTCGAACCGGATCCTCAATGTCGTTAATTTGTTTGATGACTTCTGCCAGCCGGTCGCGGATCGGTTGCGTTTTCGCATCGTAGGCCTTTTGCTCGCCCTCGCTGGCAACTTTCCTCGTGCCGAATGTTACGCCCGAATAAACCGCTGTTAGGCGGTAAAAATCCTTGCTCGGAATGGGATCGAATTTGTGGTCATGGCAACGCGCACAGTTCACTGTTAGCGCCTGAAACGTATGGAAAGTAGTGGTTGCCATGTCGTCCAACTCATCTACCCTCGCGGTCGCCGCCAGGATTTTGTCCTTGTTCAATTCAGCACTCACCTGATCCCATGGCCCAGCAACGAGAAACCCTGTTGCCGCGATCATTTTAGGGTTCGTTGGCTCCAGCACGTCTCCAGCAATCTGTTCTTTTACGAATTGCGTGTAAGGTTTGTCTGTCCGGAAGGCGTCGATCACATAATCGCGATAAGGCCAGGCGTGAAACCGCTCGTAGTTGTGCTCACCGCCATCGGTCTCGCCAAATCGCACGACATCCAGCCAATGTCTTGCCCACCGCTCTGCATACTGGGGAGTCCCAAGCAAATGGTCAATCGTCTCCTCATAGCTCCTCGAATAGTCCTCAGTCTTCGGGGCCAGTCCAGTCAGGTCAAAATGCAAACGACGGATCAACGTTCTATGGTCCGCCTGAGGGTTCGCAGTTAACCCCTTCTCCGTCAACTTGGCCTGCACGAACCCGTCAATTGATCCACCCGCCGCTTTCTGCGGGCTTCGAAACGACCAGAACTCTCTTTGATTCACTGGCTTGAGATCCAGCTTCGGCGCACCCGCTTCAATCCATTTCCTGACTGCCCCCAACTCGGCAGGTCCAAGCTTCTCCCCCGCCTTTGGCATCTTGCCTGAAACAACAAGTTGATAAAGCAAGCTCTCATCCGGCTTACCCGCCACCACAGCCTTTTGCGCCCAATCTACCGTGTGACATCCCAAACATTTCGTACTCAGAATGTTGGTGACTTCCTGCCCATCGATCGCACCCAGCGAAACTAGCAGTACAAGCGTGAGCCGATTCATTAGCGCACCGCAGCCAATGCCTGATCAAAGCTGCCAAGCATTGTCTTTACACTCTTGGCTTCATCCATATCCGGATTCAACGTCAACATGCGCTGCAAGTGCTTGCGCGCAACCGCCAGAGTTTCCAGGCTGCCCGAACCCTGCGCCTCTGTCGCATAGACCAACCCGCTCAAGTAATGCGCATAAGCATAGTCAGGATCATACTGAAGGCTCTTCTGGCAAAAGAGCGTTGCATCTGGCAATTTCTTGTCCCGAAAGGCGCAGTCACAGAGGCCGAAATACGCCATGCTGCGAAGGTCCTGCCAGATATCCTTTTGTGCTGCTCGTCGTCGCTTGCCTTGCCCGATCAGAAATCCCACCACGTAATAATTCAAATTCCCCGCCATACCCGAATCAAAGTTGCTATAGCGAAGGTAATCAACATATTCCTTACGCGCTTCCTTGTAAATACCCTTCATCCGAAGACTCTCCGCCAGCCAGAAATGCGGCTCAGCAATGTTCGGTGAAATCGAAATCGCCGCCCTGGCGCCGTCGATCGCCTCGTCATAGCGTTCCTTGATTCGGAAGGCCTGAGCCCGCAAATACAACGTCTGCAAGTCCTTCGGGTTCCTCCGCAGCACCACGTCAAACTGCCGGATGCTCCCATCGACATCGCCAATATCGAGCAACATTCCGCCAAAGCTCGACCGGGCCTCTGAATAATCCGGGTCGATCTTGATGGCTGTTTCAAAATACTGCCGCGCCTTGGCCTGATCGAATAAAGCATTGTAACTGCGACCCAGATACAGCGCCGCCTGGCTATACGTCGCATCGGCCGCCAGCGCTTGATTGAAATGTTCAACCGCGCGCTTGTAGTTCTGCTCAAAGCCTTTGTTGTAAAACTCAAGCCCCTGATCGAAACGGTCAACCGCCGCCTTTGGCCGCTTCCTGGGAATCAGGATCTGAATCTTGACCGTCGACTCTTGCCCCGGATAGACCATTTCCTCGCGCGGGCCATCTGGTTCGTACCCCATCTTCACTCCCTGGATTTGATGCGCCCCCGGCCTCAAACCCGGCAGTCTCAACGGCGAACCCTTGCTAACTACACCCGCGCTCTTGCCATCGACAAACACCTCGACTTCATCGCGATTGGTCTCGAAGATCAGCGCCCCAAACTTCGGAGCCGGTGGCGCAGCCGCAGTCGCGTAAGAAGGCACATAGGCAATCAGCATCTCGGGGTCAAAGCTTCCCCGGTCCGACCGTGGCGTCTGCTTTCCGCGAGTCGCTTCCCGAACATTCTTCCTGACATACTCCGTCATCTCAACTGCCGTCACCGAGCCATCGCGGTCATCGTCTGCTTCCCCCTCCATGCCTTTGACGACATAGTAAGTAAACACTCCGTGCCCGCCGCCGAAATCCGGCGATTCAAAACTGCGCTCTTCATCCCGCGAGGCCGTCAGACTGAACATATTCTTGTCCAGATTCTGCCAAAGATTGTTTAAGCTCTCCGCGCGAGTTTCAGAAGTGACAAAGCCCGAATGGCAACTATCCGTCATCACTACCTTCCACTTTGCTTTCACCTTCTGCCCCACAACCTTGGCGAGAGTCTCCATCGAATAGCCGCTGCCCGCAATATTGTCGAGGCTAAAGTCGTAGGGCGCTAGAAACCCTTTGCCCTGATGCACAAACCCGTGCCCGGCAAAGTAAATGAAAACCCGATCGTTCTCCTTGGCTACACTCGGCAGCCACTCCTCTAGCTCTTTCTTGAGATTGGCCAGCGTAGCTCTCGGCCCCAACAACTTCTTCACATTCTCAGCCCGGAAATTACCCCCCTCAAGACTGATCAGAATTGAATAAAGCGAATCTGCGTCTCGCTCGGAATAGGCAAGGTGAAGATCTTTGGGCAGATTCTGATAAGCCCCAACTCCCATAACAATGGCGTAGCTGCGCGGGATCTCCACCTTCTTGGTCAGAAGCTGGCTCTCGCCTTCCGGGAACGGATCGGCCTCCACCTTCAGGTCGCGAGCTGTCTTTGGCGCCGGGCGCTGTGCTGCGGCGATGGCAGTCACAAGCAAGATGCTGTAGATGATCTTCATTTGTGTACAAGAGTGACTTCTGCCGTCACCCGTGGGTCATCGCTACGTTTGCTGGCAACATATGCAGCATGCTCAAATCGGGGGCCGATGCTCGAGGTCTTGACATCGCCATCCACCTTTTCAACTATCAGGTCGCGGGCATACAGCTTCTGCATTCGATCGACAAACGGGTCGCCGATCATGGCATTCTGCGCCAGAATGATTCCAGGCGCCGGGCGGATAGGCGCATTGGGCGACGAGTCCGGCTTAGATTCCCTGTCCGGCGTGACCTTATAAACCAGGCCGTCGAAATCCGGCTCGGGTTTCCGGCTGAAAACGATGAAAATCTTCTCCTCACCAGCATGCTCGTCAAACTTGAAGACGAAGCCAGCCGGAATCGTATATGCCTGATTCGGCCCGACACGGTTGTCCCCTCCCGAAATCTGCGCCGATGGGAACAACGGACTCCACTTACCCGAAGAGCCTCTGGCAAATATATACAGATAACCAAAATCATTGACCTCAACACGGACGTTGATCCGGTCGCCGCTCTTGAAAGACTTAGTGGTGGGAACTTCTTTCTTGTTCCCGTCTGGCATAAGTTGGGTGATCGTCCAACGCATTGCCAAGCCCGTACCCTCAGTCATCGTTTGGGCTGCGAGCTGCACTGGTACCGTTTCCTGCTGCGGCCTCTGCGATTTCGGTCTCGAAGCTGCCTGCTGAACGGGCTCCGCGGGCTTCTTCGCCGGCGCTTTTGAGGCCGCCGCTACAGGAGCCGCAGCAGCCGGCTTCGCCCCATAAAAAATCTCACGAGCTGTCAATCGCGGACCGGAATCTTGCTGCGCGGAAACGAGCGCCGCGCCAAGTACCGCCATCGGGAACCATCGTTGAATCTTCACTCAACCTCCAAATTCTTCTTCAGTATATTCTTATAGAACAATATGCAAACGTTTACCGTGCGCCACGTGCTTGTCCAGACCCTCCTGCTGCTTCTGTTTGCCGGACAGACGACAGCCCAGGTCCCAGCCCCGAAGCTCAACATCGTCGTCATATCTGGCGACGGCGCGATCAATAACATCAAGAGCAGAACCGCTCGCGAAATGATTGTCGAGGTGCGGGACGAGAACAACAAACCGGTTGCCGGCGCAAGCGTCGTCTTCCTCTTGCCCGATTCCGGCCCAGGTCTCGTAAGCTCGAATGGTTCTCGCATGTTGACCAGCGTGACCGACAGCAGCGGCAGAACCGCCGCACGTGGCTTGAAGCCCAACGGACAATCGGGAAATTTCAATATTCAAGTTCGAGCCAACTTTCAACAATCATTCGGGCAACTCGTAGTTGCTCAGACAAATATAGTAGCGGCAGGCGCGGCCATTTCGGGTCTAACCATCGCTCTGATCGCCGTAGGTGCAGCAGCCGCTGCCGGGACAGCCTATGCCGTCACGAGAGATGGAAGTAGCCGGAGCACCCTCGGCGTGAATCCCGGAACGCCTTCTGCAGGAGCACCACGCTAGATGACATCCCTCAATCGAATTCTCTACGTGGGACTCTTCGCCGGGTTACTGCCACTGATGGCGCAAGGTCCGCAGATTACAAATCCAAGCCTCCCGATCGGCATCCTGAACGAGCCGTACCCGATCACAAACATCGCTGCCACCGGCGGCACTGGAACCGGTTACTCCTTCTTTTTCACCTCGACCAATAATCCCCAAGGCCTGACGCTAAGCTCGGCTGGCCAGTTGAGTGGCACGCCTTTCGTACCCGGCAACTATCCAGTAGCGATCGGAGTGCTCGACAGCGGCGAGAACTTCGGTTCCCGCAACTACAACATCACCATCACAAGTTTTTATTGCCCATCCAGCTTGGCGTTAGTCGGACAAAGCTACTCCAGCTCCATCGATCTGGCTCCCTTCGTCGCCACCAGTTATGTGATCACTAATGGAAAACTGCCAGAAGGGCTAGTAACGAATTCTGGCGGTCAAATAAGTGGAACATCTTTTGCTGCGGGCGTTTATCCGTTTACCGTCAACGTTGCGGATGCTCAGGCCAGACAACTCAGCCGCAACTGCTCCATTACAGTGCAAAGCGAATTGCAGACATCTAGTCCCCGAACCACAGCGCGCTACGGCAAGCCCTACCGCTCAGCCGTAAGTGCGACTGGCGGTACCGGGATCTATTCGCATTCGATCGTCTCTGGATCCCTGCCCGTCGGCCTCACACTTGAAAGTTCTTCCGGACGCATCACTGGCACTCCTGATTCGATCGGCCCCAGCAATTTCCGCGTAAGAACTCAGGATACAGGCGGAAGGTCCAACGACATGGATTTTACGATCTACGTCCTCGGCCGTGACTATCAGCCCGAATTACGGTGTTCATTGCCAAGCGCTGCGCCGAACCGGCTATACAGCTCATCTCTCAGCTTGAATGGCCCAGGCAATGCAACCTATGGCATTGTTGGCACCTTGCCGCTTGGGCTCACTCTGAACCCATCGACCGGAGCGATTACAGGCGTTCCTACCAATGCCAACTTCAGCTCATTCACCGCGACCGCAACTGGTGTAGGCGGAACGGTGCTTTCGGCCTCCTGCTCCATCAGTGTTGCTGAAACCCAACTTCCGTATCTGGAAGTGGCTTGTCCCGATCAAAATGATCTGTTGCTGCGAGAGCCTTATGCCTCGCCGGCGATTGCTGTCGGCGGCGTTCGCCCATACACCTTTTCGCTCTATCAGAGTTCACTGCCTGCCGGTCTGACCCTGAACCCTGCCACAGGACTCGTCTCGGGCATGATGCTCAGCTTTCCGCCAATATTCAATAACTTTGCAGAATCGCCTCTAGCGCCACAGAACCAGCTCACCCAGACCTTTTACTATTCGATCGCGGTTACCGATGGACAGGGCAATAGCACCTACACGAGCCAATTCTGTTTCCCGAATGTCAGCGACACACCCGTATTGACGATTCCTCCGACAACATTGCCCCCAGGAGTCATTAATTCAGGTTATTCAACAACGATCCTGGTCTCTGGCGGCGTTCAGCCACTTTCGGTGAGCTCCAATTTGCCAACTGGATTGCAAGCTGCGATTTCAGGAAATACGGTTACAATCTCCGGGACCATCTTTCAAGCTGGTTCGATTGCATTCAGGCTGATCGTGAGGGATAGTGCCCTCCAGACTGCCTATCGGGATTATGTGATCCCGGTCGGTGCTGCCGATCCTCTCCGAATTTCTTCCAATGTTGTCAACGGCGGGACCGTCGGCATCAATTATTCGGAAAGCGTCTCGGCCGAAGGCGGAGTGCCACCCTACCGGTTTGGAATTTCCGGCGGAACACCACCGCCAGGAATCACCTTCTCTGCAGATGGAAGCCTGAGAGGCACGCCAACTACGGCCGGCACTTTCCGGTTCGATGCGGAAGTCTTGGATTCCAGCGGCGCTCGTGCGAGCCGCTCTTTCGCCATGGTCGTCTTTCAGGGCAACTTCAGACTCGGCTGTCCTAACCTTCAAGCCGAGATTGGCGTACCTTACAGTTCGCCTGCCAACGTAATCGGTGGCTCGCAGCCCTATCTCTTCTCGATCGCCAGTGGTCAGTTGCCGGGTGGCTTCAATCTCGATTCCGCCACCGGAACCATCAGCGGCCGGCCCACCACGGCAGGCGCGTTCATCTTCACCTTCGGTGTCAGTGATGCACGGCAAGCCAGAACCCAGACCCAATGCAGTATCGGAGTATTGGGCGGTGCTCTGCGGATCATTACCGAAGGACCAGTGAATACCAAGGCAGCCGAGAATTTCCAAGGGCAACTGGAAGCAGCCAGCGGTACCGCTCCCTACCAATGGACCTTGTTGAGCGCACCTGCGGATGCCGGCCTGACAGTAGCCGCCAATGGCTCCTTCACCGGCAGGGCCACCAAGAAGGGCGTGTTCGCAGCGACAGTTCAGGCGAGAGATGCGGCTGGCGCAACTGCCAACAAAACGATCTCAATCGTGGCCACCGACTCTACCCTGACGCTTGCGTGCCCGACCGTAAGCAGCTTCCAACTCGGAGCAACCACTTCGGGACGGTTTATTGTCGCCGGCGGCCTGGCTCCCTACAATGTGACGTTATTCTCAGGTACCCTCCCTCCAGGTTTCGAGTTGAGCTCAACCGGACCATTTACCGTCCGGCCCTCGCTCGGCGGTACCTACGCGGTGCAAATGCAAGCGGTAGATAGCACCAACACATCAGTCACCACCAGATGTTCATTCGAGGTCACCGGCTTACCCTTGATCATTACAACCGATTCCCTCGGTGAGGGCCGCGTCGGCACCCTGTATTCTGCCGGTGTCAGCTCCAGCGGAGGCGTTGGTCCAGTAATCTATGGGCTAACCAGCGGCGGCTTGCCCGCAGGCCTCGAAATCGATAGTTCGAATGGCAATATCACAGGTACGCCGGAGACCGCCGGAACCTTCGCTGTTGGCGTCGGCGTCACCGACGAACTACAACGTCGCGCATCCAGGATATTGAGCCTGAGGATCGAACCTGGCACATTACCGTTCCGCATCACCACGGCCTCGCCGCTTTCCGACGGATTTGTCGGAAGGCTTTACCAGGGTGGGTTTGCTGCTGAGGGTGGCAAGGCGCCTTACGCGTTCACCATCGGCGGACTGCCTCCAGGAATTACCGCCAGCGGCGAAAGCATCGGCGGTACACCGGCCACAGCAGGCGATGCCACAGTCAGCGTCTCGGTTCGCGACGCCGCCGGAGCCACAGTTTTGAAATCATTCCTGCTCCGCATCAAGGCCGACGGTCTGACCATTGTTACCGATTCACTGCCTGACGGAACCACCGGTCAACCCTACACAACGGGATTAACCCGCGAGGGCGGACGAGCGCCATTCACATGGACCATCATCAGCGGCTCCATGCCAGATGGACTTGTGTTTAATCCGCTTACCGGCGGGTTCGAAGGCACGCCTTCCACTACCGGTCAATACAATGTCACTGTCGAAGTGAAGGATGCGACCGGCTCGACCTCGCGCCGGACCTTCGCACTTGAGGTTCGGCCAGAGGGCGTAAGCCGGTTGTCGATTACAACTGCCACGCTTCCCGATGGCAATGCCGGCGTCGCATACTCAACCAGCGTTGGAGCCACCGGCGGCCGCGCTCCCTTCTCATGGTCACTAAACGGCGACTTGCCTGCGGGCTTGAGCCTCGCCGGTGACGGAACGATCGCAGGCACCCCGCAAACGGTTGGAACGGCCAGCTTCCTGGTAACCGTCGTTGATTCGCTCGGCCTGAAGGCCGCGCGAGTTCTTAGCCTGCGCATCGGCACCAATGCGATCCCAGGCCTTTCCATCGACGGCCTACCCGATACGGCCAACACCAGCCAAAGCCAACCCTTTACTCTCCGCATGGCCAGTGCCTTTGGCGTTCCCGTCTCGGGAAGACTCACCCTCACATTCGTGCCGGATTCAATTCACGGCTCCGATGACCCGGCGAACCGCTTTGCCAACGGGTCGAGAACCTTCGACTTTACTGTGGCTGCCGGCTCGACAACCGTCGTGCACACTGGCGGAGCAGCCACGATTTCGATCGGCACCCTAGCCGGCACAATTCGAGTCGACAGCGTCTTGAACTTTGCTGGTACTTCGGCGCCTGGTCCGACACGTTCTATCGCCATAGCGCGCACATTACCCGTGATCACCAATCTGAGCCTGACGCGAAACAGCGGCGGCCTCGAGATCCGGATCGAAGGCTTCACAAATACTAGGCAACTGACTGAAGCCCGGGTGACCTTCACCGCCTCCGGCGATGTCGATCTGACAACCGCAAGCCAGGTGACGGTCAACGTCGCCAGTGCCATCCAAAGCTGGTTTGCGAGCGCTGCCAGCCAACCTTTCGGTGGGCGCTTCGCCTTGACGCTGCCCTTTACCGTAAGCGGCAACACTTCCGGCATCACCGGCGTAAGCGTTGTCATCGTAAATGGACAAGGCACTTCGGCGCCAGCGACCGCGAACTAGTCGAATAGCAATCTGAAATCTTGGCTGCCTCCATACTTGTAGGCAGCCTTCTTCCAGCCTTTCCCTAATCTCTGAACAAAATATCCAATGCCCAGTTCTTCGCGTTCTTGCCTATCTTATTGAAACGAAAGTACTAGGGTGTTTGAAGTAGCTTTTCTTCAAGAATCTAGTGCCTTGAAATGCAAAAGGCAGTATAAAGCGCTATGTCCCTCGAGCCGATTCAGGACATATGACCGTGTCGCTGCCCAGAGCTTTGCTCCTGCTGCTGGTGCCTATTTACGGAATCTATTTGCTCTCTCCTGCTGTCGGATACATGCATGACGATGGCTTGTATCTGATCACCTCGCGGGCATTGGCGGCTGGACGCGGCTACATCATCGAAAGTCTGCCTTCAGAATTGCCGCAGACAAAGTATCCGATTCTCTATCCGGCAATCTTGGCCCTGTTCTGGAAGGTAGCTGGCTCGATTGGGCCAGTTGCGTTCATTGCAAAGCTACTTTCTCTGGCATGCACCATCGCCTGGCTGGCGATCGTTAGAAAGTGGGCGGCAAAGGTATTTGAAAACCCGCTAACAGTGGATTGGGTGCTCTTCTTCTCGGCGTGTTCTCCGTGGGTCGTGTTTCTAAGCACCAGCGCCTTGCCCGACACCTTCTTTGCCTTGCTTTCCACAATCAGCGCCTTGATGCTTCTGGGCGATAAACACGGCAATGCGGACTACGGATGGCGCTCAGTGGCCATGGCTGCGGCTCTGGCTGCAGCGGCATTTCTGCTCAGAACAACCGGGATCGCACTCATCGCGGCGGCAGCCATCGTCCTTTTGAAGCGAAATCCTCGACATACGTTTCTTTTTCTGTTCGTCGTTGCCTTGCTATCTGCTCCATGGCTTTACTGGCAAGCCCTGCACGCCGCGCCGACGGACGTCATTCAGCTTTACTACTCGAAAGCGAGTTATGCGAGGGGACACATTCTGGCGGGCTACCAGCCCTTGCAAATGCTAAACGTCCTCGTGTCGAACACCATGCTCATCGGTTCAACATTCGTTGCCGGGATTCAGGTGTTGCCATTGGCGCTAAGCATGCCGATTGGCATGGCAGGTCTTTGGTACGTCGGCAAGGGTTGGTTTTTCGGTTCGATGCCACGATTCAGTTTGATAGCGGTCTGGGTTGTGCTCTATTCAGGAATCCTCTTGTGCTGGGTATGGCCGCCGCAACGGTACATGACTCCGATTGTTCCGGTTTTGCTGATCTATTTGGCCCAGGCATTGTCAAAGCTGGGTTGGATCCAGACCCGTCAACTGGCGGCCCCCTGTGCGTTGATCGCCTGCAGTATTGCTGCCATTGCCGCTGTGGGTGCTGGAGCAATCAAAACGATCCAGGTCGGCAGCCCGATGATCGGGTGGATAGAGGGTGAACGATGGAGCGAGCACCAGGAGATTGCGGCCTGGATCGAAGCAAATACTAGCGCAAACTCCGTCGTCAGCGCCAATCTGGACCCGCTGCTTTATCTCTATAGCGGGCGCAAGGCGATCCGCGCATTTCGGCATTCCCCCTATGACACTTTCTACGCCGATCCCGAATTTGCCGTGCCAGTCGGCACCGCTGAAGATATTCGTCAACAGATGAAAAGTAACGGCGTGACTCACGTTGTACTAACGCCAATGAAAGGGTTCCCCGAGGGAAAGCCTTTCCAAAAAGTGTTCGCCGAATTACAAGCCAGACGACCGGCGGCTATCCGGTTGATCAAGCAACTATCGCGTTCCGGATACGCCATCTACCAGATCAACCAACAGGCTCTATGACCCAACCCAATCCACCCGGCCCGGAGAAAAATGCAATGGAAGACATCCAAAAGCTAAGTCAAGTCTTGTCGGAACTTCGTGTGGAGGCTGGACAGCCCCCCCCCTCTTCAGAGGAGCGGCCTGCGATCTTGGTCACTGGTGGTGCGGGATTCATCGGCAGCCACACAGCGAAGGCATTATTTGAGGCTGGCTTCAACCCTGTCGTGTTTGACAACCTGAGCACGGGGCACATTGAGGCAGTGCGCTGGGGACGCTTGTTTGAAGAAGACTTGTCCGATGCCAGCGCGATCCGCATGGCCTTAAAACAATGCTCGATCCGCGCTGTGGTTCACTGCGCTGGCAGCGCACTGGTGAGCGAATCCATGGTGAACCCCGCCCTGTACTTCAGAAACAACACGGCCAACACCGCGAATTTGCTCGAGGCAATGGCGGCCGAAAACGTTCGTGCAATTGTCTTTTCGTCATCCTGCGCCGTTTATGGCAATCCAGAAACGACCCCGATCAACGAGGATCATCCCAAGCAGCCAGTCAATCCATATGGCGAATCGAAACTGGCCGCGGAAAAGCAAATCGGCTGGTATGGACACGTACACGCGGTAAGGTCTGTCATCCTGCGATATTTCAACGCTGCCGGCTCCGATCCAGGCGGGCAAATTGGTGAAAACCATGATCCCGAGACTCATATCATTCCGCTGGCGATCGAGGCATGTCTCGGACAAGACCGCGAGTTGACCATTTACGGGGTGGACTATCCAACCCCCGACGGAACTGCGATTAGGGATTACATCCATGTCTGCGATTTGGCATCGGCGCATGTTCGCGCCGTTCAGTACCTCTTGAGCGGTGGCGAGGACGTAGCGCTCAATCTCGGCACTGGAAGAGGGTATTCAATCCGGGAAGTGATGAAGCAATTGGGTGCCGTCGCGCGATGCCGTGTGCCGCATGTGGAAGGGCCGAGGCGGCCCGGGGACCCCGCAATTTTGGTGGCCGATGCGTCAAAGGCGGAGCGCGTGCTGGGCTGGCGCCCGCTTCACTCAGATCTGGAAACGATGTTGCGCGACGCATATAGCTGGAAGAAGAAGCAGGGAAAGAAGACTATTACTACTCAAGCTGTAGAGCGCAAGCAATCACGAGTTGCGGTCATTGGCGCCGGGCCGGCTGGCTTGACGGCTGCATATGAATTGGCGAAGGGTGGAGCGCAAGTAGATGTTTACGAAGCAGCTCCCGATGTGGGCGGGATGTCAAAGACAATCAAACTTTGGGGGCAGCTAGTCGACATCGGGCCACATCGATTCTTCAGCACCGACCAAAGGGTGAACCGTCTCTGGCTTGAAGTCGCCGGCACGGACTACGAAATGGTCGACCGCAAAACACGAATTCTCTATAAGAAGAGTTTCTTCAATTACCCGATCACCGCCATGGATGCACTGATGAAACTGGGCATTTTCGAGGCAGCCCATTGCGTGCTGAGTTACGCCCGCCAACTCGTTCAGCCCGAGCCCGATCGCAAGACGTTTGAAGACTGGGTCGTGCGCGCCTTCGGCCGCCGGCTGTTCGAGATCTTCTTCAAATCCTACAGTGAAAAACTATGGGGTATCCCGTGCGGCGAACTGGACGCTGATTTCGCTGCTCAGCGCATCAAGAAGTTTTCCCTTCTCGAAGCGATCAAGGCAGCTACCGGGCTCACCGGAGGCACCAGGCACAAGACCCTCGCCGACCGATTCGCCTACCCCAAGCAAGGCACGGGCTTGATTTATCAGCGCATGGCCGATTTCCTCAAATCCAAAGGGCAGAACCTCTTCCTGAAGACTCCTGTTGAACGCGTGGAAATTCGCGACGGCGCAGTCAAAGGCGTTTGGCTTTCAGGCGAGAAGTTCGTTGCCTATGACAACGTAATTTCGACGATGCCTCTGACTACTGTGGTCAAGTCACTGCCCGAAGCGCCCGCCGAAGTCAAGTTCCATGTTGAGAAGCTGAACTTCCGCAACACGATTCTGGTTTACCTGCACATCGATGCTGAGAACTTGTTCCCGGACAATTGGCTCTACATCCATTCTCCAGAGCTCCAAACTGGTCGAATTACGAATTTCAGAAACTGGTCAAAAGACATCCAGTGCGGCAAGAAAACGACGATTCTTGCAATGGAATACTGGTGCAACTACGATGAGCCCATGTGGGCTTGTTCGGAAGCCGAACTGGTTGAGATGGCAAAGAAGGAAATCGTGCAAACCGGCCTCACCAAAGGCGCAAAAATTCTGGATGCCTTTGTCTACAAGGTGAACCGCTGCTACCCGGTCTACTCCGCCGGTTACAAGAACCACCTCAAGCCGATCGAATCGTATCTCTCGACGATCAGTGGCTTTCATGCCATTGGCCGCTACGGAGCTTTCAAATACAACAACCAGGACCACAGCATTCTGATGGGTCTGATGGCGGCAAAGCAAATTCTGGATTCGAGCGACAAATCAGATTTGTGGAACGTCAATACAGACTACGAGAGCTACCAGGAATCCTCCACAATTACCGAGAGCGGTCTCGTGATGGCTGGACAATAACACCCGGACCGCAGCTTTCCACACCGCGCATTTAATAGAATAGCGATGTGCGGTTAAGCGTTTTCTTATGTCTGTTGGCTGGCTCGTTGGCTTCGGCCGACACGGAGTTTTTTGAGTCTAAGATCCGGCCCGTGCTGGCTGGAAAGTGCTTCGGCTGCCATTCCTCTCAAGTCAAGCAACCGATGGCCGGGCTCCGGCTTGACTCCGCTGAAGCCCTCACGGCATCGAAAACCATCGTGGCTGGCAGGCCGGATGAAAGCCGCTTGTTCCTGTCCCTGACCTACGCACACACGATCAAGATGCCGCCCTCCGGCCGCTTGGACGAAACGGTCCTTGCTGATTTCCGACAATGGATCCTGGACGGTGGGGAATTTCCAGTCGCGGCTTCCTCCCAAGTAGGGAATGCCTATTGGGCCTTCGCTCCATTGCGCCGGGGCGAGGTGAAGTTGACGAGACCGCCCGGTTCGAAAGAACTGGACAAGGCCATGCTCCTGCGACGGGTCACCTTCGATCTGACTGGCTTACCGCCTACACCAGCGGAATTGCAAGCATTCGAGCAGGACACTAATGACGGTGCTTTCAAACGTGTCGTGGACCGGCTACTGGCCTCCCCGCACTATGGAGAACGTTGGGCCCGCCACTGGATGGACCTCGTTCGCTACGCCGAAACGAACGGGCACGAATACGACAACGACAAACTTGCGCCCTGGCGATACCGCGATTATCTGATTCGAGCATTCAACCAGAACCTCCCCTACAACCAGATGATTTTTGAGCATCTGGCGGGAGACCTGATGGACAAGCCAAGGTTGAGTCCCGACGGGGCGACGCTCGAAAGCCCACTTGCAACAGCGTTCTACTACTTCGGCGAAGTCTTGAACAGCACGACCGACCCGGTGAAGTCGCGCGCGGACGACGTCGACAATCAGATTGATGTAGTCGGTAAGGCATTTTCGGGGCTGACGATCGCTTGTGCCCGTTGCCACGACCACAAATTCGACCCGATCCCAACAGCGGAATACTACGGAATCGCCGGCATCCTTCATTCCACTGAGTACCGTGAGGTGGTCATCGATTCGCCGCAGCGCAAGCAGGCGATCCTAGACGCTCGCCGGGGCGGGGTGCTGGTTCCGGCTCCTTCCAAGGTCGCCTACCGGGACCGTGACCTCACCGTCGCTTCATTCGATACATTTGGGGCCTGGCGGACGGAGGGCGCAGCTTTTGGTCCTGGCCCGATTGACGGAGCGGCAACTTCGCTTCAAGCCGGAGCACCGGAATTTACTGGCGCCTTGACATCGCCTACGATTCAGATGTCAGACCAAAAATTCATGCATGTCCGCTTGAGCGGCACCAAAGTGGAAGGCCGCGTCTCGGAGAACACTCCCCTTCGCATGACCCTCGTATGTGCTGGCTATAAAGCGAGGCATGCGGTAGCCGAGGGGCCAACCCCGAAATGGTTGACGCTTGGCCTGGTGCTCGAGCGCAACCGCCGGTGCTACGTAGAACTGGTAGACCATTCTCGCGAAGGCTACTTAACCGTTGACGAGATCCTGTTCAGCGATCATGCCGAGCCGCCTCCGACTCAGGGTGGAGCCGTGCGCCAAGGTCCACTGATCAGCGTGGATGTGCCGAAAAGTGAATACGCGGTAGTGGCAGCCGACTCAGAAGGACACGATATAAAAGTGCATGTGAGGGGCAATCATCTTCAACTGGGCGCACCAGCCCCTCGCCAGTTCCTGAGCGTTCTGGCAGGCAAGCAGGCCCCCGTTAGCTCGGGCAGCGGTCGTAAGGAGCTCGCCAGCCGAATGGCAACCCAACTCGCAGCGCGGGTCCTGGTAAATCGCGTCTGGAAGCACCACTTCGGTGAGGGCCTGGTTAAGTCGCTCGACAACTTTGGAGTCATGGGGGAAAGGCCCCGCGATCCGCTCCTGCTCGATTCACTTGCCTCTGAATTCGTAGCCTCAGACTGGAATGTGAAAAGTCTCCACCAGCGAATCGTGTTGTCGGATTTGTACCAGTCCGACGCGGTAAAGCCGCGAAGACTCGAGGCCGAGGCCGTCCGCGACGCGATCCTGGCAGCCTCGGGAAAACTGAACTTGAAGCTCTACGGCCCGAGCGTCCCTCCCTTCATCAGCCCTTTCCAAAACGGGCGCGGCCGCCCAGCCAGTGGGCCTCTCGATGGCGAGGGCCGCCGCAGCATCTATATCCAGATCCGCCGCAATTTCGTGCCTCCCCTGTTCACTGCTTTCGACTATCCACCTCCTGCTTCGACCACCGGTGTGCGAGGGACTAGCGCCGTGCCGAGCCAGGCCCTGATGCTCTTGAACAATGAGTTTGTTCAGCAGCAGTCGAGAGAGTTTGCTGCATCCTTGTTAGCGGCTTCAAGCGCCCTGAACACGCGGGTCGAACAAGCTTATATCCGCGCATTTTCCCGCAAGCCAGCCCCGGCCGAGTTGGCCAGAATCGCCGAATTCTTAGTTGCTCAAGCCGGCAGGCCCGAACTCGACGCCTTCGCCGACGTCGTGCACGTGCTGCTCAATAGTCCGGAGTTCATCTATGTCCGCTGATCGACGCATGTTCCTGAAACGCGCAGCCTGCGGGTTTGGCGCGCTTGCCATGGATGCTCTGGCCGCGACCCGGCCCCCCCACTATGCTGCAAAAGTGAAAAGCGTCATCTATATGTACATGGATGGCGGCCCCTCGCAGATGGATACTTTCAACCCTAAGCCGCGCTTGACGAGAGACAGTGGCAAACCTTTGCCGTTTGCCCCTCCGGTGACTCAGTTCAACATCGGCAACGTGATGCTCGGCTCGCCCTTTTCGTTCGCACAGCATGGACAAAGTGGGGCTTGGGTGAGCGACTTATTCCCGAATGTCGCTCAATGCGTAGATGACATGACTTTCATTCACAGCATGGTGTCCGACCATAGTGAACATACTGCTGCCAACTACTTCATGCATTCCGGTTCCGGGTTCCAGGGTAGGCCGGGCCTGGGCGCCTGGATCAACTACGGGTTGGGAAGCGCTAGTGAGAATCTGCCTGGCTACATTGTGCTCGAATCAGGTCTGGTGCCCCCTGGCGGTTTGGACTTGTTCAACAGCGGCTTCCTTCCTGCCGCCTACCAGGCGACGTTGTTCCGGCAGGGCGAGCAGCCTGTGGCTGACATCCAACCTCGCGAAACCGTGCCCGGCCTGCAACGCTCGAAGCTGGATCTGTTGCGCGATTTAAATCGCGGTGTACTTAAAAGTTATGAGGGCTCAAGCGACGTTGAAGCCGTAATCGCGAACTACGAGCTAGCCTTCCGCATGCAAGCCGAAGTCCCCGATTTGACATCCTTTGCCGGGGAATCGCCAGCAACTCGCAAACTCTATGGCCTCGACGAAGAAGATACCCGCGAGTTCGGCCGCGAGTGCCTGCTCGCAAGGCGGATGGTCGAACGAGGTGTCCGTTTTGTTGAGCTCCTCACGCCGGCGCGAAAGGGATTCGATCGCTGGGATCAGCACTCCGATCTGGCCCGCGGTCATCGCACCAATGCGAAGGCTGTAGACCAGCCAATCGCCGCGCTTCTCAAAGATCTGAAGTCGTGCGGCTTGCTCGATTCAACGCTTGTAATGTGGGGTGGAGAATTTGGCCGGACGCCAACTGCGCAGGTCGATGACAAGGGCAACATGGATAAAGTCGGGCGCGACCATAACCCCTTCGGGTTCACAATGTGGATGGCGGGGGCTGGCCTGAAACCTGGAATCAGCTATGGTCAGACCGATGAGTTTGGATATTACACGGTGGAGAACAAAGTGCACGTCCACGACTTGCACGCTACGATACTGCACCTGCTCGGTCTCGATCACAAACGGCTCACCTATCGATATGGCGGACGCGACATGCGGCTCACCGATGTACACGGCGAACTCGTGACGGCGATCCTGGCCTAGTGTGCGCCGCCCGCCACCAACAAGGTGAATTTTCCGATATGTTCGAAGCCGATTTCCTGATACAGCCGCCCACCCGCCTCCGTGGCGTGTAGGGTCAACTTGCCGGGACCCATGATCTTTCGCGCTTGCTCAACCACCTTGCGGAACGTCGCCTCGGCGTAACCTTTTCCGCGATGTTCAGGCGAAGTGGCGACCAAGGCAATGTAGATCGTACCGTTGACAGGAAACGCCGCTGCCGCGCTCACCGGAATGCCGTCCACATAAGCCACGCATGCGTAGCTATCCGATTGCCATAGCAAGCCGTTTGCCATGCACTCAAATAGTTCAGCAGGCACTCCATAGGCGGCTGCGTTGAGATTGGCAATGTCAGCGTAAGTCTGGTCGCTGTCCGCAGCGCGGAATTCCACCGCAGGCAAGGGTCGCGTCGCTGGCGTCAACTCGGGTGCAACCATGCCGGTCAGCACCATGGCGGTGGCAAATCCATGGGCTTCGGCAACAGATTCCCAGCCCGGCGCAGTCAATTCAGAAGACACGCCATATAGCCAACCATGTTGGGAGCGCTTGGCCCGCTCCGAGGCTCGGGTAAGGATTCGCTCGAACTCAGCCGCGCTCGGGATCTCCCCGTCGTAGATGGACAAGTTGAGGAAGAAGAGGGGAACATCCGCGAAACAAGTCGCCAATCCTCCCTCATCGACATAGAAGGATGTCGGAAAGCGACTGCTCATCACCTTCCATGCATCGCGAAACAAGTGGGTCATCTCTTGCGGGTTGCTCATATCAGGCTCTACCATGCTACTAGTATGGACAGCGCAAAAAGTTCGCAGCGGCACCTGGATCAAGTGTTTCGAATGGATGGCCCAAGCCGCTACGACTACTTCATCAAACAGGTTGTGGAGCTAGGCGAGGCTTGGGGATTATTCGAAGATGGTTGGGCTATGGGTAGCGACGAGGAGGGCAAGCCAACTTTCCCATTGTGGCCAGCGCAGGAATTGGCGGTTGCCTGCGCTGTAGGGCCATGGGCAGAGTTTAAGCCAATGGAAATCGCCCTCGAAGATCTGGTTGAAGAGTTGTTGCCCATGCTCAAAAAGGACAACGTGACTCCCAGCGTGCTTCGGTCTCCGGACGGACAATCAGTGCTTGCCAGCGTCGATCAAATGCTCGAGGATCTGGAAGCCGAGATGGAGCACATGGACTAGGTCCTGCGTCGGCGAAAGGGCATCTGGACGGTGCGGGATCTCTAAGGACTACCAAGATTCATCTGGTTGCCGCGGATGCTCGCACGGCTATAACCTTCGCGTTGTCCACAGGCCAGGCGCTGCTGGAAACCCTAGGTCCCCGGATGGCGACGAATGCCGGTTTTGATGGATCGCGCTTACGACGACAACGCCACGCACCAACTCGTCCTCGACCTCGGCCTGCGTCCAGAGGTGCCGCCCAAGACAACCCGTTTCGAGAGACTCGACATCGTCTTCCTAGCCTTTGTCTAGCTCGCTGCTAGTCGTAGTATTCCTGGCCGAGGTGGGTGATCAGGTCTTCGCCACGCATCCAGCGAAGCGTATTCTTGAGCTTCATCAATTGGATGAAGATGTCGTGCTCGGGGTACAGGCCGGGCGCGGTCATTGGGCCTTTGAAGTAGAAGCTTAGCCATTCCTGCACTCCCTTCATGCCTGCCCGCTGGGCAAGATCAAGAAAGAGAACCAGGTCGAGCACCAGCGGGGCAGCCAGGATCGAATCCCGGCACAGAAAGTCAATCTTGATCTGCATCGGATAGCCAAGCCAACCGAAGATGTCGATGTTGTCCCAGCCTTCTTTTTCATCGCCACGCGGAGGGTAGTAATTGATCTTCACGGAGTGGAACAAGTTTTTGTAGAGCTCTGGATAGAGGTTCGGCTGAAGGATCTGGTCAAGCACGCTAAGCTTGGTTTCTTCTTTGGTCTTGAATGATCCCGGATCATCCAGTACTTCGCCGTCCCGGTTGCCGAGAATGTTCGTCGAAAACCAGCCGTTACATCCAAGCATGCGTGCCTTGAGTCCAGGGGCGATCAGGGTCTTCATGTATGTTTGACCGGTCTTGAAATCTTTGCCGCAAATCGGCACGCTGCGGTCCCGAGCCAAATCGATCAGGGCAGGGATGTCGTGCGTAAGGTTGGGCGCGCCATTGGCGAAGGGGACTCCAGCCTTGAGAGCCGCGTAGGCGTAGACCATGCTCGGGGCGATGAGAGGATCGTTCTTGGCGAGGCCCTTCTCAAACGCCTCCAGGGTTTGATGCACCTTCGATGGCTTTTGAAAGACCTCTGTCGATCCGCACCAGATCATCACCAGGCGGTCGCAATTGTTGGTCTTCTTGAAACTTGCCATGTCTTCTGCGAGCGCCTCCGCCTTGGCGGCGAGCGAGCCCTTCGTCTTCACGTTGGGCCCATCGATTCGCTTCACATAGTTCCTGTCGAAGACCGCCTTCATCGGCTTGATCTTGCTCAGCGCGGGCTTGATCTTTTGAAGTAGCTCAGGCTTGAACACATTGGCATTCGCCGCAGCCTGATAGGCATTGTCCTCAAAGATGTCCCAACCGCCGAAGGCCAATTGGTTTAGCGAGGCAAGGGGTACGAAGTCCTTGATCTTGGGAGTGCGATTGTCGGTGCGTTTGCCCAGGCGAACCGTGCCGAGCTGGGTAAGAGATCCGACCGGATCTCCCAGGCCTTTCTTCACGGCTTCAACACCGCCCATGAACGTGGTGGAAACGGCGCCAATGCCGGGCATGAGAACGCCGAGCTTGCCCTTGGCTGGGGATATTTTGAGACTCATATGCGATTTCCAGCCTAGGCCCAGGCTAGTCGCAGGTCAATCAAATGCCCGTCATAGGCATGTAGAAGCATTTTGATAAAATGAAACAGCATGTATTTAGAGCGTCATGTTGCGGTTCCATTGCGACGTATTGCGCAGGAAACCTCGTGTGTCGTCCTGGAGGGGCCGCGCGGTGCAGGCAAAACCACATTGCTGCTCCGGGAGTTCTCCATGATGCTCCAGGTCACTCTGGAAGATGCCGTGGATCGGCAGCACGCGAGGCAAGACCCTGAAGGGTTCTTGAGGCGACTTCGGAGAGCTGCCGTCATTGACGAAGTGCAGCGGGCTCCCGAACTGGTTCGCTACTTGCGCGCGAGTCGCGTCGATCTGCCCCTCATCTTGAGCAGCTCGGTGCGTCTTGGACTGCCAATGCCGACTCTCGAGTTGCATCGGCCGACTCTAGCCGAGCGTCAGCGCCGCAATGCTCTCCCCGTTGAGGTCATTGGCAGGTTCGCCCCGAAGCACGAAAGGCGATCGACAGAGGAGCCTGAGTGGTCGGAAGCGAATCGTTGGCCTGAAGCTGACCTGTTGTCGCTTGTGCCAGTCAGAGATCTCGATCAACTCCTTGGGTTTGGCGAACTAGTCAGGAACACGAGCGGTCAGGGCTTGCGGCAACAGGACCTCGCCCGTCAGGCTGGAGTCTCCCACCGTACTGCTGTCAGATGGCTGGCAGCGCTAGAGGCGTGCATGCTGATCTTGAAGTTGGAGCCGATCGGTCCCGACTTTGGGAGGCGGATCCTACAGCGTCCCAAGGTGCATTTCCTCTGTGGGAGCAAGAGCTTCGAAAGCATGGTGGTTTCAGAAATCTATCGAAATACCGGCCATGCCGGCCTTGCGCCAAGGATGAACTATTGGCGGGATTCCAATGGTCTGGAGATTCCGCTGGTCATCAGTCAAAAGTGGGAAGGCGGGCTTGTAGGTGTGGCGATTGAGGAGAATCCAACCCCGGCGGCAGAGTCGGCGCTGCAGCGCTGGATGCGGCTCTCTGGGGAGCCGCGGTCGGCCTTGATCAGTCGCAGGCTGCCCCGCTTTGAGCGGCGTGAGGCGAGGGTGCTGCGTTATGAGCTGGGTCAGCTTTGACGTGGCGATTGGCTGCTATATGATAAGCCCATGTTCTCGCGCCATTGCGGGTTGTCCGCGCTAATCTTCGTCTCGCTTCTTGAAACTGTCACCTTCGCTCAGCCTCCTGCGGGAGCCCCGCCCGGAAGGCCTCGCGGCGGCGGTATGAAAATGCCGGAGCCGCTTGTAATGGATGACAAGACAGGTTTTGTCTCCATCTTCGACGGGACATTGAAGAATTGGGATGGGGACCCAAAGATCTGGCGAGTCGAAGACAACGCCATTGTGGGTGAAACAACCAAGGAAAACCCGCTGAAGCTCAATACCTTCCTGATTTATCGAGGGGACAAGCCGAAGGATTTTGAGCTAAAGCTGGAGTTCCGCATGAACAATACCAACAGCGGCGTGCAGTACCGCAGCGTCGAGATGCCGGAGGTTGGGCAGTGGGTTCTCAAGGGGTACCAGGCCGACATGGACTTCGTGAATACCCATACCGGTATGCTCTACGAAGAACGCGGCCGGGGGATTGTGGCATTACGCGGACAGATGACAATGGCTGAAACAGGCAAACATTCGCGGGTAATCGGCCAGTTGCAAGGCGGCGATGAATTGAAAGGCTATATCAATATCAATGGCTGGAATCAGTTTCACGTTATCGCTCGCGGCAACCTGTTGACGCATGTCCTGAACGGCCACGTCACGGCGGTAATGATCGACGAAGACGTCGAGAAGCGAAGCATGGAGGGGCTGCTGGGTTTGCAGATCCATGTTGGCCCGCCGATGAAAGTGGAATTCCGGAACTTGTATTTGAAGAAGTATTAGTTCAACTCAGAAAGTGAGCTTTAGCCCGACCTGATAGAGCCGGGCCGCGCCCGCTTCGAGAATCCGGCCGAAATTCGCATGATGATTCGCTTTCGAGCTGCTCTCTACTTTCGGACGTAGCCGCCAAGTGCGCTTCGTTTGCCTCCTTCACGGTGTGCCTGCTCGGAGAGTGCATGAACGCCGGTGGCATCGATCCAACGGTTGTAGAAGTTGAACAGAGCGCAGACGGTGATGGCGTAGTAGATCTCTTCGTCGTTCCAGCCCTGCTCGTAGAGAGGCACCATGTCGGCAGCGGTGATGTGGTGTGAATCTTGATTTACTTTGTCGACAAAGCGCAGCATCGCCTTTTCGCTTGCGGACAAGGAGGATGTTTCGAGGTCGTTCATCACCTCGTTGACGAGCGTGTGATTTTCGAGGAGTTCGCCCGCGACCGCGGCGTGCGACTTCGTTCAGAAGGGACAATGATTCCTGCGCGAGGTGTAAGCGGCGATCAGTTCGCGAAAGCCAGGGGTAAGCGGCGCCTCTTCGCGGAGAATTTCCTGCGTGAACCTGGCGAGGTGTTCTGTGGCCGAGGGCTTGAAGGCGAACAAGTGCCAGATCTGCGGATATTCCTGGCCGGCCTGCTTCATGGTTTCGATGATGCGAGACCACGGGGAGGCTGTGGCGTTTGCGTTCTCTACGTCAGGCAAGAACATTGGTTTCATGGGCGTTACTTAGGGTACCTGCAATCGGCGAAGCCGGCAATAGTTGGAATCGGGTAGGCGTGGCTCGCGTGCCGGTGTTTTGCGTGAGGTGACCGGCGGCCCCGGTTGATATTCAGTTGTCCAAGATCTTGTGAGGAGTGGGTACCTCTCCGTTGTGGGTTTGTTCCTAGCTTTGTGGTTCAGACGGGTTTGGGTTTGTTTCGTCTAAATTCTCGATGGGCTTGCTAGGATCTGGCGCGTTGGGCTCGACTGGGTATTTGCTGAGGATGCGGCCGGCGAAGAGGTCGAAGAGGATTTTGGGGTTGATGTTGTTTTGTTTGGGTTCGTTTTGAGCGGCGGTCTGGGCGACCAGATCGGGGTGGTCGGGGAGTCGCTGCTGATCCGGGATGGGTTCGATTTCGAGATTTTCTGTTGTGGCTTTGGCCAGTGCGGCGCGGCGGGCTTGTTCCGAGTGGAGCGCCTTGATCGTGCGTTGGATGCGGCCTGGAAGTGAGTTGAGCTCACGCAGGATCTGGTTGAGGAACGGGAGGGGCTTGGCGAGGATGTCCTCGACCTTGCCGCTCATTGCACGGTTGTAGAGGAACTCCATCTGGAGGAATCGCATTTGCATGTGGACCAATTGGTGGGCGAGGAAGTGCTCGGCCGGGGTGATGGGTTGGAATTGTTGCATGACGTTGGTGAGGACTTCCAGGGTTAGGTCGTTGTCGTGAACGAAGTGATAGAAGTTATCGAGGCTGTAGAGGCCGTGTTGCAGGGCGTTTGAGGCTGATTTGAGTTTGCCGGCGGGGGTGCTGGGACCGGTCGACTTTTGAGCGTTGGCGCGGTTGGCGGCGATGGCAGCTTCGGTCATGGTTTTCTTGCGTGGGGTCTCCACACTCGATTCGTCATTTGCGGGTAGTTGTTGTTCTGACATTCCAGTTCTCCTGGACAATACGCTAGCCAACGAATTTGCGGCTGTTCCGGGTTCCGTCGAATTAGTGTTGATTATAAACGAGAAATAAATATAAAAAACCCGTGAACGACTTGCAAAAAGAACTGGAAATGAATTTGACCGAGACTGGCCACCCGTGCGTGGGGCGCAAGGTAAGCGCTTGCCGGTCGCTACCTCTTCAGGGCTTGATTTATCTGA